>Ga0116227_10005347_pt1 | contig 27104 bp, 12 predicted proteins | sample S1TSphgellanicum_FD_89693 | JGI IMG/M metagenome (GOLD analysis project Ga0116227, IMG submission 89693) | Host-associated microbial communities from peat moss isolated from Minnesota, USA - S1T2_Fb - Sphagnum magellanicum MG | ecosystem: Host-associated > Plants > Peat moss > Unclassified...
CACTGTGGCCTTGCCATTTACATTAAAAAGGATCTTAAGGCAAAAGAAGAATTATGGAAACTCAAATATTTCACCATGCAAAAATATAATCTTCAAAAAATCCTCTAAAAGAAACCAAAATCCTTCAAGAGATTATAACTCTATAACTAATCTCAAGTTTCAACACAAGCCAAAATATCATCTTTCAAAAATCCTTGTATCAAAATAGACCTATTATTACCTAGGGGCCAAAATCTCACAAGTTACTATACTCTATGAAGAACCTAAACACAAAGTCCTTGCCTTGCCAGCAAAGTCAAGTTACAGACAGGGAAGACTTCTTCTAATGTCATTGCTTGATGAGGCTGGAACTTCAAGCTGTCCACAAAATGTGTGCAAATTTGCAGCCAGTTCTTCTGCAGAGATCCAGAAATGCAGCGGTTGTGAGGAATCATGGCAAAGATTTATGGAGTAGCTGTGATGGACGGTGTTTTTTTGGGGTCGAGATGAAGCCAAAGTGATGATCATCCAGATTCCATAAGAAGATTTAGCCAATTTTGGCTACAAACAAGATACAAAAGTTAAAAAAACTTTTAAGCATACTTCTATATTTTTCATTGCCAAATCAAGCCAGATATGAGAATCCCAAAAATCTGAAAGCTGCTAGCTAATTAATTAATTAATTAATTTTTTGAAGTCTGATGATTGAAAATACTAAAAGTCACTTTTTTTTCACTTTTTTTTAAAAAAGTTTTTTTGCCTCGCCACTTTCTCGAAATATTGCCAGTAAAAAAACAAGGCTGGTGAGGAACCATGGGAACCAGAACAAAGTTGCCATATTTAGAGGGAATAACGTCTCAAGTCACCAATATTTAGAAAAATAAATTCCTAGAGGTCGCCGAAACAAAGCAGGAGTCTAATTTTTATCTACTTTCCTGTCTAAGCTCTAGACACATTGGGCTCATTCCCCTTGTGAATGAACACAAAGTCCACCTATCTCACAAAATTGGGGAAAAAAAAACCTTCGTCTGTATACAGACACAGCAGCAGGGTTATAGTGTTAGTGTATTAATATGGAGAGGGTGTTGAATAGACTTGTGTGTAAGTGTGAAGAAAAAATGTTATGGTGAATGAAATTGCTGGATTTGGTGGTCTGAATTAGTGTTTTTTAAAGTTATCTTGAGTGAACTAACTGTAGGTTTGGGAGAATTTTGGAGCACCAATGGAAATAGTAGAAAAGGATATTATTTTCAATGTTCAGTAGAATATGGTTGTGTGTGTAGCAATGGATTGTTTTTCAAGCTAATGGGATTGCTAGATTTGATGGTCTGAATTTGTTTTCTTAGTTATCTTGACACCATGTAATATTTATTTTAGGGTTTGGTATGATTTGTGACAAATTTAGAGCAACCATTCTTGCACACTATTTTCTGCACTTTTTTTTTTTTCTCTCTTTCAATTTTATGATATGGAAGAGTTGGCAAAAATTTCCAAGAAAAGAGATTTAAAATATTCAAATTAACACTTGGAAAAAAAAATCCCAAAATTCCCCAATTTTTTTGTGTGAAAAAAAAAAAAAAAACATTTTTTGGAGAAAAAAAGTCTACATATGGACAGAAAGACTTTTTTTTCTTGTGAGAATCTCAAGGAAAGTGTGCAACCTTGGCCATCACGTCACACAGAACAAATTTTTCACCTCCAATCTTACTTAGAGGAGAGGATCTTCACCCACATCGCCTACCCATAAACATGAAGAAGTGGATAGTAAAACAATGTGCAAGACTACTTACATTTTGGCTGGTCAATCCAAAACACTCTCATTTTCTTTTACTGGCATTCTTGGAGGTCACTGTATCTGGGGCATGTTTACACTCCCACACTGAGTTTCAACACCATTGGACTACTATAATTCTTCTAAAATGTATTGTACAGGCCATTGTACTCTTGTGGGTGGAGATGGTCTGAGCTGAGCAGTATTGGTAAGAGTGTGGTCATCCTGCTTCTGTGTAGTTTTCAGTACCTGCTACTAGGAAAGGAAGAAGCTTTTGACATTGGGTTGTTGTGCAGTCTGAGATCTAAGCTACCCATCAGTAGAATTCTTCCAAGAATTTGAGCTGAGAGGAAGTGAAAGCCTGGTGGAGATTGCATCACTTATACAATAGGGGTAGTTGTTCAAGAGAAGTGAGGCAGCTCCAGTCAAGCATCATCTTTTTGTCTGAAGATCTATAGCTTTTAGTCTGCAAATGTTTTTTGATTGTAAAAGTGGGATGAGTCTAGCTATGATCCTTCTGCAGTTAGGTAGGCTGTGGTGTTGTGAGAACTCGTCCAGTTTTGTGAACCAGAAGTGTATTTACAGTGTGCTGTCGTATGCTCTGGCTGCCTGCTCCATATTAGCCCCTTGATAGTTAGTTATTGAGATTTCGTCAAGATCTTTATCAAGTAGGAATTGTGGTTTGTGTTGATCTAGCTATTCAAAGTTTGGATCGCATCAGCAACCAAAGTTTGTCCACTCATGAAGAAAACAGAGTTTTGTCAGGATAAATTGTTCATGTGATTTAGTTCCGAAGGTTTACATGCCTCAGCAGTAAATGGGTGTACAAAAGTAGTGACAATAACACAAAAGGAATATTGGCAGGGTTGGCATCTTTGAAGGGATGGGAGTTTCTAAGGGGGCTTCTAAGCTGGGTGGGTGTAGAGAGGACTTTTGGGGATTCATGCTCATTCAAGTAGGTTTATTTGCCTATGGACTAGATAAGATGTGTTTGTTTTGAGTCCTCCAAAAACTTGAGTAGCAATCATGAATTATGCACTTGTGTATGTGCCAAAAGGATGGGAGAGAATGTGCAAATGCATAGGAAGAGGGTTGAACTCTTCATTTGTCTAAAGTAGTGGCGTTCTTGTTTGAAACTGAAACATCTCAAAGAAAAAATTGTGGCACTATTGGGGTATGCCACTCTTGAGATTTTAAGAACCACTGGGGTGTGAAAGCAAGGTCTAAACCATGGTAGAGCCAGGGTCCATTCTCACTCTCGTTGGGACAGTGACACAACCATTGTTGAATCGAGTTGTGAAAGCTGCAGAAATTGCCATCAACTACAACAAGTATTGTAGTAGTTTAAATGTTCAATTGTTGCGGCTGCAGCCTTTTTTAGACCATGCCCTTGTGTCCTGTCGTACAAATCAAGATGTATGTTTACTGCACACATGGTTGGATGATCTTGAAAAAAGCTTGAATCATGCAGAGATGACATTGAACAAGTGCATTGATCAACAACCAAAATATTACAATATTTGGTTGAGGCATCAGTTAGCCAAGGAAATTCTGAATGTGACAAAAAGTATCAATGATCTCATCCATCAAGCTTCTTCTTTGGTTGGGTTGGATGTTGGCTTGTCAATATTGCAAGATGTTCAAACAATGAAAGATATGATGATGGAGGAGTCAAGGAAGCATTTGTCAAATGTCACAAGACATTATCTTGACAAAGATCAGTATCGCAATGTTACTGCTTTATCAAGCGAAGCAACATATGCAATCCAAACTGCCTTTCATGAAATGTCAAGTAATGAGGCCACACCTTATGAAGAAGGTTGTGAGATAGAGGTTGATAAATCAATGCCATTGTTTCAGGTACCATCACATTCACAAGATTTGTCATGAAACTTTTGTGAAGTGCTTATATATGTCCAATTTATAGACATAATGAACTACTTTTCATCAATGTTGAAGAATGAGGTCACACCTTGTGAACAAGGTTGTGAGATAGAGGTTGACCAATTGATGCATTGTTGCAGGCACCATCACATTCACAACATTTTTCACTGAAATTTCGTGAAGTGCCTCCACTTGTCTTTGGCTTGGACAAATTCACAAAAACAGTGAAAGACTTGCTCCTAACAAAGGGAGATGATGCAAGTGCACACTATGTTGGAGTTTGGGGAATGGGTGGGGTTGGGAAGACTCTCCTTGCTCAAAGAGTTCACAATAGCATGGACTTGCAACAAAACTTTCAAGAAGTGCTTTGGCTGACTGTGGGCCAAAATCCAAACATAATGTCACTTTATGGCAACTTGAGCAACCAACTAGGTGGTCCAAATTTGAACTACCAAGATGGTCAAGTTGAGTGCAAACACAAATTGTACACAAGGCTCTCACATACACGGGCTCTTCTCATTCTAGATGATGTTTGGGAATCAAATGTTGTTGAATGGCTTGATGTAGCCAAAGGACCTGGAAGTGTTATATTGTTGACCACTAGGAATCAACATGTATTGCAAAGAGTAAGAGCAATTGAAGTGGGTTTGACCAACCTTTCAATGGCAGATAGTTGGAGCCTTTTTTGTGTGCATGCATTTGGACAATCATCAATTGTTCCCCATGAACTAGAGGAAACAGCTCGGTTGGTGGCTAAAGAGTGTAAAGGACTTCCCTTGGCTCTCAAAGTGATAGGTGGAGTCATGGCTGGGAAGAAATCACTTGGAGAGTGGAAACGTGAACTAAAAAAACTACAAGATTCACGTGTGAACAATCAAGATGTGGGAATCCAATTGTTTGAACATCTCAAGATTAGTTATGATGACTTGAGGAATGTTGACCATCCCAATGCCAAAGAATGTTTTCTTTACTTTGCAGCATTTCCTGAAGATGCCATGATAAGACAAACAACATTGTGTGATTATTGGGCAGCAGAAGGTTTGGTGCCCGGGCATGTTGGAGATGAGCGTGAAGAGGATGTATATTATGTGTTGGGGTTGTTGATAGGTCGATCATTAATTGAGTTAGGTGATGAGAGATCTTGTAAAATTCATGATGTCATACAAGACTTGGCTTTCTACATAATACAACATGATGCACTTGTGCAAAAACAACTTGCTCTCTACAAGCCAGGTCGACATTTGGAGGAATTCCCGCATGAATGGATAATGCATTCTGGAGAGTTGCTTGGAGCTCAAAGATTATCATTGAAAGACAACAAAAACTTAAAGATGCTCCCTACCAAATTTTGTGCACCTAAATTGCAAACGTTGCTTCTTGATAGATTGGACTTGAAGGAGTTGCCAAGAGGGTTTTTAATGGGTGTACCAAATCTCAAGGTTTTGGATTTGAGTTGGAATAGGTATGTGCAAATTTTTTTTCAAGAACTTTGCAAGTTGGAAAATTTGATGTGAAAAAATTGAGGAATGATGTGGAGTTTACCAACGAATCATTATTGGTTGAATGCCTTTCAACTTGTTACTTAAAGCTACTGCCACATTTTACAATTTGGTGTACATATGACATGTTTTTGAATTCAATTAAATTTCAACTATTGCTGGATTTATAAACATCAATGTTAAACACCTTTATTTACTGAGTTGGTCATGACAAATGTAGCATTTTCATTTCTTGAATGACAAGTATGAAAATGCACATGTTAATGTAAAAACAAATTGAATGGGTTTTCATATTTGAGTTGTTGGCAGGTGCATTGAATCTCTACCAAAGGAGCTTGGCCATCTCATACATTTGGTGTATCTTAGCCTTGAAGGTTGTGAGAACCTAAAGGAGTTACCAAAGTCAATAGGGAAGCTCCAAAGGCTGGTTTTTCTTCACCTTTCTTCTTGTTCAAGACTAAAGAAACTACCAACATCAATAGCCAAGCTACTCATGTTGGAGAATCTTGATCTAAGGTCTTGTGAGAAGTTGGAGTATCTTCCTGTTGAAATGAGCAATCTAAAAGCACTACAATCCCTTCAAATTCGTCGGTGCAACAAATTGCAATGGCCAGAACCACAATCCAAGCACTCAAATTGGCTTTCTCATGATAACATATTACTGGAGTTGGTGGCTCTTAAACAACTCAACATTGATGGTCCTTTGAAGATTTTGGAGTCAATTCATACTACAACTACAAAGTTGAATATGAGAACACTTGATATTGGGAAGTTGTCATCATTTCCAACTCTAATGCAGTCAATGGTGGAACTTGAAGGGCTTGAGATAGTTGAACTTGGCCCTAGGATCCGAGCCTTGCCATCATGGATGACATCATTTTTACAACTCAAGAACCTCACACTGGTGAATTGTGAAAGTGTGGAAAGCATTCCTGCCTTGGACACTCTTCCCATGTTAGTCCAATTGAAACTTTGGAGACTTACGTCAATCACAAAGCTTCCAGGGTCATTCACACGCATGGGTGGGTTTCCAACTCTTGGAAGTTTTTGATTTATATGAGTGTGAGAAGCTCACTGAATTTCCTGAAGTGGAGGAAGGTGCCATGCCCAAGCTAAGAGAATTAGGGTTGATAGGGTGTGTTTGTCTTCAAAGCTTGCCACTCTCTCTTTCTCTCCTTAGCAATGTTCAAGAGTTGGATGTGTCGGATTGTAACAATGACCTTTTGACCTTTTGTAAGGTGAACTTCAGAGACTCGCCAATCTGGAAGAGTTTTATAGTGGATGGCAAGTGTTTGATAACCAAGGAGGAGATTTGAGTTTTTCCAGTGGGAAAAGCAATAGAATGAGGAAGTGTAAATGTCCATTCCAAGGTAGGGATGGATTATGCAATAGTTGGGGAACTCTGAACAATTTGTTGACTAGAGGTCAAAGCATGGGGGAGTACATCACTGGGTATGTGAACTCTTCTTAGGTTCCCCAATTGAACAATTGAACAAAACAAGGTGGTGCTCAAAGCTGGAAAACAATGAGAGCAGAGGAGAGGAGAGGGAACCCTTGTAAGATTTCTAATTGCTTGTAGTGGGTCAGTTGCTTGTAATCAAAACTACATTCAGTTGTGCCCACATCATTCAGCAAGGGGGAACCTTGAATATGCAGTTTGTTCTGGTTTGCAGATGGAGTAACAGTTTTTCATGCATCTAATCTGTCTGAGACTTTCATGCTTATGCTTAAAAGCTATCTGCTCATCAGAATCATGTTGACAAAGCTTTGTACACATTCAGAACAGATTCAAGAAAGCTTGCCCCCAGAGTATTCATGACATTGATCACTAATAAGTGTAAACAGTATGTATACAACATCTACCATCAAGCATAAGCTCTCAAGAGTAACTCTCTATAGGCCCTGTGTAATCTAACAACAGATGATGTTTGAGGAAATCTTGAATTGCCTTTTGCATCTAGCATCCACTGATGCTCCAGAGGCTACAAAGCAAATCCTATGTGCCTCCTGCACTATCCATTTACTTGGAATTCTGGAACCACCCACACATACAGAAGTTGAGAGTAGATTTTAGACACACCTCTGTGAAGAGAGAGGTCACAGAAGAATGGATTGATAATAAACTGCAGGTGAGAAGTGAGCCAGTTCCTTGGCACAAATATCTGTATCTATTGAAGAATAAGAAAATGGGTGGTAATACTTACAATGCAACAACCTCCTGCAGCTTGTAGCACCACTTGTTTCTGAGAGGCACGTTGTTTTAGAATTATCAACTTTCTCAGATATTGCATGTTTTGTGACTTGAACAGACAATTGGTAATTTGACAAGAATATTTGGGCAATTCAGCAACCAAACATACTGCCTAAACCATTTCTTGACTTAACAACAGGAGGTGGTGTCTGACAACTGCCAAAAGGTCATATCAATGAAAACCAGTGCCATTCCTTTTGATCACTTAGCAGTACAAAATAGGTTTCATGTAGTAAAGAAAAATTTCGAGCTCAAATACCCAGCATCACCCCATGCTTGTAGCTAAAGTAAATACACTGAGTCCAGGCCTGAAATCAAAACACATTTACAAGGCATGACCAGGGATCAACAAAGTCACGGATGTAAGTGAATTTTGAGGTTGCTCATACTTGTGGGATAGCACAGGTAGCATGAACAAACAACTTTCATAATTTCTGCAAAACACCAGCTTCTCCAAAATGATTGCACAAGAGAAAGAACAATAGAAATATCCTCAGGACATAAATTAAAAATTGCCCCTTTGCTTGTTTGAGGAGAATCATTGGGAACTGAACATAATGTAGACAATGGCAGTGAATGAAGAAAGTTGAACCAAGAATTGAGGCTCCTTCCCAGATACATGTTATAACCCGCCAAGAGTTTGTGTGAGCTCCACCTTTGCATTCTGCAAGCTTTTGCAAGCAAGATCCAAACCCTCAGGCAAGGAGCCTCTAGTTTCTCTCACTTGTGTGTTGATCTGATCTACCAACACCTCCATCTTCACAATGCTATCTCGCAGCTGGTTTGTCTCCTGTGGTGGGTACAGAGATGCACCAAACTCATCCATTTCAGCTCCAAGCCCTTTGCAATGCTTGAGTACATTCTCTAAGAACACAGTGGAGGACTCTTCTGTGTCTTGAGGCATCTCTGCAGCTACATATAGAAGCTGCTTGATGAATCCAAGAGAAGAGTCAACCACACCTCTTGCTGCCTCAACCACTGCAATCTCCTCCTCAGAAAGTTGCTCATTGAAATCCAAGCTTTCAACACCAGAGTCACCATCCCCATTGCTTGTTTCTTCATCTCCATGTCCACAGTGCCCATGACCAGAGTGATCGTGAGAATGAGAAAGATTGTGAGAAAGTCTGTGTCCATCATTCTCATGCTCACAATGAGAATGGCCAGGATGATTGTGAGAGTGCTGCTGTGAATGATCGTGGCCATGGTTGTGCCCAGAATGAATGTGATCATGTCCACAATGACCATGGCCAGAATGATCATGAGAATGAAGGTCATGTGAGTGATCATGGCTACAATGGTCGTGTCCAGAGTGATCATGGCTGTGGCTATGGCCACCACGGTGCCTACCAGCTTCATTCCTTGTTGCATCACCATGATCATGGCCACAGTCACAAGCATTGTGCTCAGAGCTCCGTCCTTCTCTCATCTCCTTGATCTCTCGCAACACGTCCTTGACAGAAGTGGCCACTTGAGCCAGGCTCCGGCCGATGGCTCCTCGATTTGTGAATGGCGTCTTTTTCAGCGTGTTGCAAGCTTCCCACACACATCCAACCAGTGCAGGTAACACTGCCTCACACTCTTGCTTCTCCGCTCCTTTGATAGAGAAAGAGACGGCCCGGGTGAGAAGGGTGAGGCTTGCATCCAATACCTGCTGCGCGGCGTTGCGAATCGTGACAAGCAGCGTGGGACCAGCACCGACAGTACAGCCATGGCAGAGCAACAGCAATCCTTGCAAGCAATCGAAATAGGTCTTCAATGCTTGGTTTGCGTCTTCAACTTTAACCCCTTGAGCCCACAGCATCCCTATTGTGGTCGCGTGCTTCGCCACCTGCTCCGCCACCTCCTTCACCTCTCCCCAATCTCCCTTGACTCCCTCTATAGGTGCGGTGTCGTTCAAGAGCAAGACAGTCTCACGAAGCGATGCCGTTCCTCGCTGCAATGACCTCGACAAGTCCGCTACTCGACCTTTCTGAGTCCGCCCCATCTCTCTCTCTCTCTCTCTCTCTCTCTCTCTCACACACACACACACACACACACACAATCTGTCTCTGCCTTTCCCTCCTCCCCAAATGATGATCCCTAAATCTTGCCCGCCTCCCTTCGACCTTTCCTTTTCTCCGTCCAAAGCGCCACGCACACGCGTACACAACGACCAGCAAGAGAAATACTACAGCAGATAGCCTTTGTATCAGTCTTCTGCAAATCGCCGCAAGCCGCCCACTACCAACAATCACCTGAACCCAAAAACTAAAGAAAATCGGCCACTTTCCCCACTTCTCCACTTCCTTCTCTGTCAAATATAACACAAGCTTCGACGCGCAGCCACAGCGCGTGAAATCACAAACGAGCTGCCCTTTGTCGTCGTCCTACTACTCCCTCCACATCAACACAGAAATTCTGGAGCAAAAAGAAAACCCTAAAAACAGAGAGAGACAAACCTTTTCCTTCTTGAAGCAATAGGGGAAAATGTCACAAATTTCACAGGCCAATTCTGCCATTTTTGTGTAAATTAAGAGTCAGAAAATGTCATGTCCAGACTCCCACTTTTCCAGATTAGGGTGGATTATTATTAATTGGCATCAGATTCTTCCTTTTGTAATCAGCATATTTGGAGCATTGCGTCTATAATCTGCTGCATACAATTTGAGAAAGCTCCACCAGGACATCGTTCCTCTCAGATTGATCAATCGGCAGAATTGGATCTCTCTTATCATAGCTGGTTAATTTCTTGGAATGGGCTTGCCTTTGTGCATTACGGCTCAGGCTTTTGCCTCTAAGACTTATTATACCCTACTGGCTTTCGTCTAGGCTCAAGCTTTGCCTTAGGTCTTGTCCACACCTCTGTGCAGGGTTCCACTCATTCTGAACAAACCGTATTGTGCCCTAGAGTTTGAGCTATAGAAGGCCAATTCTGCGATTTCAGCACTCCCTAGGCGACCCCAAGGAAGGCTCACCTCACAGAATCAGCCTTCTATGGCCTGTTCACTGGTGTTAATAGCACGTAGGTTGCTAACAAAATAAGGTTAAACGGCAGAATTGGCTGCAGGGGCTGATTCTGCCTCCCATTACAATCAGAGTAGGAGAATGAATCAGCCGACACTGCAATTAACTTACTAGAGAACACACCACTAGGGTGCATTCTGAATCCAAATCTTACCAAATAAATTCCATTAAATCCTGCTCATCATGATCTTTCCAACAACACCAAAGGCACATTCCAATTCCTCCAAAATTTTCAGCTATGATTTAATTGAATTTTTAGTGAAGAAATCATTCAAGTCATTCAATATTCACCACAAGTCCAAACGCCATGGAACCAAGCCCATGCACCACTCCTCGTCGAGAGCTTTCCAAAGACACCAAGAACACTATCTGAAGCATCCCAGTTTGGTGGATCTCATAACTACAAAACAAAACAAACTACCTTCCTTCATAGATAGATATTTCTCCTAAGATTTTGGCATAACAATCAAAATTTTATTAAGGTGTAAGTTTTACTTGTTAAGTAGATGTTGATAATATCTCAAAAGTCCTGAACTTTTTTCCTCATAATTATTTAGTGACGAACCTGCTAAGTCACTACCATAGAGAACATTTGTTGGACCAGTATCAGACTTTTGAACATTCAAGTCTGGTCATGGTATTGGATGTTGAAAACAAACTTTCATTAGAGCTTGGTGGTCCTGGTATTTGGGTTCAAGACTGATTTTTCCATAGTAGGTATAAATCTGGTATGGAAATTGATATAACTTAAGTATATACATGCATTACATCAGCTAGTACCTACCAAATTGGTACTGGTATTAGGCTGGGATTGCCTCAGGTTGTAATTGGAAAACCCTGCAAAACTTTGTTTATAAAAACACACCGCAGATTCAAAAAATGTACAAAGGAATAAGAAAAAACAAAAGGGAGAAAATAAAGGATGTCAAGCTTTGGGCAGCATCATAGCACCCTAGTGGGTGGCTGCACACTGGTTAGAACCCATAACTTGTTTGCACTATTTCTGCTCACATGGGATTGGTTGTCAGAAGTCATATTGCTAGCAATTTGATTTTTGGTCCTTCTTTTGATCATAGCTCATAATTTCAAATGAAGATTGCAAGCTCATTTTTAATATTTTCACTTTGAGAGCTTTTACATAAAACAATTTTTAAAAAACTTTGAACAAAGTTTGTCCTCTACATTTTTGTCTTAAAAATTCAAGTCGCCTTTAGCTTTATGTTGTTCTCTGTGAGGAGGTTGTTCTTTGGAGCAACGTATTCACAACTTCCAAATGACTTAATTCCCTTCTTTTGCAAGAAGTTGTTCCTTAAGAGCATATAGCTTGAAGAAGTTGCTCATGGGTTATACTTTTTTTCATCCATTTCATCTGTGGAAAAAAAAATTTGAAAAAAAATCAAACCCTAAACCTTGTGGTTAAAGGGGGGTGATTATTCCCATTTTACATCACAATTTTTTCCTTAGAAATATTGCGCAAGAAAGATGGTCAAACCATTAATCATAGTTCAAGTATGGTCCAAAAAATTTCAAAAATATTTTTCTTGCTAGGCACTATCCCGCCTATTTCAAGCATCAAGCCCAAGGCCACATTAAATTTATTGCACATGTCCAATGCTTGACTCAGAAAAAGGATCATTAATTCAAGAAACAATATTTTGTATTTTATGATAACAAGTGTATGCCACTGTAATGCTTGCTTTATGGGACAACCAGACTCTTCAATTCCCATATCAACACTCTGCATTTTGTACAAGCATGCCAGAAACCAAAAAACAACAGAAAAGATCCAAACCTTCATTATGCAATACACAAGTTTTGAAAGAACTAGTTGCTGAATTTTCTTACAATCTCAATTCTTACTTGAATCTTGAGATTCATGGAAATTGGCATTTAAGTTCTATTGTTGGAGCTCTATTGTTGGAGTTCTACTGGTGGGACAACATCCATTTGAGCATACTGTTACACAAATTTGTACAAAGTTACCTGGATATCAAAAAGAAAGATGTAAATCAGACACAACAAAACCATGGATTTGAGTCAGGATTTCACAACACATGCACAGCGTATCTATTTAAAATTGAAGAAAATTTGATTGCTAAACCTTGGGCAGCAATTTGCCACCATGTGATGATAGCAGATGACAGCAGACGCTGGAATTGATTCACACATGGTGATCTCAGTAATGAACTCATACAAGTGCCGTATAAGATTTTGTTAACTGAACTATAAAGTCAAAGATTATGAGGGTGTGTTGACATGCCTACATGAGAATAGGGAGACATGATGCTTTCTGAACACAAAGAAACCTCAAAAGTAGTATGGGTTGATATGTAGCTTCCACAGTGAAGAGTACAACATTCACCATGTGGTTAAAACTGTCCAGTGTAAGCTTATTGACTTACTGAATTCAAATGACAATGCACAGACCTCACCTTTGACAGATTCCACTGACTCACTAACACCACTGTAATTCAATAGTTTCGCTAAGTGGTACTGACTTCTTTCCTCAAGAGGTTTGGTACAATGTCATTTTACTTCTGCCCCCACATGTCATCTTGTTCTAAGCTCTGCAGGACTCCAGATGTCTGCAAAGCCATACCTATGCTAACCAGATAACTCAGTTATCTCCAACATAGCTCAATTCTCCCTGATGACCAAGAGGCCTAACACCTTTGCCAGACCCGTTCCAATGTAGCTGTGCAGCTTTGACCTGGAGAAATAGGGGTTGAAACAACAGTGTATGGAACTGACCATGCTATCTAAACTGCACAAACTTGTTACTTAGTGACACCAAGTAGTTTCCAGAAATAGCAATGCATCATCCACCAAGACTGCCAGGAGAAAGCAATTTGATATTTACTCAAAGTGGTGAGGAAACCTCTGAGCTAGACCAAATAAACCCAAGGTCCCACCTGTATGAAGCAATGCCACCTTACCCCCATCTTTTGATTCTTCTTCACAGCAAAGTTCCTGTGCCACTTCCCAGCCAGCAAGTGTGTAAATGGGATCCAGTAGAATACCATTGCTTTGAGCAATGTGCTGACATGTCCCTATCTCCCCTGCATAGATTTTGCCAAATCTGCACCAAATCAAACAACTTGTTAGAGTCTGAAACAATGCAATCCATATAATGGTAGAAATGCTAGACTTCAACAATATAAGAAAGAGGCGTGCAGCATTTTTCTCCTATTTCAAAATGTGACCAAAATTAGAAATGGATGAGGATACACAAATCACAGATTACATACTTGCGGGGCCTGCACCTTTCTCGCCAAATGATTGGAAGGTTATCACCTCGGCAAGGGAAGTCACAATACAATTCCTTGGGGACAGACTGTTGTCTGAACTCTGAGAGCAGACTCTCTGCATGCCTCTTGTAACCCTCACAGTTGTCTGCAAGCATCACGCCCACAACCTGCCAATGGAGTCTACCAAATTCACCAATAAAGTTCCAACAAGTTGGAGAAGTACAGGCAATAGTGTCCTGTGACTAGCCAAGTTACAAAATTGCAACCCCAAACTAAGATAACTATGAGATTGCAAAGAAAAATCCACAATAACAATGTGAAGGGAACATGACAATGAGTGTGGTCATAAACTTAAGAGTGTTGCTCACATAGTGTCAGAGCATCAGCTTCATCTTGAATAGCAGTGATGAGCTGCCATAACTCCCCACTGACCCCAAACTGAGATAGGATACATCCAGCTAACTTAGCCACTTAGAAAACCTTGAACCATTACCTTACCAGGACCCTTATCTAAATGAATTGAGAATGCTGACATAGTGATCCTACCACCAAGTACAAAATAACAGAAAACACACTCTGCAATTGAACTTCAGTGTAGTAAAACATACCCGAAAAGTACAATGCCTAGTGCAAGGCCAACAGCTGTGGTTCCTGTGCCACAGTCAACCACAATCCGCAAAATGCCTTCCTTTCCAAAACAGCTTGGCTGTGACAAATAATCGACCAGTCGTATCAATCCTAGACATCCACCAGGTATGGAGCACCTTAGCCAAGCATGACCCAGAACTGCAGATCTGCATGAAAAGAAGCACCTGACAAAGTGTTGACAATCAACAAGACCAAGCGACAGTGCAGGTGGTAAAAGACATGTAACTACTGATTCTGAAGCTGGCTAGCCAATGACAAAAGCTGAAGATGGACTTTCTTTGGCTTACATACTCTAACAATTGCTCAGTGAAATTTCAAAACTTTGCAGGAGAGTCTGGACACATGTGCTGGGCTTCATCAACTGTCAGATCGTTGCACAAACCCAAAACCATAAAACCACATTGGCTGGAAAAGAAGAGGAGACCAACCTAGTAATGCAAAAGACTCGCCAGCTCCTTCATTTAAAATTGCAATTTTCCTTGGACCATTGCTTTTATAAAGGTCTCCAGATGCAACTCTTGTATCTGGCACTGTGGGTTGAGAATCAGGAATTGGAAGCTCAGCACACAATTCTGGAGAATGCAACCAGACTACTGATCCTGAGTTGGCATCAGATATACGGACTGCATGGTGTTGGAGCATGCTTTTGCGTTCAGAGTACTCAGAGCGAGGAATGTATGTGACTTGACCATACATCCCTGCGACCAAATTGTAGCCTGTTGGGATTACTGGTCTCTCTCCACGCAGCAACAAGTGAGCTCTCATGCCATGCTCTGCACATGCTACAGCTGCACACAATACAGCACACAATAGAAAATAAGCATCATATCAATGCCGACTGATCTTATACAAGATGAATGGTTTGAACCACCTACACTTGATGATGGATGATGAACAACTCATTTATATCACAAAGTAAAGATGAGAAGCCATTGTTGAATGAAATCTAGTTCCAGAACATACCAACAGCAGCTGTGTGTGCACTTTGACAACCACCACATGTCACCTGCCATAACACAGCAACACTCTCAGAGAAAATCACAATAAACACTGCAATAATCTGCCACTCGCTATCAAATTCATCAGCCAGGCGCTTGAAACTGTTACACAAAAAAATAATCCAAAACTTACACCCCCCCTAATTCCTTTGCAAAGTGATGAAAGCTGCCATGGAATTCAAACTCTCAAAATTCTTGCTCTCAAGATCTTGCTGACCAAAGAATTCTCAAGCGACAGACCCTAAACCCTAAACCCTAAAACTATCATACTGATCTGCATTGCACAACTTACGTACCACGTCAGTGATCCCATGGTCCTGGAAGAACGGGATGATTGCATCCAGTTTGCGCAGCTTGTTACCACCCATGATGGGGTGAAGCAAGTCATCTCGTATCACATGAAACGACAGCGTCCCAGATCGCTTTCCCGCCTTTGGCTCCTCCTCCAAATAGACTTCCTTCAGCTTTGTTGCCGGATCCGGAAGAAGCCATTCCCTGTCCAGAAGCAGCTTCCACCTCCCGGGTCCCTGATCCCTCTCCCCCGTCCTTACCTGCACCACCACCACCACCACCCCGCGGTACCAAGAGAAGACCAAATCCGGTGGTCAGAAAAATGAAAAAAATCCTTGCTCCAAACTGCGATGCCAACACAAGGAACAAGAAGAATTGCAGAAGGAAAAAAGAAAACTCACAGATTGTTGTGAATAGCAACAACGAAAGCGTCGACAGGAAAGCGAAGGCGAGAGAAAGGGCAACAGCATGGCCATGGTCGCAAGCGATGTCCGACTCAAAAGCAACGGCCAGGCCATAGCCAGCCACAAAAAATGTTCGAATGGTAAAGGGATCAGAAAAAATTTGGAGGGAGATTTCGCACAAAGAAAAACAGGTGCTAAGTTTTGCCCTAATTTGTGTTTTGGGCACTTTCTGGTTCAATTCTAATAACTCTGTTCCCTCTCTCTTCTCCTCCTCCATAGAAGATCCAGATGCATCCTAAAGACTTTTTAAATATATATATTTCTTGGAAAGGAGAGGTGGATGTGAGTTTTTTTTCTTTTTATTTTGGGTGGGGGGTTTTTATTTTGTTTTATTTATTTTATTTTATTTTATTTTATTTTATTTGGGTTCATTGAAAAAACTTCAAGTTTTCAATGAGTTTTTGTCATGTGTGAAGTTTAACTTTTGTTTTCAATAAAATTTGTGTTGTACATGTGTTTGGACAATGAGTTCCTATTTTGCAATCAACAAGTCATGTGGACAATTTTTTTAATTTAGGTGAGTTTATTATGTTTCTATTTTTGAGTCCATTGAAGAGATTTCTAAGCTTTTAGTAAAGTTTTGTCATGTGTGAAGTTTTATTTCTGTTTTTAATAAAATTTGTGTTCTAAGTGAGCTTGCATGTATAAGTTCTTGTTTGTGCAATTAGCAAGCATCTGGACAATTTTTATTCTAGTGTGTCATAACTTGCATTTTATGTTGTAGACACTAATGTAACCTAAAAAGTGGGCTATGGCACCCGTCACCTATTATAACACACACAATGTATGCAAAAGAAAGGGACATAGAGGTTACAATACTGAATTTGTTCACAAGTTACAAATTTGTGCTTCAAACAACCTGCCTAGCCAAGCTAGAGACCTTAACCTAGCGACATCAAATGCTTCAGATCCCTCCCAACCTCCTCTAAATGAGCTATTGTGATCTTTGGATGTGGCATAATATAACATGACATTGATGAACTCTCAACAAATGATACCCTTTCTTCCCACAATTACATCTCAAGCAAGAAAAACACTTTGGCTCCCATGTGACCACAATTATGGTGGCGTTAATAAGCACAAGTCTCAAACAACTGATAAACGTGAAATTTGATCTCACATTGTTACCCTCATAATCATAATACCTGAACGATTTAGGCATAAATTAAATTATTTTTCATATTGTCGATTTTTTGAAAAGTTATTTATTACTTGTGTTGAAATTTTTATAAAATTAAAAAATCTCTAAAATTTTGATTGTTAGGTTTGAACTGTAGACATTAAAAAGTTTAAGAACTTATGATTAAGATAGCCTAGACATATTAAACTATGCCACTAACTTAAAGCACTTATTATTATTATTATTATTTATAAACATTATCTACCAAAATTTTCAAAATAAAAAAATCAGGTGCTAAAGTTAAAATTTAAAATTTAATTAATTACTTGGCAATTTGTTGCTAAATCTAATCAAAGAGTACAATAATCACCCAAAAACTATATTCAAAGCTCTCGTTATCTAAGTATTTTATCTCCTATTACTTCACAGAAGTACAAATATAGACACACCTAAATGTACTTAAACTTCAATAATAGTTGTCACAAACAAATCAACCAATTCTTGATCCCCTAGAGCCTTTCATCATTTCCATTGATGTCACAAAACTTATTTAAATTCATCTACCTTTCATCGCATCTCCTACACAATGAAAATTAAGAATTCTGATGTTTGATCAAAAAAATTTCACACCCAAGGCATTTTTCCCATCAATGTGCCACAAACCAAGAACATCTAAAGACAAAAAACACTAATAATATCTCCAAGTCCAAAAGTAGGAATTTTATACTTCATTTTTTGATGAGCCGCTTCTTATCTCCTTCAACCAATGTACTCCATCACCAACGTCAATGCAACACAAGAAAAACAAACAACCAACCAAGTTTATTCCAAGAACTTCACTCTTTCATAACTTGCGCCATTGTTGTCATAACCCTCACAAATCAGATCCCACTTTAATGAATGATAAAAGATGAAATATAGGTTGATTTTTGTTGTTTAAAGAAAGATAGGCAACTTCCTTTTCACACAACAAACCCTAAAAATACCTAGAAACAATTCCAAACTACATTGGGTCAATGAAAGAGTTGAAAAGGGGAGTGGAAAAAAAAAATGCAAATTGTACACCCTCAACTAATTAATGTGAATCACACTAAAACATAATCCCACAATTTCTACCCTTGTCATTAGCCAAAGCTAAAAATGGTGACAAATAGTTTTTAAAACAAAAGTTTCATGTAACGAATGAAAAAGTTTAACATGCATTCATGAGGGGTTTAATTTTTTTGAGGTGAGGGGTAAGGATTTTTTTCTATTGTTTTCCCAATGTGTTCTCCAGTCGCTTGTGTCTTGTCATCCTCCCATTTTTCTTTGCATATTGGTTTTGAGTCATCCACCCTTTTATCTTTGCATGTTACTTTTGAATCATCTCTCAATTTTTTCAATTTCAATTTCTTTTTTATAAGTTGTTTGAGTTTTTTTTTTATAAAACCCTACTAATCATAAATAAACCAAAGCACCCAAAAAAGGGGGAACACAAGGAACAAAAGGGAAAGACCCATGTCCAAAATTAAGACAAAAGAAGCACCCAAGAGGGCAAACCACAAAAGGAATATCAAATTTTTGAATCCCTTCTTATCATGATAAGCATATGAAATAAAGAAAAGGGAGGACCTCTTGAAGGATGCCTAGCCTAGAATAACCCTCACCTATTACAACAACACGTTTCAAAATAGAAACCGCATGCATAGGCTATAATGCCATTGACACCCATTGCTTATAAAATGTGTGCAAAACTAAAAAAGGAAGGTCTTCTATGCCCTTTGCTTCCCATGCCATGTTGGCACATCGATGAAAAAACTCACCCACATGTTGGTATAGACATCTAAAAACCTCCACAACTAAAAGGAGAAACATGTCCCTTAAGAATTCATTATGATAAAGACCATTTTTCACTTGAGCTACAACTATTGCTGGAACCCCACATAAAAGGGCAACCTATGAAATCAAATCAATTCTAGTGGGTTAGCGATGACAACATTTGCCAATGTGCAGACACCATCAATTGATGTTAACTCAACATCATGAAAACTATAAGGCAAGGGGCGAATGGACATAGGTTTACTCTCACAAGACATGAAATTTCACATTTCTCACAATGGTCACAAAAGCATCTCGCACAACAAGGTCGTCCTTTAATCATCATGCAAGGTCGTACTTTCCCCACCATGTGCACAACGAAAAAGATGTGTCCCCATAGGATCCAGAGGCTAGTTACAAATGTAGTGTGATACCCAAAGGATTAAAGGATGGGAAAGACCCAACCTAGTGTGCAATGCAATGGAAAAAACATCTTAAGGTAAGCATAAGAAAGGATTGACTAGGTGAACTATATAACTAAACACTTGCACCTGACCTCACACATAACTTTAAACATGTTCAATTCATTAGAAGGATGTTAATAAAAGAATGGTCATGCAATCTCTCTTAAATACTCTCTTGAAAGTGATTTGCACCTCTTTTGACCAATTGTTCAAAAGGGGAAACGCATGTTACAGCCCTTGAGAAAAAAAGCTCTTGCACTGATTTCAAATGTGCTTGGAAAGGGAAGGGCCATGAGTTGTTCGCACTTATTGGCTCCAACAAAAATGGGCAAAACTCCAACAAAAACCTAGAAGTTATGACAAGGGCAACTAAAGCCCAACTCCTTAAATAAACGGTTGGAACAATGACCTCCAAGGAAATCAACTTCATGCCGCCACTAGAAATGGGTAGAACCACTTATTGATGAACAAGAGGGGCCTCATGGCACTCCAATGAACCTCGATTCAAAAGCCTCTCAAAAAAATTTATTAGGGTGGAATCAAAAGCAATGAGCTGACTGCAAACACCTAGAAGGGGGGAAACAAAAAAACAAAATGAAAACCTATGGGCAAAACATTGAAAGAGGATGTCAAAGCCACTTGGACCTCCCCTAATCTCAAGAGCACGTATACATGTCAAATGTGTTCACCTTAAGCCTCTTGCAAAAAAAAAGAAGGCAAAGGATGCAAAGCCAAAGGGGATGCCAAAAATTCTGATACCACCAAGGGGGCAATAGAACTCAACAAGGGGGATGAACCCGGAAGGTAAGTTTGACGAAGCCCATGTTAAGCACTTCTGAAGTTGAACAAACAACTCCACAAAAACCAACTAAGAAATAAAATGATCAAAGGTGAAAAAGATGACATAAGCAAGATTGAGGATATCGGTATCATCGACCATAAAAGGGAAGAAATACGAAAAAAAAACCCTCGAACAACAACCCTTTTAATTGATGGTCAAGTGGTTCCTCTGCTTCAAATTATTTATAAAGTTTTTTTTATTAAAAAAGTTGTTGATATTCAAGTGACTCCTCTCCTTTAAGCTTCAAAATAATTATACTCGATTAAGGATTAGTCTAAACTTGTTCAAAATGAATTGCCAACAATGAACTGGCCAAACTTCAAAAGTGAAAGTGAAATTGGATCCAAAAGTGCCCAACATTTGAGAATTAGCACTTGAACTACATACAATTCCACCCCAAAAAAAATCCAACTTGGAACAAAAGGTTATGCTAAAAATGGTGAACAACCCTAGTACCTAGTACCTACCTATTCTAGGAGGGTTATAGTTTTTCATAACATAGCTTATCTGTGGTAAAAGAGTAAAAGGTTTGAGCAAATGATATCAGATAAACGTTGGTGTTATGGGGAATTACATGGGAAGAGTAAAGGAAAATCTTGAGGTTCACTTTGGGATCACATTTTCTAATGTGGCAAGTTTTTCACCATTTTGTGAAAAGAAAAAGAGCCAACAACATCAACAAAGGATGGACCTAAATTTTCCAGATTTCAAAAAATTTAAAAATTAAATTTAAAAGACTTTAAAAAAAAAACTTGCCAGATTTCTATGTTAAGCTTTGGTAAGTAGCCACCATATAGAAGGATTTTGAAAACAATATATTGTGAGATTTGCTCTGTAGCCAATTGGGGCTAAATCTTGTTATTATGATCATCACTCTGGCAACATTGAAAAACAAAAAAAAAAAACTTCTTTGGGATGTGGAACAAAATACTTAAGGGTAGAAAGAACAATGGGAAAATGTGTGAATGGAGGCCAACACAAGAAAGTGGGCAATGATAGGCAAGGAAAGGGGAAAGAGAGGTGGGAAGGAAGAGAAATAGGTCATTCATAAAATGAAATTAGATTAGATGGATGAAACAAAACCTTTAGAAAAACATCGATAATAAAGTCTATCAGATGGATGAAATATTATTCATGAAAGTGACTGACCACAAAAATGTACTTGTCGTAAATGAATGAAAATTTGACCACATCAATTACACTATTTTTTTGGATGGAATATTCAACATAAATGAAATGTCCCATGGATGAATGGAACTATGTTCATGGATGAAATTTTCACCCAAGTAATTGATCACATGGATAGAAATTGGTGATGGATGAAGTTGACAATAGTTGGGCACAATTTGATGGATTAAAAATTTCACAATGGATGGAATTATTTTTATGGATTAATTTGATTGCACAAATGCAATTATGAGTCACGTGGAAATTGAACTTCAAAATTGAAATTGAAATATCATTCTGTTAATAATTTCTTATACATATTAAAGTTATTTGCAAAAAGCAAGGGGACTCAATGGCAAGAGTTTTAGTTTTCTTATAAAGGAGGCTAAACTCAAGGTGAAATCAAAACATGACACAACAAAAAAATACATAAGCATTAAATGGGGCTTGAAACTCCTTTTTCCCAATATTGGTCTTACAATAAAATTTACTGTAAGTTTTTAAATTTTTCTTTCACTATTGTTGTCATTGTTATTATAAATATTTGACAAATATATTAAATCTTGTGCAATAAATGCTAAATTCTAACATTTGAAACCCAATTAAATTTGCTCACTTTGTAAATATTGTATGTTGTTGTCATTATTGAGACAATAATTTTTGAGTTGTCAAGTCATTTTGACACCTCTTTTTTTTTTTTGTCTTCCAAGTTTTTGGCATACAGAGTGTACAAGTTTTTCAGCAATTTCAATAACACATCAATGAAAAAATAAGGTTTTGAGGTAAAGAAGGAAAGAGAGAATGATTTTTTAAAAAATTCATGCTTAAGAAAAGTCAATGTAAAATTATTCTGAAATTTCAAAAATATCAAAAAAAATTCCCCAAAAATTCAACGAGGATAAATTATTTCAAGGATAAATTTAATGTTCAAAAGTTTTGTTCGATATTATTTTTGGCAAGTTGTATCTTTTATGGTTTGATGTATGTGAAAGAAAATTTACACTTTCCTTGGCATTCTAGCCTCAATACTAACTAAAGGCCAACATTTTAATGCCCCCGTGAAATTCGATAGTATAAGGGAGCAAGCCAATGTTGATTGATTAGTGAGAAAATGGTTGGTTATCAACAAGGCTCCAAGGGTAGGTTTATTCATACTCAACTTGGAGGGTTTCAAATTTGTTAACATTTGAATGCATTTCTAATTTTTTTGTTGGGATAAGTTGTACCTTCAAAGACTTACCTTGACCTTATAGAAGGAGGTTATCAAGCGGGTATTTCAAAATGAATCCTTAAACATAAGAGCTGGGTACCTATTATATAAAAAACATAACCAAAGAAATGGGTGCCTGATGCTATTCCCAAAACAAGCAAATTGATAATATGCAAAGTCTCAAAAAAACTCGAAGTCTAATTATTTGATACCATTCTGTGTTGGGACTAATAACAAACAATTTCTCAAAGACTATTATGCTCTGCCGGTTATGAGCCTGGTGTGAGCAGGTTTCATACATGAATGGATGCACAAACCATGCAGAGAAAGAGGCTGTTGTGGCTAGAAAAAAGGGCTAAGGAAAAGTAAAAACAGCATTTGTGCAACCAATTGCAAAGATGGAAAGGATTGTGAGAGCCCCACCCCAAAAGCCCCGGATAAGAGGTTTGGGGGGGGTGTGCATGTTGTGGTTCTTTGATTTTTTGAGAACCCCTGGTCAAAAGGTCCATATACCCGGAACTTACCTGTCGGTTCTTTAACTGGGAGGAGAGAGAGAAAATCTAACCACACTGGTGCATATCAGTAGTGTTGGGTGGGTACCCACTTTGGCTGGTAAGAATTGTTGGTCCTTCCTGGTTAGTACAAACTGAACCAAAATAGAGACAAGAGTTTACTGTCTTCAAGAGAATTGAACCCAGAAAGTGAACCCAAATCAAAACAAGAGTTTGTCGTTTTTAAAGAATTGAACCCAGAATCGAGTTCTTGATTTCATTTATGTGTGGAACCACAACTAAGATTGTAATGCTTGTTTTTCAAAAGAAAAAGGTGACTGGAATCGAGGTTAATATGAGAGTAACCAACAATTAATCATCGGTTGCAATCTAGGTTCATAAGAACCAAACCAAAAATGGGTCTGATTTTTAAGCCTAGAACTGGAACAAGAATTTGTTTTGAAGAACCAGACCTGGTGTGAGGGGAAATGGAGTTGGATGAAGGATCATCCTCAATGAAGACCTAATGGATGGATGTTGATGAAAAAGAAATGAGGAAACCAAAAGGAGAAAGTGAAAAAAAGGTTGACATTGATGGTTATAATGGAGTTTTCTTTGTTTTTAGTGTTTTGGTGTGAGCTTTGTTTTGTGTTGTAGGCTAATGGTGATGAAGAATCTAGCAACATTGGGTTGATGTGAGTTATGTTCGATAATGAATGACTCTTCGTTTTGTTTTACATTTCCTCAAGAATTTAAGTTTTGGTGGGCTTGGTGAAAATGTCAAGTAGGAAGTTCTTGTAAAGAGGAGGAGGTCCAAAACCTAAGAAAGGAAGAAGAAGAATGATTCAACAAAATAACTAAGTATTCTCTTTGGTTTTTGGATTGCAATAGGGGGGATAGATATGGGTTTGTGCATTTTTGAAACACTAAGTTGTTCAAGTTTTTGGTCATTAGTGCCAATAGGGATAGTCTATGATGAATGCCCATGTTATGTGTGCTAGGTGAATATCTCTTGACTTTAATTAATTTCTATTACATGTTGGAGTTTGGAGATTGATATGATCTAATGCAAAAACATGGATAAAATAATAGGTTTAGGGTGAAGATGAAGAGATACAACAAGGGGCTTATGAACTTGTTTGAATAGGCATCAATTCTTCAAGCTAGGTACATCGGGGATGAGAGGGTGAAATTTTTTGGAATGTGTAGATGGGAAGTGAAACCCAAAGTTGAAAAATTCTACAAAGGGACTTATTTTCACCACTTTTCTAACTTGAGGAAATGGGACATTTGGCAATGTTTATGGGGTGATTGAAATCTTCTTATCAAAACTTTAGAAGGGGTTCATGGGGAATTTAGAATTGTCAAAAAAACAAAGTTGTCAAACTCATGCCAAAATAAGACAATGATAGCTTAGGAAAGATAGTTTGGAGGCATTTGATCCACTTAGACTTGCAAAATTATCATGTTTTCTTGCTGATATAAACTTTTTGATTAATGTAAAATAACATAACTTGTTGCTGGCTAATTATTTTAAGAACCAATTGTGTATTAAACGATGTTTTGTGATTGAAGTTTTTATTCTCAAAATGGAAAAATATGTAGAAATTTTTTGTTAACAAAATTTAGCTATTGTGCAAGGTGTGATTCAAAATTAAAAAGTTAGAATTTAAGTTTTTGTATCTTGTTTTTTTTCCTATTACACTAAAATTCATTTCTTGATTTTGATTATGTGTTGAATCAAAGTCGAGATAATTTTGATTTAAAAAAAAAAACTGGAGCATAAATTTTTTCATAAAATCAAAAAAACCACCCAATACTAATCCATATTAGTGTTGGTTGGTTATATAGGATTGGGCTAGATATGAATTGTGGTATGTACCTTGGCAGGTCAAACTCCTATTCTCTTAACACAAGATTTGGCCATATCAAAAAAATATCATGGTTCAAGGTCCATTTAAACTATCACTACACATGTTCATTTTTAAAAAAAAATTCTTGAGAGCATTTCAAATTGAAACCCAGCTTACAACAATATCTACCATGTCTACCTATGCATAGGTAAGTTTGGAATGGAAGATTTGAAGGTCACATGTCATTTGTAGAAGTGGAACAAAATATCCAATACATTCTTTCATGTTTATGAAAATTTATGAAGATTGCTAAATGTTTTTGCAATTTCTTTAATAAAAATGACCGACTTCATTTTTGAATGTCAAATGTCAAATGTGGGGTATGAAATGAACCAATGGATTTATGTTTTACCTACACACATGTGTCATGAATCAGATCATTGTGATTAACGCAAATTGAACATTCCTATTGGTGCAATCACTGAAATCAACCCCAAAGCTTTTATATTGGAAATTGAGGTTGGTTTTTTAAAATCTACCACTTTATGGCCTTGATTTGGCCCTAAGGCAAAAAATAATAGTTATAAATTTGGAAGGTCAATTGCAACCCTTGAGGCCAATGTTGTTGTAATAAAATATTGTTATTTTGACAAAATCCACATTGTAGAATCAAAGTAAACCTTATATTTTTCTCTTTTTCATATCATTTCTCTTCATTTATTTTTCTTTCTTCTTGTTGAGCTGTTGAGCTTGTTTGTGAGTGATGGAAAGAGTTTCTAATTTTTCTATTTAGAGTATGAAAAGTGTTGAAATGTTTCTCTCTTGTTGCTCCATTTGTTTCCATAATGAAAAGAACCATCATTATCATTGCATTCTAATGTTGTTGAAATGCAAGTTGTTTCAACACCACAATTATAACAACAATATGTCAAATTGTCATGCAAAACACAAGAATTACAAGAATTTTGCATCTATACTTATCCATAATAGTTTCACTTTTAGGGTTTAGCTGAAGAACGAAAGAATGATTACAAAACAAATGAACAAAAGCATATTGAAACCTTGGTCCCTACTTTTTAACCTTAATGGCTATACACATGAACTCATTGACCCCCCAAAGAGATAATATTTTATTAATAACTTGAGGCCTAACAAATGAGCCAAAAAGTGTTCAAATTTCCCATTATTGGCTCAAAATGTTTTTGGCCCCGACTCCTAGTTTAAATTGGGCCTAAGAAAAATAAAATCAGATTGCCAAATCCAGCAAATTTGATTGGCCCTAACATTTTTTCTTCACACTTACACACAAGCCTATTCAACATCCGGCTGTGTACTACTCTAATACAATAAAAGTGCATTCACACTCGGTGTTATGAGCTTTAGGACTTAAACCTACTTACCATGACGAGTTTATGTTAAGCTAACATTAAGTTATCACCTATTTAACATTGCATGCCACCTAGGATGCCACCTAGATTTTTACTTAACACTGACTTAACATCAAGTGTGAACGCACCTTGATCCTTGTTTAAAAAAAAGCTTGAAACTGGGACCGGAGGTTCTCTTCAAAAGTGAGAACCGGACAACACTGGTTCTTACATCTCTTGGATTTTGCGCACATGAAAGAGGGGAAAAAGGAAGGCAAAAAGGCCATTGATTTTACAAGCACATCACATGCCCCGCTTTTCCCCCCCTCCGCAATTGCACCCTGTTGCATGCACCTGCGCTTGAGCTGGCTCTTCCCCAGCCACAGTTGCCATACCCAAAAAACTCACACACAACTTCCTTTCTCCCCTCACTTGTTTTTCTTTCCTACTTCTCCACAGCAACACATCAATCCTCTCTACATTACTCTCTTGCAGCTTTGCACCAAATTTCTCTGCTGCTATTCTTGTAGCGATTTCCTCGACTGTATTGTTTTTTTTTTTTTTTTTTTTTGGGGGGGGGGGGTTTTTTTTTTTTTTATTTTTTTTTTTTTTTTTAATTTCCATGTGTTTTGTTTTTTTTTTTTTTTTTTTTTTTTTTTTTTTTTTTTTTTTTTTTTTTTTTTTTGAATCATGTGCCTTTTCGTCTTTTCGGTATTCATGTTTTTTATAGTTTTTTTCCTTTTCCTTTTCTATGTACG
>Ga0116227_10005348_pt1 | contig 27102 bp, 22 predicted proteins | sample S1TSphgellanicum_FD_89693 | JGI IMG/M metagenome (GOLD analysis project Ga0116227, IMG submission 89693) | Host-associated microbial communities from peat moss isolated from Minnesota, USA - S1T2_Fb - Sphagnum magellanicum MG | ecosystem: Host-associated > Plants > Peat moss > Unclassified...
GATCCAATACGATTCCAAAGTCAATCCTGTGAAGGGAATAACATGACTTCCAAATTAACTTATCATGTATCATGAGCCTCGTCAACATCCCAAGTCAATGTCATTCTAGAGGCCAATGGCAAAATCAAAGAAATGTACAGACACATATATCCATAAATGTGGCAAAAATCTTACTTATTCTGAAACATCAAGGAAGCAAGAGCTATTGCATGGTGCAAGGTGACCACGTATGGATTACTACCAATGCTAAAGCCTCTTCTTGAATATTCTGGGAGAATCCAGCACCTAACCACATCTCAAATCCATATGTATTTCATAGGGAAACAGTCAAACCTGTATATCCAGTCCCAGATGAATGACGTTTAACAAGAGAATTATGATAGTCTTGAAAACATGAAAGATGCATCTGCAACCGTGCACACCACATTGTAATGTCCCACCAAACACAATTGTCAAAATTCATAATACGACATTCATAAATTGATTAGGGTCACATTTGCTAGCAGCTTATGAGTGAGCAAACTTTTGGGCTCCTGAACAGGCAATGCAGGTATACGCCAACATCCAGATGTGTGCTTGGGATCCTGGACAAACAATACATCTACCATCCCCGCACGCATGCTCTTGAGTACCTGGTGACCACAGCATTGGACATGCTCAGGTGCCTGCCGATCAATACTACCAACACCATACACATGCTTCTCTGTGTCATACATCACTGTGGTTAGCTGCTTGCTCTCCTGATCTTCGAGTCCCTCAAGCCCTCTTTGGCTAGGATGATTGACAAATGCCTTAACATCTTCAAAGTTGTCCACCACTTTTCCTCTTGATAATACCAAACTTGGCAAGCTGTACTGCTGTACCAGTGCAATCCAGCCTGCTGGAGAGTTGTCTGGATCCCTCTGAAGCACAAAGAAAAAAAAGCAGTCATGAAAGGTTTCTATTTACAAGTGGACTCTGGAAAAATCAGGCGATGGAAACAAGAGCAAGGCAGAAGAATACCGTGCTCTTGCATAAAACACACTCATAGCCATCATGTGAATACGATGTCTCCATAGCCATACTGGTGCCTTCAACCCTACAACTATTGCCCACTGCATGCAGTGACGGTACAATGCTAGCTTTAGATCCTACTGTCGTTTCCTCCAAGGTTTGACCTTTTCCCTCTGCCTCTTCCAATGCATTCACCACATTGTCCTCTTCAAGCTGCTGCTCCAAGAAGGCCTTCTGCCTGTGGAACAAAGACACAGTCTACATATAAATACATTTGAATATTAACTAAGTATCCACATTAACTTACAATAACCAGTGAGCTGCATACAGTTGACCTAATGGTGCATACCAACTCCAAAAGCAGAAGATACTTGCTATATAGATACTTGGGTATCTCTGTATCCATTGGTTAAGTCCAACCAAAATTGAAGTTAGCATCTAAACAACTTTTAATCTGTAGGTGAGACCACATCATTTTGACATATCTGACAAAAGCGAACATTGATATGTGGAACATCAAATGTGTTCAACTGTTTGAACTATTTTGCTTATTTCTTTTAGAAAAAAAGTGAGTTAGGTTATTTGATTTCAAAACCCACACCTGAGAATTGACCTTTGAAAATGGTAAACTCATTTGGTGGTGGGTGTCATACAATATGCCCAGCTTGCAACTGGATAACACATGGACAAGGTGCTTGGCCTGTGCACAATCAAAATGGCAGAAGGTTCATCTCAAACTCTGGGCTGTACAAGCATCATACCTGACAGCAAATTGATCAAGAATAGCCTTCTGCCGATCTCTCTTCCTCTGCTGTTCATTTCTGATCCACTGCTCATCCTCAGCAGGCAGAGAAACAACCTGGAGAGATGGGACTTATGAGAACATATATAGCGAACAAATCACTGACAACTACCAAATGTTGCATACATCCAAGGGACATCAAACATAGGCAATTCTGAAGAATTGGGTGAATGTTCTCAAGCCTATATTACCTGCAAGTTTGTAGAGGGCACCTGAGAACCACTTGTTTCAGCCTCATCTGCATTCTTGCAGTTGATGGAGAGGAGTTGAAGGACATGATTGATAGAGTCTACCAATCCTGAGCAACATTCATCCCAAATACCAGTCAATGAACAATATAGTCACCAAATAGTTGGCCACATTCCAGACTTGGTACACAACTGCTCTCCCACAATTCAGGTGATCACAAAAACAATGCTGTTCCAATGTGACCAGAATAGTATTGGCTCCTCTTTGAGGTAGAGCTCCAAGAGCATGGCAACAATCAGCACTAGTGCTTGCCTGAAAGCATCATGTGGAACTCAGATAACAAGGAGATTACCCTTGCTTGGACTTAGGGAAGACACAAAAGTCAGACCAACTTACGAGGTGACCCTTTTGACTTTTGCAGTTTCAGCAGCAAATCGTGAATGCTTGGTAGATCGTGAATGCTTGGTAGATCTGAATTGCCTCTAGTCCAGCACACAGTTGTGTCGGACTTTAAGCGCGGCCGCAAATATGTGTTTAAAGAAATGTCATTTGAAGGAAATGAAGACTGGGGTTCTGTTAGGGACTGTCCAGAACGCTTCAAGCCCCGACTCCTACAACCATCAGACTCAATAATCAGTTGACAGGATTCAATTCTGCTTCCAGTGCTGAATTCATTATACTTTCTGGGTTCTCCTGGTTCGCACTTTTGTCAGCTCACTCATCATGAACATTCTGGAACAAACAAAACTTCTTGCCTCCGAGCAAAACCAATCATTTTTATCATTGAGTTGTAGGCTTTCAGGAAGTGTCACCAAGCATGCATACCATGGATCATTCTCAAGATCAGAAACAACTACAGCCATCAGCTGCAAAGCTATCACTCCAAGAGCTTCGCCATCTGTCACAGTTGAATCCTCGCTAACCAATATACTCACATAGTTCAACACATTTATCAGAAACTGATGACAAGCCTGCCATCCCCCAGCCATGTTCCAACACCCATTATTATTATATTTTACTGCATGGGAGAATTTATCAGATCCCACATAGTGCAAAAATAATGCTTTGCCTTAATTTCTGATGAAGTAATTTAACAAAACAAACAAAGTTGCCTAGGATATGGACCATTGTGTGGAGGAGATTAGAAAGGCGATCATATGGTTGTTTTGCTGGTGGAGGTGCCCGAATCCGCCAATACTGGTGCTGCTTTCCCACACTTACTGCCCTTTCCTGTTTACACCCCAATACAAACCATCCAACCAAAAAATGTACATCTACTGTAACATGGTGGTCGTCTTGTTGACAACAGCATTTGACACATCCCAACTTAGCATTGTGTACCATGACTAACGAATACAAACATCACCGCAACCCCAATTACCCATTTCATGATGAAAGATATCAGAGCTCCTGTGCCAATTATTGCGTCATAGGAAATGTCTATTCAGCATCAAGTATAATCATTCTAGTACACTCTTTACCTGAGCTTCCTCCAGCTCATTCAGATAGTAATTACCAAACAAGGGGTCAAACTCCTTCCAACACTCTGCCTTCAATTCGTAGTGTCCTCGATCTGAGATCTACAGCACAAGACATTTATGGAAGGAATAAGAGGAGAAGAGAATAGCAATGGTTGCAAGCTTCCAGACACTCTCAGTCAGACAATATTGCTGCAAAACAAGATTCAGAAAACAGAAACGGATGAACATCCCAGTTGGTAGTCCAAAATCTTGAGACTGAACTCAGGACTTACATGCCTTCATATGTATGGATGCATGATTGAGCACCAACAATTCCAAAGGGGGAATAGAAGAAAGAATAAAGAGAAATCTCATACACATACTGCATGTAATTTCCACATTGAAAATGTCACCCACGACTGAGGGTTTGCTACAGACATTGTTACAAAACTGGTCATGTCCAACCCCTCAGATGCATGGAGTAGAAACAGAAAATATGAGGAGAGAAGCAAATCACAGACCTTTGGCTCGTGGTAGATTGCCACAGCTTCCAATATAGCCGCAAGTTCACGATGATCTGTTGGAACTGCACTCAGAGCATGGCAAAGCTGAAAGTACTCCCAACCCAGGAGGTTAGGTAAGGGTTCAGAATCAGTAACTTACCAGCAATGCAGAAAGCTTCTTTCATGTTCCTCATGAAATCTGCTTAGAGGAACCAATTTTATATTCACAAATAGCAACTTTCTTTAGTGGGTTCAAAATGCCATAAGAAATTGTTAACTCAAGTGCCCCAAAAAACACATCACAAAAGTCTAAAATTCAGGAATTCACCAAATCTCCATGGCCTGAAATCCCACCTGTGAGTATGTTTGATTCCGCACACACAACCACTGTACCACATCATAACGAAGACATTTTCCCTGCTCAAACAGCACAGTGCCCATGACATACAACACCACCACAGCACCTTCAAATGCCTCCCTCAGAAATCATCAGAAAATTGAAATACAACACTCAGAACAAATTATCTGCTGATTCTGATGCTAAATTACACAAATACTGTCCACTTCCTTGGCATACAATTCTTTTCTTTTGCTGCAATCTGCACCTGTTACTGAAAAACACTTCATGATATGCTGCATGGGAATATGGTCTTACATCATCCGCCCCTGTGTGGCGACGCCCACGAACAATCTGGACAAAGAAAAATTTCAGTTGAGAAGCAACTTAGTCAACTGACTGCACTATATAATTTCCAATGAGCCAGTAAAATTTGGGAAAGTCAAAAGCTTTGTATCATTTAGTGGTCAAAATGTGCAAAACAAAGTACCCATGCTGTCTGACTGATACAGTCAACAACAGCATGGACAGAAAGAAATTGAGTGATAAAACAGAGACCCACCAACAGAACCAATCGCATGAAATCTTGAAGAAGGGAAATCTTTGAAGAAGGAAGCTGAGGAATTTTGCCATCAGGCAAGAACGAGCACACCATCTCTTTCAACTGCACCCAGATATATGTCAAAATAACAGTCACAATCTCATCATCTGCAAACAGACCAAGAACTTTAACTGCATTCATTTGCAGTTGTAAAAGTGTCAAAAACAAAGAGAATTCATTCCTGGATTATTGAAAACTTACTTCAAAGCACTCAGCCATTTGGACAAAGATTTTTTGTTCCATATTCTCCCGAGCAACTGTACCAAATTGTAGCAGCAGCAAGTCCATGTCCATTGACCTGGAGTGCAGACCAAGCTGCCTACTCAATAAAAAAAATTAAAGATAAAAAAAAGAAGCACAGAAAGAACAAACCCCATGACCTGTTCTAGCTACCCACTTCGAATTTACAAACAGGTAATCCACAAATCAGACAATACAACTCTGCATATGGACACTCAGGTGACCAACTTACTGGTCATGCCAGAAGCTACCCCGGTAAATGAGCTCAAGTTTGCTGAACTCTCCAGATGTGGCATTCCACATCTGTGCACGGATCTGCACAATCACACAATAGGGTCAGGTGCAACATCAGATCATAAACACAAAAAATTAAGTGAACACCAAACAGTTCAGGGATGCACAATAGCTGCAAAACAGAACAAAGATGATCTATGAGAATTGACTCTCCATGCCATTGACAAGTCATCACTTCAAATCACAAGACAAATTCAGGCATACCTGTGCCATCCACACACAGATGCGCAATGGTTGCCAAATCAAGGACATCACCTGTTGCAATACCAGGCACAAGATCAGTAAACAGTTACCTATTTGCTAGAATTTGACAAAGAAATCCAATGATGAATTCTAGAACTGATGGATCAAAGATATCATAGGACAAATTTCTGGTGAACCTGCAACCACTATATCTCACTAAGTTGCATTATGGGTTTATGGGCAAGCCCCACTCAACTAATCGACAACATAAGACCTACTTTTGTGCTAATATCTCACAGATCAATGGATCGAGGTAAATGACATACCTCCTCTTCAGTGAATGTGAAGTTCAAAGCTGGGAAAAAGCTTCCATTGTGCTCATCCCAGTGCAACAGGATGAGCTTTGCAAGTACAGCACTAAGAGTCCTATGTAGAGGAATATGCAGCGAGCTTTCGGAATCAGGTGCAAGTGAGCCTATATAACGCAAGTGAGCCTGCATGCAATTAAACTACCATTATGCATGTGTCATGCTTTTGAGTGTGACAGCCAAAGCCTTAAAAAGCCTGTCATGGACCAGGGGGGGTAAGGTGATGAGCATATCTTGCCTTTCCTAGGTAATCACGTAAAGCTTTTAAGGTGTAATGGGCGGCCAAGATCAATGTTTTTTTCTTCACCAAGTCATCTGAATGTTGATAACAGCGAGAAACCAACTGAAAAACAATAGCCATGCTATTCATCTGCATTGAAATTTAGATATGTTAGATTTAACAGAAGTACTTACTGGCCATGATATAATGTAACACAACAAACCTATCATACAAATTGACACTACTCTGAAACCTGACAAAGCTTGTGACAATGCCATCCTTGTAACCTATATATGGAATGATACCTGTTCAAAATAAAGCTAGTGACATCTCATCGTCCAAATGCAGATGTGATTCTTTCCAGTCTATCTCACATCAATCTACTAGGCAAGCAAAACATTTGGCATTGAATTTGCAACAGCTGTGAATTAACAGATACAGGAGGTTTTGATATTCACTGACCTCTAACTGAATGGAAAGTGTCCACGCATTTTCATCCTTCACATCCCCTCCACATATATAGGGGTTCATCCACTGCCATTGTAAACAATAACCCCAAAATGTGTTTGTTGTAAGAAAAGGATATGCAAATTATTTGATTCAACCTGAATGGGAACTTCTAAACAAAGAACAAAATTCCAGCAGTCTTTACAAACCTGCAAGTGCGTGAGTGTCTCAAGAATCTTCTTGAATAGATCTGCCTGATTTCTCAGCATGTTGACAGCAACATTTGTGTTCAAAATCAACCGAAGATCGCCTTGAGGTCGCAAGTACACCTATAATACCAAGCATTTATTTTATTGCACAAGTCTCCACAACTACGAACATCCCAATGACAGGCATCATGACCGTGATCAGCACCAGATCTTTGTATGTGTTAGGACCTTGAAACTTCGAAGCCAGAGTGTACACTCCAACCAGGAGAATGCAATGTGGCTGCATGGAAAATTCCAACAACCATAATACCGTATTATATCTTGATATAGATGGCCAACAATTACAGCATTGAGGTACAATTACCAAAATCATGATCTGCTCCAGTAGTGGATAACTTGTAACCCAGCACAATTAGACCAAACAACAAAAAGCACTTTGCAAACTCATAGCCAGGTACCAACCTTAAGTTTGATTGCATCATGGTCAACATCAACAATAGAATGATCCCTAATCAACAATCCACAATCAAGAGCATCAGCAATTACCCAAAAGGCCTACACCAACCAAAAGGCCTTTTCCCAATGAACCCAATATTACAAAAAGCACCACAGTTCAAATTTACTCTGTAAAAAGAGTTGTGACTCTTCAGCTGGGATCAGGGGATAAGAGTTGGTAAGACTTTCATCTCTCATCTTTGCAAGCCACATAGCCAAGTGTTAAGGAACCCAAAAGTATGTCTTTCAACAAGTTGATACTGGTGCTACACCAACTACATGGCATGCTCATATGCTATGCTATAACAACATAACCACCAGCAAAATATGTTGGATATGGTATATACCCTTTGGTACAACGAGATATCACATCACAAAAAACAGTAGTAAAGCATTCCAGTAAGTTGTGGTCCTCAATGAGTTTGTTTGTAACATCTGGCACATTGAATAGTTGGACCATAACTGCAAAACCCAGTTTCCATCTTCTTAGAATTTGAGCAGCAAAACAAAGTTTAGGGTACCAAGTCAACAAGAGCTTTGACTGGAGGCAGAAAAACAACAGCAGAAACTCAAGGAAACACAAACAGCAACAGAATATTACTTCTTTTGAACTTGCTCTAGACATCATTCAGGTAAGGAAAGAACAAATATGAATGGCAGGCCTGCTGACAAAGGAGCCCAAAGCTGTGACATACCTCTGTCTAGATTTGTGTCAACATTATGATAGTTACGGCGGAGAACTTCATCATCCACAGCAAGAATTACAATTTTTTCATACTTGTCCTTAAGCACCTGTGAGAAATCATGCTTGAACTCACTTTTGTACAGCAATTGCAAGAATAAAGTTGTCTCCTACACCCAACATAAGAAGGGTCTCAGAAATGCTCCGAACCACTGTACCTAGTAGGTACTACATGAACTTGGCACAATACAACAATGCATGCTCACAAATCCGCAGGAAAGATCATTCACAATGCAGCCATGGATATGACTGTCCCAAATTACCGCTTCAATGACACGTGGTGACATTGATGGCAAGGTGTCAAGTAGAAGCTCCAATGGTGATGTCAAATTTTTGCTCTGCAAATGACAGGTAATACCAATCATGTACTGGTTACTGCGGCACGCCTTTCAAGTAAACATTCATGGGAGTTGCCACTCTCTTTTAGCACAGACTCCTCTGCCTTCCAGTGAATCTAAGAAAAAGGACTTCACGTCCCTCTAACTTACATAGTGCCTCCAAAATGTAAAACAAGGCATCCTGTGAGATTTTCTTACCTCATCCCAGCTTTGTACAAAGTTCCTGATCACATCTTCACACACAATATTGCGAAGAACATCAACAGAGCACACCTGCAAACAGAACACAGTAGATCTGGTCAACTATGCCCATGTCACAATGATTACAATTAGTCAGCCCTCCAGAGTTGAAGGAGCAGGATCATTGTGTCCATTCACCACATCCTTTTTAGCATTCCAAGCCCCAACATCAAAGAAGACAGCATTTCTCCAAAAGGTGACACTACCAACTTGCAAAAGACTAGTATGAAGCTCTTTTCAGCAACACAATCACTGCCTAGTATCAAAACCGCACATGAGAGAGACAACAAGAGAGGAAACAAAGACCCATGCATGAACACATTGGTGTGGACGAGTACATTGTCCCAGCCATAAGACTCACCTGTTGTGACCACTGCAAGTATTTCAAAGCCATTGTCTCAAATTGCTCATGCATCGGGCCTGTTGTTTTCTTTGTTTTCTTTAGGATAACTACCCATATTGAAAGTTCTCTTAAGACACAGCGCACTGGATTCAACAATAAAGGTCAGTCCACATGTACAGAAAAATCTGTCACAGAACCAGTTGTCATTCTCAAGCCAAAAGTGGTCACCTTCCAATAAAGGGAAAACAGATACCCATCATGGAATCTCAGATGACCCCTTCCTAAATGCAACTGAATCATTTGGCAGTACAATGTACATCCTGTCACATTTCAGATTTACAGATCCCCATAGAGCAGAAACTACAAAGTCTAGGTAATTGAAGCAAATGTTGATGCCATGAGAGGGAATCAGCCTTCTGTTATTCAACAGTTCCATCCTCATGCACAGAGAGAAGACCCAACCATCACCAGTGTCAGTAAGATCATTCACTAGTCCATGTGGGGCTTTTCATTTGTTCTGTAATGCATCCTCAGACACTTGGAACACGCTTCAATTCTTTTTGCTTCTATCAAGAAGCAAGTGTGGCAGCAAGGTGAAATTTGATGCAGTGGATGTTCCTGAAAATGAAAACAAGAAGATGCAATATGAAGGGCAGAATCCATGGCAATGTCCATGCATGCCAAAGACCTAAAACTAAGATGGATCAAAGACATACCTGCTTCATGTGTCTTGTACACAAGTTCATCTGCCAATGTGCACATCTGTACTTGCAAGCTCCCATGTATGTTGCAGAAGCTGTAAAATTGCAAGTTAAAACTATCCTTGCGAGAACAATGCAACCAAAGTTGTTTCCATAACCTCACTGTGCACACTGACCCTGACAAATGTCTTTGAGAAGGATTGAATAGGATATGATTGGTTTGTGATCCTCATATTGCTCAATTTCTCATGATCTCATTATCATGTTTCAGTTCTGATTTGTTCAGAATCAGAAGACAGATTAGCTCTTCCACACAAGCAAATTAAATCCCCTGTTGGCCTAATGAGACCCTTCGAACCTGGCTCAGTCATTTGGGCTCCTCTCATGATATGACTGTTACTGGGTAAATCTGGAACCCTCTAAGCTTGATACAATCTATCAACACCTGTTACCAGAAGCAGAGTGTTTGGAAATGTCCATCTCAAATAAAAGGCAGTTACCTTGAGAATGAACAGATATTCAGCAGCGCGTTTCTAATAGACATAGCATCAGTTTTCTTCAAACATATATCATTACTCAGATGTGAGAAGCATTAATCTGCCAATGTATGGATCCTAACTCTCACCATTTACCTCCAAAGTGCTGGTGAGAGAGTGGTCTCGAAGGAGGGGCCCTATAAAGCACCCATCAGGACTGAGGAATAGAAGCAAGAAGTTTGATGAACTGTTTGTAAGGGACTTATGAGTTTCTCAACCAGAGTTGGCTCCTTCACAGCTGAAAACAAGCTTCTAAGGACTCCTTGAACTTCTGGAAACCCTCAGTGGAAAGGCACAATGACCCGTTTACTGGTGCCATAGTTACCTGCCTAATGCTCTACCATGAGTGTGGTACTCACCCTGATATCTTCCAAGCATCTTTGTCCCCACAATCACAGCACCCTCCAGACTCACTGTGATACATGACTGCATTCCAACCACAAAGTCTTAGACACTGAATTCAAGCACACACGTATATACATATATATGATTGCAGAAAGAAACTCCAGAAGGACATGTAAGGTAACCAAATCAATGTTGTATCAGTTCCAGCCAAATAAAACAAATACAGTGTGTTGGATGACCACAAAGTAAGGCTCATCAGATTGTCAGAACCAATGAATCATTTTTTTTTGCCAGGAATACTTGGTAAGAATGATTGGCAAGAATGACAGAGTACAAATTTGATGAGCAAAAGTACCATAATCGTGGTCGCGGTGGTCCCCAGCTTGAAAACAGTCAACACAAATTGCACTGCAATCAATACCATGAACAAAGTCAGTAACTAATGAGCTAGATGAATAGCATCAGTGGTCATCTGCTCAATAGAATTCCATCTTAACATTCAAGGACCCAGATACAGCAATTGGGGTGTGTGTGTTGCACACCCAGCTGCATAAAACTCAATAGGAACTGCCAACGTCTTTCTGCCCTAAGTCTTGACTCAAACCACTGTTACATTCAATACAGATCTGGGAAATAGCAGAGAAAACTCCCAATTGCATTTGGAATGTAAATGGTATGTTAGTTTCTGAGAATTTTCTACAGGCATCTAACCCTAAGGCACAGAGAGGCCAAAATAGAAGGAAGTGGTTTGGGGCCTCCTGCACCCTGAACACATTGGTTTGAGGACACCACTGGGGACTGCTTGGATTGCAGTACATTCACTTTCACCATGTTCTGTACAGTGTTATCAATCCTTATTCCAAATACCCATCTCTCAGACAAACCCTCCCCCTCCTTGAGGTTCACCAACCTAAGCCAATGAGCCAGAGCTGTGATTAAACACTTGCCAAATGCAAGTGCCACAACATGAAATATTCCCTTGTCTTCTGTCCAAATGCTTGAGAATTTCACAATGCCCATTTCAGTAATCCTTTTTTTCTTGCACAGAATAAAAAATGAAAAAAGATCATCTCAGGATGGATGACACACCAAAAAAGCAGGCTGTTTGTGAGACCATAAAACATGGACACAGATTCTCCCATTTTCAAGCCAGAGACTTTGATGCCCAGCAGGCAGTCTGCATGCATGTACCACCACAAGAGCCATCTAACAAAAACCTCTTTCCTCTTTGTTTGTGAAAGATAAAGCTTCAAATCAGTTTGAAGAAGTCAAACCCAATAAAGACAAAACAGGACTTGGAAAATTTCCACCTTGAGTCATTCAATTGACATGTTCTGCATCGGTATGCAATTTTCCCCTTGGCCCACACCTTGTTGCACTGCTGTTCCCCCTTGGCACGGAGCTCCTCAATGTGCGATGCTAAATCCTCTCTGCCGCACATGGAGGAGTTGAGATACCTTAAACCCTTTTCTGCACTCTCCTCATCAATCCATATTAAACCCTTTTCTGCACTCTCATCATCGCTCCATATTGGTTCGCCTGAAATCATTGTAGACTGGACGAATTCCTCCCCAGCACACTCCCTTGCAAACTTCTAGGGCATTCTGAGGTCTTGCTCCATGTTTGTTCTTTTCTTTTCTTCTTGGATCAAACCCTATGGGTGCGTCCAGAAACTAGAACCCAAAAAAATCCAGGACACCGACCACGGATCACCCACCGACCACGGACACTGCCGCAACTTCAAGAACCTTCTTGCGCGGAGCGAGCGATGTAGACGTTCTTGGGTTGCCGTCAAGAGGACAACCCACCATTGGGTATTTAGGTTTTCCCCTTCGGCTGTGCGCACTCCCCTCTAATCTCTACATCTTATCTAAAGATTTACGAGATTGCGAAGAAGAAGACTCCACAACAACAACAACTCGCAGTGCCGACGATGATGATGAGTAAGGACAATAAACTTACGGGAGCCGCGGACCATTCCCGTCACCATCAGTAGCTACCAAATTTCTGATAATACAAAACACACACAGAGAGTCGTACACCCTCCCTCTAACAGATTTCCTTGGCAGTTGCTGCTCTACTACTATGGCAGAGAGCTATACAATGGCAGTTGCTCTGATCCAGAATTCTTTTGGGCATTAGCAGCCACTGTCGCAGCTGAAAACACATGATCAAAGGAATTGTTATTGGAGCTTGATTTGGTGCCCAGTCACAGCTTGCTGATTTGGGATTCGTGCACCTTAGCGTCCTTAGGTAGTGGAATAACCTCCTCATCAAGAAGCTAATCAGATGGTGACCAAGATGTAAAAACTCGTCAGCTGCTCCAAACATCACGATCCAATCTCCTCCTTCTCCTCCTCGTCCTCGTCCTCTTCTTCTTGTTTTTCTTCTTCTCTTTCTCCCCACATCCACAATCCTCGATGGAAATCAAGCCTAATAATATTCTTTTAAAAGCGATACCCAAGCTGGCAACGATGCTCAGCTGCTGCAGCAAATCACAAAACCCAGAAGCATAAATCTCAACAACCCTTTTCTGTTTTCCTGTTTCTTTTGGGTTTACTCACAAATTGCAAGAAACCCAAGAACAGAAACTCCTCCTAGATGCAACCAGGCAGATCTTTCTTTTTCCGGACTCAGCAAAAACTCCTCAGAAAGCCAAAGAACGAGAGAAAAAGCCTCAATGATATCCAAGAGTTGGAATTTTTGTTTTGTTTTTTTTTTTGAAGGAAACCTCCTCAGAGAGTGTCAGATGAAGCATTATGTCTCTGGGAAAAGCGTTCATTGTTCATTCATTTAGCACACCACCAAAAACGTACCCAACACGGAAACAATACCGACGAAATAAAAAAACCCCGCGAAACACATTAGAATACCTACTCATTAGAACTGGAAGCTTTCACGAGTCTTTCGCTGCAAGACACAAGACGTGGGGATCACAACTTCTTTTGGTCGTCAGTAACAAGCAAACGATTTACCGATTATTCGCTGAAAGGGCGTGCCGTCTGCGATCTCGCCACCGTTCGTTTCTTCTGCTCTCTTGCAATTTCTCCTTCTCTTCCCTCAACCACTCTTGGCGGCTCTTTAAACCATCCTTTGACATACTGCTCAAGGATTTCACGTTTATTGTTCACCCACTCACTGTCAAATCAATTTGGACTCAAGAAATTTCCTCCAAACTTTCTTGCCCCGCCCACAAAATCGCCTCCCAAATTTACATGGTGTGTGCTTCGTAGAAGGGGTATTAGCTAAGAACAAGAAAAAACTTGGTGTTGAGGGTTGTGGTGAGGATGGAACGTTTGTTGGCCTTCTTGTTGTGTTTGGATTCATTAGAGAGTGTATAGTAGCTTGATGGATTTTTGCCCCTAGGTAATAATAATAATAATAGGTCTATTTTTTATATGAGGATTTTTGAAAGCTTATATTTTTGGCTTGTGTTGAAACTTGAGATTAGTTACAGAATTATAATAATATCTTGAACGATTTTGGTTTCTTTCTGAGGATTTTTTTGAAATTTTGTTTTTTTTGTTTTTTTGCGTGGTAAAATATTTGAGTTTCCATAATTCTTCTTTTGCCTTAAAGATATTTTTTTAATGTAAAATGGCAAGGCCACAGTGCAACACACCCCTTGATTAATTTTTGTGTTCCTTGTATCTTGTTCCCACATGTTCTCAATGATGTTTGCCAAATTCTCAATGAATTTCTCAAGATGTTTCTCAAGTTCCTAATGTGTTCCCCAAGGGTGTTCTCAGCAGCACCTCACTTTTATCCCATAAAAACAGAACTGGGGAAGGGGGGAGACAGCCCATCTAATGAATAAGAGAGGTGAATACCTCCTCGACATTTGCACTCTGTGTAGAAGAGCCTTAGCAGTCTTCACACATGTTTGTTGAATAATTAATTGATTTTGAAATTTTCATTTCAACAAACAGAATATTCTGAAATACTCAATATTTCCCTCCCAAATTTTTTTTTTAAGAAAAAAAATTCAAAAAATTCAAATTTTCTGAAAATAATATAATTAATGTCGAACCTGCCAGGGTAATAGGGTAATCAAAACTGCAAATAAAAGCATTCTAAGAAATTTCGGAGCACATGTCAAGACCAATCAGCCTACAATGGCAAGTTCAACCTTTCTGAAAATAATATGATTAATGTCAAACACGACATTGTATATTTATGGCTCTACACATTGAAGATTCCATATTGACAAATAGAATATACCCTAGTACTCTTTAAAAATTAAAAAAAATTCTTCTATATTCCTTTACAAATTTTGGTTATTTGAAATATATATATTATTTTTAAAAATTCACCATACACACAATAATCAATGTGGAAGCTACAAGGGTACTATGATAATAAGAAGGGGAGGTGTATAGAAATGTTTTCTTTCTATTGTAAAATGGTATTAAGATGGAAGATTGACTTCTATTTCTTTATCTAGAATGAATGGGCCAATCTGAACTTCGTAACATGTCCTCCTATACTGGGCGTGGGAATATATCGTTTCCCAACAATTTGTTTACATATATTGCAAAGGCTGAGAAATTTCATGGTGAGCATTCTATGTGCTTGCAACAATTGAAAAAGTCCGATTCTACATCCCCCAAACCTTAACCATTCAAAAGAAGATACGATTGTATATGATAAGGCTTACCTTTCACAACTTGGCATTTGCAACCAATGTTATTTGTAACCTACCTTCGAAGCTATCCATCTAGAAATGCATATGCTTGTTTACCTTGTTATCTTATGTCCTTTGCTTCAATTGCGTATGAATTTTGTGTTTCAATTCATAAGTAGTTATCTTAATTCCTTCAACTACCTTTCAATTTGGTGTTTCAATCCATATGCATGTTGGTCAAGCTATCTTGATTTGTTCACCTACTTCTGAATTTGGTGTGCCATGTGCACACATGAAACAAAGCAAATTAGATTTTGTTGGATTCACGTGTTCAAACTCACATGAGGACCTAAACTTGATTGAGATAAAGTAGATCCCTTAATTATTCATTTCAAAAGGTGTCACACTTTTTTTTTGTCATGCACTCTGGAGTCATTGTTTAAGTAACATGGCCATGGTGTTCTGACAAACCATCATACATGTAAGGATTGCAAAGCACATTGGTACCACACTTGGGATTCTACCAAGGTACAAAAAGAAATCACATATTGATTGTCTATTTACCCCAGTCTAACAAAAATTATATTACAAAACAAGATGTCCCAAATTCTGAATAAATTAGTAGAATCGGTAAGTTGTAGTTGTTAGAATTGGTATGTACTTTTAAAGGTAATCAATTTACAATTACCACAACAAGGGCAACACATTGCCTCTACCTCCCTTAAGGTTTTACCCCCCAAGTTCCCTAATAGGTAATGAGGTGATTAAATGACCAAGACCTCAAAGGAGTTGGATATAGCAACTTTAGACCATGGAGACACTGAGTTTAGAGCATCTCCATGGCCAATAGTGTACCAAAACACTTTAATGGATTTGGTGGTAGTTAAATATTTATGAAAATAATAAGTCTCTAAAGAAATATACTGGTTGAAGTGTGAAATTTTCAAGTTGCATATTGCTAAAAGTTTGGGCAACCTTTTTAGGTTATAGCCCTAATCGCTAGCATGTTTTTCAAAAAAAAAAACAACTCATGGTTGTACATGTTATGCTTTGCTTAGCCCATAATATGGACCTAAACTCTGGTGTTTCAAAAACACATTTTGCCAAAAAGCATTGCTCAAAGCTCTCCCTCATCCTGAACAAGACAAATTTTCCATTCATCCTTGTGCAAGCCACTCCATTTTGAAGTTAATAGAGGTAATAAAAAATGTGACTAACAAGAATTGAAAAACATCAAGGCCATGCAACCAAGAATTTTTTTAATGTGACACATTAATGTTATGTATGAAAATGAATGAAAAATAATTGACATCCTCCTTCATGCTATAAAAGTATTGAATATTTTTTAAATGTGAGCCAAAAATCCTGAAAATTTTATATTATATGTCAAAATACATTCTAATAAATAAAACAAAAGTATTCAGCACCCCAATGCCAAAATCCACTACGACAATGGCTTTTGTACACAATTAATTTGGATGACATTCAAGCCATAAATAATATGAAATTGAGTTTGGACCTACAAATATGCATATGGCTCTCCGAAAAGGCCAATAATAAATACGATTATCATTGATTGGTCACTATTAAGGATTATCCCATGTGGTAACAATTATATGATTCCTCACTTGTAACACAATGTTTATTTAGGAATTTTTCATTGTAACCTAAATGGAGATCATTCATAAGAAGATGCAAAATAAATGGCAATCATCTTTATGAAGATTTCGCCAGATTTGGCTATAAACAAAATATGAAGTACAAACCTTTGATCAACCATGTCTTACACACTGAAAACCAAAGTTCCATCAAGGCATGCAAGCCGGTTTTTGGGCGGGTATGGATTTCTGAACATGCCCAGTACTGACGGGTATTGGAATTTGTTTCAAATTTGCCTCCCTGCTTGCTCCTGGCATATACCTCATACTAGCCAAAAATCAGCCCGGACCAGGCAGGTACCGTGTCGAGGGTCACACAAGTCTAGTTGGTTCTCTGATACCGAGAGCAATATCAAAAATACGTGCTGAGGGTTCCAGCCTTGTACCCACCCAACATTCGTTGCAACAGCGACCAACAACAAGGAGTTGTAACATTTTTTTGATGACCACTTTTACAAGAGTGTCGGAATCCAAGCAACATCCAGACACTAATTCTGTCCGAAAACTTGGGGCTGCACAAGGCCATTTAGATGAAGGGGCTTCTTTCCTTTCATCAACCCCTTGAGTGATGTATGTTCTAGATCGCACCAGCCCTTCCTTTTTGTTGGGTGAAATGTAGCCAGAAAGTGATGAAACCCTGGCAACCATTGAAAAACAAACCAAAGCACCCAAAAAAAAGGGGGAATACAATGAACGAAATGGAAGGACCCACATCCAAAGGACACCTAATCCTCTTTAGTTGTGAGAAGCTTATCAACTAAAGAAAGGGAAGGACCTCTTGAAATGACACCTAGCCCCCTTTAGTTGTGAGAAGCATATCAACTAAAGAAAGGGTAGGTCCTCCTGAAAGGACACCTAGCTCCCTTTAGTTGTGAAAAGCATATCAACTAAAGCATACCAATGCCCTTTGCTCTCCATGCCATGTTGGCACATCAATGAAAAAACTTGTATGCTTGTTGTGTAGACATCCAAAACCTTTTACAATTAGAGGAAATAACATGTCTGTTGAAAATCGATTACAATAAAGATCATTTTTCATCTAAGTCAGAATTGTCATAACAACCCTATGAAAAATATTAGTCTATGAAATCAAATCAACTTGAGTGGGGTTGACAACGGCAGCGTCTACCAACATGCGAACATTATCAACTGATAACAGAATGTCAACTAAACAACCCAAAAACTACAATGTAAAAGGCAAAAGGACATGGGTTTACTCTCACACACATGAAATTTCACATCTTTTGCAATAGTCGCAAAAACACCTCGCACAACATCATGCAAGGCCATCCTTTCCTCACCATGAGCGCAACCAAAAATATGGATCCCCATAAGGCCCAAAGGTTAGCTACAAATGTAATGTGACACCCTAAGGACCAAAGGATGGGAAAGACCAACCTAATGTGCAAACAGGGTGGAGAAAACATCTAAAGTTAAGCCAAAAAAAAAAAAGGATGATTAAATGGGCTAACAACAAAACACCCGCACCCCACCCAACTTTACACATGACCTCAAGCACATCTAGTGCAAATCAAAAGGTAAATTATAAATGATGTTAGTAAAATAATGGTTGTGCAGTGTTTGTGAAATAATTTCTTAAAGGCAATCTATGCATTTTATAACCAACTACTCAAAAAAGGGCACACATGTTATAGCCCTTAAAGGAATAAGCTTTCCCACTAATTTTAAATGCATGTGGAAAGGGAGTGGCATTGAGCTTCTCACACCTATTGCCTCCAACAAGAACATGCAAAAATTCAACAAAAATCTAGAAGTCATGATAAAGGCAATTAATGTTCAACTTTTTAAAAAGGGAATTGGAGCAATGACCTCTGAAGAAATCAACCTTAAACCCCCACTAAAAATGAGAAAGTCACATGTCAACAAATTAAAAAAGCTTCAGGGCACTCCAATGAACCCAAACCCAAAAGTCATTCAAAAATTCCCATCAAGGTCAAATAAAAAATAATGAACTAATTTTGAAAACCTAAAAGAAAGGGAAACAACGAAACAAAAAGGAAAGCCTATTGACAAAACATCGAAAGAAATATATCAAAAGCCATTTGGACATCCCCTAATTTTGGGAACAAGTTTGCATGTTAAACATCTTCACCTAAAACTTTTTGCCAAAAAAAAAATGAAAGAAGAAAAGCCAATGGAGATGCCAAAGATCCTCATGCCATCAAGGGGGGCAACAAAATTCAACAAAGGGGACAAACCCAAGAGGTAAACTAGAAGGAACCTAGATCGAACACTTATGGGATTGAACAAAAAACTTATCAAAGTCAACTAAGAACCAAAATGAACAAAAGTGAAGGAAACAATATGGGCATGGCAGAAGATATGGGTGTCATCAGCTAAGGAAAGGAAGACACATGATGAAAAAACCTTTGAAGAATATTACAAAGCATGAAAATGAACAAGCACAAAAAAAGGCCCTTTAAGTAGGTTGCCTTAACATGTGTCCACATAAAAAAGAATGACAAACAAAGCCCTCGAAGAATAATGATGATTAAAATACAAAGGAATTTGAAAGCCATAAAAAAAATGAACAAAAGGGAAAAGTTGGGACAATTAGCCTCCCACTGCCTGAAATTCTTCGAAAATGACCTTGCACAAGATGGTGTTGAAAGCATATGCAACATCTACCTAAAACACCACCCAATCATGACGGGCATTCAAAATGGCCCAAATACCATGGACCACGGCCTCACAACCTCCTTTAACCGCCACTCCAAACTAATATGGTGACAAGTGATAAACAAACACATCATGAAATTGCAAGCATAAAACCTTGCTCACTAGCCAATAATACACCTCTCCCATTGCAATTGGACGGATGCCACCAAAGAAGACTTGGCCAAAGTCAAAAGTCGACTAGCAACAAGAACCCACACCTTGAACCCAGGGATGGGGCCAATAACCACATGGGAACACAACTAATGAAACTAAATGAAATCACTAGTTAAATCTTCAAGGTCAAAAAAATCTCAAAGATGCTCAAAAACCATGCCAAATGGACCACCAATCAACAAAATAAATTTAGTGGATGATAAGTACATGCAATAAAAAAGGGGAAAAAAAATCTAGTAGCCAAATGACCTTAGCCATTTCCAGCAATGGAGCCATATTGCTTTATAGGTTAGTAATCACATTGCCATGAAAACTTTATCCTCCACCCATGCACTACTACAAAATGTGGGTGCAATACATTAGTCCCCGTTGACTAAACTAGTAAATTCACTACATCCCCACTAAGCCTCAGTCACTAAGACTAATGAATTCATTCAAAATCTAGTAAAATCACTTGGCTTACAAAGACACCTTTTGTTGTAGTGATGTTTTTCACCATCTTGCATTATAACCATCATAAAATGTATTCATTGGCACCATTGAGACCACCCACATAACCACTTTTGGCTATGTTTTTAAGGTTGGAATTGCCTTCAAGTTTAGCAAGAGTCTTAAGGTTTATCACCAATAAGTACAATGGGATGGTTAAGGTTTGTTGCTAACAAGTATAACAATTCGCAAGATTGTTAAGGTTTCTCACCATAGCTTTTGTTCTTTCAAGCAAGGATTGTTGCCACCATGTTTTTTGCTTATAAGTTCCAATACATAGATCACCTTAGACTTTAAGGCAAAGATTTGTGGGTGTTGCATTTAATAGTAGCCATGGGTTTAATATTCATCTTGCAATGTTTTTGGAATTAATTTGGGCCTTTCTATTATGATGGTGATTGAAAATGAATTTTGGCCCCAGGGAAGTGGGTTTTCATTATGCAAGCAACAATGTCATTGCAAGCTTCCCGTTGGTGTATTTAACAACAACATTGGCCATTTGCAATGGGTCACCAAATTAGTTTGCTCACCGCAATCTCAATTCATCCCTAGTGGGACCCTCTCCGCATCTTCCACCATTCTTTTTGTTGAACTTGTAAATTGTGAACATCAATAAGCATCAGATGAAAATGATGTGCGTTTTTCCCCAAGTGGAGTCATGGGTCTTAACACCCCATCTAACTTTTAAATATGTTTCAATTTATTAAGGCATGAGTTCATTCCAATTTCATTCATTTGGACTTTTGTTCTAAATGCATTGAAAGTGTTCACATCTATAGCACATTACTATGTTTATGTTTTTACTATGATTTTGCTTTTTTTTTCCTATGTTTCTGTGTCTTGAATCATGAAATGAAAAAACTTGGAATTGTCAACAAGGTTGATAGTCAAATCAAATGCATAACCTTTATGGTTAGTCTACGATTATATGCCATTGTTGTTTCACTAAGATTTCAATGGCCCGTCGAATTCATCTGAGTTGATTTTCATTATGCAAAAGGGGGAACATGAGGGGTATTTTTAATGTTTGGTCATGGGAAAAAAATGGTCCAATTTTATAGTAGCCCCAAGTTTGGGGTGGGAATGAGTGTTTGGTCATAGCTAATTAAAGTGCACATTAAAACGAATATCACCATGGTGATGGGGTGCAAAGGTCATGTTAAATAACACACAACTAATCATAAACAAGCATCAAAGTTTATAAGAATCCAATGCAAGAATAGCAATTACACATTAATTAAGGAAGGACTTCCAATTTCCCCCCAAATTCAAGCACATCCCATTCCCACCAAAATTAATTTGCCAAATTCACGAGGCTATGGTGCAAGGTTTGGATTTATAATCCTATTTTTCAAATTCACAAGCAAAATTCTTTTAGCATGTTAAAGCTTCCAAATTGTGAAAAATGCAGTTTGAAATCTTTCATAAACATTTTGAAAGCATATGGGCTAGACCAGCAAAAGGAAAGTAACATAAGAGTTATAAAAAGTTTTAGATTAAAAACAAAAGTCTTAGCATATCAACCAAAGCAAGGAAGGCATCTTAGAGTAGCCAAAGAAAAGCTACAAGAATTAGAAGTAGATTAACAAAATCTAAATAATAGAGTACCCATTGAAGATATATAATAGCTTGATCATCAAGGATCAAATCCTAATGTTATCAATGATGAGATAGGAACTCAAGATTCAAACGTGGATGTAAAAGGACAACTAAAAAAACTTGCAATAGATTAGTTTACAACCAAAAGTTGAAGAAATTTTTATGTTACCATTGGGTGTAGAGTTCCATAATTTGAAGATATAATCTAAGTAGTCATTAAAGAGGTTGGTTTTATCCAACTCTAAGAAATTATAGTTTGTTGTACACACCTACTACATGTACCAAAACAATAGACCAAGAATTAATTTGGGATGACTTTGAACAATTTAATGCATTGATAACTTCTTCCTAACAACTAGAAACATATGCATTTCAGACATACCTTGACTTGTCATGCTTCCTTGAGAGTTAGGCAAAATATAAAAGATTCAAATTTATACCTTTTGTAGGACCAAATAACACATCCCCAACGTGTTGGAGGTTGGGACCAGGGGGATTTAGATCACGATGATCAATGTAGCTCATAGGAGGTGAAGTGGACTACAAGAGGAGCCAAGTCAAAACAAGGAGAATGTCCTACCATCTTGCAGACAAGAACTAGTAAGAAAATAGAAGAAAGTTAATAGATGCAATCCTTTAATCACTAGAAGCAAATGGAGCAATGAAGCATTAGAGGAGGCCATGGATGCGATTGAAAATGGAACAACTTCATTGACGAAGGCAAGTAGGCATTGGAACATACTTTTTACTTCATTATTTGATCATTTGTATGGGAAAACAAAATCTATAAAACTTGAACCAATAAACGTGCTAGTAGTAAAAGAAGATTAAATTGTTGTTACTTGGGTTTTGTCTAAGTAGGAAATTGGGCTATCATTAGCCTACAATAGTTAAAAATGAAAGTGGCTAAACTAACTCAAACAAGGCCAACACCTTTTTAAAAAGGGGTATCAGGGAGCTCTCAGTGGTACTAGTTCGAGAGGATACATCATGAGCTCAACATTTATCAAGTTAAGGGATTGGATATTAGCCGAACATAAGGGCTGACAATTCAATATTACCAAAGCTTTTACTAGAACTTATAGTCCCTTTACAACAAACACAACTATACTACAAACCATATTTGAAATTATGATGAAACAAGCATCCAAGCAAAAAGATAATCAGGAATAAGGGTTCTTGCAAAACAAGGTTCACACTATGTGTACAACACTCTCCCAAAATCTAGGGATTGGTTGATTGTTAATTGTGTGGTCAATGCAGTATGAACAACATTACCAGGGTTCTACATATTTAGAGGAGAGAAGATATGTGATAACTACATACAACTCTATAAACTAGGGACTTGTATGGCTATATAGTCAAAGGCATGGATGACTACCTTCCTTTTCAAAGAATTTATGTTTTTTTTCAAAAGATATACATCAAGTGGAAGATCCATAACAAATCATTTGTTCATTTTGGATGGGAATGGATCCCATGTCACCCTTGAGGTAATTGAATAAGTTCAAGAGTTTGGGTTGGATATGATTACTTTACCTTCCTATACATCTCATGCACTTCAACCATGGGATGTGGTTTGCTTCAAACCTTTTTTAATTGCTTTCAGAAAGGAAATAAACATAACAATGATTAAGAGGAATTACATAGAACCAAATAAGATAATATTGGCAGCGTGGGTAAATAAAGCACTAGACCTAGCACTTACAAGAAAAAATATAATGTCAAGGTTCAAAGCTACAAGGATTTGGCCACTTAACAACCATAGGGCTATGGATTTAAAAACTAGCTCTAGTATTATGTACACATTGTAGAATCAGGGAAGAAGAACTAGAGTAGGAGGATGGTGAAACAAAATTAAACAAAACATACAATTGTAGAAGAGCTCATGAAAACTTAAGTTCAACAACAAAAGTTCCAATTACTAGTCTATTTGAAGATCAACCTAGGTATTATGTGAACATGCCTAGAATTTTTACATTCACTAACCATGCATTTATAATAGAGTCAAAGAACATGGTTGAAAATTTGGCACAACCTTCATTGGATGAAATTACATAGTTCATAAATTTTGAAAGTTCAACTCAAGTGGCATTAGCATAGGGGTGTCATGGTTTGTTGTCATTACAACATTTGCTTGCATGAAAAAATGATGGAAAAAAACCATTCGTCAATTATTCTCAAAGCCATGTTATAACATCAAAGAATATTTGAAGATTATGCAACAAAAGGCAATGGATAAAGAGGCAGCATAGTAGATTTGAGAAAGTAAAAGGAAAGAAAGACAAGGAAAACAAACAAGAAAAACACTTACAATGTTGATTACAATTTAAAAACTGGCTAAAATAGAACTTATAAAATAACAACGAGCCAATTTCATTACAGTTTGGTCATCTTCAACATTTAGAGAGGCACGAAACATATTTCATTACAATTTCGAGGTAGGTCTTTGAGCTCACCCTCTTGGATACATGGATGTGAATCTTGGTGAAATAACATAGGTGTAAAAATAAGCTCAACAATGAACCTTAGTTCAAATGTAAACCAAAAGGAAAGTTGCATCCTTGTAACAACCATAAATGGACAACTAAGCTACTAGGGTGGAATAGCTAAGGGGTGGAACAACTATAGTTAAAGATGGATAAGATGTCAAGAATAATAGCTAATTTTACGGTGGAATAGCTAAGAGAAGGAACAATAACTCCCAAGGTGGAACTATTAAGAAGTGGAACAACTGTTGTTAGGGTGGAATAGTTAAGAGAAGGAACAACAATTACTAAGTTAGAACAACTATTGTTGGGGTAGAATAGCTAAGAGAAATAATAGTTATAATTGAAGATGAACAATAAGTCAAAAGGAGTAGTAGTTTTTAAAGTAAAACAATTAGGAGGAGTAGTAACCACTGCTAATGATGAACAATGTTTTTTGGTGATGTTAAAATTCTCTTAATGATCTTGTAATTCCAAATGTGATGCAAATTTACATGCAATTTTCCATATAGAAATGATTATTTCACAAATCTTTCACTATAGACATAGTAGATCGGATCAACAATTATGTGTTTTTTGGAGATGTCAAGATTGAAGGATCTCCAATCCTATAAGTCCAAAATGTCAAATGAATATACATGCATTTTCTTACATTGAAGTAATTAATGTAGCACCATTGACAACCACAACAATTTGATTCAATAGTAAAGAAACTTATCGATACATTCATGGAAATCATTCTACTCACTTACTTGAAAGCTAGACCACTATCATTATGTAAATCCAAATCATCACAACAATCCTCATTATAAACATGTATCTTCTCCATTGCATCTATGTTCATCTTCAACCTAAATGTAAATACATTACAACAAATAGTAGACATTTGTAGCCAATGAAAATGAACTTTGAACTAAAGAGTAACACTTTAACTAAGATCAATGAAAAGCAAGTTGAAATTCAATTGCCACTAATTTGGAAGATGCAGAACAACCTATTTAAGCAATGCACCAAACTAGAACAAATGAAATGGGAAAAATTAGACTTGTAGCAAGCAAGAAACCAAGATCATCCACTACTAAATTATTTATTAGAAAACACACCATCAAAACCGAAAAACAATTTCATGTAAGCTTACAAAAAAACTTGAGCAAAAAGTTTGAATTAGGGAGGTTTGAGCTCCTTTCAATCTCTAAAACTAGGCCCTACCATATTTGTAGGACATTCACGCACACACTAGAGCTTCATGTTGGGAACCATGGACTTGCAACATAGAGAGGTGAACGGGAATCAAGTCAGGAGGAACTCGATTAGTGCACGGAAAGGAAAAGGAAGGGGGACTAAGAATCGGTCTGAGGAGAACCCAACCCATGCACAGAGGAGATGAAAGGGGGACCAAGAATTGGGTTGGGGGGGATTCGACCCGTGTGTAGAAAGGAGACGAAAAAGGGACTAAGAATCAGGTCAGGGGAACTTGACCCGTGCACAAAGAGGAGATGGAAGGGGACTAAGAATTGGGTTTGGGGGAACCCAACTTGTGTGTAGAGAGGAGACGGAAGGGGGAGCTTGAATTGAGTCGGGGGGAATTGGACCCATGCGTAGAAAAAAAACGAATGTGGGAGGAAAGCTCGAGGGTCGCGTGTAGAAAAGAAATAGATGGGGAGGAAAGCTCGAAAGGTCTCATGTAAGGAAGAGATGGATAGGGGAGGAAAGTTCAGAAAGGTGACAAGCAACATGATCGTGGGAATTTGACTCATGTGCAAAAAGGAGATGAGAGGGGGAGGGGTTAGGGGGTTTTTGGGTTGACACCGCATGGGAAAGTGGCGGCTAATTTAGGGTTTAACAAACCTTTAAGGTTTGATAACCAAACATTGTTTTGCCTTATTTTAGGGTTTTAATCTCAACCCTTGAATAAAGATGTTTAGTTTTTTCAATGAACATGATTAGTTTGAACATGAGATTATTTTGTGATAGGGTGGATTTGTGACATGTGTCAGTGCAAAGATGTTTGTTGATAGGATTTCCATTACTTGAACATATATAGAAAAATTGTTTGGTAATTTGTTTTTTTGGACAATGAGACTGAGAACTTTCAGAAGCCATATCTTTTCCATCTCTAATCCAAATCCAATGATCTAAAGTGCACTAGGTGCGCCCAGAGCTCCTCTATAACTCATCTTTGGACCCCAGAGGTAATCGAGGTCTGCCCAGATCACAAAGTTCCTTTGTGTTTTTAAGTGTACTATGACTGGCCAGTTTACCCTAAAGAGTTTCAATTGGCCATTGGTCCACACTCCTCACTTACAATGTTAAGTAACATTGAATCCTAAGTGATGAATGACACGGCGCTAGTGTTAAGCCAATATTAAAAGCCAATGTTAACTAACATTAAATCCTAAAAGAAGATAGATTTAAAACTTAACATTGATGTTAGCTAAAGCCTTGCAAAATGAGCAATTAACTCAATGTTAAGCAACATGCATTCACAATTCTTTTTTCTTTTATCATTTATTTTTTCTTTCCTTCTCTCTCCATTTATTTATTTATTCTCCCCCTCTCCTCACCTACTCTCTTCTCTCCATCTTTGTCTTCCCCCTTTCTTTCTCCATCCCAAAGAAATGACAACAAAAAAAAAGTGGAAAAAAAACACACAAAAAAAAAGAAAAAAGAAAAAGGTCACCAACAATACAATAAGACAAGATAGAAGGAAAGGCAGAAAAGAAAAAAAAAGGGGGGATGGGGGGGGGGGGGGGGGTTTTGGGGGACTAAAAAATTCTTCAATAGAAAAAAACAACAGAAAGAAA
>Ga0116227_10005349_pt1 | contig 27101 bp, 19 predicted proteins | sample S1TSphgellanicum_FD_89693 | JGI IMG/M metagenome (GOLD analysis project Ga0116227, IMG submission 89693) | Host-associated microbial communities from peat moss isolated from Minnesota, USA - S1T2_Fb - Sphagnum magellanicum MG | ecosystem: Host-associated > Plants > Peat moss > Unclassified...
ACCAAAGGGATCCAGAATGAGTTCTAACCACTTTGTGTGGTTCCATGCAGGCCCGTGTGAGTGAGTAAGCTTGTCAATTCTTCCTAGTCTTTCTCGGGACTTCTAGCACGCCCCTCTCACCCCTTCTAGTGTTGGAAGTCGGGATTGTGCCCCAAGTTCCAACTCCTTCCGCATTGCCACACACCTAGACCCTCAAGTGGGTCTACGAGGAACTTGGGAACGCGACAGGTTAGGTAAACTAAGTAGGTAGTTGGTAGGCTAGGTCATTAATTAGTAGACTAGATAATAGGTAGTAGGTAGTAAATGGTAAGTAGTTAAGTTAAATAATAGGTATTTTTTTGTGTGGATTTGTCATAGTGTTTTTATATTAATTAATTAATTGATATGGTAAGTTAGTTTATAGGAAGTAGGTAGTAAGTAGGATAGGTAGTAAATATTTTTGAAAAATAATAAATATTTTAGTGTCTAGATATGTGATAATGTTTGTGTATGAGACAAAGGATGTGATAATGTTGTAGTGTTATAGTGTTTCCCTTTCATTAGAATTTATCCCATATCTTTTGTCTATAATTTCACACTTGTAAAATATATAAATAGGTGAAAAAATGGATTGAATTCATGGTATGTGTTATAAACATAGTGCATGTGCCATTTGGGATGAGCTAATCAAAAGGCTTCTCCCCAACAAAATAAACAGGATCCTACCTACCTACTTGGCCTATATTAAATTACCTATTCTACCTTATCCTAACTTTAAATGGGTTACCTACTATAGTTTAGCTTAGGATAGATTATAATTACGTAATTATAATAATTAATTAATGTAATTATAATATTGAATTTAATTTAATTATATTGTTTATTTATTTAAAATGTAATATCTAATTTTTGTAGTATTAATATTTTAATTACTATAATTATTATATTTAATTATTGTAATTATATTATACCTTTTTTGAACAAATGGAAAATTGGCACATGTTTTATGGCCATTGGTTTTTAAAATTACCACATGGCATGGTTAAATCCTAACCACCCACCAATGGCACATTTGGTAACATGTGACTATCCCAAATGTAGTCATAAATGTAATTGCAAATTAGGGTTCCACATCATATTAAGGATCATCCATGGCAATGGATGAAAAATTATAGCCTAATCATAAAGTTTGCAATTACACTTTCAACTTTGTCATGTCTTTTGCAACTAACTATTTTGTGGCACTTGTTTTAAGTGACTAAATTATTTTTAATCACATTTGTCTATTACAACTATGAATGAATTGCAAATCTAATCTTTGATTCTCAAATTTCTTCTAGTGAATTGGTTGTAGACAATAGAATGTGATGCACCCCCAAACTCCTTGATAAATTCAACTATGAGTCCAAAGGTGAAAACAATGGTAGGAGAAGGAATTGAAGTACGCTCCTTAACTTGTAACCCTTTGGAGGTAGAAGGGTGTGTTAGAGCTCCAGGATGGGGACTAGGACAAGTGACAAACGAGTCAATTGTTCACATGAACTTGCACAAACCAAACAACAAGTTGGTTAGTGTATAATTGGAACATTTTTGGTGCATAGATGAACCACGGGCATACACAAACTCACAAGACTCACCATGGCCTGGACTTCGGGGAAACCACCACCTTCTCCCTTACAGTATTATTTGTGATTAGCCATGGGGCTACATTCAAATGTCATTTTGTCCAGGGATTCCCAAGTTGGGACTCTCATGACTTTAGAGGTCCATAATTTTTTATGTAGGCATCCAATTGAAATGAGGTCTAAAGTAAAGTTAGAACTCTCATTGAGAGCATTCCAACAATATGTGGCACTGAGTAACCCACTAAGTAAACCACTTGTAGGTAAGTAAATTGGGGCAATTCCCAACTTTTAGTGGTCGGGAGTCAAATTGACACTTTGATCCTTGGCCCTTCTTTCGGCCATAACTTGTGTTTTAAGTACTCAAATGTGATGCGTGGGCCCAATTTTAGACATTTATGTTTCAAGAGCTTTTCAATGATATAAAAAACTCTTCCAAAAAAAAGGTTTTGACCCTTACAATTGTTTTTTGAAGATTCAAAAGTCCATTAAGATTCCAACTCCCAAAGTGAGAGCCCACTTTGGAGTGTGTGGGTTCATTCCCTCACACCTTCCTACACTCTCGGGAGCATAAAATGTGACTCCCAAGCTTCACTTTTGATTCGCACCTTTGCAAGCCCTCGCTTTTGTCATGAGCCCAAGGCAAGGGTCGTGATAAAGTGCATAGGAAGGATTTCGAAAGTTATAGGTGGTAGGGAAAACCACTAGAGAACTTGTAGGCATGGTGAAGGGAGGAATAGTAATGTTAAAAGGGTTTATAAACCCCTTAAACAATATTTGGGAATGTTGAAAATATTACAAACCCAAAGATAATAACTAATTTCATGTTCCCTTTCTTTCTCACCTTGCCCTTTTTATGTTATACCCTTTACTCCCTAAATTAGAAAATTGAGATGAGTGTAGGTCTGGTCTTAGATAATAGACCCTTATCTTCATGATTTCCACTTATATGACATCTTACTTACTACTTGAGTAGTTATAATAAAGTAAGTTAATGAGGGTAGACTTTTGTTTGTGGAGTAACAAGGTATTAGCCTTAATGCTTGGTCTTACCCCTTGGAGAACAATAATGATCAAGAGTTGCAATTTCACCTCTTAACAAAAGCTTTTGCTAGAAATGAAATTACCAGTTTCATTATGTTGTTTTGCATTAAATTCCCCATTCAATGACAATTGTCACAAGCTTAACAATATTGAAAAACATCCTTGTGCATTGTTGGCCCCCAATATTTCAAATCCAAGATCTTACAAACTATGATTTCAAATGAAAAATGCCCACCAGTAACTCCTTCATGCATTTTCTGGAACACTGTAAGGATTTCCAAATCATGAAAACAATACTTCAAAACTTGGTCTTGACCTTGACAATATAATTTGCCATGTACCAAAAAAAAACATAAAGCTTTCAAGGCTAGCTTTTTCTTTTGCTCCTAACCATATGGAACCAAAAAATTTCCTTGAATCCCATCTATGGGTCCTTGAATTGAAGGAAACCCACACCATCTTCTAAACTTGTTAGCCATTTCATGCTAATCATATACACAACATTGACAACATACACAAATGCAAGAAATTTTTTTAAAACAATAAATTTCTTAATAGCAAACAATTCAATACATACAAGGAAATCGACCCCTCGAGCAAGCTACACAAAATCTCAACAAGTGTTAGGGGGGTGCATAATCTAAGCCTACTACTAGTGTTATTAACAATATAGGCCCTAACAATAAGTGTGAATGAACTCTTAACTATGTATAAATCATCTATTTACCTATTTTGATCACTTGTTTTCCTATTTGCCTATACATAGGATTTATTTCATCTCAAAGGAGTCACCACTAGTATTAGAGAGAATTTTAAAAATGGGCTAGTTCTTTGATTAGGTTTGAATGGTAGTTCCAAGGAAATTTAGAACCTCCAATCCAAAAACCCTAGAACTTGACCTATAACCTAGACATTAATTTGTTAAAATCTAAAAACTTGCCAACACTAGTTCAAACTAGTGTGGATCAAGTGTTCATTCTAGAGTACATTGAAATTGAAAATTAAGAATTTTCTTGGAATCTAATTAGGATTAAGACTATGCAATTAACCTTTTGTTGAAACTGAAATTTGAACTTGGATTGAGCTTTTGTCCTTTTTTAAATAGGTCACATTTTGTAGCTATATAAATACAAGTTCTTTAAAAGGGAAATATCCAAGAATTGATTTTAAAGCAAGTTATTAGTTTTAATTGGTTATACAAAACAATTAACAAAAAATCTTTTATTTTTGGGCATTGTGCATTAACTGAACAAAACTATTATTACAAATGACTAGTAGTTTTACTTGGGTGCAATTAGGGTTAGGTTTATAATGTCAAAATTCTGGCTAATTTCCCCAAAAATAATAAAATTAGTTGAATTTACACTAGAAAAAATTCCAATCATTTATAAAATTGATGATAAAATATGTTAGAAAAATCATTGGGTGCAATGTAATAGATGAAACCTAAAATGGTCTCAAACTAGACTAAGCTCCAAATCTTTTGGAAAATGTTTTGCTCAGGAGGTATTTAAAATCCAGAAAACTGTTCTCAAAACCACACTGAATGTTCTATAAAAAAAAGTCAAAGAAAAAAAATATCAAACTGAATTGAACTCAACTAAACTGAAAACAAAGGTTCCTTTCAAAAATCAAGAACCAAACAACATTGGTTCAAATTGTGTTGAAATGTGAAACTTTTCTCATTCATCAATTGCAACATCTTAACAGCAAGATCAAACAAACAATTTAGTGCTGGGAAAAAAAAGGATTTAGGGTTGAAAGAATGAGAATGAAAAAAGGTTTAGGATTTACAACCAAATGAGAATGAATCATTCAGTGGGTTTGGAAACCTTGTACATTTGATTTTGGAATTTCAATTGTTGTGTAAAGAAAAGCTCTGCAAAGGGTGCATTTAAATCTGGAGTGAGAAATTGTAAGGAGATAAATTACACTCTTTTGTTACAGCCTCTCTTTTATTTCTCTCACAACACTAAAGTGCAAGTAGGAGGGAATTTGCTCCATTGGGTATAAGAGCCAAGCTCATCCAACCAGATTTTGCTATGTCAAGTCTTACACTCAAAGTTCTACATGAAATGGGGATCCAGTAGATTATGAGGGTTTTCCCTAAAGTCACTCTGTCTTCACCCTGTTTTTGGGCCTCCTTTCACCCCCCCATCCCCTCTTTGATGAGGTCCGCAAAGTAAGGAAATTTTATTGGCCCTGCCTTGTGAGGCAGGCATGGATATTGTGTTGAGAATCATTATAGAGTATATGGTAGCTTCAAGGGATTTTGCCTCCTAGAAACTAGGTGAGATGATTCATTCTCATTTGGTTGTGAAAAATTCACATTCATCTTTTGATATTTTGTTTTCTCTCCCACCTCCTCAAATGTGCACCTAGCCTCAATTGACTTTGTCACCAATTCATAATCTACAAAATTAAATGTGAAACTATTTGTTTCAAAAATGGTTATGGCACTCATCATACACTAAAATTCATGTAATTCTTTCAAAATGTGACAATGTGATTGAAAAATTTCAAATACACATGTGATAACCATTATTTTTTTGGTTTGAAATTTTGCACAAATGTGAAAAATATATATGAAAAGGAAATTTTTGATCACTATTTTGTTTGGGGAAAAAAGTCATTAAATTTGCAAAAAAATTAATATCGTGTTGGAACATTTTTCTATTGGTTTTGGTTTGGCAACAATTTTTAAAATGTTTAGATAGGTTCCTAGAACATGTCATCATTTAATGTGAGATCCTTTTAGCTTCCTTGTGACGAATGTGATGTTAAAAAATGAAAAACAAATCATGACATTTTTTCATTTACCACGACATGATGATGTACATTAAAATATTTTCATTTAAAAAATTTCCCCTAGCTATGAGCAATTCGTCATACAATATCAATTGTTGATATTAAATTAATGGCAGGGCCATTGTGTACAACACACCTTGTTAAATGTGGGTATGAAATACTGAAACTCAGCATTTAATGCACACGGTTCGAGACTATTTATAGTAGTTGTACAAGTAGGAGCAGTGAAAATATATGTAGCGGCAGTGTAGGGGCTCAGGAACAATGAAAGAGGGGGTCAAAATAGGATGAAACTCAGTTTACAACCAAAAAATGGTGCTTTTCTGAGTTTCACCCCCCAGTGAATCCCAATGTATTGTTTTGCAGGTTTTTTAAAAATCTCACCCGGTTTTGGACCAAACTCAGGGTTTTGGTGCTGTGTTTTCCTGACTTTATGGAAAACTATATTGCCCTTAAAAGAAAAGACTAAACTTTCTATAATAAGCTTTTTGACCTTGTCAAATGTATTTCTTCTCTTCCCTCAAAGCTCTTTTTTTTTTTGGTTTTTGTTTTGAATACAATATCTTCATAACCAAAACTTTTCATTCCAGTCACCCCCACAAAAATGTGGCACATTGCAAGGAAAAGTATAGTTGAAATGGTCCAAAGTTCACATCCATGCATGAGCCAAAGGGTGTTTGAAAAGAAGTTGTTCTTGAAGAAATTCACTTTATGGAACAATGCAAACAGGTTGAGCAAAAGAAGTTGTAAAGATATATTAAAGTTACTCATAAAGTACCCCAAAGTTGGGCTACTAGGCTAAACCTTAGGTTTGCCAAAATTGGGGATCAAATCAAAATTGCACAACTTGATAAAGGAAAAGGTTGGTCCCTATAAAATTTCACCCCTGATATTAGATTTCCCTTACCTACTACACCTTCACTGCTGCTCAATGCTCATTTTCTTCACTGAGTCATGTTTTACCATAATAACATCCTTTAAATAATTACTCCTTTATTGGTGATTTTTTTTCATAAATGAAAAAATTAGTTTCTTTTGGGTTTTTGAATTGCCAAATTTCAAAAATAATTTTAAAAATCACCAGATTCCACATCAGGTTCTGGTAGATACCAGCCTTCTTTTTGGTGCAAAATTTCAGGTACTAAAATTTAAATTATTTCTGTTTCATATTCCCCTTTTTGTTGGGGGGGGGGAGAGGGAGAGGTACAACAAATTTTGATAGGACTTTTCAAATTTGAAAATAATTTGTCTCATTTCAAGTCAGATTTTGGTTTGGCAACAGTTTTTCAGTAGGTTTTTGTAAGAAAATTGGGGGAGAAAAACAAAACCATTCGTGGATACCAAATTTATAGAAGGATGCTTTAAAAAAATTACTTTCATATTTTTTTTAGAGCCAAAATTGGCTAAATTTTCTTAATGAATGATCAACACTAGAGCTACACTGCAAAATTGAAAAAGACCAAGAAAAACACTTTCCTACTAGTATAAAAGGGTAAGTTTATCCACTCTATGTGGACATATAACAAAGCACCCAAAAAAATAAGCCAACAATGATTGACTTCTCATGTAAGTAGAACACTAAAACTCAGCTGCTTTGAAAAAACAAGAGTGAACTTGGGTTAGGTCGGAAAACCCCTTTTAATCCCGACCTAAGATATCGGTGCAACTCCATATACTCAAGCCATTTGAATGGCCTGAACATGGGAGGGTTCGACTTTGCATCAACAAATTCGGGTGCTGCAGATATCACCACTGTGTCCAAAGGAATGAGAAAGTATCCAATTGAAAGTCGGGGCTTTGTTGTGGGTGCAAGACTTCGGTGTTGTACACTCTTGAGATGCCCATTTGTGAACACCTATTGTACCCAAAACACAACAACAACAAAATGGGAATCATTGGTCTTGTGTGCTAAAGAACTCACATATGATGATAAAGAGGTTTTAGGGTTAGGGTAATGTATTTGAACAACTTCAATTATTGAAAATAAAAAAGAGATTGATCATGTACACTCCATATAACAAATTAAGAATGTTAGCAACTAAGTAGGCAATGTGTATATGGGATGAATGATGCATGATGAGTTTTACCTCCAACATATCGCCAAAATGGACGCAAATTGCATTCCTTTCAGGCTTAACACAAAACCATTCTCCATCTTTCATTACTTCCAACCCAGCAACATCATCTTGAAGCAAGAGAGTAATGAAACCTCCATCCATGTGGGGTGTGAGTCCAATCACTTGCTCTTGACTATCGGTTCGGTGGTAGTAATTTGCTCGAAGGACTGCTTGCATATCCCTCTTGTAGACATCAAAGTCATCGGGATTAATCCCCAAACCTTCGATCACAATGTCTAATAGTTCAATAGAAAGTTTGCATAAAGCCTCCTTGCACTCCTTGATAGTGGCACTGCATGTGTATCAACAAGAGGCAACAATATTTATAAGCCCGCCACACCCGAGAAAAAAAAACAACATTCAATAAGACTTTACCAAAGAATGTGAGAAAGTTGATCAAATGAGAGTGAAAAAAACACTAGAATTGATGGTGAATGAGAGAAGCCCTAGAATTATTGTGTGCAAGGTTGTTTCTCTGGGCATAATCTGAGGAAAAGTGAGAAATTTTACCAAAATTCAGAAGGGCAAGAATCTGGAAAGAATTTGCGGGCATAGTAATGGATGATGGCATCTTGATCTCCAATTTGGAAAATGTCAAGAGGGCCTGCATTTTGTCTGTATTCGTATCCAAACACCGAGAATTGTGATCTTTTAGCTTTCAGCTTGTGCTCCAAAGGAAGAGAGAAGATTTTCATCATTAGTGCCTGATATCTGTCGATGACCTCCATGGGAATTGCATGATTGACGATATGGAAAGTTCCCCATTCTTTGCATGCTTTCAGCAATTCCTCTTTTGCAGTTGACAATTGAGATCCCAGCTTACAGCGCCCATTGCTGCTGCTGCTGCTTCTTCTTCTTCTCAGATTCTCCATATCAAAGACAGGGATCTGTAGACTCATATCCAGCTCAAGCTCATGTGAGGATGGAGAACTTCCCTTGTCACCACAGTGCTCAGGATTTTCACTCACAGTCGAAGACATGGTATGATTTGTTTCTTGTTGCAGAGCAAAATGAAGCTACAATCTAGCTAAGCCCAACTGCCACTGACAGATTTGAAGACAAAATTTTCAATCACTCGTAACAGAGGAAATGAATTTCAGGAGTTTAAAATGCTCAATCACAGACTGAAAGAAAGTCTTTCAAATAAGACTTACAAAATGTCACCTACTAGACTACTTTGTGCAATGTGCACTCGATTGAAGAATATGCACTAAAATAAAATGACTGAAGAAAAGTGGGCCACAAAATTTTGCAACAAGAATAGCTAAAAATTTAAGTACAACACTCCAGAGAGAGAGACAGAGAGACAGAGAGAGAGTCTCTCTAGACACACCAGATGCACAGAAAACTAAGAGGATCTAGGCAGCTGCACTACGATCTCTGAATCTGATCAATCAAACCCAAAATTCTAGAAACTATTCTCAAGCAGCCTCTTGGAGGAAGGTCAATGGAACACAAACAGGTGGTGGTGTGCTAATTCAGATGCTTCAAGTTATGGAAACTTAGTAGACTAGAGAATTGCAAATCATGCCAAGCTCGAGTATACTCAAGCTTATGCTACTCTCGAATGTCTGAGCTGCAGTACTACTAATGCCTCATGGCTCCTTTTTATAGCTTGCTTTATTCCTTGTGGCATGAAGCCAAGTGGACAATCCAAGGGTCTCTTGCCATTAGACGGCGGCTGCGATCACAGCAGCCATGTAGGCTAATTGGGATCACAGTAGTAGCCTAGTGGAAAAGCCACTGAAATGAAATGGCGGCCTTTGTTTCTTGTTGCATGGACAAGCACTTTCCATTAGAGGGATACAATTGGGTTGAAAGTATGTACGTAATCATTGTTAGGAACTCTGGGGAACTTTGTAGAGAGTTTTAAAGAACACATGTTCCCCATGAAAAAAATGATAGGTGTCGCTCTACGACAACGATTCACACTTTGACTTGCGTAACTCTTGGATTTGGTCAATGATTGACCAAATCTTGTTGTGAGGTGAGTGTGAGTGCACCTAGCTGAACAAACCCAATCGAGAGCTGTTGTTAGGGGACAGAATCTCTGGATCGTACTACCATACGGAAAGATGTGTTAAGAAATTTAAATGTGCTAAGAGTAATGGAAACATGGAATGTTGATCAAAAGTCAAAAAATCCCGATTGCCGTGTGATGTTGATAAAAACTTGCTTATGTCTAGTTGAACAAACAAAAAACTGTTTGTAGTAGTAGTATTATAAGGCCCGCTTTAGATGGGTGTCCAAGGGTCCAAATTCCTAAGAACCAATTTGGACTCATTTGAAGCAAATTCAATCCTCGAGATTGGAACTTGCCTTCAACCCTAGCTTGCATTTTGATTCTCCAAATCATGAGCTCTCTCTCTTCCTTGAGCTCTTCTTTTGAGTATGAACCAATTGACTTTCTCCTTTAAAATGGTGCCATGTGTAGGTTTAGCCTTGATTTGCCACCAAGTTTAGGTCTCCAACCCTCATTTGAAGACCGTGGGTCCAATCTATGGCCTCTCAACCAATGGGATTGCTCTATTCATTGGACCCTGGAACTTAGATCCTGACTTCAAGCTAAGTTTAAAGGGTAAGTGGGTCCACACACCAAAGCTACCCCAAGTTGGAATCCAAAATCCAGATGTAGAAGGTGGTGGTGGTGGGTGGCCTGCCTTTTTTATTTTCTTTGTTTTTTCCTCTAATTGATTTGTCTATTGTTGTGAAACTCGGAGTCTGACAAATTGTTCTCCCCCATGGCTCAAAGACAAAATGTTGGGGGTAAGTTAGCTGTAAAGCTTGAACACGGGTTGCCCTGCCGGCAGCCGTTGAAACTACTAGTGAATATTGTTAATCTACATAACTGCTTACAAACACACAAGCTCATGCTTACACAAACTCAAGGTCCAGGTGAGAGCATTTTATGGTCAGATCCGTGCCTTTGACAAATGTTTTTTTGTGTGGCTTCCCGCCCTCTAATTGGGTAGAGAAAGTGCTAAGGTTCTCACATACCATGCAACAAGGTCCACAACGGTGGCGTTATTGTCAAAAGGTATGATGATGTCAAAGAGTTGTATCGAGCTCTCCTTCCGTGCAAGCAAGGGATCCTATCCATTGTTCCAACTCAAAAAACCAAAAGCAAAGAGTTGTGTAGGCTAGCTGATGTTTGTTTTACGGGCAAAGGGGGGAGCAAAATGAAAAGTACTCTCTACTTAGTGCCGACTTACTTCTTGCACCAAAAGTTTAAGAAGAAAAAAACAAAACAAAACCCCTAATCGCCTAAAAAGTACGCTCTTGTGTCCACTTAATTTTTTGCAAAAGTTTAAGAAGAGGAAAGAGAGAAAAATAAAAAAACCCCTAGAACGCCAGGTATCTATCTTTTGGAGGTCAACTCATAGTACAATTGGTCAGAATCCCAGTTTGAGATAGATATAAGACAAATCAAGAGGAAAAAGAGAGACACAACCTTCTTCAGTTGAGGAAAGCAAATGACAAAATACCCTTTAGTGTTGCTCATTTATTTATTGCACCAAAAGTTTGAGAAGGGAAAAGAGAAAAGCTTAACCCCTAATCTTTTGGAGGTCAACTCACCAAAAAAATTGCTCAGAGTCTCTTGTTTTTGAGAAGGATAAGATAAGTGAAGAGAGAATGAAGACATGCACTACCTTCTTCATCTGGGGGAAAGCAAATGGGGGAAAGATACCTTCTAGAAAATCTAGTGTCCACTTACTTTTTAAGAAGAAGAAAAAAGAAAAGTTAACCCCTAAAATGCTTGGCACTTTGGGAGACCAACCCACAATATAATGGTGGCAAGGTGAGTTTCACAAGAAAAGATAGACAAATTAAGAGTGGGGGAAAAAAAAAACCACAACTCCACCCAATGTTTTTTTTAGTGGTAGATTTTTTTTCCATTTGATGATTTTTTTTTTCCAAAAAAAGATTATGTTGTTGTAGACTTTAAGGAGTAATTGTCCCCAAAAACAAAATAATAATTTGGTGAAAAATTATCACCCTATTTTGACTCTTTCCGAAATTTGTCATCATGAATCTATTGTTTGGACATGTTTAGCATTTAATCCTTATTGGGATTATCACCAAAAAATTGATGCTATAACAAAAATTGAAAAATAAAAACCACCCATGTTAGGGTTTAGGTTTTTTAGGTACTCTCATGGATCAAAGCCCATTCTGACTTTTGATTTGTTTTTTTATGTTGGTTGTTGAACTTGAAAAATCCTTATTGACTTTGCAGATTGCATGTTTTCAAGGAAAATTGAATTAATTAATTTAGTTGACCTTTAATTTGTGTTTTCTTTACATTTTCCTTCTTGTTGTGATTTCTTGTAATACATTATCATTCTGGTAATAATTAAATTATTTTCAGTAAATGCTAAGTTTTTTCAAAATTAGCTAATCATAGTGACAGAAGTTCTAGAAATTCTATTGTTGTATATTTTGTACATGGTTATTTTGTTTATTCCTCGTCTATATAATGACCCAAGTCTTTCAAATTGTGCCAGAATTTTAGGAAATTGTTATGGTTACGGTCGGAGTAAAAAAATGATAAATAAATAAATAAATAAATATTCGACAAAAAGACAAAGGCATGATAAAGGCATTACCGTATTATTATTCCAAGAACCATCTAAGTGTGGGACTGACTTATCCACTACTTGCCGGCACTTGCCGGCACGGGATCGCTGACTTGATTGCACTAAGGCGTCGTGCAGGTTTTATTGACTTATTTGGCATACAAGAAATCGGGTTAACAAACAATCTACGACTGCGCACTCCTCGAACGCAGATCAAATGAGGAAGTAGGCAGACAAATGAATTTTCATGCATATTCTAACATTGTCCAAATTGTTGACTCCGTACACTTTGTGTGACGTCGATTTCTACAAGAATCTCTCCGCACCCGGTACGTCAAGATCGATGTTAATTTTTAACACTTTATTAGAGCATCTCCACCTGCACTCAGTACTAGAGAACCCTGCAACAACATATTTCTCACATCCAAGTTTTAGTTACTGATTTTTTTTTCCAACCCCACCCATAAAACTGAAACTGGGACTGCAAGTAGGTGGGAGACTAGTAATGGCAACCCACAGGGACCAATCAAACTATCTAGCCAATCAGAAACAGGGAGCAACCCATAAAAACATATTTCTGACATCCAAGTTTTAGTTACTGACTTTTTTTCCAACCCCACCCATAAAACTGAAACTGGGACTGCAAGTAGGTGGGAGACTAGTAATAGCAACCCACTGGGACCAATCAAACTATCTAGCCAATCAGAAACATGGAGCAATTTGTCTGTGATTTTTTACACTCTTCCAGGGATCCTCCATGGGTATGTGGTTTGTTCCAGGGTCCCAGCATTCTTGGAGTGGATTTACTAATGAACCTCATCCAAGAGCCACATACTGAGCATTGGTGGAGATGCTATCACGAAGACACCAAAAATTGAAGACACCAATAAGGAAGCCACAATCAAGGTAAGTACAATTTTTGTTCGCATAATGAAGTACTATGGTAATGCCCATTCCACGCAAGAATGCAGCAAGCCTGGTTAGGTGAACAATCATGCCGTTAAGCGGTAATGGGTTCTACCAAGGCCTGTGTTTCACAACATAACCAGTTTTGTAGTTGACGGTTCAAATTTCAAACACGTAACTTAGTCATTGATTCAATAAAACTGACAATGGCAAAAAAAAACATTTGAGCTAACAAATAGGTGCATATCCCACCTAAGAAAAAAATGCTACAATAATGCCTGAAGAATAGAACATAGCAATACCTACAATAATATATGAATGGGGATTTGTTGAACAGGTGACATGTAGGTTAAAGGGCTACTACATGTTTAGATTGGTGGAGCATTGACTTGTGGTGCACTATTAGGGTATTTTGGTAAATGGCCATTATGTACCATAATACTCTTTCATTTTTCCAGGGTTACATCTCTTTGAAGTGCTAATCCCCCACCACTATTTTGTGGTCAATTGTGAGTTGGATTCACTTCATTCATTCATGTTTGCACCAGTGTTGTTGGGTGGCAGTGATTTTTTGTTTGTAGCCAAAATGGTGATCATCTCTAGGAAGATTTAGCCAAATATGGCTATATAAACCAGAAATAAAAGCTCAAATATTTAATCATCCTTGCATATTTTTTTATTATACAATGAAAACCAAGCATACAAATCTAGCAAATTTTTGCACTTATTTTTCTCACTTCAAGTGACTTAAAACCTCCAAAATTGCTTCTTTTTTTGAGTTTCTAATTTCTAATTTCACCATTAAAAAAGATATATTATTGGGCTGACTTTTATGAAGAACCTCTGGTTTTAGTTCTTTAAGAATATAGACTGTTTTGGTTCCAGTTCCACACAAAAATGGAACCCTGGGTTCAATTCTTGAAGACAATTAATTGAGGTTCCAGTTCCAGTTCTGGAAATCAGACCTGGTTCTGGTCTAGTTACAGCTAACCCAGTCCAAAACCAGCAATTAACTTCCAGTTAGACCCTGGTTCTAATCTTTTTCTTTCCCCAATTTTCTTTTAAAAAGTCCAGTTCCAGTTCCACTTGTACAACTGGGTCCAGTTACAAACCCAATTTTGATGCTACAACTGGATCCAAAATCAGACCCCATTAGGATTTTTGGGTTTTCCTAACCAGAACTGGTGGTTCTAACTCTTCAACTTGGGTAACCACCCAACACTGGTTTGCACCTTTTTTAGTGCTTTTGAAGCCAACAAAAAAAAAAACTTGAGGGAAAGAAAGAGGCTATGATGAACTAGACTCAAAGGCATTTCATTATCATTTAAAGGATCCCCATAAACCCTAAACCCTACCTATGCCCTCATCCCATGGCACAAGATTTGGAAATGTTCAACCTTAGAACCCACTTCACACAAGTTGGAGTGAAGGGTTTAGGGTTTAGGGCCAAGGTTCAACTCAAATCAAGCATTCCTATTGGTGCAAAAGTTGAAATGAGTCACAAAGGCTTTACACTAAGAGTCAAGGCAGAAATAGAAAAAATATTTTCAATCTGCCCCAAGTTACTAGTAAATTCTGAACTTTATGGCCTTGTCTTGGCCCCAAGGCTGAACAAAGGATACCATCCAATTTGGGAAGCCAATTTGCAACGCTTGAGGCCAATATTCTAGCATTTATTAGTAACTTGGGGCCAAACAATAAGCCAAAAATGCTCAAAGTTGGCCCCAAGTTTTTTTCAGCCCTGACTCCTAGTCTAAAGCAGCCCTTAGTTCAAACCCACACATGAATTATATTTGGCATTAATTAGGGTTACAACTTACAATGCAATATAATTCCAATGCAACAATTTGAATCCTTTTTTTCAATTTTTAGAACTGGTCCCCATACAAATACATGGGTTTAATTAAAATCAAGACCTATTTAAATCACCCTAAAAGACTTATGTTGTCCAAGTATTTGATTTTTCTAATATGTGGTGGGTCTATTTAGTAAATTTTAAGGGATTGTTCAAAGACCCTTTGGGGCTAAGTCTTTTGTTCATTTTTCAACTTCAGAACAACTCGTTTGAGGTCTTTGACTTATATCGAGTTAAGGTGTTTCAAAACTTGTGTTGCAAAGTATAAGGGGTGGGTTTTTATTGAATATCAATTGACAACAACCTAATGGGTTTCACCAAATTCCAAATTTAGAAACTAGTATTTGGCCAATTCTTTTGATATTTATAGTCCTTCAAATAGAATGCTCCAAGTTTTTTTTAAATAATTTTTTTGCCTAAATTTTCATTTTCGTTAAATGTGTTATATATGGATCTACATAGTGTCAAGGTGAAAGGGTTTAATTAGAAAGAGAAAACAAATCCTCATATAAACACATATTGGCATTGTATTAAAACAATGCTTTTGACAATCTATAGACTTTGCAATTCGAAATCACAAAAAAAAAAAGCATTGAACTTTAATGAACTTCAATAGTTGAAAAAATGAATACATAAATCATTTGTATTTTTGTGGAATTACCTTCACAACTATGTTGCACAATATTATTAAAGAGATGAAAGTAAAGAGGTCCTAATGAATTAGATGTAATATTGTCAAACCTTATTCAAGGTTCCAAAAACCCAAATCACCTCGATTATTTTACAATCACAAATGTTCATGCAAAAATCATGCTCTCACAAGTCTTCTTGATAAGAACCTTGACATTTGGCATAATCATCATTTTCAAGGACCTCATATAATCTACCTATCAATATGGCAAAACATGTGCCCAACGCATAATGCATATCATAACAAAAATGTGTTTATCATTGCATCAATACAAACACCAAATGAACATGTCTTCAATTGCATATCATGATTAGAAGTCACAAATACCTACACATTACAAAAAACAACAAAATTGCTATGAAAATATCAAATCACATCACGATAGAAAGTGGCTCACAAACATTGAAATTCTTCATGTTTGACCTCATCCTTGAACTTGGCATCTAGCTATTCTATCAAAATTGACTCAATTTCACAAGCATTTCCAAATGTAGTGGGCTCCATGCATGATGTATCCAATACGTGGGTCATTCGACCAATTTTTGCTAAAAAATATCAATTAGTCTACATGGTCAATATGAAGATGACAGTGATGAAATGTGGTGAAAAGCCCAACCATGGAAGAAATCTATTTAGTCTACATTTGGCTTGCCAAAATGCCAAGAAATTGTCTTGCCAACATTACAATTGTGAGAAACTTATGCCTTATGTGCCATCAATTCAAGGCACATTTGCAACATGCATCAATAGGATAATGTTAAAAGCCATTAAGTTCCCTTGACACAATTTGTTTTAAATTGTTGGGATGTTGTGAAAAATATCATCATAGTCATTTATAATGCTTTCCATTTGATGTTCTTCAATTACAATAGGCATCAATAGCTTGTAACATTTCGCAACAATTGTTCATCATATTCAACGACCAAAATTGTTGGCCTCTTCAATCCCACATAACTACTAATAATAAGACACATGTTTTTAAACTTGGGATCCAACATCATCACTGAATGTTATGCCATTCTTTTCTTTTGAAAACAATTCAAAAGGAGATGAAAGATTAAATGATTACCAACACTTCCTATTTCATTTTCACCATCATTTCTTCAATTTTAAAAAAAAAAGATTTGCTTCTCGGTCAACCAAACTATTGGGAATAACCTGAATTACCAACTATTGTTTAAGATCTTGACATGTCACAATAATGAACTACAAAGCATCCCCATGGAGCCAATGCCCATAGCACTAGTTCAAAACACATCTAGTCACAATAAAACTTTGACCACAACTTCAACAACTACCCAAGTCCTTGGAAAAAGCACCTTGCTTTGTAATGCCACATTTTGCCAATTATAACATAATGTAATGGTTGTTTGAAATGTATGCGCATTTAGGAAGAAAAACACCTAGCTTGCAAACACAATATTAAAAAAGAATAATGGTGTTTCACAAATTCAAAAGATAGTGAACCACGTGGATGACAAATTTACCAAAATTCAAAAAGACTTCAAGAAGGAAGAATATTAACAATTGTTTTCACCAACATGGTCAATTTTCTAAACCTTAATCTAGAATGCACATAAGTTTGGTCCCAAGCTTGCTAAGCCCAGCCTAATTTTTTGGGGCAAGCAATACATTTTTGAATGTCAAACTAATTTAACTTTTTTAAGGCATACTTCAAGCTTCAAGAAAAAATTTCATTAATAGTAATGTATTGGAAAACTTTAAATAAAGCGTGATTGAAACAAGACCTATCCAATGGCTTAAACATGCCCAAGTTATTGCATGAGACCATAAATTTTTTAATTACACCACAAATAGCCAAATTGGCTCCTTTGTCCTTTACATAAGCCACAAATTTTTGAATGAAGGAACACTAGTCAAGTAACTACCATAGTTTGATAGCCATATTTATACCAAATGGGTCAAAACACAATCAAAAGAGCCACAAAGGGCATTGAATGTCAAATATTGTCACGATTTTTTCAGGTTTTGATTTAGTTAAAGATTTTTGAAAGTGAAAATTTTTGTCATCAAAAAAGGACATTTTTACAAAAGATTTCAAAAGACTAATATACTAAAAGTAAATTGATGATAAGAAATATGAGATGATAATAACCTATTAAACAACCTAAAAAAACATTCACAATTTTTAAAATGTGGAATTCTAAAACTTTGAAAATTCAAAAGTATGTACATTTGAAAATTCAAAACTTGAAAACTTCAAAAGTGTTTTACCACATATAAGTGGGGTATAATGTACATGATGTATAGAAAAAAATTCTTTTATATTACATTAAATTCAATATTTTAAAATAAACACTTTTTGGTATGACATTAAATTATCATTATTTTTCAAGACAAAACATAGAATCTACAAGGAATTTATACATTTTTACAAATTCATATTTATTCAAATTATTAAGAATGTTTTTGACTTTTTTGGGAAATTTTAATCATTTTCCATAACAAGTTGCAAAAAAAATCATTCAAAAAATCATGTGTATGAAAAAGTTATTTTGGGGAAAACAAACATGTAATCCTAATGTAAAATAACACTTGTGGCTCCTTTGAGTGTGTTTCGACCCAAATGTATTAATTGCCCCAAATAGCCCAATTGAAAACATGTTTTGACTCCTAAATATTGAACAAGAAATCTAGCACAATGGTGAACATATCATGTGCAACTTTTGACATCTGAAGGTCAAAGGTGCAAGTGGTTAAAAGACATCCATTTAAAGTAGGTTACACATGGTTTGCAGTGTTTTCAACACTAAGGAAGGTATAATTTCTTCCTCAAAGACTATCTAAAATGGACAGATAACCCTAGCACACAACATGTATGCAAATAATGTAACCAAATGGACTTTATAGTCCTTAATGACATATATCCTTTGATCATAAAAAACATTAAGTCCTCTAGAAATTCCTTTTGTGTTTCAGGTTCTTTTAAAAAGGATTTATGGAAGAGAAAACCTCGAGATGGCATTTTGTATAACAAGTGTCCTTTTAGTAGTTGATGTTCATTTAAGTGGACCCTTAGAATGCTTGAATGCCTCTTTTGAATATTTCACATAAATGGCTTTATGCTCCACATCAAGGTCATTTTTCATGGTTGTTAGGCCATTTACCTTATGATAAGCAATCAACCCCTTGTAACATCTAATGTGCAAAGCCAAAATCTACATGCTAATCACATTGTTATAGCAAGTGATGTATTTCATAATCCAATCATGATCAAGACTTATAAGTTGATGATTGTTCACCTTATGGAAAGCCCATGAAGGTGAATTTTAATTGTAAGGTTTCCAAATAACCTTTTGTTTCTTTAACTCCCCTATGTGCAACTCAAACCTTAAGCCCCATCACCATCACCACCAACAACCTCTATAAGCTATTGTGGGCCTTTATTAATGGGCATAAATTTTCAATACTACCACAAGAACCACATCCTACAAATGCTTGTGAAGGAGCAACAACATTAAATTTTTTAACATGCAACTCAATTCTTGAATTTTTTGTCATGTGATTTTAAAACATGTGTTTTTTGTAGCACATAACTTAAATAGTGGTGAAAGTGATGAGCACCATAGACCACAATGGAAACCTTTTGATGCAAGTCGTTGATTTCAAAGAAAACACTAACATCATAGATAATAACTCTTTTGTCAAATGCAAGACTTAGACCACCTGCAAGCACAAAAAAAATCTTTCTTTCCAATTTCAAAGGGTTAAAGTTATGAAGCTTCTTGACAAACAATAATGCATGACAAAATAATCCAAAGCATTCACCCTAAACCCTTCAAAGAGCAAAGAGTACAAGTTAGCTTTAACAACTCAATGAATTGAAACATAAAGTTAAAAACAAAAAACTACAAAGATGTTCTCTTGAATTTCTCTATGAAACACCAAAACACAAAAACTATGAAGAAACCAAAATCCTTAAGATTCGACTAGAAGTTGAAAAACAATGTAATCTAAAAAGCATACCTTCTTTTATTTGCAAAAATCTACAAGTTTGTTCAATTGTTAGAAATCTCCAACATTGATGTGGCACACAACAACAACACATTCCATTATTAGTTCCAAGCTCACATTAAAAATTGGCTTCTGTTGTAGATTTTGCAATTTGAAAAAAAGGGGGCAATGTTACAACATAATTTCAAACCCTTTGCAAACCTTTTCAATTGCCATCAACAAAATAATTTTGAAGGTTTTGTGATTAGTGACTATTTGAAAAAAAAACCCCTTAACCTAGAAACTTAATGGTTAAACTACAACTTAAAACTTTCTCTACATTAAAGGTTACCTTATTTTAAACCTGTAAAAAAGGTGGACATAAAGGTAATTTTTTAATACCCCATGCCAATTTTAACTATGGGTTGAGTATGGGTATGAAAATCAAAAATTAAAAAATCTTGAATATAGTGACAAGGGCTAGTATATATTATAATTTTTTTGGAAATCACAAGCTATGAATTTAACCTTGGTATTTCAAAAATCATTTTCACCAATTATGAAGTTATATACATGCTTTAATAACTAAATGGATATTTGGTGTCAAAGTTAGTATTTGCCGACACTACTAAAAATCTTAAAAAACACTTTAATGAGTCTATTTGACACATTGGAACTAAAACAAATTCATCATCCTGCACAAATAACCCTTTCTAATCAAAGAGATAGTTAAACTATATATTCTATAATTTTTCCTTAATGCATCCATATTGAATCATTAATTGTTCATTTCTATATTACTTAATGGGTCATGGAGAGCTGATTCTACAAGTAAACGGTAATTGGGTGAATCCAAAAGGACACTTTGTTTGAGTTTTATCAACATATTTCACTTAGAAAAAGTCATATTTTGTTTATGTAACATTTGTTTATGATTGCACATTCCACAAACATCCATCAAATGCAGGGCAAGGATTCCCATCATAAAAATGTTACTAGGAATTTGATTAAATTTACTTAAATTTTTAATTACATGAAATGTATATTCAAATCTAATGAAATAAATTGCATTATGACAATTCACTCGTGGATGAAGATCTTGTGAATTATAACATCTACATCATGGAGGTGTAAATTGGTGTTGGGTGATTCTTGCTTTCTAAAAAAAACTTTTAGTTTCGGTTCTTTAAAACAATTTTAATTGAACCTAATTATGATTACAATTCCACAAAAGAATGGAACATAAAGTCCGATTTTGGTTTAGTTCTTGAAAAATAATAATTTAAATTTTGATTCCAAGTTTGGTTTTGGAAATTAGACTTGCTTGTAGTTTCAAACAACTTAGTTCAAAATTGGTAGTAAATATTAGTTAACCCCCAATTCCAAACCATTTTTCCTCAAATTTCTTTTTTTCAAAAAATCAAAATCTAGTTTTAGATTCAAGTTTGGATTTTAATTTCAATTTTGAAACCAAATATGGCTTTAAACTTGGTTCCAATTCTAGTTCAAAAATTAAACTCAATTATAAGTAACTTGAACCAAAATCAAGGATTTTAATATACCAAACCAAATAACCACCCAACATTGGTGTTGTCGTGACGTGTAGTGTCGTGACGTACGGTGTCATAAGGGTGTAAATCCGTAATAAACTTTACTAACAAAAAGACTAAAGTCAGTCAAAGGTATAAACTAATCAACCAAAAAGAGATGCACGCACAAATATATATACAATGCACAAGAGGAGGCTGAGATGAAATTCTCATGTATACAACCCACTTTGAAAAATGCTCAATCATAATCATGATGTAAACATTACCCTTGGAGGTTTGTGGTAACTCTCTAACTAAATCACATGACCAACAATAGAACATGCCCTAAATAGGGAGTGGAGAAAGCGTGAGCTATCGAGAAGAGAAAAAAGTTCTCACTCTATCACATTGTTCACACCTAGCAATGATGTCTCAAACTTGAACATACATACCTCTCTAATGGTAATGAGGAGCAAGAAGGCTATAAGTACGCTTAACTCCAAAATGTCCAAGCCTTGAGTATACCTTTTGAATAAGACTAGGGCGTTCATGTGGTGATGGAACCACTTTGTCGCCTTGTGGTAAACATCAGATGAGGTGATTGTCTTTCCATGAATAGCGTTTGGATCATTATTGTACGCGATCTTGCAAACTTGATGTAACTTGGGGAAGGTATTCCCCATGTTGAAGAAACCTCAGAGTGTCCAAGTCCTCCCATATATCCATAATGGGATGTTCAACCAGGTTACATTGCAGTAGTGCAAGATAATTAGATGCATCAGATACATGTATTTTTGGAATCTGGTCAAAATCTTGCCTGGCTTCTGAAAAATCTTCAGAGGTAGTGAGAGGTCTCCATGACATGGTATTTGCATTCTGATGTGTAATACCAGGTCGGTGAATAACCTTGAATTCATACTCTTGAAATATAAGCGCCCAACGAACTAACTTACCAGTATGTTTATCATTGGTCATCAACCACTTGATAGGCTGGTGGTCGATATACAAAGTGAAATTGGTGCCATAAAGATAGGGCCTGAAATGTATAACGGCCCATACAACAACAAGGCATTCCCCCTCGTATGAAAAGTAGTTACTCTCAACCTTGTTGTTACTTCAAGATGCATAGGCGATAACATATTCCTTGCCTTCTTCATCAATTTGGCCAAGAATAGCTCTAATACCAAGAGCACTCTAATCGGTGTGTAGAATGAAGACCTTGTTGAAATCAAGTCTTTTCAGAATGGGGAATTTTGAAAGTTTTTCCTTAAGTGTGTTGAAAGCTTCCTAAGCCTCATCACTCCATGTCCAAGCAACATCTTTTTTTAACAATGCATAGAGAGGATGAACAATAGTACTGAAGTCTTGGACATAAATCTATAGTAATTACATAATCCGATGAAACTCCTCAATGTGTGAACATTAGTAGGATTGGGCATTTCCAAAATGGCTACTACTTTGGCCCAATGAGCCATAATACCATTTGGTAAAATTCTATGTCCAAGGTAGATTATTGAAATGACAACAAACTCACACTCTTTAAGATGGACCTTCATATTGACTTTGTGGAGCCTCTTGAATAATTCTTCAAGATGAGCCAAATGCTGCAGGAGTCCCTTGCCATGCACTAAGACGTCATCTATGTAGCACTTCAAGAAATCTACCCCTTCGAGAACCTGGTCCATAACTTGCTAAAAGAAGACAGGTGAATTCTTCAATCCAAAGGGCATCACAAGCCATTCCCACAACTTGTTGCTTCCATGGAATGTCATTTTCTTGCGATCCTTCACAGTAAGCACAAGCTGGTTGAAACCTTGCCTTAGATCCACAATTGCGAAAATGTTTAAATCTCCAATGCTATCAAACAATTATTCAGGGATGGGCATAGGGTACCTATCTTGAGGTGTAATTAGGTTCAAAGGCTTATAATCCCCGCACATCCTTTTCTCAGTCCATAATCCAGTTGAATCTTTCTTTGCTGGTATTACTATAGTGTCTGCGAAATCAGATTTCGATGGCTGAATGAGACCAGCCTCATGGAGCTCTTTGCATCTTTCATCTACTAGTTCCCACTCATGCTTGCTCAACCTATGCCTCCTTCGATAGACGGGTGTCTCATCTGTAAGGTCTATAGAGAATTGCATGGTCTTACACCTACCTAAGTCTTTCATTGAGAATGCGAACACATTTTCATATTTAATTAACAAGTCTGTGACCTGGTCTCTCTCCTTCTTGGTGAGTTGGTTCCCCATAACGAATGGGTAGTTGGAAACACATGGAATGGAGTTGGAAAGTGTGTTTGAAGAACTTGGTGTATTCGGTTCACCACTATCCAACTATGTAGATTCGTAAAAGGTTGTAATTATTTTTCCAGAAGCTAATGTACCTCTAGGTGTATTAAACACAACTTGAGTCAAATTACATGGTACCTCTTTCCCCCCCAACACTAAGAGTGAAATGTAAAGTGTTGAAAATAAGCAAGTGTACTTAGTCGAGGTGCCATGTGGTTGCATCATGAGAACTACAAGTGTTGTGTACATTTGAAAGACTACACAAGTTACCAACAACCATGTAAAGGAATTCAGGTCCATGCCTTTCCCCAGTAGAGCGTTACGCTCCAATCTAGTCACCTTAGTGTGATTAGTAGTGCCAACTTGGAACCCCATAGCCCTTTTTTTTTCTTCTAGGCTTGGTTCATCCCAAGTGGCTGAAACATGATGATACACCAGGCTTGGTACATCTCCTTGAAAGGCATGTGCTCCTGGGAAAGAGACAAAGGTGGGCCAAGCACATTTTGGTTTTCCTATTGTGTTCGCAAAAAACCAAGGAGGTTTCTCTTATCTTATAACTAGTTGGCAAGAACTTTGATCATCCAATATGTGAGAAACCTGTAGGTTGGGGTCTCTGATAGTGTATTTCAAAGCTAGCTGCAGAACTAAGAGTGGTGCCAAGTTGGTCCACCAGTTGTGCAGCTGGTGGGCATAGGAACTGCATTGTGCCACATCAAGTAAGAGCAACTCTCCAAGGTAATGTTTGACCAATGTGTAGTGCTCTTGGACTTTCTCCCTCTGATCAAGCTGAGAAGGGGTGTTTTCAATTACATAACCAAGTGTAGGAGAAATGGATTGAGCCCATGTGATCAGTCATATCATGTCCGTGAAAAGATTAAATTTTGTGTCACTCAAGCCTTCTCCAAATCCAGCCGTTGAAAATCCTTGACACTCCCAACCTGAAATGATGAGGTCAATGGGGCCAAATAATTCCATATGTTTCTTCTGAATTAGTTACATGTCAAAGGGCAAAAATGTGAAACTAACCTTCCATGCGGTGGTTGTAAACTGTTGTGGAAATCTTGTTGTGAACTCCCTCATTTTTTATGTTGCCACTTGCCTTGCAATAAGATCAATGTCTATGTAGAAATACCTTCGAACCACCATCCCTGACTGTAATAAGGCTTCGAGACTTGTACCAATACCACCAAAGAGCTCTAATAATGTAATCCCTTCCTTAGGTGGTATCAAGGTGATTAGTTGACGAAGTAATGGTTTAATCGGTTCGCCATGGCTCTCCATGTTCTCAAAACTAAACAAAGCTTTGACCAAGGGCTTGTGGGCTACAGAACCTTTGCAAAACCTCTAGTCCATGTTGAATGTTAGTAGGAACCACTCTCAAGCTTTTAGTAGCTTGAGTGTAAGCTATCTCCTCTTCATCTCCCTCTATCCACTCATGGCTATCTTGTTGGATATAGGAAATGGTGTGTGCTTCCTTGAGCATATAATGGTGAACCATAGGACTATGGTTCCCATGTAAATCAAGGGGTATGTATCCCAGGTGGTGGCCATCAGTCTCCCAATCCATTTGGTAGTATGTATGTTCGAACCAGTTATCAATTGTGAAACCAAGTGGAAACAAGGCTTCTTGCCCAATGAGCACATCATAACTGGTGGCATTGGTGATTAAACACTTGACCTATAAGCAAAGCTCCTAATCTGTACCTTCATTGAAGTTACATGCAATCAAATCTGAGCTTTCCCCAAGTACCTCCTCTATGCTCCCATTAGCGGTGCGAATCTGCCACATAGATTTCCGTAGTTTGGAGTCAAACATGCCCATCTTCTTAGCGAATTAAACTCCAAGAATCACTAGTTGGGCACTTGTGTCAAGAAATACCACTATGGGTGTATGTCCTCCCACTTGGATTGCTGACCCAGTATTGTCGACAATGGCAACTCCGGTGGCGATGGAAGTTTTCTCACTAGGCACCACCTTCAAAAATGAGTGAGAGACTTTGTGGAGAAAATGGCTATCCACAACACCTTTGCTGAGTAGCAAATCCACTAGCGAGGTGTTCTTAATTCCTTTCTGATATGTGAATGTAGAATCAGAAGTAGGAAAACCCACTAGTTTTGCCATGCTAAAACTAGTGACCAGATTATAAATGCCATCTACAACACGTGAGCCAATCGAATGTCTCTCTAAGGTGTTAGATGGGACCTCTGTAGCATGTGGATCATGGATTGGTAGAAGACCTAATGTAGTGTTCAGGGTATCCTCTAGGACTTCAATTATGTCCCTAGTGCTTAGCTTCAAATCTTGAAAACTAAACAATGGTGTGCTCACAAGCTTTTGCACCACTTCATGCATTTGAAGTTGGCATTCCATAAGCTGATCAATGGAAAATTATGTGTTTTCTTGATGTACATGTACTCCTGGGACACGGGAATTTGATGCCCTAACAACTTGTGGTGTAGTAGTCTCCTCCCCCCTCGCCAACAAGTTGCGTTCTTCTTCCGTGTTGAGAGGACAAAAATATTGTGGCATGATTACTCACGCTCCTCTAACCCTGGTAATAGGACTTGAACCAGATGCGAATCCATTAGTCTGAATTACCTGCCTAGTGGCAGAAACTCTGGGTGCCACATTAACCTCTTGTGTTGTGACATAGGAAAGGCAAAAAGAAGTAGCAAATTCTGGTGTGAGACTAGAATTGTGTGGAGTGGAAAGAACATACTCCCCAACCATGGCATCATGTGGGAGGCCATAGAATAACCTAGGAGGTCCCTCACGTGATCCTAAATCTTGTACAGGTTGGGCATGACTAGTTGGTTGGGAGGACTTGCCTTTTAAATTAGCAAGTTGGGCCCTCAATTATTTGAGTTCATTTTGTAGAGTCTGAACTTGAATTACATGGGCTTGAAGCACCTCCCTCTTGTCAACATTGTGATCCTTCTTTTTAGCATTCTTGTTGGAATTACCCTTGGTGGGCAAAGTGTCGCAACCCTAGCTTTGGGCTCGCGACCAAGGCTAAGGGGTTGCAAGGTTGCGGGCCAAGAAGAAGGAAGCCCGGGAATCAAGGCAAAGGCATTGCAAGAGTGTGGGCCAAGAGGAAGCCCGGGAGCTAAGGCAAGAGGAAGCCCGGGAGTCACATCACATACTCCCGGGAGTGTTAGAATGTGTGAGGGAGTGTGAGGGAGTGAACACTCACACTCCCAAGGCAACTCCCATTTGGGGAGATGGAGTCCCGGTGGACTCCTGAAACTTCAAAGAGCAATTGCAAGGGTCAAACCTCAATGGCTTGTGGCGTTCTTTATATCATTGGAAAGCTCCTGGAGCGTAGATGTCTAAAATGGGCTCGCATTGCTCATTTGGACATCTGAAACACAAGTTATGGCCAAAAGAAGGGCCGGGAGTCGAACTGCCAATTTGACTCCCAACAACTAAAAGTCGGGAATCGACCTCTTCCCGACGTCCGATTCAAGAGTGCAACACAGTGTTGGAAAGCTCTCGACGAGAGCTACAACTTTGTTTTAGACCGCATTGCGATCGAAGGTTTGCTCGCAAAGTTATGGGGCTCCAAAGCCCCAAGAGTCCCATTTGGCGCGATTTCGGGACTCCCATTCGAGAGTCCCGGGAAAAATAGCCATTTGGATGTGGGCTCCGTGGAGAGTCACAGAGTATACTATAAGGGGGAAAGTGGTGGCTTCCCCCAAGTCCGGGCCGTGGTGAGTCTTGTGTGTCC
>Ga0116227_10005350_pt1 | contig 27099 bp, 14 predicted proteins | sample S1TSphgellanicum_FD_89693 | JGI IMG/M metagenome (GOLD analysis project Ga0116227, IMG submission 89693) | Host-associated microbial communities from peat moss isolated from Minnesota, USA - S1T2_Fb - Sphagnum magellanicum MG | ecosystem: Host-associated > Plants > Peat moss > Unclassified...
CCCCCCCCCCCCCCCCCCTCTTCCCCCAATTTCCGGGAAAATACTTTTTAATTTCACACACCCCCCCCCCCCCCCCAAAAAAACCCAAAACCCAAAAAAAAAAAAAAAAAAAAAAAAGTTCTTTTGGGGTATTCCGCACACCATTGTCTTTTTATTTCTCTAGGGTTTTATGCACCCGGAAATCCCTAGGGTCATCCCTACCAGGACAACCCTAGGGTTTTATGCACCCGGGAAATCCCTAGGGTCATCCCCATGAGAACAACCCTAGGGTTGTATGCACCCGGAAATCCCTAGTGTCATCCCCATGAGAACAACCCTAGGGTTTTATGCACCCGGGAAATCCCTAGGGTCATCCCCACCAGAACAACCCTAGGGTTTTATGCACCCCGAAATCCCTAGGGTCATCCCCGCAAGAACAACCCTAGGGTTTTATGCACCCGGGAAATCCCTAGGGTCATCATCCCCATGAGAACAACCCTAGGGATCCATGTTAGGGAGTAGTTCCGATCGAGGTGCCCCTTTTCATCCATGTAAGGAGTAGTTCCAGTACCATTGAGCCAATGAGAGGCCACTAAACCTTATGCTAACTCGAAGGTTGTTAGCAAAATGAATTTCCCCAAATTGCCGTGTTCAAGGTCCTTAAGGTGCATTCACACTTGGTGTTTAAGGACTTCTAGTGTTAAGTCACCCTAACACCAAGCTACTCATTTAGAACCTAAACCTATTTACCCCAAAGATTTTATGTTTAAGTTTAATATTCAGTTAATATTAAACATTGTACGCCAATTTAACATTGGGTACCACCTAAGATGCCACCTAGATTTTCACTTAACATTGACTTAACAACATTAGGTGTGAATGCACCTTAAAACTTGCATTAACATTTTGGTAGAATTTTAAATGGTTGATTTTTTGTTCGAGAACAAGAGGAGGCACCTTTTAGCACAAGCTTCCTCCTTTGTTTTTCCAAGGAAAGCTTAAATGAAGGATAGTTAACCTGAGGGTTGGGGCATTCTTGAGCCCCCCAAGGCCGGAGGTCAAGGGCTTGTTGTTATTTCAAAGATGTCTCGATGAGAGGGTGTTGCATGTTTAATTTAATTTAAATTTATATACATTTCATGGACATGAAAAGACATATGTTAAATTTTATTTTATTTTTTTATATCCAGATTGATGGATAGGAAAAAAAAGTGAGGTAGTTATTAGGAAAGGTGGGAGATAATTATTATGAAACTTAACAAGGAAAAAAAAAGGGTTATAAAATAGTTAAGCTTGAAAACGAGGTAGTATTTTTTTAATTGTCTTTGAAATGGCCCAAGGACGACCATACGACTAGAATGATAATGTAAAAACGACATACAAAACTTTTTGCAAAGAACCCCGTATCAACCAATTCCTATGTCATTGGAATTAAAATATTATAATAATTTACCTTTTTCAATCCTATTTTCTCAAACCTTTTCCCTTGCATTTTTACATGGTCATGAACAATTTGATATAAATAGTGATCGATTATTAAAAACCATATGGGAACATAACCCCAAATTAAAATGATGGAATATTTTGCTTAGTTTGGTACCTTGCCCTTTTGGCAAGGGCAATACACTCATAGACTAAAAAAAAATTTACCAATTTTTTACATATGTAGTAAGAAGTGTTGGGTAAGGTATTTTACCCTAAGTTCCCCAAATAATGGGGTGATAGCTAATGGCCTTGGGCCCTAACTTGAATCCCAAATGCCCTTTTTTCTCCTTTGAAGGTTTTTTTTTTCTTATGTGAAAACTTGGCAAAATTTTATGGCTTATGGTGAGAAATAAGAAGAAGCACCTTTAAAATCATAAGAAACTTCCCCTATGTATGGAACCATATGAAGGTGGTGTCAACATTGTGACATTGGTCCTATAACTAGTTGGGCTCCCCGCTACAAGTGAAAATGAAATCATGAAAATTTGAGTTGATTTTGTGAAAATTAAGTTTCACAAATGTTGAGTTCAAGTTGGTGTGAAATCTCATTCAAATGAAACTATGCTAGATCCAATGTTACCATTGTCACCGGAATTAATATCCCCAAAATGTGGAACCTTCCCCATGAAGTTCGGGGTTGTTATTGTGACATTGGTCTTATGGCACCATGTGCCCAAGTGAACAATTGTGATATTTCCCCAAATGGGATTTTCAAAAATAAATTCAATTATGAAAAAAATTATCTGTTCAAATGTGAATTCAAATGTTAATGATTTTAAGTGTTAAGGTTTGAGATGTGAAAGGGTGTTAACGTTTGGGTTGTGAAAGGTCAAATAGAAAGGCTAATAATGAAATGGCAAATATGAGAGACTCCCATGCATTTCTTCATGCGACATGAAAAGTCAAATTGATTAGTTGAGATGGTTAAATGAGAGGATGATTAATAGGATCACCCATGGGAGACTTTCCATGCATTTTTTTCATGTGACATGATAGACAAATGTGAACTTAATTGTCAATATGATGAAGAGACATTGATTGGTTTCAAATAATAATTTTGTAAAATTTAATTAATTTCCAATGATAAAAATCATTTTGAATTAAATAATTTCCACTTTGTTGCTTGAAAATTTATGAATTAACCTTCATGGTCAAGGAGGGTTAAAACATGATCATAAAAATAAATAATTTTTTTAAAAAATATAAATAATGTCATCCTTTATATCAGAGAAATTTAACTAAGCCTTTTTCAAACCAAACATTGAATATATGGGGAAAATTAATTTTATGGAGTTTAATTAACAAGTTAATGTATGAAACAAAGAACCCCATTGAGAGGGTTTTTGGATTCAAATCACCCTTGGCTCGGCCCTTAAATTGAAGAAGAGTTTCATTGAGATTCAATGTTATCCAACATTTTAGTTTAGCAACAATGGCAAACATCCATAGACATATTTTAACTTAATTGTTGACACTTTTGTATAGGACAATTAACACATTAGCAAGATGTAAGCATAGATGCAATGACACACATCCCCAAATAAGAAATAACGGGCAAAATATGGGGAGTTTTTAATTTGATTTCTTTTTCTACCACAACAAAAATTAATGTCACCTTTTGACAATTTCTCCTACAAAAAAGACTAGTTCTTTCCCCTTTTTCAAATGTAAAGACATTTTCAAATTTAAGATTTTTACAAGTGTCTTGTAAGATTCTTGAAATCGAAAAAATGGGAAATTTTATTAGGAGAGGTGCTTTCAAATATAAAAACTAAATTTAAAAAATTACATTATTTTTTCAATTATTACTTATTGGAGACTCATTTGATCTTGTTTAACCTACTAACTAAATGACCCCATTTATTTATGTAAAAGCCATTCAATCTCATGTAGCTTGAAAAATAGGTTTTTATTGAAATATATACATTATATCACATTTAATATTTTCCTTACTTTTTTCCATTGAAAAGATATTTGATATTTTTATCACCAAAATACATGAATCCTCTGAATTAAAAAAATGAATAACAACATAATCACAAGTATTGCATTTTCATTTTTCTATATATTGAGAAGCCATTGAGTCAAGTTCAAATTATATTGATCACAATTTAAAGGAATTGCAATTCAATCACATTTAATGGGCAAACTAAATGTCTTTTTAATGTATTTTAATAGAAATGTTGGCATTATTGCCATATAAAAGTCCATAGATTCAAAGCTTGTTAAGACGTGGGAACCATTTTCAATTGTCTTATTTGGATCATTGCCAAATCCATTGGGCCCTTTCTAGAATTTCAAAGTATCAAAATCAATTGATACATAAAAAATCTCCCAATATATTCATTCACCATTCTTCAATTTTTCAACTTTCCTTGTTTCTTATGTTACCTATTATGTGACTATAAATATTCAACATAAATACCATATTACCCACAATTGCCATTTCACACAACCTTCAAACATTTATTTATTTTTTATTATTATGATTTGTATCAAGATTCTCACACATCATATATATAGAATTACAAAACCAATTAAAACAATATACCAATACTTCAATGGAAATTTAATTCAAAAAAGTGATGACTATGTGTGTGCCCACATCCAAATAATCCTTTTCCTTACCCCTTTACATGAATTTGAAAAGACAAATTAATATGCCTTTTCATGATATTTACATTAAAATTTGGGCTCCGCACTATTTCGCACTACTAGTGACAATGATTAAATTATTTTTTGTGGACATAATAATTTTGTTGTAATTAATTTTGTCTTTTCAAAAGATAAATTTTTATAAATTTCATAATTTGTCATTTTGTTTCATTAATATGTTTTCATTCTTGATTTGGTAGGAAAAATGTCAATGAAAGTCTGATTTATTAATAAGTTCACAACAACATACAAATAGACAAAAAAAAAATGACATTGAAAGGGTGCAAGATAGACAACAAGAAACAATTCTAGAATGAAATTTGATTTATGACAAATTATAATCTAGAATGATTCTGAAATTGTCATAGTGAGATCACCAAAATACCCATCGTACATAAACTAGTTCCAATGAAACATTGTCATTGGAATAATTTAATAACCAACCTCTTCCAAGTTTATCTTCTTAATTATTTTTTCTACACATTTAGATGGACACAAAAAAACGCCGTTTAAAACTTTGACATAAATAATGAGGAACTATTGAAAACCATACAAGAACATAAGAAAAGTAGAAAGAGGGAGGAGAGGAAGAGGGAAGGATTTTTCCTTGTTTGGAATCATTATTGTCATAAACATAAAATAATTAAATTTAATGGTGTTTCCATTCAACAAGGATTTTCAAAAAAAATAATAACCTGCAATAATTAAAAATGAATATCCCAATTGTAAAAATTCACAAACAAAAAAACTTGCATAAAATGTAAAATAACTTCATAATTTATTCAAATTGTTGCAAATTGCGACAATTTTTTAGTATATAACCATGGTTTCAAATGAAAATATTATGTTCATACATCTTTGAAATAAAATACATATTCTCATGAGATACCATTCAAACATTCATAATTAAATTTGCATAACAAAAATTTATATTCTGAAGTATTGAAAATAATAATACCGAAGAGGTAACAAAACACATTGTTCATTAAGTAAATGTAATCAACAACACTTGTCCCCTATTTTTATGAAATAACTATCATTTGCATTTGAAAGTGATCATTTTTTGATTGCCATGATAGGGCAACATGATTGCCTAATCTTTCATCAAGGAATAACTACCAAATATTCATTGAATTTTATTGATTAGTTGATATTACACCCCCATTATAATTGGTTAATTAAAATATTCAACATTTACATTAAAAAAAAACTCCAATTTTGTGATGTTGCCACATTGGCTTGGATCATCCCAAGAAAAACTAAATAAACTTGGCTACAATTCATGAAAGAAAAAAAAAAGAAAATTTTTAATTTGAATATATATTTAGCAACATATTGGAACATATTGTCTAAATATGACAATTTCCATAAATTTCTCCCTTGAAATCTTGCAATTTTTGCACTTTTTCCCACAAAGATCCAAGTTTTATGAATCACATTTTTTTTTCTCTTGAGGCCAACTGGTGAAAATTCACCCCAAAATAAACATTGATCTACTTTGATTTCATTGAACCCATTGGCACTTGTTCAAAATAAGGACATATATTAACACATTTTGACATAATCAATATCAAAATGTCAAAATTTCTAAATTCAACAATGTCATTTGATACATTTTTTTTCCAACATTGTTCATAGGATGTAAAAAAGATAAACTTGGATGCAAATAGACGTGAAGTAGTAAAAAAATCCATCATAAAATTATGGAGCATTAATGTTTTTAGTTAAATGATCAAAGATAATGTATCTCTTCACTAATGTGCATTAATTTTCAGATTTCACATTGTAAAAGTGAGCTTTTAGTAAGTTTTTAAAATACAAATATTTTTTCAAGCTTACTTTTGCAATGTGGGCTTTTGTTTCAAGTAGGTGCCTAATATGTTTTAAGAATGAAAAAATGAATTTTGTTTGATAACATTGTCAAATATATGGCACTTTTCATATCATAGCTTAGTACATATCTATTTCATTAAATTTCTTAACATAGAAATACATTTGAACACTTATTAACTTGAATTAATTTCAAATGTAATTTTCATCTATATTTTAGGTTCATTTTTTTTAGTTTTTTTGGAAATAGATTTCTATAAACTTTTAATTGAATAGAATAAATGAATTGTACTTCACACACAATTTTTCTCAATTTGATGATGTTTTATTGTAACATCATATGGAAAAAACAAGATTTAAATGGAGATGTGTGTTTGTCATGTGTATTTTATCTTGCTTTAACCTGATTTTTTTTCATGAAGTTTTCCCATTGCGCAAAAATTATTTTGAAAAAATATCAAGTCACAAATTCCTTGATTTTTGTGAAAAAATTTGGTAGAATACCAAATTTTTTAATGAAAAATTCACACAAAATCACAAGAACTACTTACAACATGAAAGGGTGCTCTAAATTTGTGTATTTTCATAGTTTGAATATTGCCCAATTTGTTGTGGATGATTGCCAATTGAAGAACATCACAAAATTGGGAAAAGACAAGATTATTTTGACCATGTAATTAAGACACTTAAAACTATATATTTAAAAAACTCAATGCAATTCATTTAAAAATATTTGTGAATTAACTTTTTTTTTTACACACATGTTCCAATATTTTTCACATTATGTGTATCGTTCAAAATCTTAAGATGATGAAAACACATATTATATACACCTATGAATAGTTTTTTTTTTATGAGAACCCATCCTTGGATTCACAATTAAAATTTTGAAATAGATAATGTATTGGATTTAAAGTAACTGAAAGGCATAAAAATGAAATTAACGAAAATATATTGTGAGAATAAAAAATTCATTAATCTTAAACTCCCAACATACATTTGCATTTTGAAAATTAATATTCAAAGTCCCAATTATTTAAAGTAAAATTTGAAAATTATGTATAAATTACCATAACACATGGACCCAATGTTGAACATTTAATTAATTTTCAATCATTTAGTACATATATAATGTAAATATTTAGTAGAAACTAAAATTTGGCAAATTATGGCCCTTTTTAAAAAGAAAAACCTTGTGTATGGATCAAAGTTGTACTTTTCAAGTTTTAAAATGCAAAGTTTTACCAAGAAAACGTTAAGTATAACCCTTTGAAATTTCAAGATTGAAATATTGTAACAAGTTTTACACATCCAAAGAATTATTTCAATGAAATAATTGTGTCTAAAAAGAATGGTTTTTACGACATTTAAATGGGTACATGTGTATTTACTAGGTTTGTATGTTCATGTTAGTTAAGGTTACAATTCCAATTATAATCCAAATTAATTATCATCTTTCAAAATTTGCAACACCAAATCACATAACTTTCATAATTGAATTTTGAATTTTTTGATAACATGTGAATTCAATACATTTTATGTGGAGAGGTTAAAAAATGACTATGTAAAAAAAAAAAAAGTTAAGAAAAGATATAATTTGTGTAAAATTCAGATAGAATCTATGATGAATCTCAATTTGCATTTGGGATGTTGAAAGCATATTGTTGTGCATGAATATTAAGTGATGGATTTCCTAGGACATTTAAAATCACAATAAGGCGAAACTAGTTAGTTTAATTCTTAGGTTAGTTAAATGTTATTATTAAGAAGGCTTAATTAGCCAAGTTCTAAACATAACCCTTTGGTAATTTTTGGATGATAATTGTTTTAATTTTATTTTGGGGTGTACAAGGGTAAATGTAATGATGGGTAGATTTATGATAGGTGATACATTCAAATAATAACATTTGTTAGGGTTGAGATAATGTTTTTTAAAATACTTCTCAAATCCTAGCTGTTTTTTTAGTTTTCGAAGTGTAGTCCTTTCATAATTTCTTCTTTTATGCTTTTTGAATTTTTGAAAGTTTGAAATGGACATGAAAAAAAGTTAGAATTGTATTAGAGCAAAGAGAAGAAATTAGAAGGTAACATGATGGTTGAAAGACATAGACACAAAAGGATAGACAAAGGAGAGGATGGGGGGAGAAGAGGGACATGGGGCGATAAAAGCAAATCTATAAGCAATAGTGTTATTTTTGGGATTCATGGGCTTGGTTGAGTGAAAGAGGATTAGTTATAGAAGAAAGAAGATACAAGAACAATCAAATAGGGGAGATGGGGATGTTGAATGAAAGATTTCTAAAGTTTTAGAAAGATAAGAATTGGGAGATGGTTAACAAATTAAACTTGGATTGGTTAATTGAAATTTGGAAAATAAAAAAAAATAAAGAAAAGGGGATGGAGGTTGTGGGAGTGTGGTGCATTATAGGAATTTAAGTTGTTTGTTTGTAGTTTTTAAAGAATTGATAGAATTTTTGTCATTGCTTTTAATTTTATTTAATCTTTTAGTGAAGGTGAAATCGGGGGAATGCAAGTGATAAGAATTTTCTTCAATAAAATTGAGTGGTGTGGATATAAACAAGAAAAAACAAACAACATTACTTCAAAAAAGGATTGCATGTCCTTTTGCCCAAAAATAACTTTTTCATACAAATGAATTTTTGAACAATTGTTTTTGCAAATTGTTATAATTGGAATAAAAATTAATTTTTGAAAATGTTTTGATTCCTTGTAAATTTAGTGTTTTGTTTTTAAAACTGATAACAATTTCAAATCATAACCAAAATTTGATATTAAAATTTTTAGTGTTTTCTTGTATAATAAACTTTTTTTTTTTTTTTGCACATCATGTATATTATATTCCATTTATATGTGATAAAGGACATTTGAAGTTCTAAAATTTTGGATTAATTTTGGAAAGTTCATTGAATTCTTAAAGTTTTAAATTTCCACATATTTTAAGATATGAGTGTTTTTTGAATGTGGCTAATAGGTTTTTATCTATTTAAATTTTTTTTCCACCAATTTTTAAAAATTACATGAGTCCTTTTAATAGTCCTTTGTAAAATTGATTCCTTCTAATGCAATAGGTGTTCATTTCAAAGGTTTTTAATTGAAATTTAAACTTAAAATTTTATCAAATGGATTTTTGGTGTGAATTCCTTGACGTTCATATGAATGATAATGGAACAACTTGCCATGATTGTCATGGTTTAAATGGTAAAACATAAATATTCCTCCAATTTTGGTTATTTTTTCCATCATTTGACATCCTTTTTGCTCGTTTTATTGTGACTCCACCTTTGTGATAATCCAATTTGAATTGGTGAAAAGGAGTTTAGAGATAATTCATTATTAGGAAGGGGTTTTGACAAACATTATGATGGAAGGGATTAATGTGTTGTTGGATAAATTATGAGTAAGAAATGACATAATTTGTTATGAACTATTGATTTCTATGAAGTTGAATAAGGCATCCACAAAATAGGCCCCACCAATAATGTCCAAGGGATTGAAAGGATGGACTCCATTATGTTAAACAAATAAGGAATTTGCACAAAATTGGTACGGGTTATTATTTTGTTTAATTCACATCAAATTTCTTTAGTATTTATGTGATGCAAATGATAATGTTTGAAGTTCTTCCTTTGTAAAGTGTTATACAATTTTTACATATTGTAATATTCACAATTTGGGCCTAGTTGCAATGGATTTCAAAACACATGTATCATCTTTTGAAAAAAAATCAATATGTAAAACAAAATAATTTGGCAAGGTTGGGGATTGGTCAATAATCACATATCCACTTATCAATGTAGCCTTAAGCCAAAATTACAAGTGGTTAACATCAATGGTTACTTTGTAAATGGTTATGGGTTCAAATGTTCCATATCGCATAAAGTGACCAAGATTTTTATAATACAAGTCACCCATTTGATTAATCATTGTTAAATGATGTTGATACTTGGTCAAAGGTTAGGGGGAAATTAAACAATTACAATGTTTTGTCATGGCATTTAAATGATGACTACTTCAAAATTGGATGCAAAAAATTTACATTGTTAGAATTTACATTAATCAACTTTAATCAACAAAGTATTTTTTGATCAATAAGGTATAATAATATTTTATCAAAAAGTTGGACTCACATTGTTACATACTACCAATGACAATGAAATAATGGGACTTTTTTTAATTATGTAAAAATTAAGTACTATCTGAATGGAACTATGGAATGACATTGCATTCAAATTCCATTCAAAATCAAATGAGTTCAAATCAATTTTAATTTTAATTCAAATTCAATTGAAATGAATTGGTTGGAATGGAATTCAACCAAATTATGAAAAAGACACATGTTAATTTTCCTTTTCATGTCATATAGGTGGATTGGTGAAAGGAGGTAATTAAACTTGGAATTCCATATGGAATGTTTCATAATTGTCAAATTGACAACTATACCATTGGATTGTATTATACTTGAAGTCACATATACCAACTTTAACTATTGTCATCACTAGAGTGTTGTAATATAACTACTAAGAAATTATGTAAGTGTAATTCACTAATTGAATTCATTACCCTATGCATTAAAAAAGAACTTTGTTCACCCTACCTTAAATAGTGCCAATATATATCCTTGGTTAAGATTATGTCATTATATAACTATCTTGTTCATTTATAGTTGAAATAATATATCCAAATTTATTTTTTGTATTACTCAATATTCATTATGTAGAATATTTTTCATACAAATATATATCATATTTTTAATTTAAAAATTGGTTAAAATGTGGTGTATATTAATATCTACCTTTTATATATGTTAGTTATAAACCATTTTGCATAACCAAAGTAAAACTTGTAAAAGTTTAGAAAGGCCTATTTATAAATAAAAAGGTTGTGAGTAAAAATTAGGTCATGGGTAGGTAGGTAGGTTTAATGATGTTATAGGTAGTTAGAGAGGTATTCATATAGATAGGTGTTCATAAGTATAGGTGGGTAGGTAGGTATATTGATAAATCAAGTCATGAAAACATATTTTGACACATTGTATTACAAAGTCATGTGATGATTGATTGGTAAAACGATTGCCTTGTGGCCATGGAAACCATTGTTCATTCTTGCTACTAACATATGCCATTTTCATATTTTTTGCTATCAACAAATATGATTTTTAGGGAAAAAAAGAACATATGCATAAACATTATAATTTAAAATTATGGGAAATATTTATAAAAATAAAATCAATATTATAAATAAAATTGATAATATATAAATGTAAATTTATATTCAACTTGGTGTATTCACTATGTTAATAACAATTGGTCTCCAATCACTAGGTGGTCAACCACTTTGATTACAATTAATTTCTTTAAATTCACCCAAATTTTAATGAAATATGGAATGAAATATTCACATCTCATAAAATGTAGTATAAAGGTACAATATATAAGAATGATCATTATCAATTTATAGAAATATTTGGTATCTATGTAAAAATATTTCTTAAATTTTTTAATGTGATATATGTAAATTTAATTAAATTGACTATGTAAATTGGGTAAATCACAATAAAAGATCCCATCTTGACAACTTGTATCTTTATTATTTTCAAGATTTGTAACTAAATACTACATGTTTTGCATGTATAAAGACATTTAAAAGGTGTTGCACACACATCCACATATCATTATACATGTAACATCATGATAATCAACAATGTTGTCCTTGTTTTGACATCATGATTGTTGATGATCAAGTGGAAAATTTGTTATGATGAAACTTTTAAATGTAATAATCTTTTAGCCCTACTTTTATAATCATGCCCACACTTGGGGAAAACCAAGAATTCAAGTTTGAGGCATGCTTCAAACTTAACAAAACATTATGGAAATTAAATATTCAGTTAAATTGTTTTTAAAAAAGAGATAAATAATATCAATTTTTCTTCACCCTCAAACACACATTCCACCTTCCTTACTTTGAGTTATGATTTTTCAGGAGTCCAAAAAATCCAAAGCCTGATTTGAAACTCAAAGATCATTTTTGAATTGTTTATTATTTGTGGGATTTGAAAGATTTAGAAAATGGTTATAAGGTATTGGGTCCACATGGCCCAATCACATATATATTTCAATATTTTTGTTTCTTTGAATTTTTAAAATTATCAAATGTCTGAAGGAGTTTTGGGCATTTAGAACAATAGGTGTTCAATTTAAATGTAATCAATGTTTGAAACCATTTAACCTTTTTTTGGAATTAGCAAGATGCATGCTTCAAATGGATTACATCAATATTTTAATTTTTTCAAAATTTTCAACTTGGCAAAAAATTACAAAATTGAAAACAAAGATGAAATTTTTTATCATTTTTTGAGATTTTGGCCATTTAAAAAATAGAAATAATTGAATTAGTCAAATTTAAAACTAAGCATTTCCTAGGTCATCATTTAATTTGTTTTCTGTAAAATTGTTACAATCCACCTAGGACAATCACCATTTAATGTTAATTGATGGACATTAGGGATCCTCCTAATGGGCCTACTTAAGGAATTTGGAAAAAAAAACTTTGGATTACATCTCCTTAAAAGTATGTCTTTTCAAAATTTCTAGACACCTTGGATATCTAGGTTTCAAAAGGATGCCCAAAAGTTTTTGGAAATTTAAAATTTTGACAATTTCAATGTAATCATGAGGGAACTTCTATAGTATATTATGTAAATAAATATTATTCCTTACAAGTGTTAATCTGATGAATTTATGGTGATTTTAATTTAGAATTGGGTTCAAACCACACTAATGCCAATTTTGTTTAACTTTATGCAAGTGAATTTGATATTCCATTACATTTATCAAATGGTATTACAAGTAATTTATCAACTTGAAATATGGGAATGGAAATCTTTAAAAAAATTGGACATTCTTTTTCGTTATTTGCAACTAGGTCTAAGTGATAAAAACATCTATGATTTAAAGTTTGCATTACATCAAATGTATGTAGGCTTTGGTCAAAAGATTACACCAAAAAAATGAATGAAGTTTTAATGCAATTAAGCTATTCACCAACAATCATCATTCAACACATATTATTTTATATTAAAAATTTCAAAGTTTTTGTGTTTATGTTGTAGGTGAAGTCTATATTCATCAAAAATGAAATTTTTTTCTTGAAACTTTTATGGAAATTTGATGCTTACAATGCAGTTTTAATTTAGAGAAACAATTATGTTAATGCATGTGCAAAATAAACTAAACAAAAAACAAAAAAAAAAAACTTGAAATTGTGGCAATTTTTTTTAAAAAAAACAAAAATTGTGACAAATCTCTTTTTATATTTCTATTGAAACTTGAACAACAAAAAAATCCATTAGGTTTGTGAAAATTGAAAGCACTTGGGCAACTAATTATAAATTATACATGTTTTAAGTAAAACATAGGTGTGAGTACACACCATGTTATATGTCATCCTAAAAGTACACTCCATGTTAACTAGTGTGGCTTGTGCTATTGGCCCAAGTGTGAAATCCATTAGGAAACTCAACATGTGAACATTGTTTTGCAATGTATGTATCAATTTTTTGAATAGCCAAATATGAAAGGAATTAAAAAATAAATAAATTTAGTGGCATAAATCATTTAAAAATCAATATCTCCCACATTCTAAATCCAAATCTTATCAAATAAATTCCATTAAATCATGTTCATCAAGGTTTTTCCAACAATATGAAGGGCACATTCTAATTCTTCTGAAATTTTCAGCAACATTTTATTTTGATTTTCAATGAAGAAATCATTCAATATTCAAAAACTTTTGCATCGCAAGTCCAAACGTCATGGAACCAAACCCATGCACCCCTCCTCATCAAGAGCTTTCCAAAAACACCTAAAACATGATTTGAAGCATCCCGGTTCGGGGGATTTCATAACTACAAAACTAAACAAACTAACTTCCTTCATAGATAGATTCTTGACATCACACTTGGGCTTTAAGTTGCTTTGCACCAAAAGTGATGATTTATTGTGTAGATATTAATTCAATAGTTTGATATTTACATGGGTTAGCACTATCATTGAAAGAACTTATATGTCCTCAATTATGAAGTTGAAATATTCGGAAATTGTAATACAAAAATTTGATCCTACTCATGAATCAATATGTTTATCTTATCCTTTTCCTTTGTCAAAATTTCATCTTCCTTTGTTTTTTCAATTCTTGGATTTTTTTTTCCATGATGATCAATAAGGTTGTTTTTTTTAAGTGTGAAGTAAATTGTACAAATCTAGATACCTTCCATTCTTTTTTATCTCCATATAACCTTTTGTCATTTATGTTTTCCATTTGTTTTTTGGAACTTAAGACTAATATAAATTTTTGATCTAGATTAATTGCAAAATTCAACTACATATTAAAAGGAAATAACACCTCCACCATGGACCATTTTCTAAATGCCCCATTTCATTCTCATCCAAATGATATTCAAATTTTGGATTTTTCAAATTTTTTTAATGATAATGTTCTATAATCTTCTTTAATATCTATTATTGGTGGTTTAATGATACATGTGTACAAAAAAAAATATCGTGATGAAATCTTTGTCATTTGTAACAATGAAGAAGAATAAAAATGACTTCAATGAACGTGGTGCAAGTATTGTTTAAGAAATTTGGTACATGCACAAATTCTATCCAAAATTGATTTTTGCCTACTAACAAAACAATAAAATCATACTTTCAAAAATACTTTTAAAATTCACAAGTTGTGTTTTTATTCATTTTGATTTTCTCTGTAGATTGTTTTCACATTATGTTTCATTATAGTTATTGTTTTTTTTCCAGATTTTTTATTTTTATAAATAATAAAAATCTATGGTTAGTTATAAAAACACATTAGTTTAGAATAGTTGTTATGTTTCCTCATCAATATCCTACTATTTTCTTTATTCAAAATTCAATATCTCAAACATTTGTAATATGAGGTGTAGAAATCAAAAACAAAAAACATGAAAATTTGTTGTTTGAAATTCAATAAAACTCTAAACTACTTATTAACTCTATTCTAATCTCTAACAACTATCTTAATTTCTTTGTGTAAAAAAAGAATCCCCTAGAGTTCTTCTACCTTGTTTAATATTTGTTCTATATCTAATTCTATTCTACCTTGTTGAATCACTACCCTACACTAGGTAACAAAACTTGAGATGTTTTCATATAGATTCAACAAGTAGGCTCTCATTATGAAGATCATTGTTGTATAAAAAGTTGAAACATAATATTCATTTGCTTATTTTCCTTTTTGTCAAAAATGATTATGTGGATGCCACTTGAAACACCAAAACCAAACATGCAACTCATGTACAAAATGTGCCAAGTTTGTTAAGGGTGCAAATCAACAACACATCACAAAGGGATGTCCAAATATGTAAGCTTAGTTGTTTTCAAATAACTTCAAGTTAATAACCCAAAAAAAAAACCCTAACCATGATCATAAATGCCAAAAGAATTATATGTCAACTTCATAATGATGATTTGGTTTTTTTTGTTGTCGTTGTAGGTCAATATGGTTGTAAATCCTAACATCACCTAGAACATATTATTGAATTTAGAATCAAGAATTCTATTCTATGGGAAAAAATTGACAGTTGTAATGTTGCATAGTAGCAACCACCATATGTATTAAAACTAAACTTTTCATAAAGTTCCAAAAACTTTTTTATGTTTCCTTGCAAGCTACAAAAAAAATGCAATATATACAAGTGTGTATTTGCCTTGATATAATTATTTGATATCACAAATTGCCTCAAACATTAATTGATTATAAGTTTTGCCCCATCATTTCACCATTTTAACCATGATTAAAAACCTTACTCTTGATTCTTACTTAACACTAAAAATAGTTCATATGCAATTGAAGGATTTGTAGGTTCACAACTTTATGTTTGCTTTATAAACCTTTACAAAAATTGATTCATCATTTTATAATTTGTTTCATTGCATTGAAGGAGATGAAATCGGGTTTGCCTAAGGGAAAACGAAGGAGAGGAAAAAAAATGACACAAAAAGTCATGGATCAATGCAACCATTCAATAACTTTCACCTTTCAACATTCTCCAACAATTATAGAACAAGATTCATTAATGAAAAAAACCAAAACTTGCATAATTTCCAATTCCATGAAAGAGAAATAGATAACATTTTCATCAAACCATATGAAGAGAAAAAAATATCAATGAAAAATGTTGCCATTCCACAAGAACAAAAACATAAGAAAAACAATAATAACAAGTCCTTTGAGATCTTTTTGGTGAAAAAAAGAAATGCAAAACCCTTTAAATCACCTTCATAATCTCTTATCTAGTCCTCCACATTCCATTTGGAATTTTCAAGGCATATGACCCTATAAAGGATTATGCAAAATCCTCCACATATTAGCTTTGAGAAAATTCATCACTAAAATTATTCATCCTTGGGTTTGTCTTGTGGTGTTAGTGGCAATAAGACAAGGTGGAAACATGATAACTAATGGAACATGTATTAACCGCCTACTTGGTTGGTTTGTGCAATTTGACATGATTGCATGAGGTGAACTTGAAAAACTTGTCATAATTTTCTTATAACTTTCACACTTCCCTTTTGTTATGGTGTGAAGAAATAGGGAGCATACAAGTCTGAACATTCCATTATAATTCAAGATTGGGAAATTTATATTACTACCTTTTGAGAAGCCTAGTGGCATGTCAATCTCAAAATGGAGTTCCAACCCCAAATGTAGGAATGCATATTTTAAAGTCATTAGTGTTCTTCCTTTACACTTTCACACAATCTTTATTCATTTTGAAAATGTGTTTGAATTATGTGATGCTTGGCCTTTTTTTTAATTTCATTCCCTTGGCTTGTTTCAACTTTGGTTACAAGCCCAATGTTATGGTCATGCATAACATCACATGCCATAAAGAACTAAATTTATGGGATGTGTTTATTTATGAAATTCATTCATGAACAATAAGCTAGGTGATCATGGATGCACCTTTTCATGAATGATGAATTGAATAATATGAATTATTTTATTTTTATAACTAATTATGTAATTTCAGCTTATATGTGTTTAACAATGACTTATATTGGAGTATGTTACATGATGTCATTTATGAAGTTAATACATCACTATAATTGTGACTTTGGTGGGCAACTACACCATTATTATTATAGTGTTAGTGGTCATGGCTATTAACTAATGTTGGGCAATTTTCAACTTTTTGTGAAATTTATTGGTTCTAATTTCTATTAAAATTGTGAGAATTGGCCCAATCTTTTTGGAGAAAAATATTAAGTTTTTTTTGATACCCAATTTATGTATGAGTTTTTTTAGATTTTTTTGGAGGGTTTTTAAACAAGTTAAATTTCATCAATGATAAAACTGCAAATATCATCTTAGTTCTCAACACTAGCGGTATTTTAAAAATCTAAATATATCATGTAGGCTCCCTATAAATAAGCCCCGACAAGGTTTTCGGTAATCACCTTCAACACAATGATAATACTAGCAAAGGATAAACTAAAACTACAAAAAAATATTTTATTACTTTATTTACATGTTATTTGACAAAAGAAATTACACATTCAAAGGTGAAGAAAATAACCAATTACTACTAAGTGGTATTATTACCTTTTCCCACCTATCTACCATCTACTAACTTTACATTATCATTAGGGTAATAAGCTATGTAGCCCATGTGTGAATAAAACAAGAAAAAATAGTTTTGATGGAGGTAGTAATTCTACCCTACAATAAAAAGAATCATTGCTAGGGTAGAAATTTCTACATTCTTCTAGAATGATGCAACATGTCCACAAATATATATCTCCATGACAATACAATAGTAATAGCTTGCTTCAATAGCTATCATTTATTTCCTAATCCATAGGTACAATTGGAATATACATATAGATTCTAAAATCAACATAAAAAAAATGAAACACAACTAGTATTTATTAAGCCCACTTGGCCACAAAAAATACGAAAGGAAAAATTTTTCCCCTTCTTTTTAATGAAACAATTCTCCTCCCAATAATGAACAACCTACAAGTGAAAAGAAAACACAAACACCCCCTCCAAGAAGGGAAAAAAACAAAGAAAATTCACATTCCAAAACCAAAGAACAAGAAAATAAAAAGGGCCTTCCCACCTTTAAATCCTCCCAAAGTCTATGCCAAAAAAAAAAACACCATTACAAGAAGTCCAATTGAATTAGTTGGTCTTTGTAGATTCTCTCCAAGTTATCTTTTACCTTCTAAACAATTAACCAATTGTCACCTTTTAAAAAGAAGACGATTGACCTCTTACCTATCATTTTAGGCCATCCCTAGAAGTTAACTATACTAATGGTCCTAATCCCCCAAAAGTGAAAATAACTATTATTGATAATAAAAATTATCAAGATGCACTTAAATAATGAATCTCTTAAGTAAAAGGTAGAATATTAACTTTAGGGTAACATTCCCCACATTGGGTTTGAACTTTGAACTAAAAACAATTTAATGATGTTACAACGACTCAACCATTCAACCAAATGCTTTCATATGTAAAAAAAATTCATAACTTTTTAATTTGAAATTTACACATTCCAAAATAAGGGATTTTGGCATGATTAAATTTTAAGTTAAGAAATTACAACAAGCCTTTTCACATATGGCATGTGATCTAGAAATAAAAGATGAATTCTAAAAACTTGAAAAGTCTTGGGTTCAACCTTTGTGTGGGGTTCTTTATTTGAGTTTTTTAATTACCAACCTTATTTACCCCCTAGACCACCTTAGTCTTGAAAACCAAACCTAAGTAGACATTTAATAGTTTCTTGGGGGTACAAGAAGCAAAAATCTTAGTTTCCTACCCAACTTTTAGGAGTCAATTTTCACTTGGGTGAAAATCAACAATCAACAAGGTGGTTATTGAATTGGGTATCACCTAATGTGATACCCACAAGTTCTTAGTTGAAAAGCCAATTTGAAAACCAATTGGGTGATACTAACCTACATTGGTTGAAGCCTATGACAATGGGTTAACAAGGTTAATACCCTATAAGATTTTTGCATGATAAAGGCTACCCAATACTTCATTCAACCTTAGGTCATACATTGGAGATTGCCCAAAAAAAGTTGTTATGTAGTTGCTATCAACTAGCTTACAACCTTGGCAACTTTGCATTAATTGTATTATTTTATGAAATGTTGAAATTTTCAAAAAAAAATTATTCAAATAACAAAAGCTTGCGAAGAAAAATATTGAACCTTAAAGAATATATATATATTTGAAATACAACTTTCAAAATAAATCACTTATTCAACCAACATGAGTCAAAACTACAAGATATTATGGTAAGTAAAATTTTGCCCATTTCTTAACATTGTAAACCCTTTCAAGTTCAGCAATAATAATTATATTATTTCTGGAAATGTCAATTAAAAAAAATATGCTACTTGAAATATCGAAAGTTGAAGAATTTACTAGCCTTGATGTCAAAATTTCAAGAATTGGGCGAATCTTATGTGGTGCTTACATTCTCTACCACACCACTTGTCTTTTTTTTTCCCTTCATAATGATCGGGGTTGTAAATGTGACATCTTATGCAAGGTTGGTATAGTTAGAGTTGAAGAAGAGGGGTTTTGAAGGGGGGAGTCACAAAAGAAGGCTATAGAGGCAAAGCTTGAGAGAAGAGCACAGGAGGGTTTTTTAATAATAATAATAATAATAATAATTTTAAATAATTGATTTTAAACTGAAAAATTGTGAGTTTTTCAGTGAAGAAAATTAAGTCCATTATGGAAATAAAGGTGAAAAGAATAGGTAGTCAATCTTGAGTTGAAATTATCATCATTGAGAGAAGAACTGAAGGAGGAACAACATGGCCATGCCATGCATCCATGACAACATTGAGGGTGGAAAAAAGAATAAAACCTGGTGGAAAGTGGGAAACCTAGGAGTTAAATCTTGCTTCAAGTTCCTCCATCATTGTAGAGCATGGAATATCTAACAATTGACAAAATTTATCTATCCAATAATTTGATGAAACATTATCTCCCCCCACTTTGGCAAAAAGAAAAAAAAGAAAAAAATCAAAGTTCCATAAATTATTATTTGGTATTTTTGAATGCCAATAACCAAATTCAAAAAATCCATAATTTATTATTTTTATTACTGAAATGATAATTGAAAACTAAAATAATCATTTGACATTGGGGTGCTAAACCTGAAAAGGCATGAAATCCAAGATTTAAAGCAGATATAGCAGGGATCCAATAATTAACAAGAGCTCTCTAAATTTGGTGAAACATTATCTCTTCCCCCATTTTTGCCAAAAAAAACTAGTAAAAAATGTTTGTAAAATGTCTTATTTGGCTAGAGGTTCAAAGTTTAGAATTTAAAGAAGGTGCCAAAGAAGCTGCAGAATCTACAAAAACTTGCTAAAAGAAGCTGCCTGTATCTACTACCAATATTCCATAAATTGTTATTTTTTTACTACCCAAGTGAAATATGGAGAAATTAAAATAATTAATCCACATTGGGTAACTAAACCTGAAAAAAAAAGTATCCAAGATTTAAAATACAAATTCAAAATCTCTATATGAAAATTGCATTTCATAATGCCACCTACTACCTACCCATGAACCCTAAACCTACTTTTGATGGTGCAAAATGACCATCAAAAGATAGCTCTAAACCTACCTATTCATTTCGTCCCTTTCACATGATCACAATTTTCTAAAGAAATAAATTTGATGAAACATATAAAATGATCACACATGCAAGAGTGTTGTCACACATGAATTTTGCTTTAGAATCATGAAAACATGACATGGGGTTTGATGTTATTTCACTCAAATAGTACCTTAGACCACCCAATGAATCATCAATGGACAATTTCCAAGTGATTGGTTGCTTTTGATTGCCAGTTTTGTCCCACTCCATTTTCCTCATTTTTTGTGGGTTGGCAGCCGGTTTAGAGTTTGGTTGGGCTCATTTTAGGGTTATGTGTTGGGCTCATTTTAGGGTCATGTGTTGGGCTCTTGGTACTGGGGATGGTGAGAGAGGTTGAGTACCTAGCATTCAGGTTTTACTTTCAAGTTCAATTCTTAGGGTTTGTTCATGTTCTTGTCCAATACTGAAAATAGTTAGTTGTCAAAAATAGTCTTACTTTACCCTAGGGTCAGTTTAATCATTAAATAATATTTATAATAATAATAATAATAATAAATTCATGAAAATATGAAGTTGAGGTGTGAAAACCTTCACAATTGTTGCAAGTTACAATATGAATAATTTCATTCCTCACACCAGGATGTTATAGTAGATCATGAAAAAAATACTTATTTCAAATTCATAAATAAGAAATTAATATTTTTTTACAAAAATTAGTTATTCATTTTAGGAATGTAACCCACTGGTGGGCTGGTGGGACTTACTTAACTAACATAGAGCACTAGGCAAACCTTATCACAAAGCCTAAATATGCATAGATCACAAGGCTACACTAGTGGGAAGGACCTTGTACGCCCATATACTCCTTAGGAACCTTAAACTCAAGAGCAATGTTGTTTTTTTCATTTAAATTTTTTTAGCTGAGTTGTGTACATGGCAACCTCTCTATGTTCGATAATTGTTACATAGATTTATAGATGTTGAACTGTGCCAATAAATGACAATGAAATGTGTAAATTTTCAACAATTTGGGAAATCATTTTATTGATCTTACTTTGTGAAGGGAAAATTTTTAAAGTAAGTTTTGGAGTTACAAGCTTTAAATTTTTAGTAAGTCTTATGCAGGTTTTGTGTTTTCAATTTGTGAGGACATAATTATAGGGGGGAATTGAACCCCAACCCATAAATACCTTGCCCATTATAGCATAAAACCTAACCTACATAAAAAAAATTAAATTATCTTGCATGTTTGTTATGAAAAATAAACTGTAATTTTAGAAGGTCCAAAAGGGGGTTGGGTGAAGGTTTAGCTCATCCCAAAAGACATGAATCATGGAAACAAAAGATAGCCCATTTGTTTTGACGCCATCAAAACTCAAGTTGTAACAACCATAAAAAATATTTAATTGAAAGCCATATGCTCATTGCCATCATCCACGGTTCAAAATTCGTACCCAAAATGATGTTATAAATTCATAATATTAAGCCATTGAATAGAAGAGTTTCATTAAAAAAAACTTGATAAATATTTGTAACAAGGTTAAGGAACCTACTAGATCAAAAATTTTGCGAGCCAACAAATAGCTAAAGCAAGTTGCAACATGTAAACCAAACATCCAACTTCCAACTTTCCAAGCATTCCAATATCTAACCATATAGCCAAAAAAAAGAAAAGTTCAAGCTTAAGGAATCAAGATTCATGATAGAAAGGAGAAAAATGTGAAACTTGGGTAGCTTTCAAACTCCATATTGAGTTGTACCATCTTTCCAACTCTGAATTGCTACTCCAAATTGAAAGTCTTGTAAGGTGAAAGACTAATGGCTAGACATCCAAATGACTTTTCTCAAAATGTGTTGTTAGCTTGTTGCATATTTTAGTCTTCATGAAGGTTAACATATAAATACAATGTTCATCTTTCTTTGAGCCAATAACTTGTACAAGTTTAACCAACTTGATGTAATGAAAGTTTTTATACAAGAATTTGTGATGAGGAAATTTTTTTTCATAGCTTGGTAAGTGGTTTTACATCAAAAGGTTTTTGCATTGTCAACTTTGAATTATTTTTCATAGTAAAGATAAAAAACTCACTATAAGTAAAAAATTATGGCTGAAAACAATCTTGGAACCCATAATTCATCAAGCTTTATGTATTTGTGACGTTAGCAAAGGGCAATTTTGAGAATTGTTAAATATTTTTCACATTGTTTTTTTTGCAAATGCCACCATTTTTGCATATACAAATTTTGTAACAAAACCAAATGCCCCCATCTAATTTACAAATGTGACCTTAATATGTTGTTCAACAAATTCAAATGCCAAATTATTTGTTTTTAATGTTTAGATCAATAATCTAATGAAGATTTATGCTCTTATGAGCATAATTGATCAAGGCTTGGAAATTCATGAACACATCAGTTTGGAAAGAGGAATGGATGCCACAATACATCCAATACACCCCCTTCACAAATCTTGAATATTGCAATAAAATCACACACAAACACATGTTGCATAATTATGCAAATTTGATCAAAAAATGCATTATCTCTAATAGTGGCATAATAGTTGTCAACCCCAAGAATGTTTCAACATTGGTCAACAAACACAAGTAAGATTTGGCAAAAGCTATTGTGGGTACATCTAATGTCATTTTGATGAGAAAAGTAGAATATTCAAATAACACATGTTTGATGAAATTGATCATGGATATCCAACTAATTTTCATGTTTTGTCGCCCTTTGTTTCCATGGTTTTTATCAATTTGGTAATTCCAAATGTTTATTGGGACTATGGCTGAAATAGGAATAAATATAATACAAAAGACTCTTAATGTGAAAAACCAAATGTAAATTTGAAAAGGTTTGTATTGCCAAGTTTGATTAATAAGTCATACAATGCACACCAATGACAAAGGGAATGTATCCATGTTGAATTTGAACTATAATTATAAATTTAAAGCCTTGGAAGGCATTGACCCCATTAACACCAAAACAAACCAACCTTGAAGCAAGCTCCTTTTCCTTCAAACCCCCTTGTGTCATCAAAGAATTCATGATGATCAAGAAAGTTAAATGTTGATTCCAAATCCATTAAACACTTGTTGGAAATACAACAACAAGGGTATTCAACACCAATCTTACACAACACAACCATTTGCATTGCCCAACTTGTATTATCCATGGATATGACTTCATCACAAATAAGAGATACAAACTTAACATTATTAATAGTGAATTTAGTTATTTTTCTTTCCTCATGGTTTACATGTTCTTTCCATTTGCTAACTAACCCCCTTAAACCAATGTTTTTGGGGACATATCAAAGTCTTAAAACTTAAACAAAGGCTAAAAATCCTCATAATCTATCATTGTTTTACCTTTATTCAAAAGGTTGAACATAGCGGCAAATTGAACCTTTTTGCTTGTTTTCCATTACTTGACCAAGGTCAAGCTATTGGAGGATAATTGTTAACAATAGTTGAACATAAGCAATTTCATTTTTTGCATGTTTAGATCTTAGATCAATAAACCACTTACCATTACTTTCTTTTTTACTTGTATGTTTTTTGATGGGATCCTATTTAGCCACCAAAATCTTTTTTTTCTTCTCAATTTTAGAATAAATATGACATTTGGAAAAAAAACTAGGTTAATTCATTGAAAATAGGTTCTACCCATGGCATTTTCAAAACCTAAACATTTTGAAACTTTCGATTCACATCAATATCAAAGGTATTTTTTTGTTTTTTGGGATTAGAAGCACATACATCTTCAATAGCAATAAGGTTACAATTTTCAGAGGGTTCAAACAATTTAAGAATTATTTTAGAATTCTAAGGTGGAATAATTATCAAATTGGATTATGGACACATGATTGAAACCAAAAATGTAGATTGTTTCAAATTTCAATGTTCAAGCAGCAAAATTGATTCAAAAATGAAAATTCATGAAGATTAATTAAAAAGGTTCACCTCCAATGTAAACTTACAAAATGAAATTCAAGTGCACATGGTAGTGTTTCAATATAGTTTGTGATTTTATAACATTTCAAACAAAAAATGTGTGCATTACATGTTTACAATTTCATATAGGAAATCCAAACCAAAAGGTTGAAGAGTTTAACCTTAAAGGTTTCATGTCATTACAAGAAATTTGAAATTCATTAATAGGTGAAAAGTTTAACCTTATAATTTCACATTAAAAAAAAGGGTTCAAACCAAAAGCTTAGAAGTTTCAAATCATGACTCATTAGTGTTATGTATGGTTGTAGCTTCATATAACAAATCTGGACTAGGAGCTTGATGTTGTGGGTGTTTACAATCTCATGCAATAAATCCAACCTAGGTGTTTGGTGCGATGTGTCTTTACAACATCATATATAAAATTCAAACTAGGAACTTGGTGTCATGAGTGCTTGCAACATTAAACAAGCAATTTAAACTAGGAGCTTGGCCCTACACAAAGCATAAACCAGGAATTTAGATCATTGATTTTTGAGTCTTGAATGTAAAAAAAGGACCCATATTTAAAAGTGAACAATCAATTTTCAAAAACACATTGAGATTCAAATTTTGAAATTTCAAAATGAATATGTAATTAATTGTTAAGTAGATGATGAATGAACGAACAAACAAATGATGAGCATCAAATGACCAATGATGCAAGATTCAACATTGCACACATAAGTTCAATGTTCAATATAAGGCTTGAGCAATGAAACTCATTGATTTAAGAGTCAAGACTCATGAATCAACATTGCACACATAAATAAATAGGAACATTGAGATTAGATATTAAGCAATAAGGTGAACATTGAGCAAATAGTGAACCGCTGAACGTAGAAGTTTGAGATTGAGTAATGACTCATGATTAAAACTTTTAAGAAACTTACAAATTGCAAGAAAAATACAAAACCTAAACCTTGAATCAACTATTCAAGATTTAAACATATAAAGATTTAAGATTCAAGCCGCTTGAACCTTAAATGATTTAAGATTCAAGAATTGAGCTTATTGGTAACATTATTATCACTTGAAGGTTGAAGTGTGAATGTTGAACCACCATACCACCTTCCCACCTACTAGCAATCTATAACTACCAATAACTTTAAATGCGTAAAGGAACAAGTGCCACTTTGAAAGCTTGTTGGAGTGCACACCAACAACTCTCTAAATGCGTTAAAAAACAAGCGCAACTTTGAACCCTTATTAAAGTGTGCATTGGTTTTAATTCTTAAAGCTTGAACACTTGTAGTTTGAAGCTTGAAGACTTGCACATCAACAAGCAAAAATGGGTTTTAAAGGGGAGGGTTTAGTGAAAACAGGTTTGAGGGAAGGGTTAGAGTTATGAAATGATTAGCCATTAGGGTTATGATCTAATGTCTATGTCAAATGCACTTACAACCTGTGTGAATGAGGATTTTCCTTTGGTAGTGGGGAGGCAATATGTGAGCGTTTGTTCTTTACATCAGGGCAATGCTGAAACCTAATTGATGAGATTTTTGAAGAAATAAAAGAATTTGGAAAAATAAAAAATCCCTTTATGATTCACCAGCCCAACATTCAAGTTGATAAATTGCAAATTTTTGTTCAAAAAAAATGCTGCTCAGGAGTATTGGCACAAGTGCCTCCCCCTCGTAAATAGGAGGTGTACATTCCCTCTTATTTTCTAGGGGGTATTTTCACAAATATAAGATAGCCTCCAAATACACTAGGAAATTTCCCAGACTACTTTTACATCACCTGGCAAAAGCATTAACACATAACAACTTTGACACCTGGTTCAAATAATCAAAACCAGGTTCTTTGGGAAAGGGGGAGGGGGCATATTTCAACACTTGGTGACCCCAAAAAAAATCTGTTGCTACTCATACAAAGGATTTTTGTGGAAAATATGCAACAAAGTCACCAGATTTAGAGGAAAACAATTACAAAATTGTCATTTGTAGACAATGGGTTTGGATAGGTTGCCAACAAAAATATACAGTAAACCCCCTTTATAATCAGGCCCTTGTTGATCACTTTTTTTTTTGCGATGGTAATGAATTGTGATTTAAATGTGTATAATCACATTTCATATAAACACTTACAAGACTGCAATTAAAAGGGGAAAAAAAAACTTTACAAAATAATCCTTTCTGCTGGAATAAAGGTGTTAATTTTTTTAATTTCTTACATGGGTTATTCTAAGCTTTGCTATGCATTATTAGACCTGAAAAAAATTATGATTTTTGCTTATTTTAATGTGATCATTTATATTGAGTTCGAGCTCTTTAATTATTAGCTTGTGTATTTTGTCAATTAGATTATTTTAATTAAGATTCTTTGTTTTTTTATTTCACATATCTTTTGCTTGGTTACATTAAAAAGTTGTTTTTTTTTTTTTTTTTTTCATTTTGTTTTATTTTTTTTTTTTTTTACTCTTTTTAAAAAAATAAAAAAAAAATTTTTTATTTTTAA
>Ga0116227_10005351_pt1 | contig 27095 bp, 21 predicted proteins | sample S1TSphgellanicum_FD_89693 | JGI IMG/M metagenome (GOLD analysis project Ga0116227, IMG submission 89693) | Host-associated microbial communities from peat moss isolated from Minnesota, USA - S1T2_Fb - Sphagnum magellanicum MG | ecosystem: Host-associated > Plants > Peat moss > Unclassified...
AAGAGCTTCGGGATGTAGTTTAAAATCAAACTCCTCTTTTGTTTTTGCACGAACATAGTTAATAAACCCGTCCCTAATATTTGTCCATTTAAGACTGGCAAGGTCAGCAAAATTTAGTCCGCGACAATAATAGCTGAACAGGAAATAATTGCGCGAATTGATCAGCTTGTCGTCGTCGAGGTTCAATTCCGCTATTTTATTGATCTGCTCGACGCTGATTGCCCGTTTTTTGGTCTTAGGGGCATTATATTTCGAATAGGAAAAATCTTTAAACGGATAGTGGTTTTCCCGGCAGATCTTTTCTTTCATTGCGTTACGCCAAACGTTACGGAATGTCCTAAAATCGATGCTTCGCGTAGTGATTGCAATATTGTTCTTGATTAGCCAATCTTCAAACCTGCGCAAAAAATTAACATCAATATCTTCGAAGTTCATGTCTTTTTCTTTCATAAACTTATTAAGGCGGCTACGGGTCACAATGTGAACTCCTGCATAACCAAATCGTTCCATCGATTTTAAGCGGGCGACTTCGCTGTCAAAAAACTCCAAAAGCATCAATTTAGGAGTTGTTTTAACTGCACCTGTCAGCTTTTCAACAAGGGCTTTAATTTCACTGACCCGTGGTGACCGGTCGTCGGGAACATTGGCAAAATAGAATGTGGCCTTAACCTTAATATTATTAAGCAGCGCATTGATAGATTTATGATTGATATGCGAATCCAGTACGCATTGTGACGCCTTATTCCAGTTCTCTTTCGTAGAACTCACCTTCGTAGACACCTCGTAGTTGTTCCGGTTTTCTGTTATCCGGAACATGATCGGATGTTCGCCAGAAGGAAGCGTTTTGTTGATTCTCAACATTAATTTCGTCGTAATTGCCATATTAGGTCTAACATTTTGTAAATTTAACCATTAAAAAGCTCATTTCTAAGGTAAAAAGCAACTTTTTAGGTCTAACATAGGTCTAACATTTTAGTCAAAAATAACAAAAAGTAACCTAAAAACACTTAATCAAAAAATCAAGAATGACTATTTTAGCTATAAAATGCAGTTTTTAGTCACTGAAAATAGCAAACTTAAAGGCATGGGGTGCTGGAGGTCGTGGGTTCGAATCCCGCCATCCCGACGAGAAAAAATGAAAGGCATTTGGTTAGAAAATCAAATGCCTTTGTTGTGTTATTACTTTCCGGCTTTAGTCAGGAAGGTCTTGGTTTTTTAGATTTTTCCTTCCATCCGTCATCCGAATCATTTCGAGGTTCCGACAGAACTAGCTGAAATTAGCGGGGGGGGGACAAAGTAGGTTTTAACAAGGCATCTATTCAATCATTATCAAAGGGGGGAAGTAGGTTTTTAATCATCCATCTTCCTGAAAAATCCTCTATAGTTATTCTATACAATATACGCATAATTAGCTATATAAACAAAAAGAGCCTACGCAATAAGTAGGCTCTTTTATCTAAAAAGGTTTAGGAGGGTCTTTTATCGTAACATCATTTTTGGGTTCTATGATAACACCGTCTTCATATTTGTATCGGTCCAAAAACATGCCTTGGAGCCATTTATAACTATACAAAAGATCATTTTGATTTGAATAACGATCAATAACCTTAGGGTTGGCAATAATATTTATTATATTGGTTTCGTCGGATAGTTTATAAAACGTTACAGAGTACCCGCCATACGTTTGTAATAAAGGATCTTTGTTTTTGTTCACAAAGCTGTCTATCGTTTTAACAGCTAAACTGTCATCCCTGTAATGATCAATAAAATAAACCTCTTGTTTGTGAATATTTGTTTTACCTTTAAACATAGTCGTATCTATATCAAGTAACTCTTTAACCGGTATAAATACCATTTTTTGTGTGTGGCTTTTGCAATTGGTAAAAAAAATCAGGCAAATAGCGCAAGTGAATATTAGAACTGGGGCTTTGCTCATATACATAATAATCAATAGCTTTCTAAAAAGGTTTAGGAGGGTCTTTTATCGTAACATCATTTTTAGGCTCTATAATTTCACCATCCTTGTATTTAAACTTAATTAAAAATTTACCTTGAAGCCATTTATAAAGATATATTGCATCATTTTGATTTGAATAACGATCAATAACTTTTGGGTTGGCAATAATATTTTTAATATTGGTTTCGCTGGATAGTTTATAAAAGGTTATAGAGTATCCGCCATACGTTTTTAATAAAGGATCTTTGTTTTTGTTCACAAAGCTGTCTATAGTTTTAACGGATAAACTATCATCCCTGTAATGGTCAATAAAGTATACTTCTTGTTTGTAAATAAACTTTTTACCTTTAAACATACTCGTATCTATATCAAGCAGCTCTTTAACTGGTATAAATACCATCTTTTGTGCACGGCTTTTGCAATTGATAAAAAAAATCAGGCAAACAGCGCAAGTGAATATTAGAACAGTGGCTTTATTTTTATACATAACTTTTTTAATTAATATCTCCCGAAAGAAGCTTTCTTACCTTTATAATTGTTAAAAATGGCTGGTAGCCCCTAACATGTTGTAAAATCCACCAATCAGCAAAGGCGGGATGCCCTAAGGGCGGATTTTGATAAGTAAGCGCGTCGTGTTTATCCAAACCAAAATGGTCAAGTATACTAATAGTTATAGTTGCCGACCAATGCCCGTTTAAAATTGCAAAATCATCTACCGTGATATCCGAATATTCAGTATCGTTCACCAAAATCTGAAGGCCGGCAAATTTGTTATAAAGGCCATTAAAAATAGGTCTGTCTTTATTATCAATATTGATTTTAGGTATAGTTGTAATATCTCCACCATTGCCTTTCAGGGCATTATTTAAAGCCAAACCAAATGTCAGTCCAAAATTTTTCAGTGCTGAGCTTTGCCCAACCCTGTCATTTAAAATTGGGTTTTCAAATGTACCGCCCGAACCACCCTGAAATTTATTTACCATCATATCTCCAACGGTTTTTAACCCCATATCAAATACAGTTGTTTCGTGTACAAGTGTAGTCAAATTATCAAATAGTTCCTGGTCGGTATGGCTGGCGCGGCCCGCTAAAATTCCTGTCATATCACCATCCGTCCCATATGTCATATCTTCTGCTATTCCGGGATGCCTGTTTATAGTTGATCCCAATACTATAGGTGTAAAAGTTGAAGTGGATGGAGGGGCATGTAAATCCAACACAACATCTGCTATATCAATACCATTTTGAATTAATGGCATATCGGCCGCGGTAGTCGGCGGCGTTTCAAGATCTGAGAATGGATTATTTGGGTCATACAGGGGAGCCGCCAGCGCTGTTGGAGTTATATTAAGATACTGCAACCATGAGCTTGCGTCTGCACCAGGCATTGGTAAATAAGAAAAATATACTGTACTTCCAGCTCCATTAGATATGGTACCACCACCACCTCCTCCACTGCCGCCACCACCACCAAAGTCAAATCCCCATACACGTGTCAGCGTCGTATACCCGGTTGAACTGGTAATATCTGCTATTACCTTTGAAGTACCAGGTATTCCTAAAGAATAACCTACATAATTTAAAAAATCACCAACATCACCAAACAAATCGCCTAACCAACTCCAAAGACTAAAGCTTTTAACTTTTAAACTGCTGTTATCGGTTTTCATAACAACAATCATATATTTATCATTCACCACATTTTTAGCCATTTCCTGCACACGTAAACCTGGCGTACGCAAATCCCATTCGTATAACTTTCCGGTCCAAATTCCATTTTGGCCAAATTCGCTGCTCTTTTTTGTTGGTTCAAAATTTAACAGGTAAGTCATCAGGCTATCGGGCTTGTCACTTTTTGTATCCTGTACAAAAAACAATTCTGGCGGATGCTCTGGGTTGTAATAATTAGATGCCTCAGCCTCGTTTCCTCCGCCCGTATCCATAACCCCAACTTTGGCGGTTTTATTTGTTTGCTGTAGTTTATTAATATTTAGTGTTGGTACCCTAACAATTTTCTTTCCATCAACAAATGCTTGCCGTGCCTTACTCCAATCAAGCGTAATATATTGCATCGCCGGGTTTTTTTCCACCTAGGCGTTAATGGTAACATTATTTATTAACGGCTCATTGGTTTGGATATTCAACGGAGTTTTAAAATCGTCTTCTTGTTTTTTGCATTGTGTAAATAATATTATCGCTGTAAGCAATAACAAGCACAGTTTTTATTCATTGTGGTTGGTTTGATAATTATAATGTATTATACAGCGCTATAATAAATATTATAATTTATATATTAATATATTTATTGTAGCAATTACTCAAATCCACAAAAAAAGCCCCACCGAAACCGGCGGGGCTTATACTATAAAAGAAAGTATCTTATTGTTCTCTCACATCAACAACCTCATAAGCATCTGTTCCATTATCATTAAATGGCGAGTAATAAGTGTTGTTATAAAACATATAACGATTGCCATTTACAGTAACCTCTTGCGCGCCATCAGGCAGGTTATAAACTACAGCGCCGTAAGGGGCGGCTGTAACTTCGTACTCGCTGCCGTAGTTGCGGTAAAAAGTGCCGCCGTAATAGTAAAAGTTAACACCATCAACAGGTATTTCGCTAAAGCCTGCCGGTAACGAGTTAATACGGATTCCGACCGGTGCTGCAATAACCCTGTAGCCACTGTTATATGGCTCATAGTACACCCCGTTATAATAACGATATGGGTGATCATGCCATGATAACGAAATAGCCGCGCCTAACAATGCCCCGGTAAAAAAGCCTATTGGGTGATAACTTGGTCCCCAATAGTAAGGGCGGTATGGGTGATAATAATAACCATAATGCGGATGCCCGAATAAGCTTACCGGCCTTCCTGGATGGTAATAGCTTACCCTTGGGCTACCATAATAACCACCACGCACATAGCCCCTGTTAATTACAGTAGTGTGGTTATAAACCGTGCGACCGCCACCACGGTAAACACTTGTTGGACGGTAGGTATTATGTACCGTAGTATGGCCAAAACCATTACTCCTTACGGTGGTGCGACCAAATCCATTGCTGTGAACAGTAGGTGATGGCCTGTTAAAAGCATTGTTATGCGCCTGTGGCGAAGGCCTGTTAAAACCACCACCCGACGGTCTCGGACTAAAAGAACGTGCCGAATGGCCACCGCCACCAAAACTACCATGGCTCGGAGCACTCGCGTGCCCACCACCAAAGCCGCCGTGACCGCCGCCGCCAAAACCACCATGACCTCCCCCGCCGTGGCGTTGCGCCACTCCCTGAAACGATATTGCCGTTAAGCCTGCAAACGCAACTACGGCAACCTGTTTTAATATCTTGTTCATTTTTGTTTCTTGTTTAATATTTATAACTATTAAACGAAATTAATGGCTGTTAGTTTATTTGCAGCAAATTAAATATTCTTATAGTCTTCACGCACAGGGCTAAAAATATCTATCAGTTTGCAATCGGTAAGCGCTTTTCCACCATGTATCACATTTGGTGGGATAATGCAAAATAATCCCGCGTCAAGCACTTTCGTATCGTCGCCAACGGTCATTTCAAATTGCCCTTCGGTAACAAACGAACATTGCTGATGCATGTGTGTATGTAGCGGAACAGCACAACCAGCCTTCACTTCAATAAAATTTAAGGTATTGGTTTCGGTGTGGATCAGCTTCGAAAAAAATCCGGGAGCTATCTCTTTGGTGTCGATATCTGCAAAGCTTTGAAATATAGTCGAAGTCATTTTTATGATGTTTTATACTAATGAAGGTACATCTAAAATTAACATCAATAGCCAATAATTTAATTTGCAATTGCCACAACAATATTACATTGCTAATCGTTTAATGCATATATAATTGAACCCCATTCAATTAGGCTAATTAACCGATTTTTCAACCAAATCTTTAAAACCATGGCCGAATTAACCGCCTCATCCAGCAAAGCGCACGGGGGAGTCCGTCGCAACCGCATGTCAACCCGTATTGATCTTACCGCAATGGTCGATCTTGCATTTCTGCTCATCACTTTTTTTATTCTCACCACTACGCTCTCAAAACCTAAAGCTTTCAATCTCGCCGTACCGGATATAAACGGACCGGAGGAAACAAGCGTTCCGGAAAGCCGAACCATGACCATCTGCCTGGGTAAAAACGATCAGGTTGTTTCATTTTTAGGCTTAACGGATAAGCCGTTAACTATACCCAAAATAACAACATTTACCAAAGAGGGCATCCGCCAGCAAATTATCCAATTAAGCAAGCAGGTAACCAAAACATCCGGAAAGGATATGATCGTACTGCTAAAGGCCAGCGATCATTCACTTTATCAGGATATGGTTGGCGCTTTAGATGAACTACATATCGCAGGTGTAGATCGTTATGCCATAGTGGATATTACACCCAAAGAAGTTGCCTTGCTAAAACAAAAAGGAGTTTATTAAATACTTCTCAAAAAGCCTTTCCATAATGGGAAGGCTTTTTTTATTATCATAGCTATTACCCACATAATAGCTATAATAATTAGTTGTCCGATTTTAATCCAGAAACAGCCAAAGCCGTCTGCTGAGTTAAATGTCATCCTCAAATCCTTGCTGCATTATTGACTATAGGCCCCCCATAAATAAAACAAGGTTCTGTACTATTGCGATAATACCCGTCACTGACTTATTATTATTTATAAAATAAGTTGACATAATATATTTATTTGTTATCTTAGTAACAAATTGAAAACAAGCCTATTGCAATTAAACCAACAACCTATGCCTACAGAAATAATAACTACCGACGGGAGCACCAATCCCATTACCTTGTCTGTGAACGAAGTTTATGGCCATCGTATCACCACAGTCATCATGATCAATCATGCTGTATTTGCAACCATTAACAACAATTTTGATGATCATATACTTGGAACCAATAAAAGCCTTGCAGGTAATACCATAACGGTAACCACATCATCCTTAAAAGTAACGCCTTCAAATAACACAGAGGTAGATTTTGTTTTAAAGGGCGCAACGGCCGAACAAGATGATAACGACGTATTACCGTTTCCGAATGGGATAAGTGTTGTTCCACATTTTATGACTTATTATTTGGTTTAATCGAATGCCATGAACCTTAAAAAATTTATTTTTTGTTTTTCTTTAATCGGAGGAACAATTCAGGCTTTTGCGCAGCAAAAAGATACAACGGTTGATTTTGATCAGTTAAGAGCACCATCGTCACCTGCGTTTAATTTGCTCGGAATTTCGCCCAGCGATATTGAAAGGCCCAAAAACCCTACCGATTTTGCTTTTTCTTTCGGGAATGCCAGCAACACGTTTTCTACCGTACCTAAAAGCTACGCTATGGAAATTTCGCCTTTTTGGGCATTTGGCGGCAAAAGCACGTTTAAGCAATTTATCGATAATAAAAATGTTGCCGATAATATTAAACAAACACTGGTTTTTTCAATTGGGTCTACCGCTTCTAAATCTATAAAAGATTCGTCCGAATTCAGGCAGATAGGTATTGCCGTTAAGTTTTCGATCCTAAGAGGTAAAGTTGGCGATGAATTTACAAAATGGGATAAAGATGTAACCAAATATTTAGGAGAGTACGATACCTATTATGCACATTTAAAAGATAGCCTTACTGCTGCTAAAGATTCTGCAGTTATACCACTTTTAAAACTCTATAAAAAATATAAACCAAGTGATCCCGAAGCTATTGCTATATTAAAAGCGATACAAACAATGGGTAACGAGGTAGATGCAAAAGTAAGGTCTTTATCGCAAGATACGACAAACTCCAAAAACAAGGTTTGGCTTACCAAATTGAGCGAGCTATCCAAACAAACCTCTTTTAAGCGGTATGGTTTTACTATGGATTGGGCAGCAGGTACTGTTGTAGATTTTGCCGATAGTACATTTAATCAATCCTATCTTTCAAAGTTTGCAACATGGCTCACGTTCGGTTACGAAGGGCAGAATGGAAACAACATCATGTTTTTGCTACGCTATTCAGCTAATTTTAACCGGTTTTATAAAAATGATCTCAATTTAATAGTGAAAGACATTGATATGGGTGATCTTGATATGGGTTTGCGGTTTTATAAAGACTTTAGCGATAAGCTAACAATATCTGCGGAGTATATTAATCGTTTGCCGTTTTACAACGATGCTGTTTATTTAAGCAATCATGTGTCATCACCTTCAAGAACAGACAAATACGATTTTTCAGTAAATTATAAGATCGGCAAAAATCAAAATCTATCGTTTACCTACGGCAAAAACTTTGATAATACGATAACTAAGTCGGGTAATTTAATTGCGGCCGTAAATTTTATGATTGGGTTAGGCTCTGCACGAGGTACCTCCCGCTAAATAAAAATGTATAACTCGTTGATCCTTTTAACTGATTCAACAACGTTTTTGGCTTAAAGGATAAAAGCCGTGTTAAAAAGCGGTTTTTTATCCTTTATTTAATGTCATCCCGTTTACAATAACTGTCGCCCTTTGCGCACAATATCCTAACTTATTTTTTGTATGAATTTAGGGCGATTGGCAACACTTACCTAATAGCACGCAAATATTACATTTACTTATTACATAGTTTACGTAAGTAAAATACTTTCATTTTATTTAAACAGATATAATATAAATTTTGCCCTTGAATTTAAAAGGCGAGCAATTGTAAACCAATATTACCCGTCAGCAATGATCAGTTTAAGCAACCTTGTCATTTTAGGAAGTATCTTTTTTAGCCTCTTGGTTTGCATTATTCTTTTTATCCGCGGCAGTAAAAAAATTTATGCCAACCGCTTATTAAGCGTTACTTTTTTAGGTTTTATATGGTATTCTGCCATCATGTTGTTTTCAATAACCGGGTGGATCAAACACCTCACAGTAATATACGGTTTTGGCATCCCACTTTATTACACTACGCCGGTATTTGCATATTTGTACACGCGGGCATTGGTAAAACAGCAAACACGTTTTTCAAAATGGGATTGGTTGCTTTTTTTACCTGCCATCCTCAGCTTTTTGGCCCTTAGCCCTTTTTACTTTACCGATATGGAAACCAAGCAAAAATTGGTAAATTCAATTGGCCAAAGTTATTATCACGATTTTTACTGCAAAATTGGTCTTATTCAAAATTGCTGGCATTTTGTTTTGCGGCCAATACAGGGCATCATTTATGTAATATTACAATGGCGGATAATTTTGCCCGTAGTAAAATCCAGTAGCAAACCAGTTATACCGGCAACTTTAAAAAGATGGCTGCTTATTTTTACAGGATTTTTAACATTGATATACATCAATCTGGCTGTTGCCACCATCCTGGGCATTAGCCAAATGTCTCAGAAACTTAACCTTTTTGCCGTTATCCGGATCCCGTTTATGGGTGGAGCACTCAGTTTTTTGGGGGTAAGCTTGCTCCTGTTTTTCTTCCCCGAAGTTTTATACAATATCACCCCTGTACCGCCTACACAGACAACCGATGCTCATAATGATCAAGGAATACTCTCATTGGATGCCGTTAACAGTACAGACGCAGCTCTGTCTGACAGTATAAGTGATAACAAAGAAAAAGAACCCGGGTTAAATACAGAGCTGGTAAATAGTTACGCCGAAATAATTGAACACTATATTCAAACACACAGTTTTTTCAGGCGGCAGGGCGTTACAATAAATGATCTGGCTGCCGAGGTAGGTATTTCGCCGCGCCATGTATCATATGTGCTCAACAATCACTTTGACCAACGTTTTACCGATTTTATTAACGCTTATCGTGTAAACTACCTGATAACCCGTTTTTTGAATAACAACTGGCGCGAACTTAGCCTCGAAGGTTTAGCAAAAGAAGCTGGTTTTGCATCGCGTACCACCTTCTTCATGGCCTTTAAAAAGCATACCGGCCTCAATCCTACCGAATATATTCAAAAAATATCTGCGCAAAACACAATAAATACTACTGAAGATATTGCCATATAGCTAAACACGGCAATGTTTAACTTTTGATTAAAATTCGATTGTTCCGACGTCAGAAATCCGAACATCACAACCTTTCCGGGTCTCTTTTCATGATAATTTCTCGTCATACATTTGGGCATAAGCTATTGATCAGCAAATTTCTACTACAGTGAATAACGCTAATCAATCTAATACTTAACCTTAAAACCCATATTAAAATCATGAATGAATTTTCACAAACGTTTGGATTATCAATAATATCCAACATGGCTGCCGATCTGGTAAATCAAACTCCACCAACTCCGGATACCCTTGATGCAATACAGGCACAGGCAGAACAATTAATGGAAACACAGTTAACTAATTCTATCCCCACGGTATTAACAGATTTTGGTATCACAGGTGTAACCAAAATCTGGGGCCCTGCCGTTTTTGTAGACCCTACCGATATCGATACCACAATTAGCAAAGGGGTAATCACCTCTTACAATGCCACAGCCACCAATACAGTGGTAGTGTTTCAAACAGCAGCCAATGCTTACACCGTGGCTATAGCCGGCACCAAGCCAACCTCTGCTTTTGATGCTACTGTTGAAGATGGCGAAGTGCTTACCCTTACTGGCTGGCAGTATGGCGCCCCGGCAAAAACCAACCCGGCAACCGCTAAAGGTACAGCTGTAGGTGTATCAATTGTTTTAGGTTTAACCGATGCTAAGTATGGCACTTTACAGGAGTTTTTTAATACACTAACCGGCACAGGCATCACAATTACCTTTACAGGCCATAGCCTTGGTGGCGGATTAGCCCCCGCCGTAGCTTTGGCATTATTTGGTTCATCCACCACCTTAAGCCCTGAGTTATATAACAATGTGGCTAACTCGCAATGGGTAGCGCAGGTTTATGCAACTGCCGGGCCCGACGTTGGCAACGTTGATTATACCAATTACTTTCATGCCTCTTTTCAACCAACGGGCAGCGGTAGCAATCCGGGCTGGCAGCAGTATAACTGCAAAGTATGGAACTCGCTGGATGTAGTTCCTCAATCCTGGAGCACTACTTATCTTGATCAGATTAACCATATTTATGAGTCAAATAATTTGCCAACACCAGCTTACGTAAGCTGTGTGATCAGTCGTGCGCTCGACGCAATTCTACTTAATAATGCATTAGTAAATCCTTATTACCCAATGGATTTAAATGCAGCAACTCAATTTGCCGGAACATTTGTTGATCCGTCATCGTTGCCTGGCTATGATTGCCCGGTTCCAACAAAACAGGGGGCGCTTGATTCATCAGGTTTACCTACAGGGTTATGTGATTTTGTTGCCGAATTGCTGTATCAGCATATCGGTGCTTATTTTATCGAATTCGGAATAACACCTTTAAGCGGTGGTACTCCTATGAGCCCTTATACAATAGCCACCGAATTGTTTAACAAACATATAGGTGGTTGCGGCTTATTGTAACATCTGCAAGAAATAGGAGCAGGCAAAAACAGAATCAACTCACGCTGCCAGCGCTACTATAAAATGCTTCCGCATTTTTGACTACAAAACACTTATTTTTCAGTAAAAACAAAACCGTCTTGGATTTATTCCAAAGACGGTTTTGTTTTTTAATCGCGCAGTAGGCGGTACCAGAAGGACGCCGAAATACTACACTGACGGCTTAGTAATTATTAATGTATTTTTAATGCTACTAATAAAGTAGTTAATTAAAAAAAAGGTAATATTGACTACATAAATTAAACCTTTGATTATTAATTAGTCAAAAACCAATACTACCTATTAACCACATACAATGCAAATTAAATCAACCGTTCTCCGGCTATTTGTGCTGCTCAATTTATTCGCCACAATAGCCCTGGCTCAAAAGGCTCAGCCTGCAACTACTCCTCCCGCTACAGGTATTAATGCGCTTATCGAAAAAATAAGCGATTATAATGCTAAGATGCCTGCCGAAAAGGTGTTTTTGCAATTGGATAAATCGTACTACTCAACTGATGATACCGTTTGGTTTAAAGGTTACCTGGTTAACGAAAGTATTGGCTATACCCCTTTGAGCAGCCGCTTATACATTGAGTTGCTTAATGATAGCAACGCCGTTATGAAACGTTATGTTTTCCCGGTAGGTTTGGGCTTAACCTGGGGCGCAATACCATTGGATGCGAATTATATTAGAGAGGGCACCTATACCATACGTGCTTATACTAATTGGATGCGCAATTTTGGTGATGACTATTTTTTTAGACAAAGTTTTTATGTGAATGATAAGGGCGAAAATACCTGGCTCATTAACTCGCGCCCAACCCTTACTTCGGCCGGTGGGAAGGATAACGTTAAACTTGATTTGAAATTTAGCAGTTTGGATAATACCAGTGCCGGCTTAAAAGATATTCAGCTTAAGGTAATGAGTGGTAAAAAGGTATTGTTACACAATGCCGCCCAAACCGCGGCCGATGGTAGTATGAGCATTGATTTTGCTCTGCCAAGTGCAACTCCGCTTAAAAACCTAAGCATTGTTGCCCAGGATAAATTGGATAAGAATAAAAAAGCATTGATACCCGTACCGGTAAACCGACAGCAGGATGTTGATGTACAATTTATGCCCGAAGGTGGCGCTTTAGTTGCGGGCATACCATCGCATGTAGGCTTTAAGGCCATTGGAGAGAACGGTAAAGGCCTTGCTGTGCAAGGCACCATTTACGATAATAACCATAACGAAGCTGCGGCAATAAGCACCGTGCGCTATGGTATTGGTACATTTGAAATTACACCGCAACCTAATACTACTTACACTGCCGAACTTACTTTGCCTGGTGGTATTAAAAAAACAGTTACTTTACCTACTCCACTAAAAACCGGAACCGCGATTAAAGTTAGGAACGCGATGGATAAAGATACCATGACGGTATCGCTTTACAACACCAACGAAGAAGCTACGCCTGCAAAGTATTATTTGATCGGTATGTCGCGCGGGGTGGTTTGCTATGGGGCTTCGCTTACCTTCGCTAATAATTACTTCACCACAAGGGTGGCCAAAAGCTTGTTCCCTACAGGTGTGGCACATTTCATCTTGTTAAACACTGCTCAACAGCCTTTAAACGAAAGGGTAACATTTATCAACCATAATGATAACTTAAAGATAGATATCAAAACAGACTCTAAAACCTTTGGCACCCGGGATAGTATTCCAGTACACATTACCGTTAAAGATGCTGATGGCAAACCGGTTGTAGGTAGTTTCTCGGTAGCTGTTACTGATGACAACCAGGTAAAGCCAGAAACAGCTTCGTCGGACAATATCATGTCGCACTTATTACTGGCTTCAGATTTGAAAGGCTATGTAGAGAATCCTACCTATTATTTTCAGCATGATGACAATGCATGGAAGGCACTTGATGCCTTGTTGTTAACCCAGGGATGGGTAGGCTATGATCTAAAAAAGATCGGTCAACCTGTTAAACCCCAATACGACCCGGAACCGCAATTTATGGTAAAGGGTACCGTAACCAACCTATTAAACAAACCGGTAGCTAATTCAAGGGTAATGTTGCTGGCCAAAGGCAAGCAAAGCTTTGTTATGGATACCATAACCAATAAAGATGGCAGGTTTACGTTTGACAGATTCCCGCCGATAGATAAATCAACATTCCTGATCTCGGCCCGTAACGCGAAGGGCAAGGTTATCAACGGTGGTATATCTGTTGATGAAAAGAACTTATCACCGGTTAATACGGGCAGTCCTATTATGCTCGATCCATGGAATGTGAATACAGATACTACGTTGTTGAACTTTGTAAAATCAAACAAAAGCTATCACATGGCATTAGATAGAGCCGTGATGGGCGGAACAGGTAAATTGTTGCGTGCTGTAAATATTAAAGACAGGGCCTACATTAAAGGATCGCAGAACTTAAACGGACCCGATGGTGCCGATCAAACCCTCACTGAGGATGTTATGGTTAACGCGGGCCGTGTTAGCTTACTGGATGTACTTACCAGTAAGATCAAAGGCTTTCACACCACATTTTACAAAAGAAGCTCATTTGGTGCTTCGGCAGCGAGGCGTGCTGCCTCTGCCGCGAGTGCAAATGATACCGGAGGCGGGGGCGGAAATAACGGCCCTAACCTGGAATATTTCATCAAAGACAAGCGTGTACACTTTGTGTTTGATGGCATTGACCTGGAGCGATTTTACGAAGCAACCGGTGGTTACCCGAATGAGCATTATGAGTATCAAAAGCAATATCTTGACTATATTTCAGCCGAAGATATATTGGGTGTAGAAGTAAACTATACTAATAATGCACGCTATAATGTACGAAATTTAGACAACCTGGACGATTTGCTTGATGCCAGCCCAACAGGCCCTTCAGGATCCGATTTCGCTTACATCGAGATAACAACACGTGCAGGTAATGGTCCGTTTATTCAAAGGGCCAATGGCATATACATTTACAAGCCTATACCTATTGCCGAATACAAGCAGTTTTATCGTCCTAAATATTTAACAAAAGCCAACCCTACCAGGTTTGTTGATCTGCGTTCAACCATACATTGGGAACCAAACGTAATAACCAGCAAAGCCGGCGAAGCTACAGTATCGTTCTACTCTGCCGATAAACCAACCAATTACAGCATCATATTCCAGGGTAGCGATATGGGTGGCAAAGTAGGTTATCAAACTCAAAAGATTACGATAGGGAACGGATCGCAATAGTTGATCTTCATCTCTTACCATAACATAAAAAAGGCCTTGATCTTAGCAGATCAAGGCCTTTTATTTTATAACAACTTCTGGTTAGATTACCAAACCTTAACGCGGTCAGCTTCTTCGCGGTAAAGTTTATCGCCTGGTTTCACGTTAAATGCTTTGTAAAACTCCGGCATGTTTGATAACGGACCATTTACACGATACATTTCAGGTGAGTGAGGATCAACACTAATGCGCATCCTCAAACGCTCATCCCTGTTTTTGATACGCCATACCTGGCCGAAAGACAAGAAGAAACGCTGATCTGGTGTAAACCCATCAATCTTAGTATCGCTTTTGCCTTCCGGAGTGTTTTTAAACGCCTGGTAAGCAATAGCCAAACCACCAATATCGGCCAGGTTTTCGCCTTGTGTAAGGGCTCCGTTTACATGCAGATCGTTCAGTACAGTGTATTTGCTGTATTGATCAATAACTACCTTTACTTTAGCTTTAAATTTGGCGGCATCTGCTGGAGTCCACCAGTTTTTCAGGTTACCATCTTTATCGTACTGGCTCCCCTGATCATCAAACCCATGAGTCATTTCGTGGCCAATTACCGCGCCTATAGCACCATAGTTAATGGCATCATCAGCATCCTTATCAAAGAAAGGGAACTGCAATATACCAGCCGGGAAAACGATCTCGTTAAACGCAGGGTTGTAATAAGCGTTAACGGTTGGCGGCGTCATTCCCCATTCGGTTTTGTCAACAGGTTTACCCATCTTCTCAACCATTTGTTTGTAGTTGTGCTTCGCTATCGATTCATTGTTCTTGTAGTAAGTACCCTTATCAATAGTTACATCATCATAGTTTTTCCACTTATCCGGGTATCCTATCTTTTTGGTGAAGGCATCTAATTTGGCTATAGCCTTTGTTTTAGTTTCAGGGCTCATCCAATCCAGTTTCTCAATGCGTAAACGGTAAACAGCTTGCAGGTTGTTCACTAAATCAAGCATGCGTTTTTTGGCATCGGCAGTAAAGTACTTGTCCACATATAGCTTTCCAAGCAATTCACCTAAGCCGCCGTCAACCTTGGTAACCATTGTTTTCCAACGCTCCTTTTGCACCTTTTGGCCGTTTAATGTCTTACCAAAAAACTCAAAGCTGGCATCTCTAAAAGGTTTGCTCAATGAGTTTGCCGATCCATTCAACTGGTCAAACTTCAGTTTCTCTTTCCAGATAGCAATTGGCTCCGATTTTAATAAACCATCCAATGCTTTAAAATATTTAGGCTGACCAACCAACACAGTATCAGTTTTAACTTCCAAATTGCTCAATACCTTTTTCAGATCAATATCCGGTACTTGTTTTTGGAAATCGGCAACCGTGAACTTGTTGTAGTTAGCAACCGGATCGCGCAGCTCAACAGGTGTTAGGTGCGATGAAGCTATGGTTGTTTCCAGCTTCAAAATATCATCAGCATTTTTAGCAGCAGTAGCGGCATCAACACCAGTTAGCGTGAATAGCTTGGTAATATACTTCACATACTCTTTGCGGATGTTTTCGCTAGCCGGATCATTTTTAAAGTAATAATCACGGTTAGGCAGGTTTAAACCATCCTGGGTAAAGTTAACCGCGTATTTGGTGCTTATCTTGTCATCAGGTGCAATACCAAAACCAAACAATTCGCCATCGCCGGTTTTATAACCGCTGCTCAGCATATCAATCATTTGCTTGTAATCAGTTAAAGCATCAATTTTTGCCAACTGAGGTTTGATCGGGTCATAACCCAATTTTTCAATGGCTACAGTATCCATACCGCTGGCGTACAGATCGCCAACCTTTTGCTCTGCGCTTCCCGCTGAATTACTGGCCGATGCCAATGCCTCAAGGGTGGTACGCAGGTTTTTTTGATTGTCGTTATACAACGTGTAGAACGATCCCCATCCGGTTTCTGATGCCGGGATCTCTGTAGTTTTCATCCAGTTGCCACTCGCGTACTGGAAAAAATTATCGCCTGGCTTAGCGGTGGTATCCATACCAGTTTTATCAAAAAACACGGTACGTGCGGGCACATCCCCGGTTTTTGATTTGTTTGTGCACGACACAGCAATTACCGCAGGTATTGCCAGCCACACATAAGAATGTACTTTCATAGTAATTAATTGTTTTAAAAGAGGATCAGTGAAATTTAATACTGTTTCAGTTAATAGAGTTTAAAGCTACAAAAAAGAAACCCGTATTTGCAAACAAGCCATGTAAAGCCTGCGTTACCACCATAGGTTTAAAAGCCTAAAAATTTTTATCTTCGCCCTATTCTGGTTAACTGGTAACATTATGGCCCAAAGCACATCCATACGTAGTTTTTTATCACGACATGCCGATTCACTCCTCGCGGCTGCGCTTGGCTTTTTTGTACTTACCTTTTATACACGTTATAGCGGTATCGGTATTTCGCCCGATTCCATTATGTACATTAGCGGGGCACGTAACCTCAATGCCCACAAAGGTTTTACTTACTTTGGCGATAAGCCTTTGGTAGCATTTCCGCTTTTCTTCCCAACATTTTTGGGTATCCTGCTATACATCACCGGGATAGATCCTGTGGTTATGGGCCCCATATTAACCGGTATTATCTTTGGCTGTGTTATCTTCCTTACGGGATTCATTCTCGAGCGCTTCACTTTCCCATCTAAATGGTATAAATGGTTCATCTTACTGGCCATCGCACTAAGCCCATCCCTGCTCGAGATCTACTCTATGCTCTGGTCCGAAACCCTGTTTATCCTCTGGACACTCATTTTCGTTATCGCATATCATCATTATATCAAAACTCACAGCTTAGGCTCACTGGCCATTGTAGCTATCGTGACAGCTTTTGCCTGCGTAACGCGTTATGCTGGGGTTACCCTGATCGGCACCGGTGGAATGCTTCTCTTGTTCGATTCTCAGCTCAAGCTCAAAACCAGAATAGGCCATATCCTCATGTTTGGTACAATAGCCTCGTCACTATTAATAACCAACCTCATCCATAATTCCCTCGTAACGCACACCGGTACGGGGCCACGTTATAAATCCCTAACCTCGCTCAGCGAAAACATGCACTACTTTGGCACCGTAATGGCCGATTGGTTTACCCTGTCATCGCATCAATACAACCTCGCCTTTACCATAACTTTGCTGTTGGTTGTAGGCTTTGTGGCAGGCTTCTTTTACCATACCTTCGGTAAAAAAACAGCCTATAAAACTTACGAGAATATCGTTATCGCCTTCTTTGTGGTGTATGGCCTGTTCATGATCATATCCGCAACCATATCCCGTTACGAGCGCCTCAACAACCGCTTATTGGCCCCGCTCTTCATTCCTTTCATTATCGGATGCTCATACTGGGTGGTACCGTTTATCCGTAAGCAGCAGGTTAAAGTAAAACGCATGTTCTATGTACTGAGTCTGGGGATTGCCTTATTATTCCTTTACGGCGAATACCAGAACGACTATCAGCGTTACGATGACCAGAACGATTATGGAACTCCCGGCTACACTGATGATGACTGGAATAAATCCGAACTGATCAAGGTAATGAAAACCCACCCGCAACTGTTCAACCCAGCATACCCCATTTACAATAATGCCTGCGAAGCCTTTTACTTCTTCACCGGCAAAAGCTCCGAGTACATCCCCAAACCAACCGAGCCTAAACAACTCAAACAGTTTGATACCAAACCACACGGCTATATCGTGATGTTCAACAACCTGCCCGATCCTGCTCTGCTCACCATCCCCCAGATCCAGCAACGCAAAAAGCAGCTCAAGGCACTATACCAGTTTGAAGATGGCGGCATCTATGAGTTTTAGGTATCGAGATACGTAATAACTTCACAAACCTTAATAACTATTGGGGGGGATAATGTAGGAATATTTTCATTAACTTCTCCATCCTACTTGTGTATTTTCCATCAGATTCCTTCCCTACAATATCGCAATTTTTCAACAAATTTCCAAATTGCTAAAAAGTTATGGGCTGTTCAAAAAATCAACTTGTCCCCTTTCCGGTAATTTTATATCTTAACCACATATTCCAAACACACCATGCAAGATCTTAACTCACTCAATCAGGTAGCCGAGTTTCACCGCACATTCAAACATCCAGCCCCAACTGAGCCCGCTATCCCATCAAGGGAACGTTGTGCCCTACGTGTTTCTCTACTAACCGAAGAATTGAAAGAGCTGCAACAAGCTATCGATGATAATGACATGGTTGAAATTGCCGATGCCCTATGCGATCTGCAATACGTATTATCCGGAGCCGTTCTGGAGTTTGGTTTAGGAGAAAAGTTTAAAGCCTTATTCGACGAAGTACACCGCTCTAACATGAGCAAAGCCTGCAAAACCCTAGAAGAAGCCAACCAAACCATGGCGCATTACCTGGCTAAAGACAATACCGAATCGCATTATAAAGAAGAAGATGGCCTGTTCCTGGTTTACCGCACTGCTGATAATAAAACTCTCAAATCTATAGCTTATTCCCCGGCATCACTGCAAGCTGTACTAACAAAATAATATTTTTCTTATTAAGATATTATAAAATATATTTTAACTCAACAGAAAACATTTGGCAAGTGTTCACTGTTGAGTTATCATGGCACCTTTATACTTCACTCTAAGTAATCGTCTTAAACTAATGGCTATACCCGATACCCAGGCTCACCTGGACGGCCATACTATTATTACCTATACTTACAGTATCTTTTTAGATATTGATGCCGGTAACCCCTTGGTGAGCCGAAGCAAAGAAAGCACCCTGCACCTCGAAGATATTAAAGACCCCAACTATTACGGCTATATCACCTTTGAAAGGCCCGGCAGTATTTTTAGCTATACGCCCGATGGAAAACAATATTTAACCCGCGACGAAGTAGAGGAAGTAATAGAACACTTAAGCGACATCAGGGACAATCCATCGTTATGGAACGAGCCCGGTAAAAACTAATTACTTAACAGCCTCTACCCTAAACCAATCAAAATCCGCATAACCCGAATCATTGATCTGCGTTGCCCGTGAACAGAATATCCCAACCTTACAACCTATCCAGCGCCCAACCTCAGCCTGAAACTCATCGCCTGCTTCAGTAAATTTCACACCATCCAAACTATAACTAAAACGGCATTTGGTACCGGCGGTAACTTTTACTCTAAAGTAAATCGTCGCGTCGCTAACTTTCATTAACACATCTTCTTTTTCCGGCTTACCTTTTTCAGCGTTTTTGCAATTGATAGCAACTAAGTATATCCCATCTTTTTTGCTTTTTAACTCTAAACCCGCATAGCTAAAGCCCATCACTACCAAACCGGCGCATTCGTTTTCTAACTTAGCATTAGGCTTAAAAGTAAATTTGGTAGTAGCCATAAACTCATCGGCAGGTGTTTTTTGCAGTAGCACATTAGGTGCATCCCAAAGGTTTCTAATAGTATCCGGAGCCATATAGCTAAACAGCCTCAGATACCCGGCATTGGTAGTAGCATACCAGGTTGATTTGGGGTTAGCCATCCACTGCCATTGCAAGCCCAATTTCACATCATTAAACTCATCGCTTTCTACCGGAGTAGCAATCGGGTAAACCTTACCAACATTAGGTTTTTTATATACCGATACCGGCTCACCTTTCCCGGTATTTTTAGGGTCAAGCCCGATAACAGGCCAGCCATTAACCCACCTCATCGGCTGCAAATGCGTTACCCTGCCATAAGGCCCTTTATCTTGAAAATGAAGAAACCAATCCTCCCCGGTCTGCGTATCAACCCAAGCACCTTGGTGCGGTCCGTTAACAGCAGAATTCCCCTGATCCATCACCACCTTACGCTCATATGGCCCATACACATTTTTAGATCGCAACACCAATTGCCAACCCGTAGAAACTCCTCCCGCAGGAGCGAAAATATAGTAATAACCGTTGCGCTTATAAAACTTAGGGCCCTCAACTGTCGGGTCGGTTTCGTGTCCATCAAATACCATCACACCTTCATCGGTCACTTTGGTACCTTCGGCATTCATTTTATTAACGGTAATAATACTTTTAATGCCTGCCCTGCTCCCGGCCCAGCCATGCACCAGGTAAACAGAACCATCCTCATCCCAAAGCGGACAAGGGTCTATCAACCCAGAACCGGCGTAAACCATAACCGGGTTACTCCACGGCCCGGCAGCATTCTTAGCCTTGATCACATAGATCCCATAATCCGGGTCCGGATAATAAATATAAAACTCACTATTATGGTAGCGGATGGCCGGGGCCCAAACCCCATCACCATGGCGGGGCTTGTTAAAATGATCAAAAGGCAGTTGGCGCGTTAAAGCATGCCCAATAATGGTCCAGTTAACCAGATCGTTAGAGTGTAGTACCGGCAACCCGGGAATATCTTCAAAACTCGATGAAACCAAATAAAAATCATTCCCAACTCTTATCGCGTCCGGGTCACTGTAATCAGCATTTAAAACCGGATTTTTGTACGTGCCATTACCCAAATCGGCAACCCAAACTTTAGATACATACCGGGATTGTGCCGCAACCGGAGCTGCTACCTTTTTCTGAGCAAAAACAGTAGTTGATAATAAGATAACAAGTGCGGCAAAATACGGCTTCATAGATTTTTTATTGGGATACATCGGTTTGATTTACAATAATACACCAAAATGCAAACGGTTGCAAAAACTATTTAAGCAACAAAATCAATGATGTGTTTGAATTAGCCGAAACGCAACAACAGCGAAAAACATAACCAGGCCCAAATATGTCCAACCTTTCCGTTTTGAAAAGGCCGGGTTGTCATCAATATAAGGTAACGGCTCAGGGATGATGATAAATTTTAACCTGTTCCAATCCCACAAAAGCAAATAAATATTTGAAAGCAGCATCAAAGATGTTATGATCAGAATGTTTGTAGATTGGAAGGAAATGGTGATAACGACGATATTCAGTATAATCGGCAAAGTAGAAACTGCGTCTAAAGTACTAAAAGCCTGCGACATGAGCAGAAACCCTGCAACAAGCTGACCGAAGCCAAGAAAATGCCAGTAAATAGTTGCCTGGTACATCGCTTCAAAAAAATGTGAAAGGGAGTTCATCGGCGTGTTTGCACCAGGTTTGGGCATAAACCTTATCCCTTCAATTTTGAAAATACTTGCATACACAAACGAAGCGCCAATAATGTAGCGCAGGCCAATGGTAAAAAGTTGCAGCAAAACACTCCTTTTCAACCTAGATATTAAATTTTCCATTTACCTGATATCCTAGTTATTACTTTGACTCTATAGTCTTATCGCACGACTGTAAAATTCTCAAATGTAATAATTTTGCTTATCACGTTATCAGCAAACGTAATACTACCGTGCTTTGTAATTGCTATTTTGATTATCCGATAGCTATTTGACAATTACAATAGTACCAATTTAAGGTGCAGGGTTCCAGGCATCCCTACCTGCAAAAATATTGGCCAGCGTATATTGTTTAGCCTCTTTATCCGTCAATTGATGACTCCAGGCAACACGTTTTGAAACATCGGCACCCGCTCCATAGCTTTTATATTCCGCATAAAAAGCGGTTTTCTCCTTATCAGGAAACATAGCATCTCCCTTCCACGGAACCCAACCCTCGGCAACAATATGTTTGCCGATCTCTGTACGGATAAATACCGTTTTAGCATACGAGCGCCACGGCCTACCCAGATAAGATTTATGTAACGATGTATCGGCTACCAGTTTACAATCAAAAAACACATAGCCAAACTTTTGCCTTTGAGTAGTTGATGCCGCCGTACTGTACGAATTCATCAGCTCCTTAATCACACAGTTTTGAAAAACACAGGTAGCCTCACCAAAAATAAAATCGGTAGTGCCTTCAATATAGCAATCCTTGTAATACTGCCTGCTGGCCTCGTTGCTGGTGAACAAAGTATCCTGGTTACCCAATATCTTACAGCTTTCAACCACGCACCTGTCACCCTCAACATGCAGGGCCACGGCTTGCCCAACCCTGCCGGCGGTATTGGCAATAGTTAAATTCTTAGCCGTAAAATCATTCCCCTGCACCAATACCGTGTACGATGTGTAAGTAGTAAAAGTTGGCTTCCCAAACATATCTTTACCACCCGGCACAGCCTTGCCCGAATAATCATCATTGGTGATAATGGTATTCTCTTTATCCTCGCCCAGCAGGGTTATCTTGGTTTTCCAGGTAGGTATAACCAACTTTTCGTGATAAACTCCTTTTTTGATATGGATAGTAACATACTGCCCAAAATCACGCACCGAGTTCACCGCTTCCTGTATGGTTTTATAATTTCCACTACCGTCCAAAGCCACAGTAATATCTTTAGGATAAACAGTCCCCTGGGCCATTACGCTCGCGGCGTTTAAAAGCAAAAAGAAAATGAATAACCTTTTCATAAATCTTATTTTATGGTCAGCATTTTTTCATCAGCGCCTGCGCTAAACTCAACCTTGCCTTTAGCTGTTTGGCTTACTTTAATATTGCCGGTACGCTCGCCCTTTACGGTTAACAATTGCTCTGCGTTAGCATATTTAATACCATCCAGGTTAATGTTAGTACTGTTTTCGATGTTGATCAGCGGTTTGGTATCCTTACTTTCCAAAGTAATATTTTTCAGGTTAATGTTATTAGCTTCTATCAACGCAACACCCTTATCGGCTTTTAAAACCATATCGCTCAGGTAAATATTTTTGATGCTCATCTCCGGTAAACCCCTAACTAAAATAGCCCTGCCTGCCCCATTACAAACCACGTTACTCACATAAAAATTCTTGAACTGTGGCGTAGTCTCATCCGCCTTCGGGAAGTCAGCAGGTTTCATGTTCAATGTCGATCCCGCGCTGCTCATATAATACATATCAAACAAAATAGCCTCGCCTAAAATATCGCGCATGGCAATATTTTTAATGTAAATATTCTCAACCACTCCACCACGACCACGTGCCGTTTTAAAACGTAAACCGATATCGGTACCAATAAAAGTACAATCAGTAACAAAAATATTTTTAGCGCCACCGCTCATCTCGCTTCCAATAACAAAACCCCCATGCGCACGGTACACAATGTTATTTCTCAAAGTCACATTCTCGGTAGGCATACCACGTTTCCTGCCATCCTCATCACGGCCCGATTTGATACACAAACCATCATCACCCGCGTCAAAAGTGCTGTTCTCAATCAATACGTTTTTGCAGCTTTCCACATCAATAGCATCGCCATTTTGCGCGTTCCAAGGGTTACGTACGTGTACATCGTTCAATGTCAAATCCTCGCTCATCAAAATATGCAAACACCAGTTAGGCGAGTTCTGGAAGGTCGTAGCATCCAATAATATCTTTTTACAGCTGGTCAGCACCACCATATTGGGGCGGAAAAAATCTTTGTATTCAGCATAATCATTCAGACTTTTACCTGGTTGTATAGTGCTCACATTCTTAACCGCGTTACCTTTGGCATAACCTTCCGACGGGTACCAGCTTTTTCCATTCTCACTCACCACACCGCCCGATGCTACCAGCTTTTTCCACTCGCCTTCGGTCAGCCTGTCTTTACCAATAGCGCGCCATGCTTCTCCATGCCCGTCAATTATACCACCGCCAGTAATGGCAATATTTACCAGGTTGCTACCCGATATCGGCGATTGGTTACGCACCGCCGGCTTACCCTCGTAATTGCCCTCAACCAAAGGATATTGGCTTTTATCATCAGTAAACTGCACCATAGCTGCACGGCTCACATGTAAGTTCACATTGCTTTTAAGTACGATAGGCCCCGTCATCCACAAACCTTGCGGGATCAAAACCACACCGCCACCCTTAGTGCTACAAGCCGCTATAGCCGAGTTAATCGCTTTTGTATTCAGTGTAATACCATCCGGCACAGCGCCATATTTTACAATATTGAAGGTATCCTTTTTAAATACCGGCACAGCGGCCTTAGGTAAATTACTCCACGAGTAAGGCTTGGTTTGTGCCTGCGCACCCATCGCGAAAGCGGCTAAACAAAAAGAAACGGCCAATAATTTTTTCATTATCTGTTTTATGTGTGATATATTCTATTTTATAGTTCGGGATTCCAGTTATCTTTCCCACCCAATACATTTTTTACAGTTAGTTTGGCGGCATCGGCTGCGCTCATCTGGTGGCTCCACTCAACCCGCCCCCCAGCAGAAGCTCCTGGCCCGTAATTTTGAAACTCAAAATACCGCGCTATTTTAAAGCTTTCGGTTTTGTTCCAGTTACTCCAGCCCTCGGCTTTAATTTGTTGGCCCATATAACAATGCATATAAATTACCCAGGCATAAGGTCGCCAAGGCCTGCCTAAGGATACTGTATGCAAGGTGCTATCTCCCGTCAGACTGCAATCGTTAAAAACATAACCAACCGTATGGCTTTGCGGTGTAGAAGCCGCTGTAATGTGCGAGTTCTTTTTACTGTGGATATGGCACTGCTCAAACCAGCAGGTTGCCGCGCCGAATATAAAATCCGTAGTGCCTTCTATATAACAGTTTTTGTAATACTGTCTGCTGCTTTCGCTATTGGTAAATAAAATATCCTGGTTACCCACAAAACGGCAATTGGTAAACACGGCACGGTCACCATCGCTTTCAACTGCCACGGCCTGCCCCGCGGTAAAACCTGCGGTGTTCTCAAAAGTAATATCGTGAGCGGTAAAATTATCTGCCTTAATACGGATACTGTACGATGTTGGCGTACTGATCACTTTTCCATCCGCTCCTGTTTTCCCGGTATGATCGTCCCAAGTCAGTATTGTATTGAACTTTGATTCCCCAACAAGCGTCACAAATGCCTTTCCCAAATCTAAATGAAGTTTCTCTTTGTAGGTCCCGTTTTTCACATAAACCACCAAAGGTTTTTTATTTCCTTGCGGGATAGCATCAAAGGCCGCCTGTACGGTTTTATAATCGCCGCTGCCATCTGCCGCAACAACAATTTGCTTTTTTGCCTGCCCTTTAACGGTGATAGCTGCAAACAACAGCCCGATGATTATCAATTGCTTTCTCATCATTTTGTATTGGGTTTCCAACCGTTCAATATTAAATCCGGAGTGTATTTGGCGGCCTCGGCGTCAGTTAGCTGATGGCTCCAGGCAGCGCGCTCTTCAGGCTTATATCCCGGACCAGTATTTTTATATTCAGCATAATAGGCCGTCTTTTCGTTTTCCGGATTACGCCAGTTATCCCAACCCGCCGGCCTGATCATCGCACCTAAATCGCATTGCAGATAAACCACTTTGGCATTCGGTCTCCATGGTCTTCCAAGCGCGTAGCTGTTATCGGGTGCGCTGCCTTCTATCTTACATTTAATTAAAACATAACCATAGGCTGTAGTATCCAGTGTGGAAGCGGCAGTTATATAAGCCCCACCACGTTTACAGTAAATATCGCAGTTGGTAAAAAGACAGGTTCCCGCGCCAAAAATAAAATCGGTAGTACCTTCTATGTAACAATCTTTATAAAACTGCCGGCTGCCTTTACCATGGGTGTAAATGGTATCCTGGTTTCCTAAAAAACGACAGTTTAAAAAGCACGATTTATCGCCGGCCACATAAATTGCCAAAGCTTGACCAACCGGACCGGCAGAATTTTCGAACGTAATATTCTTAGCTGTAAAACCCGATCCATAAACATAAAAACTCGCCGAGCGCGATGTGCCCAACTGTTTCCCTGCCGAATCAAGCAACCCCGCGTAATTGCCAAAGGTCAACACCGTTTCTTTAACATCCTCACCAATCAAAGTCACATTGGTTTTCGAAACAGGCAGTACAATACGCTCTTTATACGTACCCTTTTTTACAAAAATCTCGGTAATGGTTTTACTATTATCAGGCACAGCATTAATAGCTTCCTGAACGGTTTTGTAATTGCCCGATCCATCCTGCGCTACAGTAATTTTTTTTTGCGCTTTCGCGGATAGCACAAAAGCCAATCCTACTAATATTAAAGCAAGCTGTTTCATTATTTCGCCTGTGGGTTAACGGTTGGTTTATTGGTTCCTTTAACTATTCTCGATGCCAGGTCAAGGTTCTTTTCTTTTATATCATTTAATACAATTTCGGCCATTTTGCGAGCACCAAATTCATTAAAATGTGTACCATCGTGCCTTCCTAACGGATAGTTAGGGTGCTCTGCCGAGTCCAGTTCCATAAATAATAATCTGGCATTAACCTCACCCATTTGCTGGTACAGCTCACGGCTCTTTTTGTCGAGGTCAATAACCGGTACATTATATTTTTCACCAACCTCAAACACAGCTTTGCTGTACTCAACATGGGTTTCTTTCGCTTTACCATCCTTATCAAAACTGCGCCGGCTTACCGGGGTAACCAATACAGGTATGGCATTTTTGGTTCGTGTTTCGGTAATAAATTTGATCAGGTTGGTTTTATAATCAGGTACAGGGGTAT
>Ga0116227_10005352_pt1 | contig 27091 bp, 25 predicted proteins | sample S1TSphgellanicum_FD_89693 | JGI IMG/M metagenome (GOLD analysis project Ga0116227, IMG submission 89693) | Host-associated microbial communities from peat moss isolated from Minnesota, USA - S1T2_Fb - Sphagnum magellanicum MG | ecosystem: Host-associated > Plants > Peat moss > Unclassified...
ATATGGTAATAATAGCACCGGTGGGTTTTTTTTTTTGCGAATTGTTTTTGTTTGTAGCCAAAATGGCCATCATCTGTAGGAAGATGTGGAAAAAGTGGGCAATTATCTGAACGAAGATTTAGCCAAACCTGGCTACAAATCCAAACATGAAAGCACAAAGCGTTGGGGGTGGCTGGAGTGGCATAGCCACGGGTTACCCACTATATATAAAAGAAGCAACCAGGTAACCGTTTCTGACATCTAGCCATAGTTCTCACAAAATCAGCATGCTGCTCACAGCAGGTGGGGAGACTCGAGAGCCCAGATCAGTGATTGGTTTTTCAATTTTCTCATGTAGCACCATTGGCTAGCATCCCAAGAAGGATTTAGCATTAAATGGTAACAGGACAGGCAAGGCAGTAGAAATTTTTTGTATTCCTGCTTTTATTTGGCGACCCACAGGAGAAGGGCTTCTAAATCTGGCGAAACGAGCTCAAAACCTCTAATGTTTTGGCGATTTTTTTTCAAAATTTCAAAGAATCTGTCACAGGATAATCCTTTAAAAAAATTATTTTTCTCATTTTGGCGAAATTTCCCCCAAAAACAAAACGCTGGCCCAGACAAGTTATAGGTTTGGTGGGAGGAAAAAAATGCAGTGTCTCTTTATATTGTAACTGAGTAGGAGAAACATGTGATGTGGAATTAGGGCTGAGGCAGTTTGTGGAATGTCCATTTCTGCTGCACTGTTTGTGCTTGGCTGGCATCATTCAATGTTGAGGAATTGGGCCGGGGTATGTATGCAGTTTACTCATCAGTTTACTAATGATGATGAGCTGGGGTGTTTTGTTCTTTCCTTTGTGTGGTTTGGTTTTGTTTGTTGTTGTTTATGCAAGGATGTTGGGTTATTGAATTTTTTAGCGCTTGAAGTTGGAGTTTGGACGAACATTCTTCAATGCTTGGTGAAAATGGGAGCAATGCTATTGGTTTCAGGAGCGCATTAAAAGGTTTTTCTACAATATATGGAGGAACTACTAATGGTGTGTGCAAGGCAAAAGAACTAAATACCATGGTTTTTCTTTTTGAGCTACAAAGGACAATTATGCTTGTGTGGAAATCATTGTCTACATTGTTTGGTGTGGGGGAGGAATGCCTCATCCTATGAATCCCTAATTAGAAATATTGAAAATTCGCTGCACATAATGCTTTTATGTAGGAAATGCAAGACTTGAAGTTGGATATTAAGGTTCAATAAAGGAAATGATGACAGACTCAAGGGGCGTCATGAGCGGTCTCTATGGCCAAGTCTGTTGGGTGTGAATGTCTTGTTGTTCAAGTTCAACGAATGATCATTGTGTTGTTGGGAGTGTGAAAGTACCCATGTAATTGGGAGCTTTGGGGCTAGAATTATTTTCAAATTCAACACTAGGAAATGATTTGGGAATCCCATGCACTATTTCATCCTTGTAGCATTTTATGACAAAGAAATTCCATGTGAATGTTTGTGGAATTACTGTGTCTAGACAGGCAAGAGGAATAAGTCAAAAGCAACTTCGTGCATTGTTCTATGTGGGCATGTTTCATGTGATGGGCATTAGTTTTGCACCTTTTTGTGGGATTGGGAATGTCAAGAAATGGGGTATTGGTGTCTATTTTCAATGGGCTTGGCCTAAAAAGGACCAATTGTGCTTGAGATTGATGCCGAAGTGTGCTAATCCTTGGCAACCCATAGTTTTAATTAATTAGAGGTTGTGCAATTTAACCAAGTTCTTATTTTGTTGAACATATTATAATGTGGATGGAACCTATTGTTGTCCACTTAACTAATTGAGTGTAATTTTTTTCCATTGTTTCTTTTAGTATTAGAACATGTATGATTTGTGGAACATTTTTACATAGCCAAGGTTTATGAAGTTCGTATCAAAGTGACATGAACAACAAAACCATTGTGACAGAATTTGATCAACACCAATTTGAAAGGTATCCACCACCAAGTACCCTAGTACTCCATATATCTAGATTATTACAATTGAAATTATAGGATTTGATCCAAGAAAAACACATTTCGGGGATATTGTTATTGGTGTAGCATTATCAAGATTATTCATCTGAGCTACAGGATGGTTGGAAAAATCTCAAGATGATTGGAGTTGGGTCTTCATCAACACGAACAACTCTAGGTTTTTTTACATCTCTGGATGGCCATATAGTGAAAGACTTTGTAAGTAGCATGAATACCTTGATAATGTATCTAGATTGGGTGACATATGGGTGCCTACTAATCAATCTTTATTGGAAGTACTTATGAAATTTTTCAAACATGAACATAATGGAAAACTTGCAGTAGGAGACAATATTATTAGGTTGGAGTTTACTAGCCATACTGCTTTTATTCCAAGTTGAAAGCTTTTTGGGTGTGAAGAAGGGAACATGGTATGGGCTTATGCAAGTTCTAATGATATACATTTCATCAATAAAATAAAAAACAATCAAATTTTGGTAATGAAGTTGGAAGAAGAACATAATGAGCTAGCTACAGAACTTTGAATTTGGGAGGAGTGCAGATGTGTCTATGCTAGCATGGCAATCATATCATAACTCAAGGGACAACACCTAGCTACAGATAAACCTTCTGATCTTTCACCCTATAGTTTTGTTCATTCAAATTTTTGTATGTCTAACCATAATAATGAGGTAAATGCACCCTACAATGACCTTCATAAGGGGACAACAAGTTTGTGGGAATTTGTTGTGTGCCCAAAACTTGAATTTGATGAATGGTTCAAAAAGGAATGCTTGTATGGTGAATGTCCTAATTGTGGTGTTGACAAGTTCAAATTATGTAATGTGGTATATAATGGTAGAAAAGATCAACTTGTTCATTAGAGGTAATATGCTCTTGAGGAAACCCGGTCAAGGAATGGAAAAGTTCTGAAAAAATTAACCTCAGTGTATAAAGAGATCCCATTTGATGAGTTCATAACATACTTGTTGCCTAAGTTACAACATTTTGTGAAACATAACTTCCAAGCCAGCTGGTAGGACAAACACTTCAAGACTTGTGTGAAGTTGTTTCCAAAAAACTCAATTGTTTATGTGGTAGATTTTGCAAAGAATTACACTTTCAAAGTGTAAGATGAAGTGCAATCCATGCATTGGCACTCATTTCAGATAACTATACTTGTGCATATAACATATTCTCACAATTTGAATCGAGATCCACATGATGAAGACTCATTTATCTTGATTGATTACTATTTTTACATATCAAATGATCACAAACATGATTTTGAATTACAATGGGATTATATTTCCGATCAAGGTTTTCAACCCACATGGTATTATGTGTGGTCTGACGGATGTGCTTGTCAATTTAAATCTTCAAAACCTTGGTATTTTATAAGTCAGTATCCCAACATGACAAGGGGTTGTATGATGATGTGGTCTTTTTTTGGTTTAGGACACAATAAAGGACCTCATGATGATGCAGGTGCAATGGTAAAATGGTTTGTTCGGTAAGAACAACTAAAACCCCATGGTGTAAAAGTGCAAAATGTTTTAGAAGTTGTTCAATTTCTACATGAACACCTATATATTCAACCAGAGTCTTCATATACTAGGAAGAAGAAACCACTTCAAAAAAAATTCTAGCATGTTATGTCAAATGATGGGGATTGGAGTTCCACTTCATGTGCTTGTGACATAGTGCAGGGTACTATGGGGGTTCATAACATTTGTGCAACAAATAAGCACATCTTGACTCAACTTATGGTGAAGCGCCTTGCATGTTTCTATGTGTAATGCTTTGATGGCAAATGAGAGGAATGTAATAATTTGAAGTGGATAGGAGACTAGGTTTCCAAACATTTGCAACCCGTGGATTCTAGTTATGTTAAGGAATGTATGTATGAGGCATGGGTTGGTGACTAGCAACATGGGATTGATGGTTGTGAGCTAGTAGCAACTTTGGAAATTGGGGACAACTTTGTTGTAAATGGTGAAGAAGGAAATAATGAAGGCCAAGACTTTTGGCTCATCTATTGCACAAAGTATTTACATATAGTAAAGAAAGAGTTGAAGTGTAAATGGGGTATTGAGTTTGAGGACAAGGATGAGGTGGTTGTGGGAAAGTATTACCAAAAGTGGAAGGATTCAAATTCATCATACATCTTATTTAAGGATTCACATGTTGAATACATGTATGCTCACTTAGTGAAAGCTATCAAATTTTTTATGCCACCCAAAAACCATCGGGTTTTTGGAAATGATGCAATATTTGAATTGCCACCAAATGCAGTTACAAGCATACACTTAGCAATTGTATTGCTAGATGATGATGAATGAAAGGTTCATTATTTTTCATTTTCTTTAATTTTCATTTTAACTCAATGTTGTGTGTGTTGTTAAATAAGTTGGCTAGAGCAACAAAGTGTTGCTTAGTAGGAGTTCAATTCCCTTTTGGACATTTTGGAAGTTTAAAAATTGGTGATAACTATATTTATATGCACTTATTGGGGTTGCTTAATTAAGTGTGATTATTCTAATTATGGTGCAAGTTTGTTTTAAATGTTGTAGATTGTTACTTGAAGTAATTCTGAACTTCAATAATGATGTAAGTGAATTCTAACCACGATGTTCCATTTGGATTGTCCACTATATCTGCTTTAGTACATGGCTAATCAAAGTCATGTATACGTGAGTTCAAGTAAGTTATGTCTGTAATATACGGACCTTGGCATGGTTGCTCACATCATTTTAATGAATGGCAAAGTGTTATGTTCGATGAACTATCAATATTATGAATTGGGATTCATGCAATACATATTTGGAACTTAAGCCCATTAGGACTCAACTTCATTCTAAAACCCAAGTTTAATTATTTGTTTCCACCCAAAACTCCATGTTATTCTAATGGGATTAGAAGATGGGTCAATTTTCATTTAGCATGTTACAACATACATGTGAGACCTGGACATGGTCTTTATGATCCATTTTTTGGTTTTTTCGTTGGTGTGATTAAATTATGATTTTTGCAAAACTTCTTTCTCCATTTGACTTGAAGTGAATTTTTTTAGTTGAATCAAAACAAAACACTTGTCCCTACTGGTTTTTAAATTGTTCAAGAGATTGTTGATGTGTATCCAATTTTTAAGACTAATGTAAATTGGAGAATACATTGAACTACGAGGGTTTGGTGTGATAGAAAGGGGGTTGTAACAAGCCCATGATAGGAAGGTACCTGGTAATGATGTAGTAGAAGGGGAGCCATTTGTTGAGTTCACTAGACGTTGCATCATGTTGTTATTCATGTAGTTGATCTCATTTTTATATATGGTGGTTTGAAAGGAAGTAAGGTTTAATGTCACTTGTCTTGTGTTTAAAGTCTTATTTTCTTTTAGAAAGAAAGAATTGTCCTATGTGAATTGCTTATGTCATAAGGTGCTAGATCCATGATGAAAAGCCCATGAAAAAAACTTTTTTTTCATTTGGCTAACTACTTAGGTTGTATCAATGTGGATAAGAGTTTTGTTGGATGATATGTTGTTAACTAAAGATTCAACGTCTATTGAGACTACATGAACTTTGTTTCATCCCACTATTGCAAATCAATCATTAAGTAGAATAGGCAATCCAAGGGCCAAGTTGCAGGAAGGGAACAAGTAAGTTCAATCAAAGGTGACAACACCAAATAGGGCTGTGGTCATGACTAATCCAATAGTAGTGCATGCAAATGGTGATTCAAGCATGAATATCGGCATTGAATACGTTCGTTCTTATGGACATGGGTATGTGCTACTCATGTTAGGAATTTCTTGAGCTTATAGATAGATTGGTTCAAAGTTAGGCTAAGATTGTTTTGAATCTTCTGACCATAGAATTGCATTGATTTTTTTGTATATGTGGTCAACAAATAACAACACTAAAGTGGGTAGTTGGCATGAATGCAAAGGGGGTGGAGGCATTGGTACAAGCCTCTAATACAAAAATAAAAATAATGAGTGCAACATTTGCAACAGTGGAAGCAACAGCTACAGCAGCTTGTGAAAACACAACAAAAGTAAATAAGAAGTATAGTAGCGATAAAGATTGTGGGGTTGATGCAACTTCTAGTGGAAAACCCCTTGCATCTCCATCTTCAACAACTCTCATTACACTCAACAGAACTTCTAATGTCAATGTTTTCAATCATCGTCTTGTAATCAGTGTTAGGCTACATCATAAAATGGTATGTAATTTAAACTTGCTTCATAATTAGCTATAGAAAATCTTCTATATGAATGTTATTTCTTTTTGTTTAGTTCATTAGTTGAACTCATTGAATCACTTCACAACACTTTCAACATCATTTGCTCATCCAACCAAGGTTGACCATTGGTTACATTAAGGGCTTAAACACACAAGTTCTTGTTTTTATTATAACTTGCTTTAGGTGCATCCAATTTACAATGTTTTCACAAAACTCTTTCTTGATTAATGTTTAGTTTTTTTTCATACGGGGGTTGGTGCAATGTTTTGACATTGCCAAGTACATGTGCGTGCACAAAGTTGTAATTGGATATGATGAAGGACCATCATGATCAAGATTGGATTTGGAAATAGCTTGTTGCAAATATGGATGGCAGTGGCAAGATTGTCTGGGCAAAACATAACAAAATGAAAATTGGGAATGTTAAAGCAGTGGTTGCAAATTTTGTGGTACTGTATTTGGATATTGATACTTGGTCTATATTAAACAAATGTAAGTGTAGTTATACAAAAATATAGGTTGAATTTTTTTTAAAATTTTTTTACATGGTTTAATGTTTAGCTCTAGAATGTGAATACAATTGTTATTTATATAACAAGTAGTAGATGAGGTCATAAACCAAATTTCTTGAATGATAACAAATAGAGGCAATGCTTGAAAAGACTAAATTAATGTTCCTTGTAGTAAACAAATTTATCAACATTCGTTATTTCAAGCTACAATGTTTCCAGGAACATAGTGCAAGCTTTATTTTCCCAATTGTTACATTAGTATATGCACCTTGTAAAATTATATCCAAGCTTAGAACAAAGGACAAAACACAATGGATAATACATAGTGCACAAATTATATTCAAAACACAATTTGTGTGGACAATAAGTTCAAAATTATCAAATACACAACTACCATATTGAATAAACACTCAAAATTCACAAATCACAAAACAAGACCCAAAAAAAATTGAAGTGCAAACACCTTTATTACAAAAATGTTGAATTATGCAACTTGTAGGTCATGATATTTTGAAGCTTTATAGTCATGTTTCATAGTCCATGAATGGACCTCAAGGTGTTGTAAATCTAAACGTCAAAATAACTTAGAAGTCCAGTAAAGGTTGGACTCCATCAAAGTACCTTAGAAATCTTGTAGTGAAAGGTTGGACTCCTTCAAAAAAATGCATAGACTCCAGCAAAATCAATTGCACCACCACATACAAAAACATTTCAAATTGGGTTACGACCACTTGTAGGTAACAAATCCAAGTTTAATCCCTAACATCCAATTAAAATTGCTCCAGATTAGCTACATTGACACAAAATAGCCCAAAAATTGTAAGCCAATTTAGCGACTTAAAGCAAATTACAAAAGTTTAGTTCACTTCTATATAGTTAACATATTTTTAGCAAAACTTCAATTCATAAGTCTATTATTCAAATTTGAAGGTGAGTAATTCAATTAACCTACCTGGACAAAACACATAGCCCTAGAATCAATTGATTGGGCATTGGGTACATTTGTAACTTGTTAAAACAAATGTGATCTATACCAAATACCGTCCAAAAAAACTTGGTACCTAGAAATATCACTTGAACAATTAGCAAACTAGAAAACAATAGTTGAATGAGTGGCTATTAATTACTTCATACTTGAAATGAACATATAATTGGTTTTAATCCAAACTTTTGTTCTTTGCCTTTTGTTTGCTTCAAGTTTGAATTTGTGTAGCTCAAGTAGTCCTTGCAATAGACACTTTCTTATTGATAGGCTTCTTGGAGGGGGCTCTCTTCCTTGATGGTGATGCAAGTTTATTTGCCTTGAATTTGCCACTTGCATGTTCTGTTTGTTTGGCAAGTTTAGCATATTTTCGTTTTTTGGAAGATGGTGCATCTATTTCTACATTGGCTTCCTCCCCCTTTTCCTCCTACTCTTCCTCCTCCTCTTTCGAGTAAAAGCACATTATAGTGGACAATTTTGGAAGTCACAGTGGTAGTTTTTTTAGTGAGTCAAGTATTGTTGCATTGTATTCAAATCTATTTGAGAAACTTGGCAAAAATGAGATGAAAAATTAAAACCTACATTTTAATTTTTTCAAACCCAAAAAAAATTACCAAAAAGATAAATGTTCAATTCAAGGTGGACTTTATAAATGATGGTACATCCATTGTCATGGTCCAAACTACCCCCAAAAAATTATCATTATGGATTTTTTTCTTCTAGTGGAATTGGAAATTAAGCTTATAATTTGTTACCACAACACATCAAAGTATTATAACACTCAAGATGAAAAAATTAAACGAGAAAAAATCTCTCAAAAATTTTGAGATTTAAAATGAAAATTTCAAATTCGTAAAGTTTATTTCGATATTTAAATTGATTTTTTCAAGGCCCATGCTTTTAAAGGTTTAAAAAAAAAGTTTAAATTATGGTGGTATGAGATTGGAAATGGAAAAATATGTGAAGTTCAACATCATTTAAATGTTTTTTTTTGAAAAATCACTAAATTTGGACTGTAAAAATGGATTTCCATCTGCCCTTTTTAGGTGAGTGTAGTGTGCATTTACCCTTCCTCTTGCTCCTCCTCCTCACTATTGCTTGGTTCTGATGTTTGCTCATCTTCAATATGGTCACCAATGCCATCCTTATCAGTTTATTGGTTGGTAGTAGTAGATGGACCTTTCAACAAAGCCTTTTTTGCAACTAGCAGCTTTGCACATGGCTCCCTTTTCTCCCTCTTCTTATTAGAATTTGTAGCCTCCTTACCTTTTGCCTTCATTAGACTTGTGACATCATGAGTATCTATTGCATCCTTGTTTGGCAAAAACTTTGTGTGAAAACTGCCCACACTTGGACAAATGTTTACATCACCAACCTTAGGAGTTGCCCTTGGATGTTGAAAGCCATCAATAATTTTAAAGCTAGTCAGATGTGTTTTTGCATAAGAAATGGAAGCACATTCTTGTTGGTTCATGCTAGAGAATCCTACACAATAAGTCCATAACATAAGTCTACATTCTAATTGCACAAATGATCTACAAATTAAAAACAACACATGAAGTACATTAAATTGTATTCCAAATAACATCACAGTACATCCATGTCTAGATACATAGGCTACATCAAGAAACATTAATGATAGATTTTGTGTATGGACATGGACTTTTAGAATACCATGCCTTCCGTCCATTCACAAATTAGTACATTCAAACTCCATGAATATACATAGAGACCACATTGAGAAACATTATATACACACTCAATGTATGCACATGGACTATTCTAGTACCATGTTTTCCATCAATTCACAAACTAATACATTCAAACTCCATGAATATACATAGAGACTAGATTGAGAAACATTATTTTCACATTCAATGTATGCACATGGATTGTTCCAGTACCATGTTCTCCATCAATTCACAAATTAGTACATTCAAACTCCATGAATATACATAGAGACCAAATTGAGAAGCATAATATACACATGGACTATTTTAGTACCATGTTCTCCATCAATTCACAAACTAGTACATTCAAACTCCATTGATATACGTAGACCAAATTGGGAAGCACTATCTAAAATGTCTATGTACTCACATAGACTTTGGGAGTACCATACCCTCCATCCAATCACAAACTATAATACATTCGAACTCCACTAGGTACATCTAAACCCCATTAGGAATCATATCTACAAAGTCTATGTACTCACATAGACTATTGCAGTATTGTGCTTTCCATCCATTCACAAATATATACATCTAAATTCCTTGAAATATACATGCATCATATCAAGAAACATCATCTATAGAGTTTGTGCACTTACATAGATTGTGAGATTACCATGTTCTCCATCCATCCACAAACTAGTACATTGAAAGGACAAGATTAATGGCAAAAAAATTAATTTGTAAACATTTGTACACACATATTGACAACTTGCCTATGGAGTCATTAGCCTTCAATGATGACTAAAGATATGTACATGCTAGTTCAAAGCAAATTCAAAAGTGGAATTGAAAGCAACTCGCATATGAACTCCATTGATTAAATCACAACATTGCACTATGAAATATATTCTTTCAAGAAATCCACAAATTGAGAAGGATTGTGCACCTAGGTTGCTGGCCATTCCAAATGTTTTAGTTTTCCCTTTTTGACTTCCAAGATCTTTCTTTAGCCCTAGTTTCTTAATCTTGTTGCAAAGCCACCACATGTAGCATTTATTCACACAATGGATCCACACACTTTATTGAAGTGCTGAAATGGATTAGTGGGCACCATGGGTGATACAAGTGCTTACAAGATGCTACTTTTGTTGCCCATATTGGTTCAAATCCAAGTCCATATAATGAACAACAGTCTAAAACTTAAACGCAAAAATTGTTACGTTCATCATTCATGCATACAAGCTAAGAAGGAAAAGGGATTTTCAATGAGGATCTCAACAAACCACCCTTTTTACAAGCACTTGAATGCCACAATGATGTTGCTTTGCCATTTTAATTTTATCTTCTACCCAAAAAAATTGATTTGCCTCCGCATCTATCTCTTTGGAAACCCACTCAAAATATGTTTTCCTTTTTTGGGAAAAGGTCTCAAAGGCATCCACAACACCCTTTGGAACATATACCTTCCTCTATACATAGTCTCTTGTCTTAGCAGATGCATTTATATCCAACCCATCTAATTCTACAACTAGTGCAAATAATCGCAACTAGGCATTTTCTTAAAAAACTCCTTTTGGAATAAATTCAACAAATACAAGAACCAAGTTCAAAAAATAATAATTTTATAGATCTTCTTCTACAAGTGCATACATAAATTGCCAAAATGGCCATTGTAAATAAACAACACACAAACTTGCGTATGTTTCTAATGTTAGATGTCATCAACTACATTCAACCCTAAATCACCAAAAATCGGGAATGAAAGTAATCAATTCAAAAACTCACCACCACCTTCAGCTGCTTGGATTTGTATGTTTTCATGCAAGAGGTCATCATCATTGTTGCCCCTTTCATCATCACCACTCATAAAGAAATTACATCCTAGGATGTAGTGAACTTGCGTCAAATTTGTTCGCCATTTGTCCATTTAACATAGGCTACCCTATTCATTTTCTTTCCCTTCTCCTCACATATAACGCCCCTTGCCATTCCAACTAATATGATCTGTGTAGCAGGGACACAAGGCTTCTTATGAACTATCACGAATAATCTTTTAACCTTCGCTATCAACTTAAGGTTTTGACAATGGACATAACTATAATTGTTTCTATTCACAACTTGACCAAAAACATTTGAAACATCTTCCAAAATCACATATCTCGGAACTTTGATGCGCTTAAGACATAGACTTTCAAAGCAGAGGTCATACTTCTTTACAAAATCCTCACGAAATAGAGGATGACCATCACATATTTCAAGAACTTTAGCATACAATGGTGGAGCAAACCGAGTGGGAAGTTTCATTTTGTGAACCTTAGCATGATGGAAAATTCGCTCTTCAAATCGCTTGGTGGTTTGGTTACAGACATTGTAGAAGGCATATCTCCACTCATACTAAACAAATACAAAACACATATTGTCAAGCAATGATTATTCTACAAGTAAATCTAACAAAAGAAAATTATCTTTGCAAAATGTAAAAAGCAAGAATAATCTAACTCCCTCCTTTTGCATGTGTAAATGGAAGATAAATTGAAAGAGATATTCAACCCTCTTAAGCATCAACCATAGATTGCGCATGAAAGTGGGTGACTTGAAATCAAGTGACATATGCTTACATAACATGTCCATGATGACTGTTACATTTTGAATTACACACTGATTTACAAAACATGTGGAATTTTTTCCTTGAACACCGACGACCTAGATCAAAAGTACAAGCATGATCCAATGGCCCTAAATGATTGCTTCAGTGATCAAAATTCTTTATAAGAAAATGAACTCCTAAATTGCCAATTTTAGTCCACCTTAGTTTGCTTTTACCCTATCATCAAGTATGTGTTTCAAGTAATGTTTAAACTTTTTTTCTTACCAATGGGCTATAAAATTATGCACAATTTTTTTTGAAAGACGCAGTTTGAAATATTGACGCACCCCCAAACTCCTTAAGGGCCCTAGAGTGAAACAACGGAAAAATAATAGACTTGGGGCAAGTTTTTTAATTCGCAACACTTTGGGGGTAGGAGGGTGTGTTGGAGCTCCAAGATGGGACTAGGATGAATTCACAAGCAAAAGTTCAAGATGATATCAACTTGCACAACTGAGAAAAAAAAGCGATTAGTGCAAATTGAATGGAAGTGGTGCAATGAATTTAGTAGGGACAACCTCAAGCATAAGCTTCACACAGCCTGTAACATTTGGGAGGAGGCACCACTCCCCTCCCTATAGTATACTCTGTGCCTCTCTGCAAGGACTACATCCAAATGTCACTTTTCCATGGGACTCCCAAGTGGGAGTCCCAAAACTGGGACTCTTGTTGTTTCAAAACTTTGGACACTCATATCTTTCTCAAATAAAGTTTGTTTTGAAAGTGCGAGGAAAATATCTTATAGCCCTTGAAAATATCTTTCCAATGGTGTATAACAAGCTCCCATTTGACCTCATTTGACCCATGTTTTCAAGGGGTTTGTGGTCGGGAATCAAATTCCCTATTTGACTCCTACGCTTTCTTTTGATCATAACTCATGCAAATCAGGTCTAAATGAACAATGCGAGGGCACTTTAAGCATCTATGCTTCAAGACCTTTCCAATGGTATCCTAGGGGCCCAATGTGATGTTTTTTTGCCTTTCCAACCAAGGTTCTGAACATTTGCAACTCCCACATGAGTGCAACTCCCAAAGTGGGAATGCACTTGGGAATCATTGGGATTCATCCCTTGCATTCTCCCCCATTTGTGAGAGTGTTTTTCACACTTAAACACATTCTTGGCCTCATGGGCCCTTGCACTTCACATTTTATTATGAACCCAATGTTAAGGTTACGAGAGATACTTTATCAATTCAAGGGGTTTTGTGTCATTGTTCATCACCTTGTTGAATTTTTTGTCCCAACCATCAAAAGTTTTACCTATGACTACAAATAGCCAATGGTATGCCACTAAGTCTTTTTATTTGTAAACAACTCCTTTAGACAGACCTGTAACAACTTCATGCCACAAATAGGGCAATCGCCCTTCTATGAAATCCACCACTTTGTTTTTTGGAGCACAATAATGAACTCCATAATGAGGGAAATATATTGTATGTCCATGTATGCGCAAAACAAGAAACCTCACCAATTGCACTATTCATTTCTAGTTTACATATTCCCTCACATGAACAAACACAATGACTATCATGGACATGTTTCCCTACTCACAAAGTGTTCACCCCACACCTGAGTTCATTGAGTTTCATATGGTATCGATAGGTGCACATATTCCATTCTTTCAACCTTTTCACAAACCATGGTTTCAAGGTTTGGAACTTTGTGAACATGATAGGAACATTTGGATTTTTTTGTTTGAATGATGTGAAAAACTCCAACTGCCAAACACAAAAACACAAACATTAGGTAAATACCAATCAAAATAAATTCTTGGATCCATCCTAACATTCATTAGGACCTAAGACTTTGGTTACCAATTTTGCATGAATAATCTTGGGTGACAGTCATTTGTCATGAAAGTCAGATTTCCTAACAAATTCCAAGACACACAACTTTGAGCTAACTACCCAAACTATTCAACATTGAAAAATAAGAAAGTTCAAATGAATTGATGATTGTATAGTAAAATTTTGGGTGATAGTCATCACATTTTAAGTTGCCTAAACTGTTTAACAATATTAATGAACAAAGAAGAGAGAAGATGAAAGGTTAGATGTCATTTGGCACTCTTGAAGGCATCCATTTTGGTTAATTAAGTTGTTAAAATACCTTTATTTGCAACAGTTTCTAGTAGTAAATTACCAACTTACCATGTCCTTTGGCGAAACTTGCAGGAAATTTGGTCTTTTCCAAACAAATGTTGCATTTAGGTCAAGCGTATGAAAACAATTTTTAACATGTAAATATAGGTACACTTTGAACTACTCTGCAAGGCTTACAACAAAATTGCAATCACTTATGCTTTGAACTTACCAAACAACCATGTAAGTAGTTTAATTAAGCCTATGGAGTTGAGTTGGTAACACCATCATCTTTTTTTGAAACACTAGGTTTTATAGGCTAGAAGCTACCAAGCCAAGGAGTTTGAGTTCATGATTACTTCTCAAAGCACTACCTACACCTTAGAGATTACCAAGTAGCCACATTTAGTAATCTAAAATTTAAAAAGTTTTGTATCATTTGCCCAAAGCAATGTTTCTTTAAAATTCACCAAGTAGGAGCCACAACAAGCACTTTGAGCTTATTAAAGTAGTTTCATCACCTTATTGAAGCACTGCCTCTCCTCAAAAACTAGCAAGTAGTGATATCAAGTAGTTTGAGCTTATCCATGTAGTCTTATCACTTTCTCAAAACACTATTTGCTCCTTAGAAATTAGAAAATAACCATATTAAGTAATGTGAGGTTATTCAAGTTGTCTCACCACCTTTTCAAAGCACTTTGCTCCTTAGAAATTACAAAACAATTTGATCAAACAATCTAAGCTTATGAAAACAGTTACATCACCTTTTCATGAAACACTTTCTGTTGCACATATTTGAACAAGCAACCACATCCATTAATCTAAGTTTAAGAAAACAATGTGTGAACCTTACAAAACACTATTTGATCTTCGAGGACTTGTAAGTATTTGCATAATTTATCTTGAACTTATGAAAGTAGATTAAGCCTAAATTGATTGCAACAAACCAACTTTGATCAACAACAAAGTGAAAGTTTAAAGGAGCCAAGATCAAAGCTCCAAAATACTTTTTACTATTTAAAATCTGCAAACAACTAGTTTTGCAAAAACAACTCCAACCTCATGAAAGTAGCAACTATAGCATGACATAACCAATGTCAAGAAAGAAATTACTTGAAATACTTGAAGGTAGTGCACTAGGTGTTTTTCAAACTACTTCATTAAAGTCCTCAACCTAACAATGTCCTTGCGGTTTGGAGAAACAATGGTTTTAGTAGTCCACCAATCAATCACAAGTTATTGAAAATGTTCAGACAAAGAATCTGAACGCTTAGCCCTTTTGTAATATGTCCATAAAATAAAGCCTAATGTGTCTAGTAAGAGTCGTCTTTCATATGCCTTCTTGATGTTTCTAATCCTATCCACACCCAAAACTTTTGTTGTTTCCCTATTGCTCATTATTGATTGAAAAGATGCAAAGGTGCACATTATATCTTTAACCATTACTAGCTTAGAAGATCATTGACTTGTCACATGACTTGAAATTTTCAAATGACTAATGGTTGTGTTTCAATCTCTTGACATCTTGCAAGTAGGGAGGCATAACATCAATCAGAAGTTCATGGGACACAACTTTATGCATTATGGCTTGTTGTTTGCAACATCATATCCTTTCAAGAAATCTAATATGAACATAACTATGGTCGTTGTTGTAGTTGTAAGGGATCTAGGACCATATTTCAAAAAACTATTCACAAATGTTGAACGTGTAGCTTCAACACACTCCAATAGAGCCCTCTTTTCTTCTGCAGATCATGATTGCTCTTCAACAAGCACTTGGGCTTGCTAAAACCTATTTTTTTGTTGCCAAATTTGTTGATATTCCCTTTTATGAACTAACTTTTTTTCTTCTTCACCTTCAGACCCATCAACATCCTCTACACCCTCACCTTTTAATGGCTCAACTAGACAATTTGGAGGATACTTTCTTATATTCTTGAGGTTACCCATGTCTATCACAAAACCTATGTACACCTTCAAAGACAAACTTGTGTAGTGATGAACCTGTGCATTTGTTTATAAACCCTAAATTGAAACTATAGAGCTCTTCAAATTTTAGATAATTTACAACACATTCTCAACACAATAGACATAAGGAATCAGATTATGTGATTCTAAAATGTTGATCAAATTGCTTTTGAATACAAAAAGTTAAAAACAAACAAAAGCTTCATACCCTAAAAAATAAAGATTTGACACGGAAGTAAAACATTGAAAGAAACATTATGCAACTTACCATTATCATGGCATGCCATTTTTTCCAATCAGAACAAGAAATGCTCGTGTGCACTAGACGACCATAGCTACCTCCAGCTTTATAACCTTCAATTTCAGACAACAAGTTTGTAACCTAATGCAACCTTCAACATTTGTTTTATAAGGACCCATAAGGTAGTAGTGATGCATTGAAAGATGCATTGGGCGACAAGCCTACTATAATTGTTGGTGGTGATGGAGAATCAAGTTCCATGGTTTGGGCTTCTGTGACTTCCAAGAGTGGCGACTATTAAACATAGTAATTGCATTCGTGGGCATGAGTTGATGATGCATTGAAACAAGTTTGAAAAGTAATAATAGTTGATGTGCAAAAACGTCCTTTAGAACCATGATTTCATTGTAAGAGGTGCCCATTGATGCACAACTTCTTGACCTTTAGAACTATAATTCCATTGTGATAACAAATTTTGGTGCGTGGGATTTTCATCTCAAAGTCACACAAAAATCGAGGAAGTTTGCAATAAAGAAGTTCACCATAAATGTGGTTTCTAGAAGATGAACTAACCATGTGGATGAAGGAGGGTTACAAATGTAGATTGGTTTAGGATTTAGGGTTACAAAACTAGATTAGTTATGTTCTAAATTGGATGATACCTATATTCTTAACTTCATCCACATACATGATACAATATGTTATTTCTTATCCAAATAAATGTAGCATTTTCGTTAAATTCCAAAATGGAATCCAAACATAGGAAAAAATTATTTAAGTTTCAAAGTGTTATATAAGTATGAATAAGTTTCATTTAGACACACATGTACCTCTAGAAAATATATGATTATATATCCATGTCATGTTTTTATTAAAATTCAAAATAAAACTTTAAAATGTTACATTGGAGGGGGTCTTAATAGTATATGACTTAGTGGATACATTTTCAAACCCCAAGCGAACATATATTCAAAATGAACTTTACTAAATAGATAAGTTTATTCATTTTTAATCCAATTACAACAAAGCATATTCATTATATATATGAATAACTATACATAACACATCAAAACTTCAAAAATTTGCAACCTTGCCTTTTTTAAAATCATAATAATCATTTTATCTTTGAAGGTTTTCAAATTATGAGATTTGAATGATCAAAGCATGTTCAAATCTAAAAAATAACTATAATGAATGACCAAATTAAAACACATATTCAAGTATTTTTCATTACCTAGCTTTTATAATCATCAATATATGGTCATGCACAAAATTTCAAAAAGAATGGGTTAGTATAACATAGGATAAAAGACGTTCAAAATTTCAACTAAATTCAACATCCTAGTTTTGAGTGCTTGGTATCCATGAAATGTATGGTGAAACATTTTGGAATTACACAAAAACCATTGAGAGGAATTCACAAGTTAAGAAAAATCTATGCAATTGATTTCATTAAATTCCAATTCTTAAAACTCATGTAATAATTTTTCAAAGTTAAGGGGGTGCAAGATTTTATTGCATTCAACACAATCCTTGGTACATTTGATAATGATTGCACCCCAATGTTTAAATGCCACATGGCATTTGATTAGTCAAAATTAAAGTTGATCAATCAAACATGGATTGAATAATCACCCTAATGACCACCACACGAAACCACTCATAGAACCACTAATGAATACACTTGTTGTTTGTGCACCTTTAAAAAACAAAAAAAAAACTTGAATGAAACCACCAATCATTTATTTGATGGTTTCATTATCCCACTAGGGGCCAACCACTACCTTAAACCAGTAAGCTTACTGGTAGCCCATTGGTACCACCACAAAATGAGTGGTTTGCATATTGGTCTAACCACATGTTTTCTAGTAGTGCCATGAAGTTGTTTCAGTTTTTGAAGGTGGAAAACATTTGAAGAAAGCATTGGAGTGACAATGTGGGATGAGAAATTACAAAAGTTATGCATTGCATTGTCTCATTGCAACAAAAAAAAAACTATTCATGCAACATGTTTCCTTGCTATTAGTTGTGATGAGGTGATGACAATTGACAATTAGTCTTGGGTTAACATTCATGCTTGCTTCATGGATAGCTTGAAATGCATTCCAATTTTGTTATATTTGAAAAGGTTGGTTAGTGATGACACATTTGACAATCTAACCAATGTGATTCTAAATTCCTTGTTGGTCCATGGAGGCTTAATTTTGTAGGAGATTAATGACAAGTAGATCTATTGTGGTTCTTATGGTGTTGTTGTTTTCATAAATGTCCATAGTGGCATGACCACACAAATTTACAAAAAGGTAATTCCTTTCATGCTTGTTGTCCATTATATTGCACATTGGACTAACCTAATTATGCAAACTTATTGCAAGTAACCCCTAGTGCAAACACTTAAAAGGGATTTACATTCCACATACACATTTTTTTCCTTTTCACCCAAGAAGCACCTTGAGCAATGCAAGCTTTATTCAATTGTTGGAAACAAAGGAAAACAAGTTGTTATGCAATGTAATTTAGACTAGTGGATCTCTATGTTGTCTCTTGCCAAGAAGGTTCTTGAGGAGTACAAACCTTTAATTGTGAAAAAAACTGGTGATATCCATGCCATCCTAGTTGCAAAAACAACTTTTGAATTCTTGTATGATGTTAAGATTGTCATGGGTGTCATTTGCATTATGCCCATGTTGAAAGTTGTCCATGAATTCATCACATTTGTTCAAAGCCATGATACTTTTGTTTGTGACTTTGTGAGAGTTGTGAAGGTGTGTTTTGTAGATTTGTACACATTATATTGTGATCTATTAAAAAAGTACATTGATTTGTAGTTCAAGAGTTTGATTAAACTTATGGATTACACAAATGATGGGTTGCTAAAAACTTGGTGGTTTTATCAAACCACAAATATTCAATATGCCATTTTAAACTTTTAAGGTCACTGGTTTTAGATCCATTGCACGTGCCCTTCAATAGGGCCTCTTGTGATGTGCACCCATGATGAGTGACTTGTGTTGTTGTTATAACAATAAAAGTGCAATATTTAGTTGTAGCTACTAGCTTCATTGATGGGTTTGCATGAAAGTTTCCTAGACAAGAGTTCATGAATGTTATTGAGATTATTTATCTTTAGATAAATAACTTTGATTGAACTCATCTTGATTTAGTTGCTAGGATGTTTGTTCAAGATCATTACTCTATAAATATTTTTTCATTTGAAAATACAATAAAAAATTGACAGGATACAAAATAAAGTTATGTAATTGATGTTTAGATTATTTTCCATATTTTAATGTTGCTTTAGGTGTTGTTGCACACTATTTTGAGCTCAGGTTGCAGCTTGTGTGCATGCATGTAGACAAGCAATGCAATGAAGTTTTTTTTTTTTTTGGTGTGTTACAACTACAATTCATATGAAAATTGTAGTTTTTCATAGCTCCTTGATGTGTGTTTAGTGGGTTTTGGATTTTGTATTTATGCAAAAAAAAAACTTTCAACCCTCGGCAAATGAAAAAAAAAGCGCTGCTATCCCCACATTGAATCAAGGTTCTGTAGACTCACAGTGAATACATGGTAGGTACATTTCCTAAAGGCCATGGGCGAAAAAACAAAAGAGGGGAAAAAAAAAGAGACAACTTTTAATACTCAACTCAATGGTAGAAGACGTGACACTTTTGCGATAGATGATTGTCAGGTCACGGGTTCGAATCCTCCTCCTTACGCCATACACCCCCCGTCCCTTGTCTTCGTCCCTTCCGCCTGGCGCTGTGGTTCGCGCTCGGAACCGACGACGGCGAGGAGGAAGGAAGGAAGCCTTACGAGGAAGAAGAAGGGTGAGGGAGGAGGTAGAGAGAGAAAGAGCATGATGTGCGCAAGGTTGTGGATGCTTTGCTGTAGCAACAGCTGCTGAATTGATTGAAGTCTTGAGAGAGATCGAGAAACAGATTGTTCAGGGCGGCAAAGAAGAAGGAGGACGAAGACGAGGAGGTAGAAGCGTTGGTGGTGCGCAAGAGAGCGATGCTCATCTTTGACCTAAAAGAGGGAGCGGAAGCTTTGTATGCGTTGTTGTTGATTTGGAAGACGTTTTAGGGATTCGCAAAGGATAGGAAAATGCCTGTTGTTGTTGGATGACGAGTTGCGTGCAGTGTGTTGCAGAATAGGGACGAGAGAGAGAGAGAAAGAGAGAGAGCGACACAGAGAGAGAGAGAGAGAGAGAGAGAGAGAGAGAGAGAGAGAGAGAGAGAGAGAATGGACTTAACCTTAATTCAGGATGCGTTTGATCGAGTGTCTAAGAAGCAGAAGGTATGCTACACGAAGACGCAGGATGTGATCGACAGAACGCTTCATGAGCTCGAGGTAGCTGCAAAGCAACTGAGCGAAACCTCCACAGACCAGAAGTTGGTGCTAACAGGATTGCAAGGGAAATTGGCCGAGCTTGCTCCTTCAAATCAGGTGCAGTGTTGTCACTCTACACACACACACCTTCTCCAAGGTCACTTAGCCATTTTTCCTCTTTGAAATTTTATCTCAGCATGGCTTGCCTATTATTGCTGCTGTCATTGTGCTGGTGCTGGCGTTTTACCCTTGCAACTGCTGTTTGTCGCTTGGCCATTGTCAGATTTCCGTTTGTATGCTGCTTTGCAGAAATGTCAATGGAGAGTATCTGTTTTCTGCTCTTTTAGGGCAAACTGCTTCCTGTTGAAACTTAGATTCTTTCTTACAGAGCTGATTTGTATGGTGATGATCTTCATCAAGATCATACCTTGATGAAGATTCCTTTTTGCCGAATTTGTTTCCTGTACAGCTTGCAAGTGTTGTGGTAGGTGGCTTTGGCAATTGAATGTCTCTCTACCAGATTTGGATGCATAGTAGCAGGAATTGCCCTCTCCTTGTGTTGTCCTTTCTTGTGTCAGACATCCTGATGTGATGTATTAAGAGATTCTTAGAGTGAATGGATTGCTTATGTGAAATGGTGATGGTGATCTATTGAGATTCCTCCTGCAGTAGATCTCGGTAGTAAACGGACTACTGCAGGCATGGTCATTTAGGTTTTGTTCAGTCATCAGTGTTGAGGTTTTCTAGGTTCTTTGTTGCGGTTTGTATCATATCTGCTGTTCCATGATTCCATGGTTCCATTGAACTGAAGAGAAGAGGTTGGGGTGAAGTTCATTTCCGTTCTTCTACAGTGTGGAATTATCCTTACTTTTCAAGTTTTTTTGCTCTACATAAAGCTTCGTTGTTCCTTTGGTGCTGCTACATGTTCTGTTGTAACTTCACCCCTGCACATGACTCTAGAGTCATCATCACCTACTTATCTTTGTGTTTTGCCAGTGTTTCTTTTGTTGTTAGGGCCTTCTTGCTTGTCTAGTTCTTGCTGTATCATGGGTGTGGCATGGCTACGGTGGACACCCTGCTGGATCCCATTGGAACTCCAAAGTTAAGAACTGTAGGCTGAAAATGTTCGTGGGATTTGTGACTTCACAATTGAACAGTGCTGCAAAGATACGGAGAGCCTGAGAGGAGGCATTAGTACCTTAGGCAGTGCCAGCAGAGTAGATTCTCAGCCGCTCAGACAGGCTCTGGAGCTCTGTGTCAAAGATCTTTTTGTATGATGTTGGCTTCCTTCTGACTACTACCGATGTTTGCAGGTGGGGGCTTTGCAGAAGGATGTTAACCTGACAGTGAGTAAATATGGGAAAATGCTAGACAAGGCCTTTTGTACAGACATAGCAAAAGCCTACAGAGAAGCTGAATTTGATGGCCATCTAATCAATGAGATTGTGGCTGTGCACTTCTACCGACAAGGTCTGTTTGATCTAGGTGATTGCTTTATACAAGAAACTCAAGAGCCCAATGCAATGACGCTGAAGACTCCTTTCTTCGAAATGTACCAAAACTTGGAGCAATTACGAGCACGGAATTTGGTACCAGCACTCACTTGGGCAAGGGAGAACAGACCTGCTTTGCAGAAGAAGGTTCTCACACTCTTTACATTGCTTTGAAATCCTTGATCTCCATGATCTGTCCGTATCCTACATGAGAAAACATGTTTCTGGTTCTGATAGTCCTTGTGGTCTGCTGAATGGGGATTACCTCAGGTCTTATGGATGAGACTTAGACTTTTGGGGAATGGGAGATTATGTATGACATTGTAAGGATTTGGAATGCTCAGCCATGTTTCCTGATGCTTAAAGATTGTGCAGTGATGTACTAATCTGATATCTGTTGTTTGATCATGATGCAAACAGGGCTCATCCCTTGAATTTCAGTTACATCAGCTCCAGTTTATCCATGTACTTCACAATATTGGGCGTACTGCTGCCTTGCAGTATGCAAGGGCATCCTTTGGTCCATTTGCATCATGCCACATCAGTGACATACAGAGGCTCATGGGGTGCCTTCTTTGGGCAGGCCGTCTGGAGGTGTCTCCATACTCAGATCTGCTAGCACCCTCCCATTGGGATACAGTTGCACTTGAGTTTACCAGGGAGTGTTGTAATCTTTTGGGCCAGGCATATGAAAGCCCATTGCAAGTGACGGTTTCTGCAGGATCACAAGCCCTTCCAACATTGATAAAGCTAGCGACAGTCATGGCAAATAAGAAGCAGGTGAATTTTTTGAAGCCACTGTGTTGTGTCTGTATTCCTGTGTTGTTCATATGTTTCTGCTGATTTTAACTTGGAGGTCTCTGATCTTTCACCTCATGGATCCCAAGTTTGAAGTCTTTGGCAAGATCCATATCAATGCATTCATCTATAGTCTGCTGTGCTGGTCATATTATGGTCTGTCATCACAACATGATTGTGATATAACCATCAAAGCAGACTATAGATGAATAGTGACCTGACAAGACAGATCAGCTGGGGCCAAGCAAGGCCAGGAATTCTTTGCCTGGGGAAACTGGCTGGTTCAATCAAATGTGGCATCAGAGCCAACTGAAAAGTAGTGTGTATTTAAGTGTCTGCATATTTCTATTTGGATGCTTTTTCTCAGCGTGAAGTAGACACAAACTTTGTGCTATGTTTGTGCCTACTTCATGCATCCATGGGGACACTTGGAAACATGTTCATGTGATTGGGTTATATGTGATCATTAGGCTCAAGGCTCAGTTTTGCTGGCCAAGAAGCCAGTCTTCTAGTGTAATGAGTGTGTATGTGTATGGAGGAAGGTTGGTTTGGTCACACCTGTATCAATCCTTGATTTTCAAGAGGGTCAGAAATGCTGTCTAGTTGTTATTGTACAGTTGCTATGGTTCTGATGAGCAATAGGGGCTGATGTATGTTGATGGGATGATTTGTGGTTGACTTGGCAGGAATGGCAAGTAATGAAACAGTTACCTGTTGAAACTCCATTGGAGAATGCATTTCAGTTTCATTCCATTTTTGCGTGTCCTGTATCACGCGAGCAGAGCACAGCTGAAAATCCACCAATGCTGATGAATTGTGGTCATGTCTTGTGCAAACAGTCAATTCAGAAGCTTGTCAAGGGCAACTCAAGGACATTCAAGTGTCCTTACTGTCCATTGGAAACCACATCTGCTCAATGTCGACAAATTTATTTTTGATAGCAGAAAGTTGTGTGTGTTCTCTTTGGAGGTCTGTTGGTATCTTGTGGTTAGAGATAGCTGAAATATATTGCTCAAGAGCCACTAGTTGCATGCTTTGTACAGAAATTCATGAGGCTTATTTGTAGAAAGTGATGGCATTATTGGGGCTGGTACTTACCAAGACTTGGGGGCACAGAGAAACTTACAAGTCAACAGCCACAAATTAAGTGCTCAGATCATAGTCTGATGTAACTTGGTTCTGATAGTCCAGAACCAATCATGCCACTTTTCCAATGGGCCAATGAAAGGTTGATTTTGCTGCCCTTGGCACAAGGGTACTTTCTTACATGCTGTACATGAGCTTTGCTATGGCTTGGTTGCAGAAGTAAGATGAATCCAACTTGAACACATTTTGAGGATCAACAGCTGGATCTTTCCATGTTGAAGCCTGGTAGCAGGGCATCACACTGGACGCTGTCTCTGAAACTGGCATTGAAATGCCAGATGCTGCCAGTCTGATGCAATGACAAGCTGCTTTGGGAAATTGGAAAATTGACACTGAGACCAGCATAAAAAATGGTGGGCCTTAAGTCTCTTAGTGACCACTCCCAGTGATGTGGAAAAGTGTTTGGATCAAGGAGTCCAGTGTGGGCAAGCTCTGAGTTTCATCAAGAGCATTACAATCCGGCAGGAACTTTGCGATCAGACCCAGCAATTTCCTGTTGCAGTATCCTTTTGACGTTAGCAATCTCTTCTGAGCTGCATGAGCCAAGAAAATATGCCATAATACCAGGTGAGAGAGTTCTAATCCAGACTGAACTATGAGATCATTGGTGTCTAGTGCAGTGTCCTTTTGGCATTGGTATTCTCTTCCAAGCCCGCATAAGCCAAGAAAATATGCCCTAATACAAAATGACCCTAAACCCTAAACCCTGAACTGTAAAAAAAATGGGTTCATAGGTTCTTCTGTTAATTGGGTTTAAATAGCTTTATTGAGGTGTTTGGCTGGTCATTTATTCTTGAAGCTGCTGGTGATTGCTTCAATGTCTATACTACTGTATTCAAAATGAACAATTCCAACTCTTGGGGTCTTATTTTCTTGAGTCAGAAATGGTTGTTTTAGACTGTTAAGATGTTCAATCTCAGTTAAAGGTAATCAAAGTTTCTTAATTTTAAAAATTATTTTTTTTTTCTTAATTTTCAAAATAAAATTTAACTTTCATAATTATTTTCATATTTATATGGAGGTGTGAGTATGAAGATTGTTTTTTCTATGTTCCTTTTTCTTGGTTTCTGGTTTCTCTTGGCTTTTGGTGGCTTTTTTGCTTGGTCAATTATGGTGTCCCACTGTACTAAACAACTTGTTTTTTGATTCGAATGGTTTGTGAAGGAAATAGGTATGTTGCCAACCTACTACACAACATATTTTCCTGGTTGTAACGGGCTGAGAAGCAAATGGGTATCTTGCCACATCTTACTATTTTTTGGGTGGGGGGGGGGGCGGGGGGTGTTGCTTAATTTGTTGAGGGAGTTGGGAAGCAACTATAGTGATTTATTTGGCCCACAACCCACCATTTTGGGGACTGATACTGGGTAATTTGGTGGTGATCATATGTAGCCTTTGAAATGACATTGTTTGCATGGTATTGATGTTTGATCTGAACTTTACAAGTAACCAAGTAAATTAGTCCATTAGAGAGAAAGGTTCATGAGCAACCATGTGGAATAGGCTTGGAAATTTTCCATTGACGTTTCATAAATGACCATGCTTAACAATGAATCAAAATTCTTTAAAAAATTACAAATAGAGCTGCTATTTACATGCAATTTTTGCCATTGCTGGTCATGGGATGATGGGGTTTCAACATGGATCCAAATTTGTGCACCAAATATTTGGTTATTATTGTTACTAGTGTGGCCTGTGCAAGTGTGAACTTGCTACCCTACTAATTGAATGTGAATTTGAATTTTTATTCAAATTCCAATAAGAAGTTTGGCTCATTCCTTTTGTGGACAATTGTGAATCTGCCTACCTTACAAGACTGGTGAAATGAAACCCTGGATCCGAAATTTTTTTTGTTATGGTTTTATTGAATTCTCAATGACTAAATTGTTCAATATTTGATAACTCCTTCATTGTATGTCTAAAAATTCTGAAACTGCCTTAATGTACACCTACTGATTGATGTCTTTCCAATGACACTGAATGCATGGTGGTGTGCACTATGGCTTAGGAGATCTCAATGTGGCAAACAAACAAAACATAACAAACAAGCTACTTCAATTCACAGATTACCACTTGGTGTGGAACTTTTAGAATCTAGCTACTTATTTCAATGGACTAAATGAATGGATGTTTGAAGTTCGAAGTAGGATAAAAGGAAGATCTTGACAACTCAACAAGGTAAACCTACATTTTTAGATGTGTTTAGGGCTATCACTTATCACACAGTACCTTGCCCTCTTAGATGTGCTAAATGTGACAATGATGAGGAACTTGTTTTTTCAGCCAAAGAATGTGGATTTCCCAATTAATTTTCCAAATCATCCTCTTTGAGATTGGGTTGATCAAAATGCTTGAATTTGCCAACATGCATTAAGGGTTTTTTTAAAAATTTTATTTTAAAACTAAAGAAATATTTTTCGGGGGTAATTTTGTCAAATAGGCAATTGTTCACAAGAATGTTCAGCCAAATTTAGCTATAGACCAGATACAAAAGTAGAAGAATTTAAGATTCCTTTTATTTTATGGCTACCTGCTGGAACTTGTTGTAGAAATCTGATGACTTTTATTGTATAAAAATCTGGAGAATGAGGGCCATCTTTTTCACAAAAGTCCTTTGTAGGTGTTGAGATCACATTTTTCAGGTCAAAAAAATATGAAAATTGATCCCCCAAAAAAACATTGGAAGCAAGTTGTATCAAAACTAGGGAGTGTAAAACTTGTGTTTAAAAAATTGGGTAGTACATTCAAAATAAAATAGAAATAAATTATCTAAATAAAAAGTATTATTCCTTATTCATTTTGTAAAGTTTAGGGGAAACACTTTATGTTCCCTTTTCTCAAAGAAGGGGTTTGGAGAAGAGTAGGCAGTGACAAATCTTATATATAAATTCACTACGTCCCTAACGGAGCTCGGGTTTCAGGCCGACCGGGCCCGGCGCTAATCGGAGGGCGGAATTTCCTGTTCCCAGTCTGTGGGCAAAGCTATTGGAGGAA
>Ga0116227_10005353_pt1 | contig 27090 bp, 20 predicted proteins | sample S1TSphgellanicum_FD_89693 | JGI IMG/M metagenome (GOLD analysis project Ga0116227, IMG submission 89693) | Host-associated microbial communities from peat moss isolated from Minnesota, USA - S1T2_Fb - Sphagnum magellanicum MG | ecosystem: Host-associated > Plants > Peat moss > Unclassified...
AACCTTTATGTGGTATTGCAATGGATGTAAAAAAAATCAACAACTATTTAAGAAACCTTTATGTGGTATTGCAATGGATGTAAAAAAAATCAACAACTATTTAAGAAACCTTTATGTGGTATTGCAATGGATGTAAAAAAAATCAACAACTATTTAGGAAACCTTTATGGGGGTATTGCAATGGATGTAAAAAAAAATCAGCAACTATTTAGGAGACCTTTATGTGGGTATTGCAATGGATGTAAAAAAATGAGCAATTATTTAGGAGACCTTTATGTGGGTATTGCAATGGATTATAAAAAAAAAACAGCAACTATTTAAGAAACCTTTATGCAAATATTACAAATTTAAAATGGCCTTATGGAAGTTAGAATAGGAAGGATGTAGGTATTACATGTTTGGTTTCATGACAATGCTAACAAGTTAATTAAAATGTGGGTATAATTTTAAAAATCTTTAGGTGATGTGATTTCTAATACATTAGATGTAGGTATTGCATAATGTAACATTATTGATATTTGTAAACCCTAGAGAAGTTAATTATAAAATGTGCATATGGGATTATTTAAGTTTTGATTCTTATATCTAAAGCACTGAAAATATGATAAAAAAAACATATGGGTAAAATCACAATCAAAGGAGCTACCCAAGTGAATGAACACTTCGCAAAACTACATTTTTGTATGTTTGAAAAATCACAAGGTAATAGTTTGGATTGTCATAAATTTTTTTGGAATATTTTCTATTAATTGCAAAGTTTACATGCTCAAAGCTTGACACAAATCAATTTATTTTTTACATGTTCAAAGCATTCAAACCTCAAAAGTGGACAATCCCTGTTTTTTTCAAATGTCCTTTTTTTCTACCAAGTGTGCACCATTATTTTTGAAAATTTGAAAGGATTTTAACATTAATGATTAGAAGGGCAAAAGGACTTGAACTCATGAAAATTGTTTTTATAACCCATTTGAACACATTTGGTTCAAAAGTGCTTTTAACCTTGAAAATTATGGATTAAAAAAAATGTGGCTTTAACAAAAGTTGTTCATATATATGTGATAGAGGCATGAATGCATAATACACATGATGTAAAATCAATTTGTAATCAAAATGTGTTTATATCTAAAATGCAGTGTTAAATGGGGTATCCAAAATACATAATTTTAAGTTATAACCTAATGCAGTAATGACACATGTCATGTGCAATATTTGGATAAAGACTTTTACCTTGGCGCCCTTGGCTCATTTGACCATGATTTCACCCATATATACCATCAAACAAATGTGACTAGAAAAAAAAAAAAAATTAATAAAAGATGTACAAAAATGGGTGGATCAAAAAATACTAAAGAACCCATTGAAAAAAAAGTTCTTTATATTATATCAAAGGACCAAAGTTTAAAAAATGGGTAGTCCAAAAAATGAAAGGGTTAAAAAAACCTAACATACTATATAAAGTGGGAACTTTAAACCATATCTTTATCTACAATGTTGTGTTTAGTTTGGTAAGTAGCTGCCACCATTGCAACCTTTGCTGCATGATGAACAATGTATAGATGACGATGTTGCATTTCAACATGAACTACAGTTACAACAAACTCTTCATTTGTTGTACCCTAAACCCTATAAACACCCCAAAACCACTAAATTGAACCCTAACACACCTTGGATGAAACAAATTTATAAAAAAAACAACAAACATTGATTATTATTTTTTCTTACCTTCCATGAATCATTCTAGATTCATGGAAATTCGATACAACTATTAACTTTTATGTTTGATTCACTTTAGTGGTCTTTCAATCCTAGTTTTTGACATCCCATGCCATTTTCAATCTTTGTGCATATGCAGAATAGGTTGATCAAATCATCTCTTGTAAGTCTTCATCCTTTTTCATTTGTGATGTTGCATCTTGAGGCACGTTTCCTACGCCCTAGGCATTAAGACCCAACACCTGTAATAGTTATTCTAAAGCTACTTGACCAAAGTTGGTTTTGGTAATGGTGGACATTGTTGTGCAATAATAACCAATTCATCTCATTCACATTAGGCTTTAGCACGAGCACGACTAACGACCTTTTGATCATTCCGCCTTTACATGGCCATGGCATCTCCCAAGATGCAAGTGTTCATTTTAGCATGGTTTTGATGTTGAAGACCTCCTTCACAAGTTGAGGGCCTCCTAGGTTTGGCTTTTTCTACCACTAAGCCATGCAACTTTTTCAAATGTTTGGTCAACAACACTTAGCAACATATGTAACAATGCAATTGTCCATTTTACATCGCCATTTTGACCCATCCTTATTCCATTCCTTGTCCTTACAAATAATATCAAGTGGAGAAAGGGGTGTTAGTGGTTGAGTGGGGTTAATTTCAATCTCTAGACCTGAACCATAAAACACCCAAAAACAAGTTTTTACTTTTTAAGAAAAAAAACCTAACCCTAAACCTTAGAAACAAGATCACATAACAAAATGCAAGTATTGTGAACAAAACTAACTTTTTTCAAGTATTACAATGAAAAAATGTTCAAAAAAATTCCCACACCTTCCATCAAATGATGGAAAGTGTAGATATAGTTAAACATAAAAATTTTGTACAAATTTTCTTGTGCACATTTAATAAAGTTTAATTTATGTAAATTTTAAAATAATTTAACCTACCATTTTTCGGTCAAAATTCCCAATTTGTTTTGGGAAGGATCTCATCACTTGGATTGGACATAATCACCATGTCTAATTCTAAATTACATTGATTGCTTGTTTCATCAACTTTAGGTTCTTCAATTCTAGTAACATTTTGCTCTCCAATTGCCAATTTTAATGGAATAACATTTTGTTCCTCAATTGCCAATTTTGATGCAACAACATTTTGTTCTTCAATTGCCAATTTGACGCGCCCCAAAGCTCCTTGATAGACTCAAATGTGAGTGTAAAGTGAAAACAACGGAAGAGCAAGGAGTTGAGGCATGCTCTTTGGCTCACAACACTTTAAGGGTAGAGGGGCGTGTTGGAGCTCCGAGATGGGATTAGGAAGAATGACAAGCAACTAATCACTCACATGGACCTGCACAAAACCAAACAACAAGTTGGTTAGTGCATAGTTGGAGCATTTTTGGTGTTAGGATGAGCCACGGGCAAACTCAGATTCATAAGACTCACCACGACTCGGACTTGGGGGAAGTCACAACCTTCCCCCTTATAATATACTATGTGCCTCTCCACAAGGCCCACATCCAAATGTCATTTTGTCCCGGGATTCCCAAATGAGAGTCCCAAAATTCCCAAAGTTGGGACTTTTGTGACTTTGGGGCCCCATAACTTTGTCTACAGACCTCCGATTGAGATGAGGTTTAAAACATAGTTGTAGCCCTTGTTGAGAGCTTTCCAATGGTATGTTATACACCACTTGCACACAAGGAAATCGGGTCGATTCCCGACTTTTAGTGGTCGGAAGTCAAATTGTCAAATTGACTCCCGGCCTTTCTTTTGGCCATAACTTGTGTTTCAGATGTCCAAATGGGTCATGCGAGCCCATTTTAGACATTTAAATTTCAATAGCTTTCCAATGATATAAATAACTCTTCCATCCAATGGGTTTTGACCCTTGCATTTGTTCTCTGAAAATTCGGGAGTCCATTGGGACTCCAACTCCCAAAATGGGAGTTCACTTGGGAGTGTGAGGGTTCATTCCCTCACACTCTTTTGCACTCCCGGGAGCATGAGATGTGACCCTTGGGCTTCCCTCTTGGCTCGCAACCTTACAAGCCTTTGCTTTGGTTGCGAGCCTAAGGCTAGGGTTGCGACAAATTATGATGCAACAACATTTTGCTCTTAAACTTCTGGATCACAACAAACCTTCTTTAATTTCTTTTTTCTACCCATTGAAATCTTACATATCTATACAAAAATCTTGATAAACAACCATATTAATTTTTTTTCCTTTTCCAAAGGACCAAAACCATAAACATGAGTTGTTCTCCCTTTGAGAGGAGCATTAACAAGAACCAATGATAACATGCATAAAAAAATAGTGACAACAGCACCCCTACTATCACCTTTTTCGCAACAAAGGAAGCAAAGAAGAATATGACATTGTTGTCGTCGTCTTTTTCTTTTTAAACGATGAGAAGAAGAAAATAACAACTATCATCGTCTTGTTCATAACAAAGCAAGGAAAAAAAGAAGACAATAATAATTGTCGTCATCCTCTTCATAGTAAAGTAAGGAAAAAAAAACAATGATGACATTATTGTCATCATTTTCTTTTTCTCAAACAATGAGGAAAACAAGACAACAGTAGTTGTCATTGTCCTTTTCGTAACAAACCAAAGAAAAAAAAACGATGACATTACTACCATCGTCTTTTTCTTCTTAAACAGTGGGAACAAGAAGACAATAGTTGCCATTGTCCTTTTCGCAACAAACCAAGGAAAAAAAAAGACAAAAACATTGTTGCTGTCGTCCTTTTTACAACAAAGGAAATTAAAAAAAAGATGAGGTAGCAATGTAGTTGTTTTATTATTCTCAAACAATGAGAAGAAGAAGATGACAATTATTGTTGCCTTTTTGATGCAGCAAAGCAAGGAAAAAAAAAGACGGCGGTAGTAATGCTGTTATTTTTTTCTTTTCAAACAGTGAGAAGAAGAAGATAATAATAGTTGTTATTATCCTCTTTGTAGCAAACCAAATTAAAAAAAAGACAACGGCAACAATGTCAAAGAAAACGATGATACTTGTCATTGTCTTTTTCGCAACAAAGCAAGGAGAAACAAAAAGATGACAACAATAATGTTGTCGTCCTCTTTATAGCAAAACAAATTTTAAAAAAAAGACGATGATAATAACGTCATCGTCCTCTTAACAACAAAAGAATGTTTTTAAAAAAAACAATGGCAACTACCATTGTTTTCTTCGCAGCAAATCAAATAAATTTAAAAAAAGAAAACGACAACAATGTTATCGTCCTTTTCGTAGCAAACCAAGTAAATAAAAAAAAGACAACTATAGTAATTCCTGCCATTGTCCTCTTTGCAAGGAATTAAATGAAAAAAAAATGATGACTGCAATTGTCGTCATCCTCTTCGCAACAAAGCAAGGAAAAAAAAAAGATGATGATAGCAATGTTGTCCTCGTCTTCTTTTTTTCAAACAATGAGAAGAAGAAAACAACAATGAGAAGAAAACAATGGTAGCTACCATTGTCCTTTTTGTAAGAAAAAGAAGATTGAAAAAATAAAAAAGGAGAAGGGAGGCAGTTTACCTTCCAGCTTGAGTGTCTGCCATTGGGTTGAAGCTTTGAGCTCTCTTGTGTCGTCACTTTCCTAAGCTCCCTTGCGTCTTCACATTCCTAAGCTCACCTTGAAGCTTTGGCGATGGAGGTGAGAAAAAAGAAGCTAAACCTAGGGGAGAGAAAATCAATTTAGGTTTAGGAGGGGAGGAGGTAGGTAGGTAGGAGGGGAAAACTTTGGGGCAGAGAAGAGGGATGAAAAAACCCTGGGCAGGGGAAGAGGAAAATAAAAATGCCCTACTTGGATGTGTTTGGGTTCATCCCCAAAATGGCTTGAACGGCCTCATCCTGAACTGGTGCACTGGTGGCTGCTGGTTCACTCCAGCCGGTATCGCATGAAAAAAACCGAAACCTGTTCAAGTTCTGGATGAGAAGGAAGGTTCGATAACATTCATCTGAAAAAGCGACTGTTGGCTCCCGTTCTTTTCCCTCGTGAAGCAGCAAATTCAAACAACCCTAACTTCACAGGAAGCTCATCTCTCTCTCTCTCTCTCTCTTCTTCTGTGAATTAGGTCGAGAATCTTCTACCATTTTGTTATTTCTCTCGCTCGTTACGTGTGCAGAACTCTCACGCGCTATGACCAAGTAGCCAGGAATCAAAACTGGAAGGCGTGCAAGAGTAGAATCGCAAAAATCCGTAGATAAACTTAGCAGATAGAACAGAACAAAGCTTTTGTTTCTAGTTGGTGATAAGCTGAAGAAGGAGAGGCAAATCTGTCGATGAGAGAACACAGAGACAGAGAGAGACAGAGAGATGAGGCCGTATAGGAAGGGAACCCCACACCCTTCTGATAGGCACAGAAAATGTTTGGTACCCAAGAGCTCTGATGATCACCAAGACCGCAAAGACAGTCCTCTCCATCTTTTACAGCTGATCCAAACCCAGGTTTGCACATACCTTACAACAGGTTTCTAGACTTTCTTGACTGTCTTGCATTTCTTTGGGTTTTTCTCTTATTCTGCGGTAATGGGTGGGAGGGGTGAATCAACTTGTGTTTGAGGACTATGGCTTGAAATGCGGCTCATTTGGATGGGTTTTGTTGCAGATTGATGGATTGGCAAGCAAAGTGCAGAAGGTGGGAGTGTCGGCAAACATGGGGGGGAGCTGGGAGGTTCAATCGTTTGTTGACTCACTGGCAGAAATCAACTCCATTCTGAAGGTAAAATGCAGAGTGGTTTAGGGTTTAAGCCCATTTGCACCTTTGCATTTGTTTAGGTCTGTGCAAATGATCCAAAACAATTGGTACAGTCTCAACTTTCATGGTATCACTGTATCTAAGTTTTGCAATTGTGTCTTTAGGAATGGGAGAACTTGTTTGAGATGTCCATGAATCATCAGCAGCCCAGTAATGCAACATCCATGTTTGGGGAGAAGGAGAATTTGCCTGAACCTGTGAATGCTTCTTCATACTCCATTCGATACCATGATATTGATTGTCTTTGTGACTTGCCTGTGGTTTTCCTTCATGTCAATTCTTCTTCCCAACCACCTTGCACTGAACTCAGCAAGTCACCATTGACCCTTTCATGTAATACCACCCCTGTGGCCACAAAGGAAAGCACATGCATGTGGCCTGAAGTAGTAAGCAGCGTTCCTGCATCTGTTAGTCCATTGCCTGATACTCCATACATGTTGTCACCTCCAAAATCTGTTCAATTGTTTCTGGCCAATGCAAGCAGCAGCAGCAGCAGCTCATTGTTATCGACTCCATCCAATCTACTTAATCCACTGCTGACCAAAGTTGGCAGCAGAAGCTTGCAAACACCATCAACAGATCTCTTGACCCCTATCTTCCCACCCACACCTCACTTCCTTCTACAAACTCCAGGGGAGTTTGTTACAGGTGAGCTTTTCAGCAGCCCCTCTTTTAAAACACCAGGTTTTGAGACATCCCTTCCAAGAACTTTGCAACAGGCAAAGCAGAGCTTCTCTTCTGAGAGTGATGAATACCTGGTCACTCCATCAGTGCCAAGCCCATTCCGAACAGCTGGTAAGATATTCCAGACTCTTTGTTCTTTAACATGTTGAATTTACAGCAGTCTAAAGAAGATTGGAAAAAAATTAGAAACTTGTTGTATCTGCTCCTTTTTGAGTCCCATTTGAGTCAAGATCTTGTAGCAGAGTACAGAATGAACTTCAGAGAACAACAGAGTCCTCACTCCTTCCAAGGTTTAAATGAGAGTCCTGGACATTCCATGATGTTTTACAGCCTCTGCTATTTTGTGCAAGTTTCTGAGTGATGTGAATATACATCTTCAGGATAAATAAAGGTGCCAAGCAACTAGCATTGAATGTGGCAGCATGAACACCCTCAATTGAGAACTTATTGCTGTGCAATTTGTCTGACACTTTTCTCAATTTTGATGATGCTGCAGGTGTGTCTTTAAGGTTCAGTTTGTCCAGTGGTAGCAGCTCAGATGAGTCTTCCTCAGTCATGGATGATTTCACTGCCAGCACTGTGAAGCAGCTGGGCCCAAAGGGCTTAGAAGAAAAGCTATGGCATGAGCTGGAAATAAGAAAGGCAGATGTTCTGAAGTCATTCAATTGTGGTCAGATGAGTTTGTGTTCCAGAAGAAAATCAATGTCAACAAGATGTTGTGAAAAAGGTTCTTGTAGAGGGCAAGAGAAGGGGGCCAAATCCTAGCAGTGGAACTTCAAAGAAAGCATTTCTATATCTTCCTCTCTGAAGTTCAGCTATCTAAAGCATGTAGACCAAAGCAAATCAGGATTTTCCTAGTAAAACTCTTCACATCTGCATTGTACATTATATATATGGTAAACAAACTCACATTCACATATTGAAAAATTCAGTAGTGTTGGAAGAGTGCCTGATATGGTAGTATGGGAGGCAATTCCGATGATCCTGGATAACAGGGTTTGACCTTTATGCATGAAATCAGAAAGCCCAATTTGTTCTAAAGCAAGATTTTCCAACTTTGTGGGGTAAATGTGAATGTCTGATGCTCTTTTCTGCTTTCATATAATCAGCATTGGTAATTGAGAGAAATGTCAGCCAAGGTCTGTGAGGTTTATGCAGTGGGGATTGTGCAGGAGTGGTGTACAGAACAGAAACCAAAGATCTACCCCTAGGGGTCCAGAATGTGTTGATCCATAATATGGAATCATATGTAGTTGCATTCATTTTTTGTTTCCTAGTTAAATTGCATAGTGATTTCAGAAGTTGATATCAAGGTTCTGATTTATATGAAGCATTTCAGGGTGGATCTCTTGGTGTTGGCAGTATCTGCCATACTTTAACTCATGAACAATGGTTTTTTGTCTGAGTTGAAAGGAGCTGACACATTTTCCCTGGAGTTTGCATGATCAAGATTTGTATGTAGTCCGCATTAATGGAACAATTGACCTGTGTTAGGTAGGCTGACACAAATTGATTCTGTACCAGTGATCCCCTATAGATTCCTACAAACAATGCCAGAAAACCCTGATTTACTTTGTGTAATACGTATTGATGGAAGGCAGAGATCAGTCGGCAGTGCACTCGTATACTTCAGAAATGCATCCTCTGTTCTTTGAATAGCATGCTGGAATGTGTCAAAACCACCAGAGAGACAGTGGAAACCCTAATTCACACTGCTGCCACAGTTATGAGGGCCATTAAATGAGATCTAACCACTAAATGCTGACTAGTCGTTGGAATATGAGGCTAAGTTTATGGTTATTGAGTTGCAGCCTGACATTGTTACACAGTCAAAGCATGTATCCTCTCCAGAATTTGATGACATATGGATGAAGAACAGACTGAAGGAGGAATTTCTAATGCCACTGTGCAGGAGGAGGAGCAGGTAGCAGCAGGTGAGAACTGGATTCCGTAACCTGTTGTGAAGCAAAATAAATCTGTTTCTCAATCCCAGTAGCCAAAACCTTAAGTTGTGATTGAAAATTGTAGCCTGTGCTTTACTCATTTGGTAAATGTGGGGATGTGTTTGCCTTCAGATCCAGCAGAGATTGGTCCTAGATCAGTCACAAGACATCTGTCAAGGCAGATTACTTTGCTGGAGAAGAGGGTTCTCAAGCAAGGGATATGAAGATCAGTCCTCACATGTCCCAGAAGTTAAAAATCAGGGGAGTATCAGTGACTACCCTACACTGAAGCAACAGTTTCAACAAGGACCAGAATCAGAAGCAAGGGCATATGTGACACTGGTCATGAAGGAAAAAAGAATGGAGAGATTCCTGGATGTCATGATGAAATGAAGGACTTTGTAGATGATATGGATGCACATAATGAACAGTGGATTGAAGGTGATGAGGGCAAGCGTGCCAGGATTTTCATAGATGAAACTGAGAATGATCCAGCTGATGATATTATCTCCTCAGTGGTTTATATCAAATTGCCTTTTTCCTTCCTGCAGGAAGTCACAATTCATAAAAGAGACACAGCTAATATTGATAAGGATGTGAGGGAGAAGCCAATACACAGCAAGGTGGAAGAGACTGCAACAAAGAATGGGATGCATACATCTTTGGAAGAAGCATCCCATACATCTTTGGAAGAAGCAGAATCCAAGAATACAAATCAAGAAGATACAAGAAGTATTTTACAAGACCCAGATGATGAGATTGATCTTGTGGCAGGTGAGTTCTGAACTTTATTTGAGGATGAAAGAGGAGCAACAGACTTGAGTTGTGATGGTGAAGCAGGTTCTCCCCAATGTAATGAGCTGAATTGCCAAATTGCCACATTGCAAGAATTGGGTTACAATCTCTGCCATATGCTTGCATTACAACCCTAGTGGATCGGACCTAGCAGGAATTGTGTTATCTTCATTGCTGTGCTTCAAAGATCTCGACTTATCCATAAACTGATGCTGTGTTGTGTTCATTGCTGTGCATTGAAGCTGTTGGTTTTGTGTAGGTCCATAGTTGAATCTGTCAAAGCAGATGACATTCTGTTGTGAAGATTGGTATTGGTATGGCAGGTTATCCTCTGCAAATGCACTTGATTGCAAAAGACTATTGTGAAACTATTGGATAGATTTTGCTATTGTTAAAGTTCTGCTGCACAGTTTTGTAAGCAAGGTCAAGCAAATAAAATCTTGTCTCGAACAAATTTCAGAGTGAATGTTTCAAGATCAAGACAGTGAAAACTAACAGCAAGAAAGAGCTTCTGGCTTTGGATTCTGATTTTGGGTACATGCATTTTGCACAAGAGTAGCCTGCAGGATGCTGTAGAGAAACCTTTTCTGGTATTGCACATCCCTTCCCTTGTAATCTTTAGTATTACTTGTGTGACCACAAAACATGTCCTGCTAATAGACAGTTTAGGGTTAGGGTTTTTGTTCTAAGTGATGTTTACAATCTGAACTTTTGGTCTTTTGGCCTTTTGTACGTGAAGGAATGTGGCATAAAGAACCAATAGAGTCACAGTGGTGTGCTTTTGATGTGTTTAGTTATCCTTTTTGCAGATGGTGTGACTTGATGTTGTTTATGGGGGAAGAGCGTGAGTAATGAGGAAATTCTATGAAATGGAACCAATGGAGTTTGTGGAATATGTTCTGCCTAGTTGGATTGGTGACCATTGTGGGTCACCTAGCTTTGATGAGATTAGTGTATATGTGGAGCTTCTAGATATATTGGAGTATATTGAAGGACCGTGGTTGGAGACAAATGGGGTTTTTTTTTTCTCCTTTGGATTTTGAATCAATATTGGCAAGCTACATGTTTTCTTTCCTCTTTTTGTTGACCATGGGTGTGTAGTGTACAGTTATGTTAGTGAGATGAATGTTCATCAACATAGTCTATCTTTGTGTTTGAATTTTCCTTTGAACTCTACTGTGCATGGGGAATTAGGGCAAAGTGCAGAAGTAGATTGATCAAATCCATAGAATTAGAGGTTCAGCTAGAGATGACGAGGATCATAAGAGGGTTTGTGAGAGCTAGTTTGTGATGGCATTTTCTTTCCCAAGTTTAGTATAATTGAGAAAATTTAGTGATATTTTGGGTTGCAGAGAGATGTGTTGAGGGAAGTGCCTACTTAACTGAATAGGCCCTCTGAGCGGAATTTTGTTCTCTTGCGGACATTAGTTATGGGTGTGGGGGCAAATCTTGCAAAACCATGAAGAAATAACTCACTAGGTATTCAATGGAATTGTTTTTGCTTGTCAAAATTTTTGGCATTTGGCAATCAACATGGATACCTTATGAGATGCATGATATTTTCTAGGTGCCAAGTATGGAAAATGTGAATGAAGGGTTTGGGCTATAAGATGTTGAATGGAGATGCCATGAAGAAAACCATGATAACTTTAGAGAGTGACCAAAGGTTCTGTCAAAAACAAAAAATAAAAATAAAACCATGACCAAAGGTTCCTTTTGAAATCAAGAACTCAACAACACTGGTGCATACTTCCAGGCAAGTAACTATCTAAGGCTCTCTCTCAATCATCGCAGAAACAACAGCCCAAGGAAATTTTGGAAAGTGAAATAAACTGGGAGATGAAGAATTCGATTTGCAACTGAGTTCAAGACATGATGGAGATGCATGGCGGGTGGGTGAAGAGAAGGTGATGAATAGGTCATGTGCAACAGTTTTGGCGGAATTTTGCCAAATGGCGAAAAAAGATTCAAAGTGGAGAAATTTTAGTATTTTTTGAGTTTTTTAAGTCACCAAAAATCACCAGAGTCTATCCTAAGTTGCAGCGGGGAGCAAAAAATATAGAAAAATGCTAGATTTTTTTCAACTTTCATATTTTCTTATCACCAAATCTTATGCATGATTGCCACAGCTTTGGCAACAACACAAAATTAAAAAGGAAAAAAACAAATTAACCAAAAAAAAAACCCTGGTCATGTGTTGGACTAACCTTGTTGTTAAATTCATGAAGAAGAAGAAGAAGATTTGTTGGGAACTTTCCTAAAGAAGAGCATGAACCTCACTCCCCCTCGATGATCGGCTTGACAATATTCTCCTGCAGCTGCAGGCTTACTTTTCAAGTTAATCTCTTTTGGACTGTTGTTGCTGTGCGAAGAATTGGTGATACCCGAACTAATATTCTGCTGCTGCTTCTTTGCTGCAGTAGATGATTTGGTCATTTCCATGGTATCTTTGCTAAAATTTTGCTTTGGTAAATTTGATTTTGTAGTGCTGGCCGTCGCCGAAGAGGTAACCGTCTCGTACTGTCCGTGTACGCGAGGAGAAAGAGAAGCAGCAGCAGCTTCTCGCCGCGCCGGCGACGCAGTAAATATGCTTGGCCGGAGTAGCTGGGTGATCGACGACATGGTGCTGCTGCTCCTCCTCTTTTGATTTCTACCGAACAACGTCGTCGACGACCAGAATCTCGAATCACAGCTGCTAGACTTGGTTCCAGACTTCTTCGTCGACGCCTCAGCCTGGGGCAGTTCATTTCCATGGTTTTCAAAAGGCGTGCAAAAAATAGAAAAATAAAAAAATGCAATGAATTCATTCAATTTTTTAAATAATTTATTTAATATAAATAATATTTTTAATGTTAATAAAAACATTCTTTCAGTATTCTATTATTTCATAGCATATATATATATATATATATATTTTCATATCAAGTGTTTAGTAAAACATATAGAGAGTGATCCTCAAAGCATCTCAATCATTCTATGGTTGAAAAATATAAAATACAACTAATTCATTAAAAATATATAATATATAATTTACTTAAATCTAAGTAAGGGTGTTTATAATTCATTATGAGAATATATCTAATTTCTATACTTTTAAATTAGTTTTAATAAAAAATATTTCTAAAATATTCTATTATTTCAAAGCATATAAAAAATACGTTTTTTTATCTCAAGTGTTTCGTACAGTATACAAAGAGTGGTCCCCCAGTGCGCCTGGGTACTAACTGTTACGGGGGAGGAGAGCGGGGGGGACAGCTAGCTCTTGTTGAACAGCTCCTCCAGAAGATTAAGGAGGAGGTCTGGGATTCAATGTTGTTGTTGTTCTTGTTAGAGCTAGACGAATTATGTGCATGAGTTGTTGTAAAGAAAATTCCTGGATGAGGGCTTACCTGCATTTCTTCAACCGCGTAAGACTCGCTGTTAGTCTTGAACATTTCACCGCGTTTGAACGTGCTCCCTAACGATTTGGGGGAAACAGATCTCGACAGCCTTCGGACGTGACCTCGTCTGTCCAGCCTCCTGCCGCCTGTTGTTATACTCTCCTGCAGCTCTGTTGCCCCCGAGATGGAAATGATATTAGAGGAAGAATCGAGAATGTTCTGTTTCTCGGAATTACTACTAGTAGCTGTAGACCTGGGAGTGCTACTGATAGTTCCAAAAAGATTTATGAGTATGGAAGAACCTGCTGTTGCAGCAGCAGCTGGTTTACTGCTGGTCTTCTTCGTGTTTGTTCCTGATCGACGACATGGTGATCGAGGAGCTGCTGCTGGTGAACCAGGAGTGGGGGAGCTAGCAAACGGGGACGTCCGGCCTGTAAGTCTATATTGTTTATTGAAGCTGGTCCACGTCCTGCAAGCTGAGCTGCGAGAACTGTTTGAGATCGAATCGCCAGCAGCAGCAACAGAGCTCCCCCTGGCAGCTGGAGAATCATTGCAGGACGGAGTCTGCGAGACCTGATCCACCCCGCGTTGTAGTCTGGGAGGTAGACTCAATATAGGGACGGGTCGCCATTTGAAGAAGAGCTCATCGGGAGTCGACATGCAGCTGCTGGCCGGAGAAGCAGCTGAAATTGCAGGGGATGAAGAAGCTGCCTCCACTGGCCCCCGTGGCTGATCACTTTGGAACTCGAAACCAGCTCCAGCTTCTTCAACCGACGTCGAGCTGCTGCTGCTGCATTCTCCAGACGATGTCGTCACGCTCATACCACCAGCAGAAGCTGGATGGGCATCGACTCCAGCAGGACTCTCGAATTCAGAATCGGTAGAGTGTGAAAATCGATCCGAAGCAGCTGTTGAGCCTAAGGAAGACTCAATATTATCGACCCTAGCACCTGCTGTCTCCGAGGAGCTGCTGAAAAAACTCCCGCCGAAAGCTTGATCATCGATTTCGCCTCCTTCAGAATTACATTTGGATCCACCCAAATTCCTTAAGGGTGTGCCGGGAATTTCTTCCCAGCTGAAGGGGATGGCAGCACAGACCTCACCAAAGGAAACTTTTTCTTCCAGTTCTGGACTTAAGTAGTAAGCTCCTCCTCGAGTACGCGCCGGACTCGAAGGTGCACTGAGGAAACAAGCTGCTGCGCCGGAGGAGGAAATTCCACCACCCCGGCTGCTATCCTGTGTACTCATTGGATCTGCAGCTGCGTATAAGAAATGACGTCGTCTTGCAGGGGACCGCGGCAACCGTACCACAGAAAAGAATGGCTCCTCCATCTCTCCACCTCGAACTACACAAGGAGCTTTTGGACGATTCCTTCCCTTTGTGGGAAAATTGTCGAACTTTACCTCCAAGAATGGACTAAAAACGCAAGTAACAGTGCAATTCACAGGGAGTTTTGTGACATCCCTTCACAGGGAGCCAGCCTCACAGGGAAAGTTCAATTATGCCACCTAGAAGGGTACTGTGAACCATGTCAAAGGCTCGGAAGTTGGTAATTTTTCCCTGGCTACAAAGCACCTAGCTATAGGAGGAAACGAATGAATTTTCCCTTTGACATTGGTTCCAAGAGGGATTTCTAACAGGGATAACTGCAAGCTTTCCCACATTGCACACAGGGAGTTGTATGAAAACTCGTAGTACTGCAACCAAGGTGAGCTGGTATGCTTGACTGAGAGTGATTGTTGTAGCAAATTTTGAACATACAACTATCACACTCGAAGTCAGCCAGAACAAAGTAGAAGCAGCTGAAAATCAATCACATAAGATTTATATTATCGCAGCAACAACTTCAGATCTCACAGGCAACAAAACTGTTCAAGATTAAATTATTCTGAGTGGAAATTCCATAGGCACCAGATGCACCAGGGCAGAGAAGAAGAAGAAAGAAAGGAGATCTGTTAAATTTGAGGGCTCTGCTGAGTAGAAAAAAAAGTCTAACTTGTAAGGAGCTTTAGCAGGTTGAATCTCAAAAGACAGAAAATTGATTCAGAAGTTGAGCCCTAGAACAACTACAAAGATCAGTACTCAGGACTATGATGATGAGCCCAGCTGATCCATGAAAACACAAAAGACGATGACCAAAATCCAGCACCACCAACAACAACTACAAATTGAGCACCAAAACAGCAACAACAACAACAAGAGGATCACGAGATAGAATGGGTTTGAGATGGAAATTGGAAGATCATGTCAGAAACAGGGATGGGGCCAGAAGTCTTGACCACTTGAACCTCTCTACTATGGCAGCTGTTGCAGCAGGCCATCTACCTAGTCCTGGTGCGCGGGGGAGAGCTCAGAACCTGCTGCTCAGAAGACGACTTAGGTGGGCTTTTTTATTATGCCTGGGAAAAAGTCTTCTCTTTAATTGTTGCAGAACGTGGTGACCTAAAATTCTATGCTTAATTCATTAAGAGCAACTTTCCATTACATTTGTTCCATCTAACCAATGCTCTTGAAGTCAAGTGCTGATGGTTCTGTTACGTACGCAACCAAAAGAATAAGGAGTTGGGAACAGAATTTGTTTTCTTTGGTTAATATGATCAGATTAAATTTGACATTGACAAATTGTGAGTGTTGACCTTTTGTTTGGTACCCCCACAACATCAAAGGACGACAAAATCAGGGAAGTAAGCAGTTTTTCTCTAGTAGTTTAACTGGACCAGGGGATTTCTTTTTTCAATTTCATGAGGTAGGGGAACTGGCTGGCAAATCCTCCATGAGTGACTTAGCCAAATCTGGCTACAGGGTAGAGAGAATAGTAGAGTTTTTTTTAAAAGCTGTGCCAATTTGCAAAAATCTATAGTCTAAATGTAGTGATTTCACCTTTTTTTTTCCCCTTGAAATGTGGCAAATTTTATGGATTTTTCTTTAAAAAATCCTTTGTGAAGTTGCAACCCCCTTTTTTTTGTCACCAAGAATTCTGCCCCAGAAAAAAACACTGAACTGGACCTACATCATGTAGGCTATGCACATTGTACAGAAAAAGTAATGTTCTTTCTAGTGTGTTAAGCATGTTGGGGATGTGCATTAGTGCTGGCCGGTTTTGGTTTTTGGTTGATTTTGGTTCTGGTTATGGAGGACATCTCTCAAGTATGTATTTAGGTTTGGGTTATGTGTAGATAGGTAGAACTGGATCCAGTTTGGAATTCGACACACTTAAGAATTTTTTAAGAACCTGTAATCAGGGTTCTTGAAATGTGAAGAATTGGGTACAGAACTGGACCAGAGGTTTTATTTTTAAAATAAAACCCTCTTAAATCAAAATTTTAAAAAGTTGAAACCAGGATTGGAGGTTCTCTTGAAAAGTAAGAAACAACCAAAACTGCAGTTCGTCTCTATACAGGTTCACTCTTTCCATGTGAACTTTTCTCATTCTGAATGCCTAGTAAGGGCCCTGCATAAAAGGGTTCTATTAGCCTGGTGCTTGCATTAGCTGGAGTTGGACTGGCTCTAGAAGTTGTTTTGTGTTTCCCATGTCTGAGGGTAAGGCTTTTAACACTTGTTTTCCTTGGTTTTATTTTGGCTAAATGACTACTGAGGGGTTGTGTCCTCTTTTTCTTTTTCTTGTCACATCAGCAAACTAGCATCCCCTTTCACATCCCAACTCTTTAGCAAAGGCTCCTTTCACTTAGAGCATCACTACCCACATCCTTTAGTTGGGCCTCCACCACTGTTTATTACATCAAACTTAGAGTGCTAATTATTTTCTCAACCCCGCCAATAAGCATGTCATATAAAGTGAGAGACCATTTAAATGCCACCATATGGGCCAATCATTGTGACTGGCCAACTGCGATGATTTCTTTTCATTTGTTGGCCCTTTTGGAGATCATTGCATCCTGTACATATTTATCACTCAATATTCAATTTCATGCTGACCTTTTTTCTTTTAAGAATTTTTGTTTATAGCCAAAGTGGTTATCATACATACATAGGAAGATGAAAAAAAAAGTGGCAATTATCTCTTCTACGATTTAGCCAAATTTGACTGTAAACCAAATATGAAACGCAATCCTTTATCATCTTTCTATATTTTGGCTACACATTAAAAACGAAGTATAGAAATCTGGCAATTTTCACTATTTCTTTTCTAACTTCTGGCGATTGGAAAACTCCAAAAGCTCTTGATTTTCGAATTTTAAAATTTGAAATTCGCTTTTTGGCAAAATTTCGCCTATAAAAACGGCTGATGGTGACTAAGAGCATCTCCAGCACGGCTCAGTATGTCATCCTGCACAGTAAAATTGGATGAAGAAAAGTGGAAAACTGTCGATTTGGCTCAGCATAATTGCTTAGTTTGCTGTCTTTGGTAAAAGGCGCAGCACCAGTGTGCACCCAAAGAAAAGAGTGTATTAAATACGATCTGACAGCTTGTGAGTGTTTCTGATTGGCCCATCATAATGATTGATCCAGGTGGTTTGTTATTAGTAGTCCCCACCTATTTGCTCTCCCAGTTTCAGGCTTATTGGTGGCATTGCAAAACTAAGTACATAACTGAACTTGGATGTGACTTTGTTTTTTCTCAGGGTCACATACTGAGCAACGCTGTAGATGCTCTAAGTGCTCTTCTAGAGTAGCAGGAAACACATGCATGTACCCATAGCTTTGGATACATATGAAATTGTCTTTTTGACACTATGTTTGCTCAGGGTAGTGACAACTGCAAGAGGATCTGCACTTAAAGGAAATGACAGTTTTTTATTGGTTGATCTTAATGATAGACCCAGGTGATGAGAGTTAAATAGCCTCTCAGTTTATATTGTTCAGTCTTTCATTCAATGCAATGGATGATTGGCCCTGGTGATGAGAGATCAAGGCCTCTCAGTTTATAGTGTTCAGTCTTTCAATACAACGGGTGAGAAAAGGGGAAAAGTTTAAGACTGGATCTTGGGTGACGTGAATACTGATAGAGGAGAACCACTGGAGGTGCACTGCAGGTTGTACTTCATCTAGCTATTGTGTACTATGCAACTGTTGATGGAAACGCTCTCAACGCCTCATTTGCACCCAATGAAGTCAGGTTTTTTCTTGCGTATTTGTGATGTAGCTGAACTGGCGATCATCCATCATACAGCTTAGCCAAATTTGGCTATAAACAGGACGTGAAAGTAAAAAAGTTTAATATTTCTTCACATTTTTGGCTACATACTAAAACCCAATAGAGAAATCTGAAAATATTTTCAATAGAAACTGTAAAAATTTAGTAATTAGAAAACCAAATAATTACACATTTTAAGCCATTTTGAAATTTTTTTAGCCAATTTGATAAATTTAACTTGAAAAAAGGTTGGATGAAGTGCATCTATAATTTGATAACTATGTAATTATCTAAGGGTTTAACATAGATAACTTATTAAGTGATGGGGTTTCCTAATTTAATAATGATTTAGTGATTTATTATAATTAGTTATGATTTCAATTAATATGCATGATTCAAACATGATTCATTACAAAAATTTGAACACACATTAATATGCACAGTATCTATAAAAGTTAAAGTTCAATTCTGCAAGATCTCCACAAGAAAATTGTGTGTTATTTCATGCATGTCTTTCCCAAGCATATACATATGTGACTTTGTTAACAAATTAACTAATCTATTTCACAAGTACCCATGGTTAGAGTGTTGGCTCACCAGGCTGGATATGAAATAGGAATTTTTAACCACCTGAAGGAGCGGTAATATTATCTCAGCTCTGAAAACATGAGGAGAGACACTACAAGCTCCAGGCTCTAGAAGATGCAGTTGCTAAAGTCAAGCAAGCTACTATGTACTTATTAAAGCATAGATCACTAGAGCTCAAGATTATGGAATAGCCCCCCAAAAAAAAGGCTATTACCACTGGCCAAAAAATGTGTTATGGAATATTCCCAATGACCTGTGGTCATTGGACCATGGTATGAGAATATTCTAGTACCAAATGTCAGATAACCCAAGACCGTTCATTATGAAAAATATTCCCAAAAAGCTTGGGCTTCTTATCCCTGGACACAGGAATATTCCCAAGGGACACTGTTTGAAAGAATATTCTATGCCATAGCTAATGATAGCTAGTCAATGAGTCATGGTTATGGCCAGTTTTTTTTTTGCCAAAGAGCGAAGTTTTAAAATTCAAAAAGAAAGTGAATTTTGAGGTATTCTGTCACCATAAATGTGGGGGGAAATAAAGAAAAAATCAGGATACTTGTATATTTGGTTTTCAGTGTGTAGCCAAAAATGTAGAAGGATGATGCAATTATTTTTGGTTTATAGCCAAATTTGGCTAAATCGTTGTAGGGATGATTGACACTTTGGCTACAAACAAAATACCCTAAAAAGAACAATGGAACTTATGGCCAATGATAATAGCCATTTTGTTACCTATTCCATTAGGGTTTCTTGAGGTAACCAGAGCCAGGATTGTTGGCCTGTAGATGATGCTGTCCTTAGCTTTTAAATTTAGGCCAAAGTCTTGATAAAACTTTCCGTAAAGGTTGGGTGCAAGTCATAAACAACTTGACTTTGGTGAGAAGTTGCAGGTCCAGGTCAAACAATTTTCTTCCTCTCATTCAGCTGACTAAATTTGTTCTATGACAGCCTCGTTTCCTCTTTCCTTCCCCCCTCCCCCCAAAAGGGTTTTGGCAACTGATACTCAATCATCCCAAACAGTTACCTAACAGGTCAATCTTAATTTTAAATCAAGACAGTTGGGTCACAGTGGCACAAGCTGCAAGATGTGTCCAAGAACATGGAGTTTTCATTTGTAGGGTAATGCATGGCATGAAACTTGATACTTTTTTTACCATCATACCCAGCGGGTACCAGATGGGTACCCACCAAATATCACAGTAAAAAAGTAAAACAAAGTAACACAACCATTCCAAAAACCAAACGCCTAGGGTAGCCTGCCCTATGACCGAACATCGCGTAAGACTAAACACTTTATTAATATCTTCTCATCTCTTCTTCTTCATTTTGAGTGATTGAAACCGTTGTGGGAGGGCTAACTTGAGCTCTCCCATTCGTCTTTGAACAGCAGAGGCAAAGGAGTAATTATAGAAGAGCAAGAAGAAAAATAAGCTTTTCCAAGTTAAAAAACGCGTTTTTCTTCTCATTTCTTCTCTTCTACCCCCTCTTACTTTCAATGCCCATAACTTTCTCATTTCTTGTTCAATTTAAGTGATTTAAAGTGCTTTAAGAGCGTAACCTTATGATCTACAAATCATCTTGGAACCATAAAGGCAATAGAGCGACTTTCAAAGACTTTTTTGCGTGTTCAATAATAGTCTTCCAAGTGTTCGGTGGTTTTTCGTTTCCACCATTTGACCCCCCCTACTTTGGAGGGTCACATCTGACTCATTTCTTCATCTTTTTCAGCGATTCAACTTTTTGTGGGTGAGCAAATAGTAGGGCTAAAATTCCTCTTTTGGCATGAAATTCAAAGAAGCACTCCAGAAATTCGCAGACCTCTGAGACACTACGTGTTCAGTGACTGGCCTGGCTACCCTAACTCTACGGGCATTTCACTTTTCGAAATGCCCACTTGCTCCTACTGACTCATTACCAGATGTAAGGCGCCCTCCATTTCTATTGCCACAAAATGCAGAGTGCTTTGTAATGCATTGAATCCTGAACCTTCCATTTGATTGAAGACATCATCATAAAGATCTCACAGGCGGGCACTCTGTTCTCTCATGCAGGGTGGAGATCCATATGGCAAGTAATTGTGTTTGATAACTTTCTCCCATATTGATGTGAGGCCGCAACATATTGGCCTGCCTCAGCCATTGCACTGGGTAATGCTCTGGTGCCGAGGCATGATCCTATATATGTCCCTAAACTTACGCATCACACAGTTCATCAGCCCATCAAAAATTAATTGTATTCCCTCACCCAGATCATATTTGTCACAATTTTTTCCTGATATTTTGGAAGCTGAACTAGCTACTAGTGAAGACAATGAGCTCAATCAAAAAGTTGAATTTTTGAGGGTTAGAAAAATTTGCAAAAGAACTTTCACAAGTGTTGATTTACATATCTCACAAGTTTGCTATCAAAAATTGTTGATCAAACATGTGTTTTGAAAGCTTAAAAGAAAATATTCTTTTTTAATGAAATTCACCAAAATTATGGTTTTTTGTTGTCAATGTATTGGCACATGAAATAGAAGTCAATTGGGATTCATTAGCAAAATTGCAAAGTGTACACCACCAGAAGAACTGGCAACAAAACAGGAGGAGCTTGACTTGCCTTTGTTGGTGAGATCCTTGTCCCCAACGGGTTGGAGTGTCACATTCAGGCACTTTTTCAGGCCTGCGTGCGGTACAGGCAACCATCTGCTGCTTCCACTTTTGGTGCAGTCAGTTTCACTTGTAAGGTGAATCAATGGTGGTGGACACACTTGAGATGTGAATCAAGGGTGGGAAATCAAGCCCTGAAACAACCCACTTGTCACCTAAGGGAACACACTTGTCTTATCTGGCCGCTGCATTCCTGGGTAGAACAAGTCCTACAAGCCCCATTCCATAATGCTCAAGTAAGTTCTAAGTTGACAAAGTTGTACATCAAGAAGTAATTTGGCAAAAGAAATCCAGGACTTTACCTAGTATTGGGGACACGAATTTGGGAAAAAGACCAAAGTAGCCATTTAGGATGTGGACATATTCCCAAAAGTAATGCTGAAATATTAGTAGTCAATTTGCATAGCACATTCTGGAAGAGCAAAGGGCTCAATGTCAGATGATAGACCTATTGAAAAGAATGACTTCGACTCTAATGATACTCAATATGAAATTTACTTGCTAGATGGGGTTTGAAAGAGTGGCTGACCCATATTTCATAGTCAAGAGTTTCTGTTTCTTGCAAAGCACATTGGTAAACTTCTCAACTCGATAAATAGTGCCCGAAGTTGACTTTGCTGGCAAAGGGTTTTGTGTAGGGTAATGGCCTTCAGGCCAAGGGCCGATATTTGGGGAACACCCCACCCTCAGGGTGGTGCACAAGTGTAAAAGTCCACTAAAGTTTTACTTTTAAAAATTGTCTACCGTGATACCAAGTACCATTGGGTATCACGATTTTTAATAAAAAAAAAGGTAACTTGGGCATTTTGAAAAGTGAAACACACGCCTCTGCAGTCATTTCGCCTTTAGAAATGCCAATCGCACTCTTTGATTACATCAAATAAGGCAACCTTCATTTAGACTACCAAATACTTCTGAGGCCTTTACCGCTGTGGGGTGGGTATTTGTTTTTTTTAATAGCCAGGTCTGGGTATTTGAAAATTAAAAAATACAAAAAACAGCCCGTCTGGTTCTATAGTTTTAGGAGATTTAAAGAACCACCTGGGTCTGGGTCTTAAAAACCCAACGAGGTGCAGTCATGAGGTGGGGCAGGGGTTGAGGTATGTGATGAACCAGGTATAATGCTTGGTTCTTTAACAAAAAAACTGGATGGGTACAAAAATGTTTTTTCATCAGGGTCTTTGGCAGACCCCTTAGAAACACATGTCAAGTCTTTAACAATTTCCTGCAAGGTCAGGTCTTTGTCAAGTCTTTAAGGCTTTGGCAAACAGTCTTAAATCTTTTAAGCTTACAAGGTAAGAGTTCTTCTTTCATTGCAATAGGAAGGCAGCACAATCTGAATATGAAAAGGTTAAATTGATCCGAGTTTTTTAAAAACACCTATTCTCCCTAGGTTGGGTCCGGTTATGAATATTTTAAAAAATTAAATCATTGATTATGAGGTGCAGGTAAGTGTTAACTTTCAAAAAATGTCGAGTAGGGTTGAGGATCCGAGTTTTTGACCAGCAAACATATGTGCATATATTGCTAAATACTTGGTTAATATCTAAAGAAAAACATACTCGCCCCACACTAATTTTTACCAATGTTGTGTGGGTATATTTTTGACCTAGATATGCCCACCATATTACATTTAGGGCATAGTATATAACCTAACCTATTTTTTGAAATTTGATATACCTTAAACTTATTCATACCCTATTCTATCAAAAATGACATAACCTAAACCTATTCACATCCTTTTTCAAGTGTTTGATTCATGCATATCTGGGAACAAATATATTTCAAAGATTGGGTATATAAGGTTTAGGGTAAATAGGGGTTTACACCTATATAACCTATCCCTTACCCGGCTATACCCTTAATTAAACCCCTATAACCCCAAACCTAAAATCTACCTATTCCATTTAGGGTTGAATCCTAAATGTTAAATTTCATAAAAAGTTTAAGGTTTACAATTGATATCTTTGTCAAATGATCACTTTGAGCTTTTTGGTGTTTATAATGAATGTTGATGTTGTTTTTTCAAACCTTTGATTGTCTTTTTGAAATCATTGAGCTTCAAGTGCCTCCATTTTAAAATAGGTGATCATTAAGGAACAAGGTTGGAGCACTTGTTTTTGTTAGATGTTGTTACACACATTTTTTTTGCAATTTTTTATTTGATCTTCTATTTTATAGAATCATATTGTTGTCAAGTTGTTATTTTCTTGCTCTTTTGTTGCATTACAATCACAATGTTAGTTAAATCATCCTTGAAAAGCTTGATGCTCAAATTCTTGCTATTCAAACCCAAGGCGACATGCCATCACCACTTGATGTTGTTGTTACAAACTCTTTGTTTGGCAAGTTTATGACCATGATCACAATAACAAATCATGAAATCAAATTCTAGGAGCAACTAGCTGCCTTTTGTGAACAAGCAATATTTTGGATTCCTTGGGGTTGAAAATCTTGTCCATGGACCTTTTACAAGGGTATATGCACTCTCAGGTGGACAAAAATGGGCAAATGTAAACCCCTCAAAAGTATTTTATTTTTATTTTTCAACAATTGGATGATTATTAAATGTGTCAAACAATAAAATATTAGCCATATGATCTAAACATTAGTTTTATATCTAGCCATCCAATAAGGCAAACTGTGCATAGGCAAGATAGGACACAATAAAAAAAAAATTCAAAATTTGGCCATATGTGTCAAGACCATGGTCGCCATTTCCATGTTGCGAGAGTCATTTACCACATGGGTTTGTTTAATCATTCCCAAGCACTTTCATGAATTTTTTGTTTTCATATTCAATATTGCATTTTCTTATCTTTGTACTCATTCCAGGGAATATGCGTAAGTTCGTTGTTGACCTTGCAAAAATAGGGCATATAAGTTTGTTGTTTACCTTGCAAAAATAGCATGTATAGAAAGAATCATCATGACAAAGGTTTTACCCACTTATAGTGGCAAGTTAGGCGGCAAGGTAGAATCATTCAAGAAACCTAAAACAGAGGGAGACTATGGCATTTCTCTAGCAAACAAACCAAGCTTTGTTGCTTCCTTGTATGCAACAATTCCTTGGCTAGGAGATGGAGGCATGATGACCCGCAAGCATTTTGCAAAAGACTACAATTTGAAATGTGAGGGTCTTAGTCCAAACCAAACGAGGGTGCCTAAAGATGTAAGCTTAAAAGATATTTCCAAGTTTTTTGGGCCAATCATCAACAAAAATGGCTATAATTATGTTCATTCAAATGATCTAAAGTTCATTGAGAAGGTAGAATCTTTATGGATGACAATACACCAAAAACCCTACCTTCCATCATCACAATTGATTTCTTTAGGAATGGCCAGAGGGCTGGCTTGTGAGAAAATGGGGAAGGCTATGAATTGGGCAGTGTATGGTGAATGAACAAATAGATAACAACATAAACAAAAGCAAAAAAATGAGCAAGTTGTGAAGCTTGTAAGTTTAGATGAGGAAGGAAACAACAAATAATATTTAGATTATGGAGGTGAAGAACGCGGTGGAATGTCAAATGTCAAAGGTTTTTGTTCTTCTTGACTTTTGACTAAAATTTGCGTTGAATTTACAATTTTCCTTGGGAGATGAACTTGTTGTGCATTTACAAAATCTTTGTAATGTCTAGGTTCTTAGGGTGGTTTAAACTTGCTTGAAAAATCTATGTTTTTATTTTTGGCAACAGCTCCTTGGGTAGCAACTCCTTAGACAACAATTCCATCGACAATAGTTGATGAAGAGTTGTAGCTATATCTTACACATACAAAAGCAAGACTTCGAGATGCAGAAGGTAAATTAGTTACATCAAATCACAAGAAAAGATAGGCAAAAGTTTTTATTGTAAAAACACAAGATCAACTTCAAAATTACAACCACCTTGTTTCTATTGCACAAGCAACCATGGTTGCTTTAGAAAAGGAATTAAAACATGTGCTCAAGATGTGGAGAAGGAGGTTGTGCAAAAAACAATTGATGCATAGAGAAATGTTTTTGGATTGGTTTCTTCCTTGTTAGAGACTACTATTTCAATGACTAAAAAGGTGGCTAAGGATTCAAAAGTCGCAAGGAGTTTTCTATATGCTTTGGAAGAAAAAGTTGTTGCATACAAATGCCACCACTTAGCAACAAAAGCACATGTGTGCAGGATTGAAAAAGGTTCATTCAAAGGTCCTTGTGTTTCCATGCCTTTAAATTTTGTGGATGATTATGATATGGGTTTGCCCACTTGTTTGTGGGTAGAAAACTGTTCATTTTGTGGTTTGGCACTTGAGCCCTTGTGGGCAGGAAAAATTACTTCTTGTAAACATGTGTACCATGACTGGTGTGCACATGTGCATTTCAATGTGTCCATTGAATGTGTAGCCTCATTGTGTGGAGAGGAGATGCATGAGGGATGATGGAAGGTTGTTGGAATTTTGAAGCCTAGAACTGAACCATACTTCCACCTCATTACAATCAAGGCCGACAATTCAAAACATCTCTTGCAAATTCCCAAGGTATGGACTTTAACCTAAACTACCAATCTTGCATTAAACAACTAGTTGAGGGTAGCACACGTATGTAGAATGCCATGAAATCTAAGGTTGAAGTGCACATTGAATTTCCATATGAGTATAGAGTCTATCCACATGTTGTCCATTATTTCTATGGTTGTCAAGGATTTGGATGCAATTGGGGACTATTGTCCACAAATAATTGGCAACACATGTACATGTAGAATGCAATGAAATTTAAGGTTAGAATGCACATTGAATTTCCATATGAATATAGAATCCATCTATACATTGTCCATTATTAATGTGGTTTTCAAGTATTTGGGTGCAATTGGGGACTATTGTTCACAAACAATCAAGTCAATTCTTGTAAGAATCCATACATTAGTAATTTGCTGAGAGCCAATTAGGTGTAAATGGAATTTTTTGTCCATTTGTGTCCAGTAAAAGTCCATACCTGAAGGAACTTAAAATAGTATTAATGTAGAGTCAATGTTGTCTATGGACTTTAGTAGTTAATATTTCCATGGGGTGAAAGCACGACTAGGGGGATTGTTTGGACTATCACACTTGTAATTATTCTAAATTACATACAAATGTAAAATTTAAAGCCATGTTCAAAATTAACATTATCAAAATTTTATTTATTCATGTTGTCATAAACTTTAATGGGAATCATCACAAAAAAATTGGATGAATTTTAAGAAGATTATGGACTCATAATGGACTTTTGAAATGACAACATTATGTTTGCCACACAAAGAAAATGAAAAATGTGGACTCAAAAAATACATCAGAGTAGTGTCAAAATAAAAATTTAAAAAGAAAGCATCATCAAATAAAGAATTGATTAGTGAAGTGCATTGAAATTTTACTAATATATATATATATATATATATATATATATATATATATATATATATATATATATATATATATATATATATATATATATATAT
>Ga0116227_10005354_pt1 | contig 27084 bp, 13 predicted proteins | sample S1TSphgellanicum_FD_89693 | JGI IMG/M metagenome (GOLD analysis project Ga0116227, IMG submission 89693) | Host-associated microbial communities from peat moss isolated from Minnesota, USA - S1T2_Fb - Sphagnum magellanicum MG | ecosystem: Host-associated > Plants > Peat moss > Unclassified...
CATCACAATGGGCCTTTGTTTTTTTTTTTGGGGGGGGGGCTAGGGGGAGTTGTTCTTTTGTTTTTCTTCCTTGTTCAATCTCTACCATTTCCATTAGCGAAGGCCAAAAATGGTGATTGACAATTTTGGCAACCAAAAATACATGTAAAGGCTGAAGCATGCACTCAAGGTGCCTTGATTTTTTTAAAAAAAATTTCTGAATGGGGCTGGGGGGAGAATTTTTTTCATTTTTCTTTTGTTCCTTTCAAGTCCCCAATGGGTTCCCATTAGGTTCCCAATATATTGCTTAAGTTCCCAATGTGCTCCCCAAGGGTGTTCCAAATAGCACCTTGCTTTAATCCCATATGTTTTGCCCAAAGTCCTCCCTTTCTCACCTATATAGGTGGGCCAAAAGGGGAAGCATTCCATCTTGTAATAAAATCTTCTATTTGGGGGGAGCCTCCATAGTTTCAACTTTTTTTTGCGATGGGCCAATCAAAATAATTCATTGCAAGAAAAAAGGTTGGACTTGTGAGGCACCCCCAACTAATTAATATCAATCACACTATGTTCCCAACATGTGCCCAATTTGTGATACCTACATGCTCTAAATATGGATAGTATCAAATATTTTATAGATAAAAGATTTGGTGCTTCCATACGTAGGAAGTCTTGTGGAAGGATTTGAACTCGTTAAGCCCTGGCTTGTGTTTTTCTTCTTTTAGAAATTTTTGTGCATTGTAGTGAGTTCCTGTAGGCCTGTGAAACTTGACCAAATGAAATTAGGGTTGAAAAAAATTTAGTTGGCTTCCATGTTGTGTGACACAAAATCACGATTGTCACTTGCAATGAATAAGGAAAAATGGTGAGGCTTAAATTTTATTGCTGATTGGATCCAATCATCCAATGATTATTTTGAAGAGTTCAAACATTTTTTCTAGTTTTCAAAGGTAGAAAATTACCTTCAAAAACATTAAAGTTATTTTACAAGCTAGACCAAGGTTGTTTTGCACATGATCAAAGTCATGGTGGATAACCCCATGTTTCTTTTAGTGAGATGTGATGAAATGAGAACATCTGATAACCACAATTGGTTGTTTACACACGTTTACATCATTGACAACTTGAAGTGTGTTCCCATATTGTTAAACTTGTAGGAAGTGGATAAAGCCACTTTTAGTAAATTGACAAAAAATATTATGTCTTCACTTGTCTAAAGTATGGAGGTATGACTAACATTGACCTAACCCAAAAGCTCATTGTTTTGGAGTAGATGGAATCACTATTTGTCAGGGTTGAAAAATAGGTGTGACTATTCAACTCATTCCAAATGATGGTCCATATCTCAATGATGTGCACTTCATGGCACACCACACAAATTAACCATCACCACTTTAATTTCTTTGAGGTTGGTTTCCAAGGTTGAAACCCAAAATGATGGGTCTAAATTGTGTGATCCTCCTGGCACTTGTAGCTCACTTGCCCACTTGAACATTTGGCGACCAAAATAGGAAGATTCAGCAGCGACACAAACAAGCAGGGAATAAAATGCGGCATCGAAAAGATCCCCAGAAATTGAGACACAACAGTCATGGAGCAAGGCGACAAGTCCCTAAACCTCTCCAGACTTTTCAACCACAGTAGCAACGTAACTGCTACACGGGTACCATGGTACAAACGTAAAGACCTGACTGAAATTTGCTAGTGTATTTGCTAGTGTATTTGTCATTTGACGAATTTCTCATCCACCCAGGGGAGGAACAATTCAGTTTGCAGGAGGGTTTTTCCATTTTGTAAAGTTTCTATGGCAGTCTTTACGCCAGGTAAAGCACTCAGGCAAGGGCATTACCAAAATGGGGCTCACTGTTGCCTATCCCTAGTGGGCAGTTATTTTGGTAATGATCTTGCCCTTCTGCTTTACATTACACATAAAAACCCCAGTATTTTTTTTTGTTGCTTTTAACCGTGGTAAATATTATATTCTAAGATTAAATCAAAGGTCTCTGAGTCCAAACTTAACATTTCCTGGGTGAAATATGGGCACTAAAAGGCCTCACCTCACTCAAGTGAAGGTATCAGTGTAAGTGCCGGTTCATGCAGTCTACTGTAGATGGGAACCTGGGTGACAGGTGTGTGGCCTTCCAAGTGAAGCCGCACCTTCAGAGGCTGTAATATCATGGTTAAAACTGAAATCTAAAAAGCCAACAGATTTTGAGTTGCTTCTAAACATTACAGTTACCCTAGTACATTCACCATTCCGGCATCTTCACAGACACACACATATATACACACTTCGGCAGTTAAATTAGGAATTCCCTGAAATTCCTACAGTTGAGGCAGGGTAAAAAATGTCTAAACTAAATTTTCTAGAACTTCCAACAATGTGAGCAGTTGATTCTGAGAAAATTTGACATTTAGTTTAAATAATTTAATTATTTGCCAGAATAGTAAAGGTATGGTATGGTATCCCATCTCTACACTAAATGGGGGTCTTTTACTCTAAATTTAATTTCCTCTGTTAGTTATTAGTTATTGGTCGAGGGCCTTCGTCGAGAGTCGGAGCCGGCGACGGATACATCGCTGAAGACGCCGGGACATGAGTGGCTAGTCTGAGCTCCAGAGGTTCATGGGCCAGAGCCAGGTCCTGGCGATGGCAGGAGGTGCGTCAGGGAAGAGTTTTGACCATGGCAGGAGGAGACGGCTTGACGGGTGGGAGTGGTGACGGCAGGAGGGGCGTCGGGGAGGAGTCTCGACGATGGCAGCAGGAGTCGAGTCGGCTGGTGGGAGTAGTGTGCCAATTTGGTCTTTTTTTTTTTTTGGGCCCTCTCTTTCCTTTTTCTTCTTCTGATTTACTTATTTATTTCCTCTCTTCCCTTTGTCTTTCCTTCTTTCTTCTGGCTTCTATTACTTCCTTTCTTTCTTCTTTCTTCTTTTTCCTCTGTTCCGTTTTTCTTTCCTTCCTTCTTTCTTTTTCCTTTCAAATATTCCATCAGATTCACGTTTAGGGATGAGGAATGATGGGAAACAAATTGCACAGAGTTTTCCGATTGGTAACATACTGGACAGTGGGTGTGCATGAATTTGTTTTAAATGAAGAGAATCTTTGAGAGACAATAGACTAAAAGCTTTCCAGTGTCTTGTTGTTAACATTAGGAATAAAAGTAGCAAATTGCTTGCTACATAATTTCTACACAATTGTAAGTTTTTTCAATGCACGTGCAACTTAATGCACATATTTTCAGACCAAATTCGTTCGTTTTCAATGTTCAGGGATTAACTACACATTTTGAATGCAGTCGCAAACTATTTCAACGTACTTGCAACTGAACACAATTTTTCAACGCACTTAAAGCTCCAATGGAGAAGTACTGTCCCTACAGCAACAAACCAGGCCCATATGGCTTTTCATACATCATGGTGTGTTGTTCCATTAAATCTTATACAAATCTAAATACGAGGCCATTAAATGACCTAGGGATAGAACTGCCATTTCTAGCACTAGCGGTAGAAACGACAAAGCCCACTTTAGGTGCAGCTGTTTGTTTCTGGGCAACAAAAGTCCTGCTAGTGACATATACATCTTTCCTCGTGTACAAAATGAGAGTTGTGCTCACTATCAGGCAAACATTTGAGGTGGAAGTGAAATGAGTCTCATTACAATTGGTCGGCAGTTCACCCAGTTGTTCACTTGAAATATTGGGTCCCTCCAGTCCTTTTTGCAGGTGAAAAATCTCCAAAATGCCACAGAAAAAACAAGTGGAAAAAAACCCCTTTTCATTAAAGACACCAAATTTTTATTTTTATTTTTCCGAGGAGAGTGCCACCGCAGTTTGTCTCCTGACTACAGTTTTAATGGTCCTCTACAAGTGTCGCCTGTGAAATTTGTCTGTGGATGCTGGCCAATTTGGCTGCATTACAAAATTGAAAACAAAAAGACTGGTCCTCGAAGGCTACTTTGAAGGGGTGATCATTTCAAACTTAAAGCGGGCATTAGTATAGGTATGCATAAGAGTCAAGGATAACAGTGCTAGGGACTATTTTTCTTGCAATAAGTACCGCTACAATAATGCACTAGCGATTCTGTCAGGCAACATGGGCCTTGGGTGGATGGCGCTAAACATGAGACGAATCAAATGCAAATTGGTCTCCAACAGAAAAAAGGCATATGTTACTGTAGCTGCCAAGTGGTATGTGATTTCCTCAAGTTTTGTTCTTACTATGTCCCCAAATCACTGACGCAGCCATTAGCCCAGGCCAAAATTGGTGACGCACAGTTTTGAAAATAGAAATTTCATGCAGCCAATGGGAAGGCTCAGCATGTGGTCATGGTGGGCCCTGGTTTTTTCTTTCTGGGGTAGGGGGCTGTGTGTGCTGCGGGGAGTTTTTTTGTTTTTCTTCCTCGTTCAATCTCTGCCCCTGCCATTAGCCTAGGCCAAAAATGGTGACCAACAGCAACCAAAAATACATGCAGCCAATGGGTAGGCACTCAAGGTGCCTTGATTTTTTCTCATTTAAGTTTTGGGTGGGGCTGAGGGGAGGATTTTTTTCATATTTCTTTTGTTCCCAACATGTTCCCTCTATGTTCCTTTCAAGTCCCCAATGGGTTCCCATTAGGTTCCCAATATGTTTCTTAAGTTCCCAATGTATTCCCCAAGGGTGTCCCCCTTAGCACCTCGCTTTAATCCCATATGTTTTGCCCAAAGTCCTCCCCTTCTCACCTATATAGGTGGGCCAAAGGGGGAGGCACTCCATCTTTCAATAGAATCTTCTATTTTGGGGGAGCCTCCATAGTTTCAACTTTTTTTTGTGATGGACCAATCAAAATAACTCATTGCACAAAAAAAGGTTGGACTTGTGAGGCACCCCCAACTACTTAATATCAATCACGCGTTCCCAACATGTGCCCAATTTGTGATACCTACCTGCTTTAAATCTGGATAGTATCACATATTTTACGAATAAAAGATTTGGTGCTTCCAGATGTGGGTAGTCCTGTGGAAGGATTTGAACTCGTCAAGCCCTGGCCTGAGTTTTTCTTCTTTTAGAAAAAATTTAGCACTGTGTGGTGAATTTCTAAAGGCCCATCCAACTTGACCAAATGAAATTAGGGCTGAAAAAACTTCCATTTTCACTTTGCCTTCCATTTTGTGAGACACAAAATCACGATTGCCCCCTGCAATGAATAAGGAAAAATGGTGAGGCTTACAATTTGTTCATAAATTGAGGGGAGAGAAAATTGTTGGTGTCTACACTGGACTCATTGATCAAACATTAAAGCCTTAGAAAGTGTGTTATTGCTATACCAAGAGTTACAATTGAGGAATATTTTGTGTGTCCTAATTATCATGTGAAATATGAAAAGGTCTATGGAAATAGATGGCATTTCAATGTTGTTGAACAATTGCATAATGGTGGCAAGGCAAAGAAAAAAAAAGTGCAATTTGTTGCCCCAGAGCATTTCCTCAAACAAGGTCAACCAATGATTGATTTTGAAAAGTTCAAATATTTTTTCTAGTTTTCAAAGGTAGAAAATTGCCCTTGAAAACATTAAAGTTATTTTACAAGCTAGACCAAGGTTGTTTTGCACACGATCAAAGTCATGGTGCATAAGCCCATGTTTCTTTTGGTGAATTGTGATGAAGAGACAACATTTGATAACCACAATTGGTTGTTTACACACATTTACATCATTGACAACTCAAAGTGTGTTCCCATATTGTTGAACTTGTAGGAAGTGGATAAAGCCACTTCTAATAAATTGACAAAAAATATTATTTCTTCACTTGTCTAGAGTATGGAGGTGTGAATGACATTGACTTGGCTCAAAAGCTCATTTGTTTTGGAATCACTATTTTTCAGGGTTAAAAAATAGGTGTGACTATTCAACTCATTCAAAATGATGGTCCATATTTTAATGATGTGCACTTCATGGCACACCACACAAATTAACCATCATCACTTTAATTTCTTTGAGGTTGGTTTCCAAGGTTGAAACCCAACTTGTTGGAATTACAACAACTTTAGATACATCCCTAAACATCATATTGAGTATAATAGATTGATTGAAATTTTGGAATTCAAGGGTGACAAGCTTTTGAAGAACATCAAAACACAATGGATTGGTGTTACTGTGCAAGAGAATTTTCTTTAAATACAAGCTTCTAGTGGTGAAAATGGTTGAAAACAATGGCCACATTGAAGATGTAAAAGCTAACTATGAACTCTTGTGTGATATAGAGATGTTACTAGGTTTGGCTTGCATCTTACCTTGTCTAGAAACTAGGCAAGAGTTGTCCAAGTTTGCACAAGAAAAGGATACCATCATTTGTGACTTCATTTATGCCTTAAAACTTGCAAAGGTTGACCTCATCACTATGTATTGCAATAATGAAAAAAGTTACAACCCTTAACATTTCTTTTGTTCTTTGAACTTGTTGAGAACATTAATGACGTTTTGTGTTTGATCTAGAGGAAGTAACATGCATCTCAAGTTGATTACACAACTTTATTTGTGGGAGGTAAGCTTTACATGTTGCATATTACTAATTCAACAACTAAGGTCACGAGCATGGTGAACAAGGAGGATTGGCTTCAAACTATAAATTTTATAAAAAATAATGTACTAAAGTTACTACAAATGTAATATCCAAGAGTTGTTGAATGCCACTAAGATAATTTATTTTCAATAGTGGCTAGTTCTTGAAGTTGAAATTACTTTTCCATGCCACATGGGCATAATTCAAGTTCATTTTGGGTGTTGAAAGGCCTTGGAGAGGTCTAAAAGGCTTTTTGGGCCACTATTGGACCCTATCCTTCTTGACAAGCAATCTTCTTTTCCAATATTGACATTACAAAACAACTATCCAATTGCCATGTTCCCTTCCCGTAATTACAACTTTATTACATGGTTATGGGACAAGTTTACATCAAGTAGAATTGTGAGCCATTGACTCTTGAAGTGGCTTACATTAAATGGAATTGTGAACCATCAACTTTTGAAGTGGTTTAAATTGGTGAAATTATATATGGTGATGATTCTTGCTAGCATGGAAGATAAAAAATCTTTTTCCAACCTTTCCTTCATGAATAATAATTTCGAAATCACCTTACTATTCACCTTGATCTTATTGTGAAAATGTATGTTCAAAGCTTCTATTCCTTTGAAACCTTTCCAATTTACATGATAATATGTGACTAGAATGAACATTAAACACATTATGGGTTGAATGTTTAGTGGATTTCCTTTTTGGGTTTGGTTCTTTTCAAGCTATTACAAGTTGTTATCAAGCTCAACTATGGGCTAACAGTGCCATTTCAACTTCCTAAATTATTTTTCCAATCATGTATAATGGTTGAAGAGAACCCATAATCAACATAATCAAGGCTATTATGAGGTTTGGTACTTTGTTTTGCATAACATTTGAAAATTGACTTCTTTTGGTTTTTCACAATGCTAATCTTCTTTTCAAGCATGAGGTGAAACACCTATTGATTTTAGTTGTTTTTTGAATATGTATTTTAACATAGGTATGAATATATGTAGGACTTTTGTTGTAATGATATGATCCCACAATGAAAAATAAAATGATTTACAACTAGCCTTGCAATTATGTTTTTGAGTTGCAATGACCATTTGCAATTTCATTACAAATCAACATATTTCTATGGAATGAGTGTTATTAGATGAGTTACATGAATTGCAACAAATTCAATTCACCGTATGTGGAACCATATATGTATGCAATTCATGTAATTCAATTGCAATTGTGTAAGAACAACTATTGTGCAATTCTAATGCAACCAATACGTAACCAATTTGCAACTGTGATTGTAACATCATGTTGACATTGCTTTTCATCCATCCATCAATGAAGAATTTTGTTGATTTCCATTGCAACTCACTTGCAATTATAGGTGTGCTGAAAAACACATTAATGGCTACAACTAATTTGTAATTATGTGACAACTCATGTTGGCACAAGGTAGTACTTGTGTATAACTATAATGTATCCAATTTGCAAATGGTAACTAGGTAATTATTGTGGAACAACTATTAAGCAATTTCATCCACTAATGAACCTAATGATTATGTGATTTTTTATTCATCCATCGACAAACCTAATGTTGCATATTTTTCATTCATCCATCAATGAATATAATGTTTGCATGGTTTTTCATTCATCCATTGATAAAACAAAGTCTATTGATGTCATTTGCAACTAAGTATTTAGTTATGGGTTCTAATGTAATTATATGGCAGTTGATTTTAGTAGTATTAAACAATTAAACTACAACTTATAATGCAAATGTGTAGACATTACACACACATTATCTTTGTCCAAATTATGATAAATAATGCAAAATTGCATTACATCTCGATTTATAAACATGAAATGGATCTAAAATTATATGCATTAACATTCAAGGTTGGAATATGCATTACAAAAACATATTAAAAAATGTTTCTTTCATTGAAATATAACTTGACGATAAACCTAAATATATTGCCCAAGCTATTTATAACAAAAAAAATCCTCTACTTATACAAAGGTCATCACAAAGATGATGGAACACAATAATCAATATTGTCATCTAAAACATTATTTTTTATAAATTAATATTTTCTTTTATTTTTGTTGAAATGGAGCTTGAACCATATTTTCTTCATTCCACCTTGTCTACTTGAAATTTTTCATATTATGATATTCAATGTCACATATGAAATGAGATAAAAAAACATATACATAACATTGTAGTATTGCAAAAAAAATTTGAATGTTCATCCTTTCAACTTAAATAAAATAGTTTACAATTGCAATGCTACTAACATAATTTTTAATCATTACAATGCAACATACATGACATTGATACAAATTAAATTATAATTAATTACACTTGTATACAACAATGGTTTTCAAAATAAATTGCATTCCATAGAATATTGAAGTTAAAATTCACCATATTTGGTTTATTGCTCCATCTTTGTTGTTTTGGAATTTGTCTTCTTGCATGTAGTGATTGGATTACTACACAACAAATAACACATTCAATGACATGGTTATTAACAACCTAACCAAATTATACAACATCACATGTGCATTCTCTTTTACTCAAGATATTATTTTTCAAACAAAATCACCATTCTATTTGTGAAAAAACCTTACATTGTATGCACAACTTTAATTTTAATGGATTCAAATATGAAGGTGAAAGCATAATCAATTATATGTAAAAGGTAATATTTTGAAATTGTAGTCATATTTTTACACATAAATGCAGGAAAATATAATCAAATATTTTTTAATCATTCACTATGAAAAATTGTGTCCATGGCAACTAGAGCTCCAAAACAACTAATATACAATTATATTACAACTATCCCATGGAAATATGACAAATTAATAAATAAAATGTCATGTCAAAAAATCAAGGATTTGAATTGTAATTGCAAATTAGTTGCAAGATTTATATTTATACAATGCAATGTATGCATTGTATATACGATTGTAGTCAACCATGTTTGACTTTGTTGACAAGTTACACTTTAGTTGCATGTAACAATTACATCACAACTAAGATAAATTTAATTATTAATCAATGATTATTTTGCAACAAATGTACAGCCTTGAATAACACATATGATCATGTCATGTGTATACATTTCCACTGCCTAACATGTATGACATTTCAACTTGTTTGCAACTAGTATACAACTATATTTCATCTTAAAATTTGAAATTTAAAGATCTGAAATTTGGGCGGGAAACCCTTAAACAAGTGATTCATGGTAATATATCAACAGATTTGCTTCAATGCATCAATGACCTTCATGCACTTATGTTTATGGATTTTTGTTTTTGCTTTTGGAGGTTGAAGGTTCTTGTTCTTGCCCCTAGAGAGGTTGAAGGCTTTTTTTTTTCTCTTGAAGGTTGAAGGTTCTTGTTTTTGCTCTTAAAGAGGTTGAAGGTTTTTGTTTTTGCTTTTGAATGTTGAAGGTTTTTGTTGTTTCTTTTGAATGTTGAAGGTTTTTACTTATATTTTTAGATGTTAAAGGTTATTTCTCTTACTCTTGGATGTTCAAAATTCTTACTTTTGGTTTTAAATGTTAAAAGTTCTTGATTTTACTCTTGGATATTTAAGGTTCTTATTTTTGTTCTAGGATGTTAAAGGTTTTTACTTTTATTCTTAGATGTTGAAGGTTTTTGCTTTGGGATGTTGAAGGTTTTTATTTTTACTTTTGGATGTTGAAGGTTTGTGACTATTGATTTTTTGTTTATTTGCATATATTTTTAAAAAATGATGTGAAAATATATTCCATTTTATTTGACAAGTTGATTGTACAAATTTAATTTAACTTATAATGATGAGAGATTTATGAAAGGTGATTTTTTTAATGATAATCATGTTACATATGTCTTGTTTTGTGTTTGAACATTTGTGATGACTTTTGTTGCTTTTATGTTATAGGGCCAAACTTTCATTATGTTTCAATCCATCAACATCAAAATTATGTATACAAGGTAAGATTCTTTTAAAAATACCTAAAATTGTAATTTAGTTTACCTAATTGTAAACACAATATTTGATTCTATTTGCAAGTGTAGAAATTGTAGTTTAGTTTGTATCAATGTTTTACATACATTGCAGTTTAGTGATAAATAAGTTGCATGTTAGTGGTAGTATAGTTGTAAACTAATTTTATTCAAGTCGAAGGGTTTATTTAAATAATTCTAACATTATAATGTCATGATATGCTACTGATTTCATTTCACATGTGGAACTAAATATCATAAATGGTAGATTTCAAGCAGATAAGGTGGATTGAAAAAATTGCATGGCTCAAACTCCATTTCAACAAAAATAAAAATAAAACATTCATTTATGAAACATAATGTTTTAAATAACAATATTTGATTGTTATGGGTCATCATTTTTATGATGTGACCTTTTGTTTAGATAGAGAAAAATGTTTGTTATAGATAGTTTGGGCATTATATTTAAATTGATAGTTAAATTATTTTTTGATAGAAACATTTTTTTTTTATTAATAATGTATTCTTCAACATGGAATGTTTCAAATCCATTTCATGTTTATAAATAATGATGTTTAATGCAATTCAACATTATTTATTATAATTAGGACAACATTATAATGGTTGTGTGAAGTTTGTATAAATACATAATAAGTTGCAATTTAGTTGTTTAATACTACTAAAATCAATTATCATACAATTGATTTGAAACCCAAACTTAAACATCTAGTTGCAAATTAGTCACTAAATCTTTTATTTTCATTTCATTTTTAATTATAAATTAGTTGCAAAGGTTAGGAATAGAATTCATTATTCAAATGGATGAATGAAATAATTAAGTAATATATTCGTTAAACTAATTATAAAATAGTTGTAAAATAGTTTTAAATAAGTTGCAAAGGATTGGGATATAATCCATTCACATCAAATGGATGAATGAAATAATTAAATATTATATTTGTCAAACTAATTGTAAAATAGTTGTAAATAAGTTGCAAAAGGTATTACCATACATTATTCGTCAACAAATGGATGAAAAACCATGTTGGCATTTCGTTCGCCACGTGGGCATTTTGTTTGCCACATTGGTATTTCATTCACCACATTGGAATGTGTGTGAAAATCTGACATGGAGATTAGTTGTAAAAAAATTGCATATAGTTGCATGTGAGTTGCACTGTATGTACGATATTATATATAACATAGGGTGTTTGTTGCAACTTGTTTATTAGCATTCAAGGCCGTATAGATACCATGAGTTGCAAGCGTCCATTGCAATTGGAAAACCTAATTGCAAGCCTAGGTGTAAAACTTTATATTTTTTCATGGTGATTATCAAACTATTATGCCATTTTAAATTGATTTTATCATATGTTGTATACAAAATTTGAAATTTTTTATTGTACTACAAGTAGGTAGAAAATATTCTTGAAATAACTAATGAAATTGTGTTCACAATTTTTTTATGGTAAAAAATTGATATATTTTTACATTTAAAGTTGAAAGTGCATAAGTAAGTTTTAAAATGGCATTAGCCAACAATTTAAAAACTCCAATATTTCATCTAGACTTGAACCTTATTTTATCTATTTGGACAACTTGTAAAATAAATAAATTCTACTTGTACATTTTTGGGAAATTTATTTAAATCTATTCTAAACATGCAATTATTCAATATCATTGTAATAAAATCAAAGAACATGTTCATATTGATTATTGAAATAAATAATATTTTTAAGCTTAATATGTTAAAGCTTAAATTATGGCTATTTTATATTTTTTTTAAACGAAGACCACGAAATGTTTAATTAATTGTGTTTTCATCCATTATCAAAGTTTGGCTCTATAACACAAGAGCAAAAAAAACCATAATAAATGCACAAAAATAACATGTGTGTGTGAAAATATTAAGTTTATTTCAATTCCACCTCCCACCTCAAAAATCCAAATGTTTAAACATAAAAGTAAAAGCCACGAGATAATTTTCATCAAAAAAATTTCACCCTTCACAAATATTTCATCATTGTAAGTCACACTTTACAAATCAACTTTTTAAAAAATTAAAAGATTTTTTCAAATTATTTTTATTTAATATATGCAAAAAAAAAATTTATAAAACATAAATCATGAAACTTCAACCTCCAAAAACAAAAATGAATGTTCAACCTAGAAAAACAAGAACAAGAACTTTCAACCTTCAAGAATAGGAATAAGAACCTTCAACATCAAGAACAAAAACCTTCAACTTTCAAATTTTCTAAATAAACAAAAAACAACCTTTCAACTCTACTTTTAAATTGGAAAAATGAAAACAAATTTACTTACATCTCAAACTTCCAATATCACAAAATTTCAATAAAATCTGTGCAAAGATTGCAAAACAATATGTTTGTGTAAAATTTATGGGCTCCAAAATGTAAAAATGGCAAGAAACATATATATATAATATTTATATAACTTATGTATCTAAGTCACTTATGATGTCTTGATATGAAGTATGTACAAAATTTTATATTTTAATTAAATTTGTGCAATTGAAATGATGTAAATATGCATAAAACTATGCAATTTTTGTGCATTGAACATGAACATTCATGTATGTCATTAAAAAAAAAGTTTTATCCATCTGAATATTTAAGATATTGAAAACATACAACATCATTGATATTAACCATAAATGAAATTCATATGATTTTTGTACAAACCTATGAAAATCAAATTTCAAACAAAATTTGTACGAACTTATGAATCATGGTTATTTTTTGATGTATGTAGCACATGATGTGATATTTGCATCATCAAAAGATTAAGAAATGCACCTTTCTTTTGGAAAAAGGAACTCCTTTTTAGTTCATCTTGAATTTCTTGACAATAGGCAAAAGTGCATGAAAGTTGTTGATGAAAGAGGAAATTTATTAATTTATTACCACTACTAAAAACTACATCCTATCCCACTGCTACATCCCACCCAACTAGCTATTGAGTGGAAACACCACCATGGAACAACATCTTGGGGGGATTCAACTATCCATTTTCATTGTAGTGGATGTTCAATGGAAAATTCATGTTCATGGATTACATTCTTGTTTGTGTGCCAATGGGGACCCAAAAGTGCTATGGTGGAATTGCACAAAATTTATGTGTGATTTTATAAAACTCCCAAAAAGAACCAACTATTCTTTATGTTGCCAAGTAACAACACTTTCATTATATTGTGTGCATGCAAGTTCATGTTTGAAACCACTATGTTGAATAGTAATTGAAATGCAGTTTGGTCATTGTCCATGAGCTATATGGATGTTGCATAATGGAAATGCACAATAGAAATTGCACGGTGGAGGTACATAATGCAAATTACAAAGTGGAATGCATGGTGGAAATTGTAGAATGGAAATTACATAATGGAAATTGCAAAGTGGACATGTACAATGGAAATTGCATAGTGGAATGCACATGCAACTTAATTTGTAATTAAACACAGGTAATTTATGACATGTTTTATTATAATGTAAAATGGTAATTGGATGGAAAAGACTTTGGATGGTTTCCAAGGAAACCAAGGTTCAATTTCCACTATAGTGGATTTCAAAATTTCCACCCATTGTTGGGTGTAATACATAGTGGAATAAGACATGGTTTTTAGTAGTGTATCATTTGTCACTTAATGGTTTTCCACCCAATTTCGATTTTTCAATTTTCAAATTTAAAGTTGAAATTTAGTTACATATTAATTGTTCACAATGAATACTTGGTTGACTTGGTTAATTCAACTAATGTGAACTCACATGTTGGCCTGGTTGATTTGGTTACTTTGGCCTACATGTTTACTAGATGTTAGTTGTTAGAAAATTTATCATTTATAATTCATCTTGAATTTCTTTATAATAAGCATAGGCACATGATCAACTTGAAAGAATTGGCCATTTTCAATGAAGCAATTAAGCATTTAAGGTACAAACTATCAAGGTATATAAAGGTGGATAGTTAAGTACACCCTAATTGAATTTGTAATTCAACATACACATTATCTTTATTTCACTTCAAAAGTAAACTTTCACCTTTGATGAATTCTATGGTTTGATAGGTCTATAAAAAGCAACATGATGTTGTGAGTTGCAACGTAATGGAAAACTAGTAATAAAACAATAAAACAAGTCACAAAATATTTAAAAAGTGGTATTTATAGTGGAAACCTTATGGCACAACTAGTTATATTAATGGGAATCGTCAACAACTAGTTGCAAACAAGTTGAAAGTGGCATATTTAATAGTTGGTGAAAATAAAATACATGTGGCATGATCATATGTGTCAAGGCCATACACTAGTTGCAAAATAATTGTTGATTGAATGTTACATTTATTTTAGTTGTAATTTAGTTGTCACATGCAATTAAAATGCAACTTGCCAACAAAATCAATCATGATTGATTATATCTATACCTATGGTGTGTACATTCTACTCTATAGATGTCCAACTTGCAACTAACTTGCATTTTTGTACGACTCCTTGATTTTGTAACCTAACATTTTATTTATTAATTTTTCGTATTTCCATGGGACAATTGTAGCATAATTATATATTAGTTTTTTTGGAACTTTAGTTCCAAAGCTATCTAGTTGTCACAAACATGATTTCTCATAATAATAATGCATTTATCATCCATTTGATGAAAAATCCTTTAAAATTCCAAAATGTTGTTCAATGTTAATGTCTTTTACAACATTAATTTGGCATAATGTGTTTAAATTTTTAGAGAAATTGATGTTGAAACAACAAATAACATGTATTTATTGGTAAGTTATTTTTTATGGTACCAAATTTTGCATTAATATCACAAATTAGTAATTATTCATATAGTTTTCAAGCTAAAAGATTAATAACCCATTGAACAAACATAATAACTCATTTAATTTTCATGAAAATGCAACCAAGCCTTTTCTTGTATAACAAAGAACATTTCTTCTTCCAAAAAGTTTTTCATATCATGTATTTTTAACGGTCAAAAACACTCTGAAAGTTTATTAGTGTATTGTCCCAATAAAACATAATTTCAAATTTCTTTCAATTGTAGTCCCAAGCATAATCATCAATATATTCTTTCATGCATTTTGAGAATGAACATAATTTAATTTCACATAAAATAAAGGAAAAATGAAATAAAATAAACCCAATCAACTTATTCAAGTCCTTATATCAATAAATGAGCAAATGAAACTTTTGAAATTTCACAAAAGATTATATTAATATTGAACATTTTTTTAATAAGTTTTAATGATAATGTTCTTAACATATTGTGGAAACATGTGCAATAATTTGAAATGAATTTAATGAAATTTGAATTCTCAAAAGCATTGATTAATCATTGTAACCAATGTTTTATGATATTTTTACCACTTCAAAAAACTCATAAATGATTATTAAAGGACTTGAAAATGACATAATTTTAAAGAGACAATTAAAACACATATTCACATATGAATATAATATAACATATTTTTGAATCAAAAGGACTTTCTTATGACTTTCTGCAACTTTAAAATGAAATATTCTTAGTCTATACTTAGAATCTCTTAGAATAAGTAGTCACTGAAGTCCTTACTAAAGGTGCACCCCCGGCTCCTTGTTTTGTGAATGTACCCAAATATTTCAAAAACAATAGCCTTTAATGTTCAATTATTAATCACATCACAATTTGGAACTTCCAGTTTTGGACCTTCACAAATCAAGTAAAATGATGGGTCAAATGGGAACATGTTGTCTTGAGAAATGAAAAGGATATGTTCTTGTCATTATTCTATCATTTAATTATTATGGTCAATGATCATGATGGAATCTTCTTTTTGTAGGCTTGGTGGGAATCCAATTTGCAACAACCTTAAATTTAATTCGAACCTTATAATTTTGTATAATCAACTATTGAATTGTTGAAACAAGAATATTTTCTTCAAATTAGGTTTGCATCTTGCCACATTGTATTACAAGAAACTATTGAGTCCACGTACATATTTCCAATTTCAATAACTTTTTAATAATATTATGTTCAATTACAAATAATTTGGTTACTTTGTATGTAAGAAGCATTGTATTTCATTTTATCCTAAATCTAATGAAACAACTTATATACAAATTAGTAATATGTAAGGTAACATATAGTTCCAAGTTAACTTCTTTGATTGAAAGCCTTCATTTGCCAAATGGGCTTTATATATGATGCATGTGCCCTTGAATCCATAATATTTCATTTGTTTAAAATATAATATTAATGTATTGACAATAACTAACTTTCGATTCTAACTTTGGACTTCATAATGAAATTAAAGTTTTTTATATTGTCCAAGAGGTGGCAATACATTAAAGTTGCACATCTTAAAGTAGGATTCAAACCTACCATGTGATGTTAATAAGGGGGATTTCATAGGAACATCATAATGGTGGTTGGTGCATTCACTATTTGATGAATATGAAAGATATTTTTCAAAATGAAACCATAATGGCATATTCAAGATTTTTTTGCATTGTTGTGGGTTTCAAATAGGTCCATCGAATTTTCCAACATCAACTCACAATGTCAAGATAATATGGATATTGTGCACAACACTTTCATTTAGTATCTTTCTTGGTGGAATAATTTGTGGGGTAAAATATTGGAAGTATCATAGAAATGCATTAGCTTTGCTTGAAATTCAAAAAGGTATGTCTAATATTGTTGTTGTTTTGATTCAATCACCTACAATTTTCTTACCAACATTTTGATTTTGGTGGTCTAACCCATTAATTTGGCATGTTTCTTATGTATTCTTTAAAATTATGTTTATTCTATCTAAATATGATAAGTTGATTAAATAAACTTGTTATAAATTATGTGCCTCCTTGTAGAATTAAGTGCAACCTACATTATATTCGTATAATGTGCTAAAGGTAGCCACAAAAGATTTCCATTGTGATAATAAGCTTGGGGAAGGTAGGTTTGGTGTTGTTTACAAGGTGAATTTATTGACATTTTATCCTTCAATGTTGGCAAGCCTTAAATATGTATCTTCACCTTCAATATTAGCAAGCCTTTGAATAACATATATCTTCATCTTCAAGTTTATCATTTGGCCTTTCAATTTATCTTTCAATTTGGACAAATAATTGAATTTGACACTTTTTCATGTATTTTTGTAGGGGGTTTTGTTGGATGGGACGGAGTTAGTAGTGAAATTATTGACCCAAAAATCTCTTCAAGGGATTGATGACTTTTTGAATGAAGTTGTGTCCATCACCAACATTAGGCATAAGAATCTTGTGACATTTAAAGGGTGTTGCTTACATGTGTGGGAATTACTCATGGGTTGGTATAACTTCATGAAGATTTGCAACCATGTATTACACATCGAGATATCAAAGCATCTAACATTCTCCTCAACAAAACTTTCAATGCTAAAATTGCAAATTTTGGGTTGGCATGATTATATTCTATTAATCAAAGTCAAATATTCACACAAGTTGTTGGAACCTTCTAAGTTCTCTAAACTTGAATTATAACATATTAGGTATTATAGTTCACCTTGACCATCAAGAATAACTTCAACCTTTATTGAATATCATTGATAATTCAATGATTATGTTTAAAATGTTTTATTGCAATCTTGAATTTAGGTATGCATTAGATACAAATTCTTCATATGATTTTTTCTTTTGCTTGTTCTTTTAGTGGATACATGTCTTTAGAATATGCAACATTTTGCCAACTTAGTACAAAGCTTGATGTTTATAGCTTTGGGATTCTTTTACTTGAAATTGTTAGTGGAAGGAAAAATATGTTTGATTCCACCTCAAAAATGGAAAAACATTACCTTGTTAAATGGGTATATGCAACTTTAACTTGTTTTCAATTCTTTTACACAATTTCCAATTCTAATAATTTAAATAGAAACACATTTAGAAGATATTTTATATTTTAAATTGTTTATTTGAATTCATAATTCATTGAAATTTGGAATTCAAATTTGAATTGATATGGCATTAGTGGTGCATCTTCATGATAGATTATCAATGAATTATTTCTTATGCTCACTATTGAGAGGATCAAACAAATTACGACATCATTTGATTCAAATGATGCTTGTAGATTCTAATGTACTAAACTAGAAAATAAGAATTATATTAATCATGATATTTACTCTTCTTATAAACCTAATTTGTGATTAAACCTATATTGTAAGCATGGCATCTACACAAAAATAATAATTTAAGCTATCTAATCGACCAAAGAATAAACAATATTATTGTGGGGCATGAATTGTGACGTGTGATCAATGTGGCACTTTTATGTGTGCAACAAGAAGCAACAAAACATCCATTGATGTCACATGTGCTCGCTATGTTACAAGGTGAAACGAATCCAAGTGATGTTCCTTCTTCCAATCAAATTGATATTTCATTTTATATGCAAGTATCAACCAATAATAGCAACCATTTACTTGCTTATTCAATACCCAACAATTGTAACAATGCAGCAATTGAATTAACAAATTTGGATCCAAGGTAAAATAAGATGCAAGAGATATTGATAGTTGAACACCATTTTGTTCCAACAAAAGCTAAAATGAAATAATTTAAGGAAAGCTTTCAATAACCAAGGTACCATAAATTATTAGGCCTAAATGCCAAATTAAATAGCTTGAAAATATGAACATAATCCAAGACCATTTCATTAAATCAAAGTAATTTGGCTCACCCTATTAGTTTTTCATGTATAAGGATTGATTGTATGTATACATTGAAATTTTAGGCCGAGATTTGTCAAATTTTTTCATATGTTGTGGTAAATTTGTTGGAGGTGGATTAGGATAAATAACTTGAAGCATGAATGTCATAAGATCATTTTGAGAATTTGGGAGCAATGTTGTGGATATCAAATGGAATGATGAAAAAATATAACTAATGATGTGAATGTTAAATTAAATCTAAAATGATGGATTTGGTTTCTAAAAACAACAATGAACAAAACACCTAACATACAAGATGTAACAATATGTAGAAATTATATATGGTGAAAATGAAAACAAAGATGATGGAATGTCAAGTGGTGAAAGAGTTATTGTCAGTCACCAATTTTAACATTATTGCCATGTCATTGATGTTAATACCATTGTAATTTTTCTTACAATCCCCATCTCCCTTATTTGCATGGCCATGCCATGTGAACTAAACTTAATTACCCTCATTATTATCATTGCCCCATTGTCTCCATGCCAAACCTTTAGTTGTTTGTGTTTTCATTGTTCTTGTCATTATACCCATCATGTTTGTCATGTTTGTTGTATCCATCCTAGCCATTGTTATCCGTAGTATTGTCCTTATCAAGGTCAATGTACTATTTATTTACACCTATCCCAAGCACTTCCATCCATCAATCCAAAATTATTCATCATTATGAAACCCATAAAACCTTGCTTGTTAAGAAGGAACCATGTTTAACATTTTGACCCTATTGTAATCATCTTGATGGTGGAATCAAACATAGTAATTGACAAGGGTCCACATTCTTTAATGTGTACCCAAATCCTATGACAACATCACTTTATTTTATATTTTTTACTTATTTTTTTACCATGTAAAATCACATTTATGGATGACTATGATGGAATCTAAAATTGTAATGGTCAAAAATATGGTACTTATGAAATATTTGACATTTTTTGACTCATTAGTTTTGATGAGGATCAAAATATAGGGGAAAAAGGACTATAGTAAAGACTAATTTTTTTTTGTTTTAAGTGGTACACCTTAAAGGATTTTTACCCACAACCCAATTGATATCTTGACAATAAAATGACATTTCTAATTGTGTAATTGGTTATAACATTAATGTTACAATTATGAACTTTTGAATATAACCCCAACAATGATTGAGTTTAAACGATATATATACAATAGGGATGACAAGCCACATATTTGTGATTTTATTTGCATTTGTCCCCATAAATGTGCTCCCCCAACTTGTACATGTATTGAATGCACAACACTATTGCAAAAGGTGGAAAATGTTGCATCCTTGGGTGAAAGCATGCTAAAATATACAATCAAATGTCTTTGATTTAGAAGGGAGTAAAAAAAAGACAATTTTTGACAAAAACACAAGAAAGTATATTCAAATTTATTTAAATTTCATTTTGAAATGATGGTGTTTTCCATTAGGTTTATATTAAGTTGAATATAAAACTTGAGAAACTTTGGAATAATAAAAGCAGGTACTTTTGAATTTGACTAATCAATATGGTGTTCAAAAATACCTTTTCATTAGAAAATTTAATGAAATAGATTTTTGTGAAGTTATAACATAAAGATGATTGTATATTCAAAGGAAGGAAAATAAATACATTTTACTTTCTCTTTGGTAAAATATACTTGACACATATTTGAAATAAATGTTACACTATAAAATGTAGGCTTCAAAAGTTACTTACATTTAGAAAAGTCTACTTGAAACCTACATTTACAATGTAAAATTTAAAAGTCAATTCATAATAGTGAAGAAATATCTTTTTTTATCATTTAAGTAAAAATGTTAAATGGATAATAATTTTATGATGGGTTTTGGTCCTACTTCTCGTTAGCTTAAGAAATAGATTGCTAAAAATAACTGAATTATATACTTTACCATGCTTTCACCCCCCTAGCAAGGAACAACATAAGTGCAATGTGAGGATGAAATGTGAGTGCACAAATGAACTTCCATTTAGCTTCAAGGTGGAAAAGAAAAGAAAATTTGAAAGGTACATCAAGGGGTTCACTTCACGATAAGAAAATTAAAATTGAAGAATTGTGTTTTTAACCTTTTGGAATTTTAAAGTTGTACATTAGAGATTTTCAAAGTAATTGAAAAATAGATAACAAATCTTATTCCAAAGTTCATCATTTGGATTCCTCAAATTTTATTTATTATTTGGCAAACATGTGTCAAAGCCACCAAGGTATTATGGTTTATGTTTCTCAAGTGAATTCCAACTTATAAAAATAGGAATCACTTGGGTATTTTAATATGATTTCAAGTTTGAAGGATCTAGGCCAATTGAATGGACAAGAGGTTTACATAAAATTTGAAGATAAAAAATTATTCAATTTTTAGGTGACCATACAAGTTTAATAAGGTGGAAAAGGCTTTGGTGCATCCTAGGATAATATAATTATCAAAGTCAAATTTGGTAGGACTGTTTAAAGGTGAATATGCTTTAACAACAATGTTGTTTGCTAACCAAGGACATTTTTGGCAATTAGATATAATGTTGTATGTGTGAAGATCATAAACTAATGAATAAGTGGACACACTTTGACAATTATTGTACAATTCTAATAACCATGCTCTATTGAAAAAAAAAAAAAAAACCCTTGGGTAGGCTAAGGTTTTCAGCACCTAAAAATTTTGGGTTTTAATTACCACTAGTTGCCATTGAATGAAGGTGACAAGGTCAAAACAACATTCTAGGGGATTAATCTTTATTATGAAAATTTGTGTCCCCAAAGATTTCACTACTTACAACTCGATGTCCTATACAATTTATGTGCAATTATGTTACATCTTTATGTTGAAAATATGATGAATTTATAAATAAATGCTAGATAAAAAATTAATTAATTAAAATCTAAATTATTAATTTAAAGCTTCAAACAATTTGGTGAATGGGATGGAATTCACCCAATGGCCACCTGATTTAACAAGTTTGTGATCATTTTATACATGAATGTCATTTAAATGCATGTTTTAGTAAGCTTATTGTGAAGTAAAAATGACAATGTCATAAAAAATTCCCAAAACAAATATTAGCATACATATTGTGTCTAACAAAGGAGGGGAATGATTGGGGATATATGACATGTGCAACAAATCAAAGCTTGACAAATGTTCCAAAAATGATGACCTCAAAAAAATTCATATCAATTTGATTGGACAATACAGTGCATTTCTAATTCATGTAACAACAAGAAATTCAAATTTTTGAGTTTTAAACAAGAGACACCATGCCAATCTAAAAATAGATCAAACAATGGATAAAAAAATGCCACTTGTACTATATCAAGTGTAACATAATATATTATTGATTATCAAAGCTAGAAGTCAATGTTCCCATTAGTCACAAAGATAATTAAGTTTCAAAAAAGAGACACTGTGTCAATCTCACAATAACAACAATGTTTATGGATCCAAACATGATGCTCATATTAAAACAAATATAGTAGTAATTTTAAATTTTATATAATATGAAATAATATTCCAGCTACTAGCCACCAGGTGCAACATAATAAATTATTGAATTTTAAAGCTAAGAATGAGAGGTTCAAATTTTAGTTTCAACGAAAAACGCAATCATTGAAATTTCAGACAATGAACACCAATGTCAACAATGAATAAGAATGAATAGATTATTGATTATGAATATTAAAAAAGAATCATGAAGTCCAAGGATTTTTCATGGCAAAAGTGGCCAAAAATCCACCAGTCGCATTACAAAGCGTTGAAAGCTAGTGAGCATTTGGAAAACCACAATGCCTGTTGAGGCAGGCATTTGTTTTTCTTTGTCTAAAAAGGAATCATGTGATATCCAGCAAGTACTTTCTGAGTGTCATAAAAATTTATTTTAATAAAAAAAGCGATTCTTACACTATCTAAAGCCCCAGTCCGAAGGATATACCCCACACCCAGAAAGCACTAAATTCGATGTTTTTTCACCTATCCACATTCTAGACTCCTAAATAAATTTAAAGTCCTTTCACAATGGGACAACAGCAGCAGCATGCATTGAAAAGACTTGCAATTGTGTTGACTACACTCACCATCTGGGCAGACCAATTTGGTTTGCTGTTTATTGTATTTTTTGAATTCTCTGGTTAATCATGTTATGAACTCTGGGAACATTTGTTCATGCAAAAAAATGATAGATGTCACTTAATAATATGTCACAACTCGACTCCTAGCTCCAGCAATTGGTCAATGTTTGATCGTTACATCTGTAAGATGACAGCTATGAGCACAGCTACCTGGAAAAACATAATGCAAAGCTGATGTGATCACTACAACCTTATTGGAAAGATGTGTTAGTTCTTGGTAAGGCCATAGTTGTGGATGACTGTTATGCTTCCAAATAAACACAAAAATAAATTGATGAGAGATCCAATCCTCCTCTAGTGTGCACCGCAACTTTATTGACCTGTAAAGGTCGATTACCTGTAATTGTAGTTTGATATCACCATTGTGGACAAACTCTGATTTGGAACAAATTATTCAATTTAGTTTGGCTGTATGAGGTCAAAAAGTTGTACCCTATCAGGGGCGTATTGAAATAGTGTATAGGTATAAATCAACTATTCATTAAAATGAAACAGTGAACAGAATATGTCATAAATCATAATGTGTGTTGCGCGGGTATCACCTTTCGAACCCACCACCTGGATCTTTTTTTGAAATTTCATACCAGCCTGGTATTGACATTGGAGATCTCTTTTTAACATTTCATACCAACTGATACTGGTTTTAGATTTTTTTTAAAACATTCATACCAGCTTGGTCCTAGTTTAGTGTCCAAGTCTGATTTTTGGCTGGTTTGAATCTGTATACACTTATATACCTAGTAAGGAGATTGATACAGCCCTGGTACAACGTTGGTTTTGCCTCAAGTCCCTAGTACCAGATTATTAGTATGAGGTTGGTATTGCCTCAAGTCCAACCAGTCTTGTTGGTTCTTTGCAGTGTTTGTATATGGTTTAGGACTTACACTCAGTGTAAATGTCATATTGAAATTGATTTTTACTCTGTCACATTAATATTCATGTAATTATAAATGGAAAAAACGAGATATGGAAGTGTAAAACAATTACACTTATTTGGTTTTATACATCCATATAAAATAGTGTGGAGACATGTCATTTTATTTTTTTGGGAGGGGGAAAGGAGAGTTTAGGTTTAGAATGTTTTTGGCAATAAACCAATCAAAGTGGCCCATTGCACCCAAAAAAAAAGAAAAAAAGGCCTAACAAACATTTGTGCTTTGGAATGAATCATAATAAGTTCCCAAGCTTTTTTAAAGTCCTAGGCCAAAAATGGTGATGAACAAAGTTAAGAATAAAAATTCTACTCTTGAGCAACGAGATGAGGCAAAATTCTCCCATGAATGTGCATCCAAAATATTACTTAGAATAACACCATAATTTGTCCCATATCCTTTGCCCAAAAGTTTGTTCTTGGATTGAATATAGGTGGATAAAGGGACGGACTATCATAATCCCATCTGGGCAGAAAATGCTTTGTTTGGGGAACATTAAAAATTATCATGATTATTTTTTGTGAAGGGCCAATCAAAGTGGTCTATGGCAGAAAAAAATATTGAGCTTTGGGATGTACCCATAATTAATTAGTATAGATTGCAAGTAGGTTTAGGGTTAATTAATTAAAGATATATAATACATACACTTAATGCACAACGTTAGTTTTTTGAAACCATGAACAGAGTACCAATGTATATACAATGGTTCTAGCTTTGTACCTATCCAACATTGGTCATAACATCCAAATAGAGAGGAAAGGATGTGATATTCAACTAAACCCAAAATTTGTTTGTTCACTTCTTTCTTTTCTTTGGAGTTTTAAACCCCTCTGTTGATAGTCAAACCTATAATTAGTTCATTCAAACCATGGTAAGTAGCATTTTTTGTGTGGCAAAGTTTTAGCATTTGGCAATTTTTTCAAAATGAAAAAAAGGTTATAAAGGTTTTACTATCACCAAATTTCCCTTTTTTTCCCCTAGATTTCATATTAGGTTCCAACATGTAGCCAAAAATATAAAAGAATTCTTAAAATGTTTATTTTCAGATTCAGCTCATTCATTTTATGCATGATTGCCAATTCAACAGAAAAATTGAATGTAAAAAAATCCTTGTAAAGGATTTTTCATGAGATGCTCAACAAATAGTGGGAAAATGTTTTCCTATAAATTTCAAAAATGTCATGACTCTGTAGTCATTCAAAGACAAGTCTTCTTCAAGATTGGTATGATGCTTGGACTCATGAATGCATATCATTTGTCCTAATGTTAGAAGAGTTGCAATGACACACAATTGCCACCTTTCTTTCTAACCTTGACAATAAGAAACTATAAAGTTTTTAAATTGTTGTTTTTCATAGAAAATGATTCTTTCATTACAAATAAAATCACTCACACCCACTACCTAGTATGTGGGCTTCTACTAATTCCAAAATAAAAAAACATTAAACAAGAACAACAAATTAAATGCAGTACCAGCAGTCTTGACACAATTGCAGCACAATGCACATTAAAAATATATGTTTTCAAATTTCTTTGACTATACCTAAACTATGATTAACTTTTTAATTTTCTTTCTTACAGAATATTTTCCAGCAAAAATAAATGATCCAATCGTTATAGTCTCCCCTTTCAACCAAAGGTTCAAGGTTTGATTTTTTTCTCAAATTTTTTTTCTTCCATGAACAAAATAGTTGGAAAAAAGATCTTTGGGTAACTTCTCCAAGCTAGATGCCTCAGGGAGAAAGGGACTTTCCTCAAGGAGAAGAAGATTAGTTGGTTTTCTCCCTAGGGAAAAGGGGATTAAATTGTCTTTCCCCAAGGAAAAGGAAGTTGGCTTCGCCCAAAGGAAAAACCTGGTACTAAATTGCCTTTTCCAAAGGAGGATGGAGTTGGCTTCTCTGGGGACTAAGTGGTTTTGAGGAGCAATTCTCCTCATGGAGTAAGTTGTTGAATGTTTGACAAGAAAATATAGGAATAAAATTAGTTCAAATCAAACATCTTTCTATGGCATAGGAAAGCTTTTGAACCATAGATATCTGAAATGATTTTGCATCTTCAATTTAAGACTTGAGCCAAAAGTTATGACAGAAAGAAAAATTCAATATCAAATTTTTGAATCCCTTTCTCCTCAAAGAAAAGGCCTTTTCCCAAGGGAAATGATAATTAAGTTGCCATGGGGAAAAAGGGATTTAAAAATTTGACTCTCAATTCTTCTTTTTGCCATAACTTTTAATCCATTGCTTCAAATGAGAATGCATGATTATTTTATACAGTTACACTTTTAAAAACTTTTGAATGGTATAAGAACAATTGATTTGGATAAAGTTTTTTTCATGTATTGTCTTGTCAAACATTCAAAAAATTGTTCCCCAAGACAACTTAATCCTTTTCTCCCTAAGGGAAAAGGTCATTATCTTCCTCCCTGATAAAGAAAACAATTTAGTCTCCTTCTCTTCAGAGAAAATCCTTTTTTCCCTTAAGCTTTTAACTTGAAAAATTGCCAAGAAAAAATTGAGAAAAAGATTGAACCTTGAACCTTTTGGTTGAATGGGGAAATTTTAATTATTGGAACACTTTTTTTTGAAAATATTGTGTAAGAAAGATAATTAAAATGTTAATCATAATTTGAGCATGGTAAAAAATATTTCAAAAATATTTTTCTTGTTGAGCGTTGTTTTACAACTATGTCAAGACTGGTACCACACTTAATTTGTTGTTCTTGTTTAGTGTTTGCCTCAAAAACTATGTGCAAGGTGCTTCCCCACAA
>Ga0116227_10005355_pt1 | contig 27082 bp, 15 predicted proteins | sample S1TSphgellanicum_FD_89693 | JGI IMG/M metagenome (GOLD analysis project Ga0116227, IMG submission 89693) | Host-associated microbial communities from peat moss isolated from Minnesota, USA - S1T2_Fb - Sphagnum magellanicum MG | ecosystem: Host-associated > Plants > Peat moss > Unclassified...
CAGGTACTTCAAGCGGAGGAGAGATCGGAACGCGTAGCTAATGATGATGAGTATCAGAAGCTTGTTGTACAGCTTGGTAGCAGTCAGTCCCCAGGCTCGTCGCTTATGAGGCAGTTTGTGAGCTCCATTGTTCGAACCCTGAGTGGGATGCCGCATGCAACAACGGACGCAGCAGAATCCAAGAGGAATAACAAGAACATGGAGCAGCGGGTTAAGCTATGGTGGAATCCTCTCCGGATGCTGGACGGCGGTAGTCCTTCAGCCACAGAACCGATCAGGAGGAGGATAGCCAATGGGATTCACAGGGCTGAGGAAGACTTCTTGGCAGTATGTCTCTCTGTCTGTGCAATCAATCATCAATCCTCATGATTTCTGTTTTCGCATCATCATCATGCATGTCAAGCTTCATATCACTATCAACATCCTTGTCCTCCTCCACTCCAGAGGATGCAGTCAATTTGTTTGTCTGGACTTGTGTAAACTAGGTTTTGATTGCAGAAATGCTCTGGCAGTGTTGAAAACAGAAACAAATTGTGTGTTGTTGAACAACAAGCATGGTTTGCACCTCCAACTTTTCTTGTCTTCTTCTCTCTCTCTCTCTCTCTCTCTCTCTCTCTCTCTCTCTTCCTGGGGCCTGAACTCCCTCCCTCATGCATGATTCACAGTTTTCAAAGGAGCTTGGAAAATACATGTTCATCATGACAGCAACAGGAGCCATTCTTGCAACTGGCTTTCAGCTTTCTGGTAAGCAAGCATATCGAACAACAGCAATCTGGTGTTGCACAGATCACAAACATATATAGCTCCAAGATTTGATGGAATGTATGTATGTATGCATCTCTTAACAAGGGTAATTTGTGGTTGGAGTTGTGCAGGAGGTGAATCTCATCAGGAAGGTGTCTTGTGGTTCAGTTGGCTTGCTGGAGTTGTTGTGGGTTCCATGATCGGTGCTGGTCAGGTTTTGGAGAGTCATGCAAGATCAGGTCACCGGAATGTTGTCATCACTGGAAGGTAAGCAACAGCTCCTAGTAGTAATCTCTGCTGCAAGCTGAGATTTCTTCAAGTCTGGCTCTTGAAACTCCCGCTCATCATGTCTGCATTCCTTGATGCTGCTAAGAGTCTCCATCTTGATGCATTCAACTTTCACATATGTCTGAGAGGGTTCTTTGCATCTGCAATTGGAGTAGTCAAGAATCATTTGCTCTGGCTCTTTGAGTGCTAGCCAATGTCACAACTGAGTCTTCAAGTCACTTCCAGAAATGTGCAGAACTTTGTATGACCAAAGTCTGGTGCCATTTGGTATTCAAGAATTCAGAGGCTGTTGCTGGGTAAACCTGAAGTTCATTTATGGTTACTGATTATTTTATGCTCTGTTTTTTGAGGTCAACAGCACCCGTGGCTTGGGCAAGGCTCTTGCTCGAGAGTTTCTGCAAGCTGGAGACAATGTCGTTATAGCTTCTCGTAGGTAGGATAAAGTCTACACTCTCTATACTACTTACTGTTTGCTCTTTTCAGTTGTCAGTCTGTCATGGCAGTTTGCTATCAGTCTTCACTGCCTCTCATGGAGGCTTAACTAATTGAGATCATTTGCATAGTTGATTTCGTACATATTTGTAGAGCTTTGAGCAAGTACTTACATGGCTTTTGTTTTGTGGGTGGCTTCCTGGAGGAGATAGCCCTGAGTCAGTGAGAGACACAGTCACAGAGCTCCAACAAGAGGTTGAAGAGAAACACCGCAACCTACTCATGGCTGCAGACTCTGAAGCAATGGTATGCAAAATCATAAAAGCCAAACGTAGAGGCAAGAAGGTGGTGGGTATAGCTTGCGATGTTGCCAAGAGTGATGAGGTGCAAGCACTGGCAGATTTTGCTGTGAAGAAGCTGGGAAAAATTGACATTTGGGTGAGCTGCAATATCCATGAGTCTTTTGCATATGCGTTTTGGTGGCTTGGCCAACCTGTTGGAGCAACACCATAGTTGTAGCCAGCAGAAATTTGATAGTGACACAGTAGACATGGTGGCATTGTTACAGATTAACAATGCGGGTATGAATAAGGGATTTAGGCCTTTGGTGGAATTCTCAGATGAAGAAATCTCTCAAGTAAGAAACCTGCAGTCTCTTTTCACCATGATGGCATTTCTCATGTGGGACCAAGTTTGAAAGATTTCCAGCAACCTTTGTTTGGTGATCAAATGCAATTATTTCTTCAATAGATTCTTGAAATGGGCAGAATTGAGATGAACAAGATGGAGTAACTGATTGATGGAAGTTTGACAACATGTGCTATGCATTGATTGTTTGCCTGCAGATTGTATCCACAAACCTGATAGGCTCTTTAATCTGCACCCGTGAAGCTATTCGTGTTATGAGCAAGCAACCGAAAGGAGGCCATATATTCAACATGGATGGTGCTGGTTCTGGAGGCACAAGTACTCCTCTGACTGCGGCGTAAGCTTCTTCTTTACTGTCAGGATATGGAGGTTGCTAATGATTTGTCTGAACAGTTGTCAACCTTTTCCAGTAGCATTCATTGCTTGCATTCCATTTCAAGTTGGCAGTGTTTTTTGCAAGCAACCATATACATGTACTCATGTATTTGTATCTCTCATAAGGGAGAGTCATCTTTGACTCATTGGAGGACTCAGATAGTGAAGTTCTCCTCATGATAATCTTTGCCCACAGTGTATTGACATATAAAAAATGTATGTGCCAGTTATGGAGCAACAAAATGTGGCCTGAGACAGCTGTCTGGATCCCTGCTGCAAGAGTGCAAGGGTTCTCGTGTTGGCATCCACACAGCATCACCGGGCATGGTTCTTACTGAACTTCTCCTCAGGTGATCATGTTATTTGATTAGATCCACTTGTGTGTGAACTTTTATGATGTCTGGTTGGAGAATCAAAGCATTGTCAACAACACTATCTTCCAAATCACAGGAGCTATGGTACAAGAGTTTTCTCTTTGGGTCTTCTCCACAAGCAAGGAGAAGTTTCAGGACTGATGGTTGCAATGTATAATCATGTTTGTTTGTTCCAGTACTTACAAGAGTGATGAATGTAACTGCAGTGGTGCTTCACTGCAAAACAAGAAGATGTTCAATATCATATGTGAGCAACCAGAGACTGTTGCAAGAGCATTAGTGCCAAATTTGCGGACTGTGAAAGGCACCGGCAAAGCAGTCAACTACCTCACTCCCCCACGAATTGTGCTGGCCATTGTCAATGCATGGTTTCGGCGTGGGCGCTGGTTTGATGAAGAAGTACGTGATTCTTGACTCATTATTCTCTTCAATTCAAGTTCTCTCTAGAGGGAAGAAACTTACCACTAGCATTATGGTAGCCCCTTAATTCAGGACAATCCAACAGAAAAGCTCTGACTGGAAAGTGGAGAAACATATAACAATTGTGCTGGTGGAAGGAAAGAGCTACAGTCTTGAAAATCTGTTTTTCTCAGTTATTGATTTCTAGATATGTTCAAATTCCCAAGTATGAGTTTGGAACATGTGATCACTGGGAGGTACTATCCAGGCAAGTATGAGATGCTACCCTATATGACACTTTTACAAGATGATTCTAGGATTCCATTCAAGAGCTGCATGGTTTCATGAACAGGGACAAGCAGTTTATGCAGCAGAGGCCGAACGGCTACGTCACTGGGCAGAAGGCCGTGAGAAGTCTCCTGTGACTGCAGCAATGGAACTTGCACCCAGTGGTGCTTGGGTTTCTCTCCTCTCCTCTTCAGTCCTCTGTGTGTATGTTATCCTTTCAAACATATCAGCAGGTGGCAGCCCTCCTGGCACATGATTTGTCACCCAGAGATGCACGCCAAAAAGTTTGCCCAAGTTCATTCATCCCCAACATACAGGTATTATTCTTGAAATTGAGAGACCCTCTTGAGGAAAGTCAGACTCAGAATGTAGCATCCTGGTCTCACATACAGAAAGAAGGTTCATAGTTGCAGAGGTAGAGAGAGCTCACTGATCTACCACAGAAATTCATCATTTTAGCACATAATAGGAGAATTAGCACATTGGAAGTTCTTGCCATTGATTCTGGCATTTAACATCCAATTTGAAAAAGTTGCAATTCGTATAACATTGTGGATAAAAATCCTGAATCCACTGAAGAGGAACTTTGTGGGTTTTTCTTCTCATAGAAAGGGAAGGAATGAGCTCCCTCCAAAAAGAGGTTCATATATAGACACAGATAGTGTCTTGATTGTATAGTTGTGGCTGTGTGTTTTGTATTTTTACATATATATTGAATGTTCCACTTCCTGTCCTCAGAAATTGGACACATAGCAGTATTGCTATAGTCATTGATCCATTCAGAGAGAGTTATTCATTAATCTACAGGTGGTGTAGAACGTAGGAATTTGTTGCAAGTGATGGGTTTGCTCTTCCTTCTATTCTCCAAAAAGAATGACACCACTAGTTTGATTGTTTAAAAGGTTAAAACATTCCACATTCATGGTTTTGGTTCTACTGATGGTTCTTGATGATTTCACTTCACAATTGTGCATGAAAAGCTGTACATCCTGGATTCACATTTTGAATTTACAAGTCTTGCTTGAAATTGGCACCTTACTTGTTTGTTCAAATTGCAAGAACAAAAGCTGCCAAAAATTGACATGTTGTGTATGCCATGGTCGAAGTCAATAGTCAGATATGATTATAGTCATGTAAGTCAAATTCAATTATGTAGGTCATGTAAGTAAGAAATATAAGGTATCACGAAAGAGCTTGCACATTGTATAACACAGAATCAGGGGAATATTTTTGAGTACAGAAGTGAATGTTAATGTTAAAAGTGCTCTTCAAGCACCTGATGCACTTTAAGCAAAATAATGTAAAGCATCTTAAGCAACAATCTTAGATACAATAATTGCGCCTAAAAGTCAAAAAGTGTCCAATTCAATTATGTAGTCATGTAAGAAAGAAATATGAGGCATCACAAAAGAGCTTGCACATTGTATAACAAAGAATTAGGGGAATAATTTTGAGAGTAGAATAATGTTAATGACAAAAGTGCTCTTCAAACACCTAATGCACTTTAAGCAAGATGCTGAAGAGCATCTTAAGCAAAATCATTGAGCTCAAGTCAAAAAGTGTCCAATTCAACTATGTAGTCATGTAAGCAAAAAAATATAAGTTATCACCAATAAAAGCTTGCACAATGGACATCATATATCTCAAAACTATGTTAAGTATAGAACTTGAATGTTAACTTTACAGTGCTCTTCAAACACACCTGATGCAACTTCAAGCAAAATGCTATGCAGCATAAAATAAGCAACAATATTAAGCACAATCATTGAGCTCAACCCGTTCGTAAGATTCGACCTGTGAATGAAACATAAGAATTCTGCTCAGAAAAAATCCGATTTCAAAGGAAGAGAGAAGTACTGGAGAATTGCATTAATGAGCGGACGTTATCAATCGCAAATCGTCATGTGGAGGAGGAGACGGACAAAATGCTCAAATTACTGACAGAGAACATAACCCCCAAACCCTAATTTGGAACAAGAGAGACGAGCGAGGGGAGCAACACGCATAGAGAGTCTTGAGATAGGGAGATGGGGCAAGATGAGGAGTTGCCGAGGGATGCAAAGCTCGTGAAATCCATTCTCCGATCAATGGGTGTGGAGCATCATGAGCCGCGGGTGGTGAATCAGTTCCTGGATTTGTGGTACAGGTACGTGGTGGACGTGCTGGGTGATGCGCAAACGTACTCAGAGCATGCTGGCAAGACTGCCATCGATTGCGATGATGTAAAGCTAGCAATTCAATCTCGCGTCAATTTCTCCTTCTCGCAGCCGCCTCCCCGCGAGGTAGGTATATAGAACTTGACGCAACAACTTTCTTCTGCCTTGCATGCTTGATCCGGTCTCTGTTCTTTTCTATCTTTTCTTTTTGGGCTTAAGGGTTTTTGTTTTTTGGTGCCGTGGTGCAAATTCCAGACACTGGTGGAATTGGCCAAGGCGAGGAACAGCATTCCATTGCCCAAGGTCATAGGAAGTCCAGGCATAGCCTTGCCGCCTGAACTGGATACTCTGATCGCGCCGAATTACCAGCTTGCGGTGCCTACTCGTACGTTCCCCGAAATGGACGAAGACGAGACAGAACGAAAAGGTGATGCCAAAAATTCCAAAGACAACGCCACTGCCGCCAAAGATGTTGTTAGTGCACCTTCACAACCTACACATTTGCAAAAGTCTGATCAAGATGGTCACAAGGTTTCCTTCTCTCTTGCTGGCAAAAGACCCAAAAGCTAGGTACAAACGCCATTACGTGATCTCTAATACCTAATTGCTGTTAATTGCCGGATTGACCCTTTGATTTTCTTCCTGTCTTCTTCTTCTTCTTCTTCTTCTGACTTAGATGCTGGAAATATGAGCAATAGTTAGTTTACTCATCGTTGCTCTTCAGCTTGTAGTGTTTTGGTATATATCCTCCACTGTGGGAGCGGAACTGAAGAAGAGTGGGCCTTTTGTACACATAGCTGAGCTTAATCATTGCCAATCAATTTCAGCTTCCACTGTAGTGAATTACTTTATTCGAATGAATCAATATGAGCATTATTCCTGTCCAGATCCTGCTTTATCTGCACCTTTGTTTAAGACCAGAAGCATCTTGAGTATTTACCACCGCCTACACATCTGGAAGATAGCCCTGTTCCTGCCCCCATCCTGCTAAACCCTTTGGAAGATATGTCTGTTATTCTTGTCCAGATCCTGCTTCATCTCTGCCTGTATTTAAGACCAGAAGTATCTTGTGCAAATTGGAAGATTGTTATGGTAAGCAGTATACAAGGAGAGCTTCTTCCTGCTCTTAAGGGAAATAAATTACACCTGCAGTGGTAGTGAGAAAAACCAGGTTGGGAGAGCAAGCTTTGGGGTACAAACCCTGTCTCCTATCTCTAGCTCTTCTGATCTTGGACAAAAAGGAAAGAATAGCCAATATAGCTTTACAAGCAAGCATTTATTCTCTTTTAACACTTCTTAAGCTCTTTGCAACAATATAGTATTTTTCCCTAAAACAACCACTTTGGACATGTGGACTTGGACAATTTTCTGATGGCCATTTTATGTCAACTCAATCATAACTCCAAACTAAAACCTATTTTCTACTAATGACCTTTCATAACTGAGCTCAAGTCTTAAGGGAGATTAAAATGGACTGTCAAATATCACTCATCAATTGGCAAATACAGGATTTGGAAAGTTGGGACAAAAGTTGGGAGAAAAGTGTGCCTCTCCCAGTCTGCATTACCAATTTGACAGTTTTGTGCACCAATTAAAAGCATACAAACAATCTCCAAATCCATCCAATGTGTGACACCATCTACTTGAAAAAGTTGTACACCAGAACATACTTGGATTTTCCACAGCACACCCCAATAACAAAAACTTTCAAGAAGAGAACAGTACCTGCCAAAAAATCTGAATGATTTCCTGCCTCACCAACGAAAACTGATGAACATCAATGGTGGAAAGAAGGTGTAGTATGTGTCATGTTGCATGTCACTGTCACACCTACCAAAATCTGAGAAGACATAATAATCAGAAAACAACTTCATCCATTCAGCAGACAATGTGCACAGCCCAAAAGGAGCCACAAAATCTTTAAACAAGACTCCAAAACTACATCATTTTTTACACCAGGACTAAAAGAATTGTACAAAGGCCGTTTACCTTCCTGATCCACAAAGGGAAGGACATACAACAGCGGTGCATACTCATTTCATATCCCTTCAGATTTCTAATGACTACATGAGTAGAAAGTAACAAGGGTTTTAAGATGCCAGGCAACACATCTTCATTCCTTATCCAGTATTGTTTTCATCAAACTAACAAACTCCCCCAACCTTGCAGTTCTCTTGGTCTGTAGCAAGTATGGAGCTGTTCTTCCACTGGCCATTACAGAGCTTCTGGTCTAATGAGTTTACAGCCCTTGCATTTGTATGCCAAACTCAATGGCTGATACAGTATGGTCACCATATCTATCTGAGGCTTGGGAACTAACCTTTATCAGGATTGCTCTATTTAAGCTCATATTTGCATACTTGGAAACCCAAGTTCCATTTCACACAGCTCTCTGATATGGATTCTGAGGGTCCCTCTTCATGGGAACCTTGTCAATTGAAGCCACTGGTCATCATCACAGTTCATACACCAAACACAGGTCTCACTCTTTTCTTCATGGATCACAAGGAAGACTTGGTTAGTCCAAACCCACCTGCCACCAGAAAACAGTGTGCACTCACAGCTTAGAACAACCTGTACTGTTTTCAGACATGTCCAGGCAACTGAGGAATGAAACTACAGAAAGACATATAGTCTGCCATGAAGTTATCAAGACAACAGTTGAACATAAATTGATAACCAGGAATCTTACAGGAGGGTTGCCATGGTGCCTCAATGTGGGCAGCACACTGGTCAAGGCCCTGCCTCTTCTTCTGCTTCTGCAACTCAGTTCATTGCCTTCCTAAGATATGATGTTGTTGGCTGCACAATTTTGCTCACAAATACATCCTCATAACCTACATTCAAACAGGTTTGACCATGCATCAGCATAATGTTGTTCTCCACTCTCTGCAGGCCAAAACACCATACAACTCATACTAAAACACTAGTCACACAATGTAACTGTGTAGTATCATGAAATGTGGACTAGATAACACTCAAAAGTACCTTTCCAGAAGAAAAGGAAGAGAGGTAAGATATTGCCATTCCAACATGTTCAACCACAGTTCCATGACTCCCATGTAATTTTTTCCTGCAACCCAATTGAACCCAGTTAACCCACAGTGCCAAAATCACAAAGGAAGACTTCGCCCTCTATTCATTGAGCCTATCCATCACCAAGCATGCTTTCCACAAAAATGACCACAAATGAAATTTTACTGACTCCTCACTACCTCTCCTTGTAGACACACTATGGCATCACTTAGTACATGACAGTCAAAACCTTTGCAGGACCTGTGGACTGGCATAAAGGCAAAAGGATCTCACAAACATTGAATCTCATATCCCAAGTTGAGCAAGAACTCCTGCAGATGTCATAGACTTCCAGTCGAGGTTTGCCAGGCCATAAAGGAACCGCTCTGAGGATCGGAGGAGACCCACAAGTGTAAGCTTAGACAAACGTTGCAACTCTTGTGGAGGAGGCTTACAAAACCGTGGGGCCTCTTTCACTTCTGATATTGTGTGTCCCAGTTCCTGTCTCAAAGTTTCTACGACATTTGTGTCTACTGGATCTCCAGAAGCATTGGTAACATAAAACACATTGACAGCCTTGTCATCTCGAGTCGCAACATCTGCCCTTGTAACTGATAGACCATTTTCTCGAAACACACGGGTCACATGAGACAAAAGGCCAACCCTATCATTTGTGCAAAGCTCCAGCCTAAGACCCTGCACCATGCAAAAATGCAACAGAGACATCAGTTTGAAGAAACACTCTCCCAAGAGCTTTTGCTCACCATCCAAGAAAGTATATCAAACATGTCATGTGCTGTTGCACAGCAGATAAAAGACCCCACCTCGCAAGATCTCCGATCAATGGCAGCTTCAAGACACTGCTTCATCCATTTCTCAGCTTCCATATCAAGAGTACAACCATTGACATGACGAATGTAGTATTCCTGTTAAACAAGAGCACATTTTGAGGTCAGGGTCAAGAAACCACTTTCAAACAACAAGACTTCCCACAATCAAACATACCATACAGAACCTCCACATTTGCACCCCAACAGCTTCACAGTCTTGTCTTTGACAATCACATCATAGACATATCTTCTTTCAAAAGAAGCCCATAGACTATCAACTTGATGATAGTTAGCTCAAATGAAGAGTTGTGAAATCTGCAATCTTCCAGTCTGCAGTAACAAATGACATTGTACCTGAACAGCGTCAGTGCCTTTGGAGTTGACAGTAGCATGGAAGACAACATATTGCATGTCTGTCAAGGTGCAGACAATATCAAACAGAAGCTTGGGTCGGTCTTTGCACGCAACATTGATCACAGAGTAACCCCTCTCATTACGGCTCTGAATATCAATAACAGGCTTGTCTTTCTTCTCCACCGTGCTGCTTCTACTAGTACTACACCTCGGTGCTGGTGGGAGCTCAAGAGCTTCATAATCCCTGTCTGCAAACATCATCTGATGCAACCTTCTCTCAGTGTGCGTCACCTCTGTTGCAATGTCTGTTTTAGCTCCTCCTCCTCCCCTCTTTTCGTCATTGCTTGCTCCTCCTTTCATGACTTTGAAGAGCAGCTCCTTGATGCGTTCAAGTTTTTTTCCATTTGTAATCGGCCCTGGAGTCTCTTCATCTGTAACATACAAGACAAAAGCAGCTCGGAGATTGTGTGTCCAGACCTCCGCCGCATTGACATTGCATCCTGTTTCCGTCAGAACTGCGGAAACCTCAGACAGAAGACCTGGCCTGTCTTTCCCTGTGAGCTCTATCACTGTGTGCTCGGCTATGGACTTCACCCCGACTGAACGACCGGGACATCGCAAGAGATCCACTGACGAAAGCTCCCGCTTCATCTTAGTTCCTAGAGTCTGCATAAGCAGCCGGAAAAACGCAGTCAGAAAAGCAGTCACAGAATGAAAGGCAACGTCTTGACAGATTGCAGCAGAGAGTTGTGCAAGCGACCCACCTGCTGAACATAGCCCATTATACTCTCCTCCGAGACTTTGTTTCCGCACAAGTCCGTCACATGGAACACTGTCACCAAGAAGAAAAGCGAGTCAGCAACACACATGAAGAACATGGGAAATGCTTCAAGGCAACAAGAGCACAAGCAAACAAGCACATGATCTCCCCAAAGAATGGCGTAGCAAAGAGCAGGAATGTGCAGCAGACACACCGTCCATGAACCATTCTCCGTCTGAAGAGATGTACGCTTTGGAGATCGCCAGCTCGAGATCGGTGAGCACTTGCACAACGCTTAGAAGAATCCCATGCCTGTTGGCACTGTGGAACTGTGAAAAAGAGCCAGTGTCAGTTGCTGCTACACAGATACATGAAGATCTGAGACAGTTCTGTTATCGCAGCTGCTGGTGGGAGAAGAGCAAGCCTACCTTCACAACTGTGACATCTTCGTACGCATCGTTGTCTATAACAACCCTGCAACAAGAAGAAACCTGGCACAGTATGAGAAATAACAAAAGTAAGTGAAACGAAAAAGACAAGTGCGCCGCCGGGGCACCTTGTCGGAGATAACGCGCCGAGCAACGCAAGAGGTTGGAAAACAGCCTTACCTCGGAGGATTGTAACGAGGTCCGCTTGTTTCGTACTCAGGATCAAAGTACGGCCAGCTTCTGGAAACCGCTCCTGAAGCTTCCGCCATTTCTGCCGAATCACGAGCAACCAGTGAAGCTTGCTTGGAGCTCAGTGTGAGGATCTCTAGATCCAAAACAACAATGCTAAACTCAGACAGGCGGCTGGAGCAGTATCACCGGCTTTCATGAAAAAATCCACAGACACTCCAACAAGTCCCAAGGATTATGCAAATCTCCTCGCAGAACAGCCTACATTGCTTGTATGACGTTCTTGCAAGGGCCACGCTGTGAAGAAAAAAGACTCCAACCTACAACATTCCGGGAATGTAATACAGTAACACAGAGCAGCAGCTCACAATTCTTCTTCTTCTTCTTCTCTTCACAGTCTTCCCGCCAAGCCCATCCAACCAAGTTGACGCAACACGACAAAACTCCAGCTTTTGCCACCAGAAACAATAAACAAAGACCAACTACTCACACTTGCTCTCAGATTCGGTAAAAAAACAAACTGCAAACCCTGCTTGCAAATTACAACAAGTAAGACAAAGCCGGCGGCTACGAAACACACACACAAACACTTTTCTAGCTAAGTGACAAAAAACCAGACCATGCAGTGAAGAGAGAGAGAGAGAGAACAATCTACAGTCGAAGGAGAGAAAACACGACGGGAAAAAAAAAGAGCGCTATTCTCGAACAATTGAAGAAAAGCTTCTTTCTTTTCAGAACAATGGGTACTTGCACAATGCAAAAGCATCAGTATTCACAACAGACAGGAGCAGAGTTGCAGCTAACGAAGATGAAGAGGAGATGCTGCAATACAAAGAGGAACTCGATAGCAACGCAGGAGCGAAGACAAACGACAATGCTGGCTTTCCCGCCGCTTTGCGGCTTTGCGGCTTTTCTATCGGAAGCGGTGAGAGTGCGAAAGACAGACAGAAGAGGAGGGAGGCAGTGAGGGAGCTCGGTGGCGGGTGGCGGGCACGGGCTTCGTGCGCACCGTGGAGGACACGGTTTTCCCGTCCCGTTGGGTTCCCTTGTTCCCAATCACCGTTCTCAGTTAACAATCACCATCAATGATTAACTCCATTAATTCTGTTATTACTTCATTCCGCCTGCCCACGTCTTTCCCGTATTGAATTTCTCTCCTTCTTCCTGGGCTGCCCGAACTTTCGGGCTGCATGCCAACTCATCTCCCTCTGGCTGGCTGGACAGCCTGGGTTTCTCTTGCAAGGGGTAAGTAACTAACGTATGGTAAATACGGTTATTACTGTTGTACGTATTAGGTAATTCTCTCAGCCCGCATATGGTAATTATGAATACTGGAATATGTATAGGTAATTCTAGGAGCTCGGGTAAATATAAATGTAAATTTTTTTTTGCGTTTTATTGGGTGTGGTTTTTCATTGAGTTTCTTTGTTTACCTTGGCAGCTTCAATCAACACTAATTATATTTTGTAAAAAAATTATTTTTAAAAAAAATTCTAAAAGATAATACTAATAAAATATTTAAATAATGCACATGTATATTTGTAACTATATATAGTCATAATTCAAGTTGCATGTCACATGTTGTTTAGTTATTTATGAATTACATTGTTAGTTACAAAAATAATTAAAATTTTATTTATTTCTAGAAGTCATTAGTCATGGATGGTATGATTGCATTTTTCATCTTCATTTTCATTCAAACTAATAATAGTTGTAAGTTATAATCACATTTATAATTTTAAATCATTTTTAAATTGAATATGTGAATATAAACAATTTTTAACCTAGTGCCACATAGGACAATTGTATTGACAATTGTAAAAATGATTGATTTGAAAACTTGAAATCACAAACACATGGGTTGGTATAGATAGGATTCTTTGTAATGAATATAAATTTTCAAATTTCCTTACAAATGTTGAAAATAAATCTTTTTTCAATGCATAAATGATTTAATAACAATACTATAGATTGAGATATGAAGATATATTGTTATACCTTATCATGCATCATTGTTCTTACTATGGGGAGCACATATGAACCTACAAAAAATAATGTCATCATATTCATCATACTATTTATTAAAATATACAATGAAATGTAAACCCCGTGATGAATAAGAACATAAAATTTGTGAAGGAAATAAAGAATCTTTTAGCAGAAATAAAGAAATCCCCTGTACTATTATTCTCAATTTTTGCAGACCAGCTATGTCTAAGCTGGTTGTAATTTCTCTAAAATTTCCAGTCTTCCAGAGTATAGGGGATATGAGCTGCCTTTTTTATTTTTCCCCTCTTTCTTTTTTTTGCTCTCCAGGTCAGTGAAGAGGAGTTATTTTTCAGACCATATATAAATCCTAAATAAATAATTTTTATTAATTGATTTTTTTTTTTGAGGGGTTGATTTTGTTGGTGTCTTGTTTTGGGGTGATTTGAGTATGTGTTTTCCATCTTTTTTAAATGGGTACCCAAAACCTTGAGCCTTATTAAGGGCCATTGCCACTAATTTCCAAGCTCCACAATTTTGTGCTATCACCTGTGTTTTTTTTATGAGAAAGAAGTTCAGCATTAAGGCACAAACCCTTGGATCCCTAATGTTAGTGTAAGTATCCCCACTCTCAACATTAGTAATGTATTGTGACAAAGTTGTGGAAAGGGTCAAAATGTTTTAGGCACTCCATCCTAAGTTATACAGCTTTTTTGGTCGGCAACAGTTTTCTCCCAGCCTAGAATGTGCTGCCAAGATGTCCTATGTGTGTGGATTTTGAAGAAAGGTTGAATAATTTTCTTCATAAAGCACTAGGAGAGAATTCCTAATGTATTTACAAAGGCATGTTATATGAATGGAACCTTAGATTAATGAATATATCCCTTCTAGAAAAGAGGAGGGATCTTATACCTACTCCTTAAGAGTGAAAGTGGGAGGGATCTTAAGATAGGCATAAGTAGCTGTAAGATCCCTCCCCCTTGTACACCTCATGATCTATGTATGATTAGATTCATAATAATGTTGCCCTCGTGCCTTATGATGGGTAAAGCCTATATGGGTAGGGGACATTCTCCAAAGGCTGGGCTCAACAAGGCTCATCACAGGCCCCTTATCGGGGGAATTCCCCAACCAACTTAGGTGCTTGATTGTAGACTATGAGCCTTTCAATGAAATGAATTCAAAGGATTCCCCAGCCATAAACTTGACAATATGGGAAGTGTTGTCATTGTTGTCCATGTGCAAATTTCAAGCTTAGGAAAAACAAAATTCCTTGGAGAGGGTTCAAAGTGAAAACCTTGGAGAGGGCTCACACAGGCATGATACTTACTAGGGCCACTTTGAGATGACCGTCCAAGGTCTAGGGTTCAATGAAATAGAGCAATCCTATTGGAGGAGAGCCATAAGTTGGACTCACAGCCTTTAGATGAGAGTCCAAGACCAAATAGTGGCAAATTGAGGTTAAACCTACATGGCACCGTTAAGGAGGGAAAATCAATTGGTTTGAAACAGGGAAAATAAAAAAAAGAGCTGTAAAGGAGAGCTCATGATTTGAAGAACCAAGATGTAAGCTAGGGTTTCGAAGGCAGCATCCAACTCAAGGATTCAATTTGCTTCAAATGAGTCCAAATAGGTCCCTAAGAAGAATTTGGACTGGGGACCCTCATCTAAAGTGGACCTTCTTAAGTCAATCCTCATGTCCATGGTCCTGGAATCATGACTTACAGCCCCCCACACAAGACAAGAGGAAGCTCTTGGGGGGATGGATGATTCCATGTTAATTTTTTGGTTCACTTCAAATGAGACTCAGAGATGTGAGTTGTAAAGGAGTGTGCGGAGTGACTTATAGACTGACATCCAATTGGATACCAGCTGTTTGTATCACCAAGCTCAAGATACTTCCCACTGACCAAAATGTAATGTTGTTGCAAAGTACACATTCTGCTACCTACATGATTGTTGTCTTGCATGTACTTGGGAGTGGTGTATTTTTTTTTCCACCCAATTTTCTGATGTTGCTGAAGTGGTGACCATCCATAATAAGTATATCTAGCCAAATTTGGCAATATTCAAAATATGAAAGTAAATCATCTTACGCACCTTTCATATTGTAGGAAATTGTGACTTTTCAGACGCTTTTTTACATTAAAAATTCCCCTAGAGCTAATTTTTTAAAAAACTAGAATATTTATTAGAAAATATTCTCTTTTTTTATTTGAAAATTCATGAAAGGGAAAAAATTTGCCATCAAAAAAACCATCGTTGGGAGTTTTCTTTTCCTCTTTGATGTTTCTCTCAAGAGGATGATTTCACCTCTTTGTACGGGAAATATGTATTTTTCTCCACCCCCTCCCTGAAAAACTGGTATTAATGTGTTTTCTTTGTGTGCATTCGGGCTGTTGATTGCATCTAGTTTTCTCTCAGAAAGCCCCCTCACCCCTCCCATGTGATGGGGGTGATCTCTCATTCATCTTCCCCAGAGTCAGGGTTGTCATTCTTGGGGCTGTCAGTCTTCTTGGCCAAGTTGATCAAGAGGTTCCCAACAAAAAGCTGACCTGACAAAAAAAACAAACTTCATAACTTTTCAAAGGAAAATCACTGACAAGCCAGCTTCAGTTCTCTGCCCCTTTCTTTTGGCAAAATTTGAGATTAGAAAGGTTGCTAAGGGCCACTTTAAACAAGGATCCAAGGTCCAGGGTCCAATGAAATAGAGAAATCTTATTGGATGAGAGCCACAAACTGGACTCATGGCCTTTAGATGAGGGTCCAAGACCAAAAAGTGGCATATTATTGAGGCTAAATCTACATGGCATCATTAAGGAGAGAAAATCAATTGGTTCAAACACAGAAAAAAAGAAAGCCGTTCTAGAGAGAGCTCATGGTTTGAAGAACCAATATGCAAGCAAGGCTTCAAGGTAGGCTTCAACTCAAGGATTCAATATGCTACAAATGAGTCCAAATTGGTTCCTACAAATTTGGACCCTGGAACCCAGCTAAAGTGAGCCTAAGCAAGTACTTGGATCCACAAACTTGGCAACTCTTGATGTCTTCCTTTAGCACTGGGTAGGCACTGAACCCAACCCTTGCGCAAACAAAGTGAAAGAAGATACCAGTGTTGGTCTGGTATATAGGTCCTATGCCTTGTATCAACAAGTGGTTGTAGGTACCTTACCAGTCGTGTATGACCTGAGGCAATACCAGCATTATACCTGTACCTTATGCTGGTAGGAACTAGGAACCTGAGGCAATACAAGCCTTGTATCAGTTTAGGGTTTAGGGTTGGAGGTTGTATCAGTTTAGGGTTTAGAGTTGTTGGGTTTAGGGTTTAGAGTTTTCAACAGTTTAGGGTTTAGGGTTGGTCCTAGTAGGTACCCTTGCTCATGGGGTATTAGCCCAGGTCAAAAATGGCAATAAACAGTTTTTAAATAAAAAAGTTCATGCACCCATTGAGAAGGCTGAACATGCATTCAAGAGGGCTCAGTTTTCTTTTCTTTTTTTGGGTTTTGGGTGATGGGCCAATCAAAGTGGCTCCTTCCCGACCAAAAAAAACAACTTTAGGTTCACATCCAACTGTTTAATAGAAGCAACAATATGTACTACTCAAAATACCAGTATACTCCTTCACCAGCCAAAAATCTCTCTTGGACCCAACAATACCACCACTCCACTGGTATGTACAAAAGTCGGTACCAGACCAAAACTGGAAGATACTAAGCCCGTCCAAAGGATCACCTTACCCTAAGGTCAGTTTCATCATTAAATAATCCTAAAAATTGTCAATGAAATTTTGTGAAAATATGAAGTTGACATGTTGAAAATCACCATAATTATCACCGGCTACACTATTCATATCACAATATCATAGTAGTTGATGGAAAATATATATAATTTCAAAAAAAATTAAAATTTTTCTTTTTTTCAAAAAAATATTTATTCATTTTGCAAATGTGGAAACTGACTGTAGGCTACAACTTGAATCCACCAACAGGGGAAAAAAAAAAAAACCAATAAACGTGACTGAACTAATTTAGTTTTTCCACAGATATTAGGTCTTTTGGCATTTTCCAGTGTAGAAAAGAATTATTTCTACAACCTTCTACCAAGGTACCTGTGGGGGGCAAGGCCCAACAAAAGCACCAATCTCGTGAGTAGACTCCACAGCACTGGGGTAGTCAAGAATAAGTGAAAAAATTGGAAAACTTTGGACGAGGGAATGACAAGCAACCCCATCAACTGCTTGCCAAAAAAATAACTTAATGTCAAAGCAACTCACCCAGCTTGTTATGGCCCTCTGCCCCTTGTGGCAAGTTCAAACCAGTGTTGGGCGGTTCTTTGAATTTTTCAAAGAAACTCTGGTTCCAGTTCTTTAAATATTTCAGAATCAAAGAACCATCAGTTCTGGTTCATTCAAAAATTTCAGAAAATAACCACCGGTTCCTGTTGTTTCAAAAGCCTTAAAGAATCTACCGTGGTTTCTTGATAGAACCCACGGTTCTTTGGCCCATTCCTTGCCTTTTTAAAATAAATAGGGTTATAGTTGAGTATTTGAAAATTCTGAGAACTGGCAGGTAAGTGATTCTACACCCAGGTTGATAACCGTCAGGTATCTGTCCCTCAGTGTAAGCACCGCTCAACACTGGTTCAAACCAGCAACAACCATTAAACTCGAGAGATGCTCCCTGACGTTCCCAGAAATGAAGTCACGCTCACACTTAGTGAACATAGGTACCTCAAAATGTGCCACCAAGCGAAACCTATGTAGTTGGGTTCGCAGGGTTATTTTTTGGGGGCGAATTTTGGCAACCCAAAAACTAATCCGGTGCCGCACATACAAAGGATTTTTGTTGAAAATTTTCAGAAATCGCCATATTTAAATCGCAGGTTCCACCAAGTTCGCCAAAATTTATCAGTATTCTTAAATCTTTTTCTACTTTACTCTTTGGCCTGTAGCCAAATTTAGCTAATTCCTCTTAAGGATAACCGCCAATGTGGCTACATCACAAAATTGCCAAAAAAAAAAGCCGGTGACCCTATGTAGTCTGGGCACAAACACAAAATCAAATAAACAACTACAATCCTCACTAAAACAAAATCTCAAGTAATAATACACACGCTTCTTATGAATGCTACTAAATCAAAGATTTGATTTCGCTCCAGGTGTTACAAAATCCAAATATTCCTTTCACAAGTAATTAAATGACAAAACCTTTTTTAAAAACAACAAAAACGAGAGAACCCACCAATAAATAAATAATAAACCCAATAAACCCAGGCTAATTGGAAACACGCTAACACAAGCTATAATAATAATGATCCCCCCAATTTTTTAATCATTCCTAATTAATAATATTAATTAGGTTATTTCCCAAACAAATCAATTACCCATCAAACACAAGTCAATAAACTAAGTGTTTTTTTTTTATAATTAAATTTTCAAAAACAAATTAACTCAGTCAGTAAGTAACGTAGGGGGCCCGTAGGGTAACGGTGGAGCATTAATTGAGCGTGTGGCCGCCTCGTGGGGGATCGTGGATCTTACGGCTGATAGGCCGGACTGAATTTCCACCAATCACAGAGCCTCCCATGGTACCAAAAAACTGACCAGAAAAGTAGCCAAGGTACACAGTTGCTATTAATTACCATATATTTTCTTTATTATTATTTGGGTTCACGGAACTCTGATGAATGAACCAAGTAATTGAATGAAAAGGAGGAGGCAAATGAATGAATGAATGAATGAATCTCTCTCTCTCTCTCTATTTGTTGGCCTTGTCTACCAAGGCCCTTAAGGATATTGTGTTTAGATTCATTATAGAGCATATTAGCTTCAGGGATTTTGGCCCCTAAGTAATAATAATAGGTCTATTTTTATATGAGGATTTTTGAAAGATAATAATATTTTGGCTTGTGTTGAAACTTGAGATTAGTTATAGAGTTATAATATGCATCTTGAAGGATTTTGGTTTCTTTTAGAGGATTTTTTTGAAGATTATGTTTTTGCATGGTGAAATATTTGAGTTTTCATAATTCTTCTTTTGCATTAAGATACTTTTTCATGTAAGTGTCTTGGTTTTTTTACCAATTTACATTACTTCTTGGCTTTGTACCTTTGGTTAGGAGTTTTGTAACGGCTGGCCCCCCATCGTCCTAAGTGATGGTTTGGTGAATTAAACGGGTCTCATACCCATTTAAATCCCCGGTCTTCTTTCACCATTTTCCACCTGACTATGGGTTTAGATTCATATATCATCAGTGCCTTCAAATCAATAGGGTACACCCATAATGCCGGGTATGTGTCTAGGATAGCACAACTTGGATTCTTTCAATTTTGAGAGGGTTCTTATGCCTACTCTTCAATAGTGGGACTGTTCTTACACCTATAAGTAGGCATGATTTCCCTCCCACCCTTGAGGAGTAGGCATTGTATCTCTCACACCCTTGGGGAGTAGGCATTATATCCCTCCCAATCTCTAGGAGGGAAATTCATAGATATAAAGTGCCCTCCACATACACTACAAATTTTCTTCGAATGCTTTACAACTATTTTAATTTTCACTTCACTCATACAAAAAAATTTGAAGAAATGAATATATTAATACAAGCTTGCTAGCTCAAAATAATTTATTTTAGTCATTTTTTGTGTTGAAGACACAAGAATATTGAAAAAGAATCTTCTATTTAATCACAATTTGGATAATCAACTCATGTCCAAATTGGGAACATGACATTGCATTTGACACCTCTTGACAAGAATTAGAAGCAAATGAGTTTTTGACGACTATGGTGACCAAGATTTTGTAAACACTAATTGTTTTGGATTTAAGAGTTAATTTTTGGGAATTTTAAACATTTCATCATTTTCAATGGAGTCTTATAAAAATAAGTATGCAAGGGAATAATTCTTCCAATAATGTTCAACATTATCGACGTCAATTTTTTTATGAATCTTGATTTTTGATTGAGGTTCGAAACATATTATCTCATTTTTTTTATCCACCTTGTCAACAAATTAATTAGACAATCGCCAAAACATTATGCCATTTTGATGTTTCAAAAATCTTAACATTTGAACCATATTGCAAATTAACTAGGTAGTTCATTTTCCATTTCACAAGATTTTACTTTATTATGATTTGAAAAATTTCAAGTCAAGCTACTTGACAAAATCAAAGGCATGTCAATACTCAACCAATAACACCATTTTGCAATAAACATTCAACAATTCCTAATTCTACTTACAAAAGTTGCCAAGCAAGCCTTACACAAAATAAAATTAATTCCATTTTTGAAATGATGTTGATAATTTATTGTTACAATAATGTACAAAAGTGTGAATTATACAATAATGTAGTTCAACAAAACAATCTTGGTCAATTTTGCAATTCATTAATGAATTTTAATAACACTTTGCATACAAATAAGAAGTAGGAAATCCACAAGTAAAAAATATTTCATTTCAGATTTTACTTATAGAATAAACTTATTATAAAATAATTCATAAATATGATGCTAAGTATAAGCTACAAGTTAGCTGAAAAATATAGCTCCGAAGTGAAGATTGAATTTTATTTCTTGTGGTGATGGCTATCTTATCATTTTTCCTACTCAAAAAATTAGTGTCATGGAAGGTCATTTGTAGAAAAGGCATAGAAAAGACATATAAAATGTATAGTATAGTATTGACCACAATTACAACTTAAGCAAATCTTCTGGCGATCATGTACACAAGTCCATGTAATCACTAGTTGTAAGAAAATCAATAATGCCTGTACCATTTTATTCGTTACTTCTAATTAGAACAAATTTTGTAATCATGGTAACAATGTCTTTTTAAATTATACTTTTTTGACAATAATCATGATTTGTAAAAACTCACAATATGAAGTCATGGGAAAATATATTTACAAATTTATCATAGGGGATGCAAAATCATATCATTAGGTCACCTATCATGCACAATAAGGGCATTTCATGCTACATCTAAAATCATGTAAAAATATGAGGTTGTTAATTGGATTATATATTTGTCTAAAGAAATTATTTAATTCCAAATTATGATGTCATATAGATTTTTTTTGGATGTCAATGAAATGGAATATTAAAGCATAAGCATAATCATTAAAAAGCAAATTTCATTACCATTTGCACTAGTGGGTTCCAATCAATTTTGAGTTCAATACTTATTTCAAATATTTTGTCACAAACCAAATTTATCAAATTTTAATTTCCTCTTATAAGTTTGGTGGAGTTCATGTAGTGATTTCAAAATCTAATGAAGCTTTTGTTGTGACTAATTATTTTCTCATCAGCACATATTTTGGAAAATATGAATATGTTGTAAATAAATTGTTTCTTTTGATTTAGGTGAGAAATTGGTGATGGTAACAAATATGATGGTTCTAATATGACCTAAATTATGTCATAAACCCCCCCCCCCCCCAATCCAACTTAATAACTCCCTTCTGAACCCTGGGTAATAATTTCCATACAACCCCTCACTAACTTAGTCAATCTTGATAGAATCCCAATTGTGTCAAAAACAACTTTAATATTTAGGTGTTTGGATTGAACTTCAATGCACAATTAATCATTCTTTAATCAGTTTTAACACATCCTTGATTATGTCCTAACCCCTAATAAACTCCTTACCACCATAATTACATCAAATCAGCTTTACCATAATCAAGGAGGTTATGAAAGCCCTGGTTGTCTTAAAACACCCTTAATTGTGTCCTAACAAACCTATTTAACCATGGAACAGTCTTAATTAGCACCTAAAGAACTTCAACCCTTAAAGAAGCTGACCTAGTCCTACCAAGCCATAAAGGATTTTGAGGGCCGATTCTGCACATGTTTAAGGCCTCTTCAGCCCGCTTTACACTAGGAGTCAGGGCTGGAGAAACTTGGGGCCAACTTTGAAGCATTTTTGGCTTGTTGTTTGGTCCCCAAGTGACTAATGAATGCTAGAACATTGATGTCAGGATATTAATAAATGCTGAAACATTGGTCTCAAGGGGTCGCAAATTGGGTTCCCAAATTCGATGGTATCACTTTTTTTCAGGCTTGGGGCCAATAAAAGGCCATAAAGTTCGGCATTTATTGGTAGCTTGGGGCAGATTGAAAATGTTTTTTCTATTTCAGCCTTGACTCATAGTGTAAAGCCCTTGGGGCCGATTTCAACTTTTGCACCAATAGGAATGCTTGATTTGGGTTGAATGTCGGCCCTTCTCTCCCAACATCTCGCGGCCCTTAACTAAGAGCAGATCGGTACCGTACGATTTAGACTTTTTCTTAGGGTTTCATCGTCGTCTTGTCTCCCAGCATTTCGGCGCCCTTAACCGAGAATAGATCCGAACCGTGCGATTGAGGGTTTGCTCTTAGGGTTTCATCGTCGTCTTCTCTCAGAGCATTTCCCGAACGGGATTTGTCGTCTTCTCCTTCGCGGGTTTTGTCTGAAGTCTGTTACTCTCGCGTTTGTGTGTGCGCTCTTGGTCGTGGTTTTGTTTTTTTCCCTCGTGCTCGATAATTGAATTCCGTGTGAGAGGATGCCTCGTCAAAGGAGCGCAGGAGGGCGAACAGCATCTCGGCCGGTGATGCGACGGGCGCCTCCGCCAGCACCGGTGCATCATGCGTCGCCTCCAGCGCCTGTGCAGCAGAACAGCAGTGGAGGTTCGATGCTAGGAGGTTTGGCTAGTACTATCGCGCAAGGAATGGCGTTCGGAACAGGAAGTGCCGTAGCGCATAGAGCCGTGGACTCCATTATGGGACCTCGCACCGTTCACCACGAACAAATGCAACAGGAGGGAGGAGGAGCAGGTGCCGCGCCGCTCACCTCCACTGTGGCTATGGATTCGTGCGTAAACCAGTCTAAGGCTTTCCAGGACTGTTTGAATGCCAACGGTAGTGATATTGGCAAGTGCCAGTTCTATGTCGACATGCTGAACGAGTGCCGTCGAGGTTCTGCTCAATTGGTGCTTTGATGTGACTTCTGTTGAATCCTCGGATATATTCAACGCTTGTGAAGATAGGAAATTCTATTATGTAGCAGGAATTGGTAGAAAATTTGGCAGTCAGGTTCCAGATAGAAAGGATAATCAAAGTCGCAGATTATTTGCGTCTTCATGTGCAGATTTTTGACCTTCTTGTAGGTCTCCCGTCATGTGAACTGGATATGATTATGTGAACATTCTTGATCGGAGTGAATTAACGCGTGTATCTGCGTTTTCTCTTCTCTTTAGAGATAGGTTTCCTCCCTTCATGCTTGCTGATTTATGGCTGCTAATTTGTCAGAAAGAACCTACAATCTTATGATCAGGTCATCTGAATTCTCTTCAGGTTGACTCAAATAGTATTAGGTACCGAGGAATTCTCCGTACTTATAAATAATTCTTTTGTATTGTTCAGTCTGGCTGTTTTGTGGCTATGTGGATAATGGATTGGGCTGTATACGTGATAGTTTCGATGTTACCCAACAGCGGGTGGCCTTGCAGATACACCAGCACACATGTCCATGAGAACCAGGAGCAATTCCAGCAGCTTTTTTTTTTATCTCCTTCATTGTCTCCTATATCATTTCCATGAGAAAGGTCTCTTTGTGCTATCCAGCAATGATGCTTTTGATAGTGCCTTCCTGCCTACCTTTCTTTGTGACAGTATGATATTTCTAGCTGACAGCATTGTGTGGCCAAAGTATTGGATGACTTTGCTGTACAAGAGCATTGTACCAGCTGCCAGGAAGAAGATGATGATCCATATTGCCTGCTTGAGCTGTGGAAGAATAAGGGAGGAAACTCAATTGTGCATACAATCAGGTTGTATCCCAGTGCCATCTTGTCTATAAAATACTCATAATTCTACCATTCCTTCATTCAGGTTCTATGATCATCTGTGTGCTGTATTTTTGCAGATGCTTCCTCACACTCTTTAATATGCTGGTTTGGTGGTGTCAGTCATGTTGAGCTCCTGTTGCACTATTGAATGATGCCATCTTGGTTACCTGTAAGATGGCAAAATCCATGTGATTTTGCATAGTCTTCTTCAAGCTGGTGTCAGGCCAATGCATCATCTAGCTCTCCTCGTTTGCCCATTGGAGCTGTCAAGGAGTTGTTGGATCCTATCCACTATCATTCCAATGGCCTTGAGGACACAGCCTTGTCTATGCAGGTTTCCATGTTTTCCCATTGTCGAGAAGGCCTAGTTCATAGTACATTGTTGTTCTCAACCTCCATCCCTTTGATCTGAGATAATTGCTTATTTATTGTGGATGGTGGCAAAGTAACACCAATCATCCAAGGAAGTCATTGGATGGAAGGTTCTGAACACAAGGAGGTTCCAGTAATGGTGGTGAAGGCAGGAACATAACCATGACTGTCCATCAACCTGATCTTGGATCTTGTGTTCCATCTGCAATTTCTTTGGAGATGCTCCATCCACCTTGCCATCCAGGTGTGGCCACATTACAGAGACATCACCTGCAGAATTACAATCTCTATTTTGTTTTGTTCACTTTAGTATGCTATCTGAGCTAGTTAAAGTCCCCATTTATGATCCAACTGAGAACAGTGCAAATTTCTCTGCAAGCTATCTCTATCTTCCCTGTGGCAATCTCAGAGAAGCTTCAGTACACAGAGTTCGCATTATACGTACTTAGAAGATGATGCACTCCAATTGCCTTTTCATTACAGTGTTGCTCTGGTGCTCAGTTTGCAGATTGTTGCTAACATGGTTGAAGACCTGTGAGGAATCCTCCAGAATGAAGATATGTGACACAACACTAGCACCCATCTATGCTGCTTGTCAGTAAGCTGATATTGATAGTCCTTCACAGGCCAAGCTCAAGAGTGAATTGCAGGTACTTCTCTTCATTGTTCCCAAAATTCTGTGATAGTCTGAAGTTGTGTCTTCCAGTTTGAATTTCATCTAGGAGCATAATAAATTTAGTATTGGTTTATGAACCTTCTGAATGATCCAAAGGTTCCAAATCGGATTCCCAAAAGAGTTTATTGTTGTTTGCAAAGTTGTTGGTCAAGTCATCAATTGTGTTCCCAATGCCCTTCCATCAAATGGAAAGAATGTAGGAGGATTTAAATATGGCACCAAGATGATGAAGTGACCAACAATGCAGGCAAGGTAAAGCAAGGATGCTAAGGGGGACAACATGGTTTATTGGACAGGGTTTGGGGAAAGCAATGATGAAAAATGGGTGGCAGCATGTTCACAAACTATGGGAAAGGATGGAATGAAGGTGAAAGCATGGAATGAGGATGACCAACTTGGGCAAGTAGGGATGCCAAACTTGGACGATATATTGAGTGGATGTGGTTTGGCCAATGGTGGATGAAGAGAAGGAAGGGGACTGGAAGCAAGGCTCAACAATAATAAAGTGTGGAAGATCAGTGTTGCACAGTGGTTTTTATCCCCCAACAAAATTTGTGAAATTTTTTCTTAAAAACTCTATTCACAAGTTACTGGCAGTATGTCTTTTGTCTCTAAAACCCCCAAGTTGATTGTGTGTTATTTAGCAATTAGATTTTGTACAAATTAAGTGTCCTTGAAAATGTTTATTATCCCTAGCACTTATGCTTTCAAAGGTGATTCAACAAGTTAGTTCATACATAATGTTCATTGTTTTTCTGTTTTCAATTTTGTGATGTATCCAATGTAAGAATAATCCATAAGCCAATTTTACCCAAATCTGGCGATTAAAAAATATGAAAGGAAAATATTTAAACACCCTTACATATTTTTGGCTACCTATTTGAACTGTTTACAAAAATCTAGTATCTTAAACATTTGTTTGAATTTTGAATTTGTCACAGTTTTTTTGCACGACAAAAAAGGTGGGTACCATTCCCATCAAGAGGAAAATACAATATAAATCATAATTTGTGGCCAAAAGTATTAATGGCATGAATCTTTAAAGATTAGGATTTTGTCACCACTGTTATAGACATCATGGAGTCTAAAAGTTAGCAAAATGTGGTATTAAAAGAAATTAAATGTTAAAATTATGAAGAAATGATCACAAACTTTCACCAACAGGGGCAAGTCTCAAAACACCTAGAATACCAACTCAACTCTTGTTTTGGTCGAGCTAAAGCTTGGAAATAAGGTCCATGCAATTATGGAGATTTTACAAGATTGCATGATGGTGAGGTCTTGGAACCCTAGTTTTAACTTAGTTCCTAGTATTATGAACTATGTAGATGGGTTGGCTATCCATTGGGTATTGAAGTTGTCAATTTTTGGTTTCATTCTGGTTGAAGCTCTTTAATCGGGTCCCCAAATTTTCACCTTGGATTGAGTAAAGTTGTGTAGCTACAAATGGGCCAGTTGATACCATAAATGTGACTCATATGTATGTCTAGAAGATTTGAACTTGTGACATTCAACGGAAGTGCAACTGGGCTTATAGCTATAGCACATTGTTGAATTATTTGTTTTGACATGTTTTACACACAAGATGTTCTCATGGTGGCAAGTATCTAGTCATGTAAAAGATTGTGGGGTCTTATTCTTGTACTTTTGTTGGCCTTGCCTACCAAGGTAAGGATATTGTGTTTAGATTCATTATAGAGTATAGTAGCTTGAGGGATTTTGGCCCCTAGGTAATAATAATAGGTCTCTTTTTATATGAGGATTTTTGAACAATGATATATTGGCTTGTGTTGAAACTTGAGAATAGTTATAGAGTTATAATATGTTGAAAGATTTTGGTTTCGTTTAGAGGATTTTTTGAAGATTATATTTTTGCATGGTGAAATATTTGAGTTTCCATAATTCTTCTTTTGCCCTGAGATACTTTTAAATGTAAATG
>Ga0116227_10005356_pt1 | contig 27079 bp, 25 predicted proteins | sample S1TSphgellanicum_FD_89693 | JGI IMG/M metagenome (GOLD analysis project Ga0116227, IMG submission 89693) | Host-associated microbial communities from peat moss isolated from Minnesota, USA - S1T2_Fb - Sphagnum magellanicum MG | ecosystem: Host-associated > Plants > Peat moss > Unclassified...
AACTTGAAATGGTATGCAATTATGAACAAACTATCTGCAAATGCAATTCCACTGCCACACAGAATTGAACTGAAATGCAGGACATCTTCTCAACTTCTCTGCATGTTGGTTCTGGAACAGGATGCGATATTTGATCCATTTGAACTTGTCTGTGCAGTGTGAAACAGATAAAGTCAGCATTTTATTCCATACCAAAGGTAGTCCAATCATTCATGTGCTCTCTGTGAACACAGGTTCATTAGTCTCATCATGATTCAGTTCTGATTTTCTACCTTTAGAGCTGAAGAACAATTTGCCTGAGGTTTCACAGATATTTAAGGAAGCACAGATTGTGGACTATACAATCACAGAGGAGGAAACGGTTCCAGGCTCTGGTGAGGTATGTGCTTCTGATGTGCACAGATAGTGATCCATAGACTTTGGATTTTTAACTGATGATTGCAAATGCTTTCTTGCTGGACTCCAGACAGTATATATAATGTCTCTGGACACTTGATGTTATTTGACCAACTCGAGGTTGCAGATCCTGTACTGAACTTGTGTGTGGCAACTTCTAAAGCAAACTTTCTGGTTTGAAGTGAATGTTTAGATTTCCAATCGGTTTCTTGCTTTGGCTTCTTCCTGCAGATCCGCATAGATAATGTGCAGCGCTATAAAGTGGCAGGGAAAACTATCAACATGGTATCACTGATCAAATTACAGGTCTATCTTCTTCCGTCCCTCAGCATTGGAGCGTTAATTGGCACACTTGGTGTGTGTTTGGTTGAATTTTTTTTCACAAAATGTGATATTTTTATTCAAGGTTGCATTCCTTTGTCAGGCTGAGGCTCCCACATGGTAGGTACATTGTCAGTGTAGGTTCACAGTGCTACAAAAGCTTTTCATCTTTGCAGCTTTCTTCTTCAAATTTAGTGAGTGGCATCTAATCTCTAAAAGCTGTCAGATTGCATGCTTTCTATTGCTCACTTTTCCACTCTTTTTGCCTCAGATGTTCTTGTTCTATCTAGCCTTCAGTGAACAGTTTTTAAATGCATGATTTGCTTCCAGGTTCAAGATGGGAAAGTGGTGCGTCATGAGGATCTGTAAGTGTCTCATACCTGTCAGACTCTTCTAGTTCTCATGGAATCAGATGGATCCATTGCCAAGATGACAATTCTGTCAGTTCTGAGTGGAGCATCATGTCTAGATCATGGTTTGGGAATAGAACACAATTTGTAATCAAGTTTAGTGATTGGACAACCCCTTGCAGATTAAAACTCCCTCATGATTTGTGTAAGTTGCATAACCTAGTGGCATGTTTCAAGCACTATGCAATCAGAACAATCAAATCATGTGAGCTGTTTTTCATCAACCTTCATTTCATCTTCCAATCAACAACAAAAAGTCATGACCAATTCTATGCCTTGGCACAGGTGGGATAAGAATCCATTAAAAAACAGGGAGACAGTGAAAGTACCATTGATGGGGCGTGCTTTGGAAGGGATACGTCGTGGCAACATGATGGTTACCCATCTTCTCATGGGTTTTGGGAAAGACCACAATCCCAAAAACTGATGGATCTTCACACCAGAGGAAGTCTGACAGAAATTGTATCAAACTGTGGGATATTGTACCACCATCTCACATATTTTTTATGAGGATGTACTACTCAATGTCCTCTGCTCATGCTTGCATATTTGTACTGTTCATGTGAAGCTTTCACTTAATGTTTCGCTTTTGCCCTTGAAGCAGCAGCATGTAGCACTCTTGTCCAATTCCAACATGTCTCTGATGCTAAATTGTCTATACATTACTTAGTAGGAGCCTGTAAGCCTGCAATTGATAGCACTTTATTATTGCCTTTTTGGGAATTCTGGCAGTGTTGTTGGGGTTGAAGGCATCACTAGATTGCAGGATTTGGCATGCAGCTATGCTCAAGGACAGTTGTCACTCAAACTTGAATTGTTGTCAAATTGTCAAGAACAAAATCTGATTTCAGAAAATTATAGATACCTATCTGTGTGCCTGGTGAGATCATGGAAACCTGTGTACCACATGAGTACAGATATAGCTATTATGGTGAGCACTTCATGGTTACAGTGAATTTGCAATATTGTAGCATTTGATGTGCAACTGTCTATTTGTTTGCAGGATTAGCTTCCTCTGCAACCAAACAGCAAGTAACTAAACAAGTATGCAGCACAGTTCACCAGTGAAATTTGGGCATGTCAACCAAGAGAAGTCCTTGAGAAATGCTTGAGCATAACTTAACATTGCACTATTCTTAAGGAAACAAAATCTGAAACAATAGTTGTTTGAAATCTGAGAATTTTAGCATGATTCTCAACAATAATTGCTTGCAAAAGTGGAAAAGGAGCAATGATTCTTGACACTGGAATACTAAGGGCTGGCAACAGTATACCTTATAGGCAAAGAGGTATGAATCATTCATGGAAGTTTTAAATCTCAGGAGCTGGGCAGCAGGTCCTCTCTTGTTGGAGAATGCTGTTGCTTGCAAACCATTATGAGGTATCAACCTCCACAAAACCTAGACGGATTGACAGAACTCAGCATCCACATATCACTTAAAAGTAGATTTGTCATTTGACAGGCATTAAGTGTCTACAGGCACATGGAATTCTCAGGCATTTCTGAAGGTGTGTTTGCAGATGAACTTTCTCTGGCACAGAGGTGTGATACACTTTTCAGACCTTCCCTTTCCAAGAAGCAAATTTCTATTACTCAACATAAGTCTTGAAACATAACCTATCTTGTAACATAGTATTTTTGGCCACATCACAACTTACAAGTAATGAATCATGGCATCTCTCAATCAAATCTCAAACATGGATTCTATTATCTGGATTCCACTTCAACCAAATGTGGATTGCAAACCAATTACTTTGACAAAAATCATTGCCTTACTTATGGCACTGCTATGGGTATCAGACAATGTCAATGCTATTCTGAAATGCAAGAGACAACCTTTCACCTTCACCAGGTTTGGTAAAGGGTCGAGCACACCTGAGGGATTCAATTGGTGAAAGCTTCATCAAGGATGTGAAGGTGAAAGGTCCACAATGTAGCCATGCAACGAAGTGACATTAACTGCTTTCAACCTTCTCTCAAACATCTCCATCTAGCGGATTTCAAAATAGCACACTTTGGAGTGTATGTGCAACCTTGTCCAAAGGAAAACAATTACACATTTATTTATCAATTTGTTTCATGCCACTTGCCCATCTCCAACAGGAAAAATAAATCACTGTAATTTGTACAAGGGCAAAAGAAAGATTTTCTCATATGCTGATTTCTGTAACAAAAGGATTAAGAGAGCCAATCACTTTCTCTGCAGAATGAGATCCTCCTCTGCAGCAATCTGGAATTCTATCCCACCATCCTCTCTGCTCATCCATATACAAACCATGAGAGGGCATGTCATGATAACAATTCAAGAAGCGACTATATTTGGGACAAACAAAAGACTTCTCCCCTTGCAAGTTCTGCGTAGATAACAAGCCTATCCTATAAAAGCCCATAGCAGCAAAAGGGTGACAGAAACATCATGTTAGCCTTATTGAACAGCCAAAATTTTGCCCATCATCACCTCCAAGGGCAACTAGAAGCGCTGGAATTTCTCCATCTAAAAGTGGGAGGTAGGGACCATGGCAATACAAATACAGTAATGATGTTGTCTGTCTTCATTCATATCCACCCGTGCTTCAAGAAATCTGTTTGTTGATGGGCATATCACAAATCACACAGTGAACGGAAACAGAAAAGGAAAAAGCCCATGCAGACTGATTTTTTTGTCACTAACACGTTAGCCATCATAAAATGGCGTATGTATTGGATTTTGATACACAAGAGGGGCCCAAGGGTGGTGGGCTGGCCTGGAGCCTGTTAGCTCTGCCATGATCTTGCCGGTGCACGAATGTTTTGGGATCCTCTAAGTCTTATTGAATCTGTTCCTTCCTCTTTCCTTTGTCCATTCTGCACCGCCAGTGCCCCATCCCCAGAAAAGCATTCAATAGGAGAAGCTGATAATTACATCCATCTCATACACTGACATCATTGTGCATCTACCAACATCTACTGTGCTGCTGTTAGAGCCCATAGCATTCATCACATCATATTTCTGAAACTGCAAATGGTTCATGAGAGCCAAAGGTTGGGAGTCTAGGGGCTCATGTGACAGAATACGGCTAGGAAGGCTTGCAAGGTACAAATAGATAAAAAAAGTACCAACAAAGCAAGCTCAAGATCTACTCAGAAATGGAACATAAAGAAAGAGAAACAAAATGCCAACTGCAAGGTCCAAGAATACAAAACAATCTTGAGAAGAGAAGAGAGCTCTCATGAGAAACATACCTGGACAGGAGCTATTGGAGGTTTATGGGGTGCCTTGGTTTGAGGTTGAGTCACACGATGCAATCGATGCTGATGCTGCATGTGCTCAAATTGCTTCAACTGCATAGAGAAATTGATGCCCACAGCACCATTGCTCATGTCACTGCTACTGTCACCATCATCACTGGGCTGAGACAAATGAGATACAGATGGGATGGATGGTATATGGGAGAGGATTTGTGTGTAAGCTCCTGTGGAAGCTGTTCGCCGAATTGCACTCAACCCTGGAAACTCACTGCTTGATGATTGTGGTGGTGCCTGCATGAAGGTGTATGCTGGCACTGTCTTTAACCTTGTCCGTAAAATCTTGAATGCTGAGCTTTGCTGTTAAGAGACAGATAAAAAGAAATTAGTCAGTCTTCAGTCCTCGCAAGGTTATCCTGCCTAAACTTCAAACTGTAGCATTGACAAATTCATAGATTGATCACTACATGAGGGAGATAGCATGTCTCCACACTTCACTGTCAATTATTAGAACATACTCCAGCTTTCAATTTCAAACTTCAAACCCAGTTCTAGCAGGTGACATAAACTCCCATCAGGATTTTAGACGTAACTTCAACCTAGAACAGAGGAGACTGATGGGGTACAGGGAAAAAGCCAGTATACCCAAAAGTTAAAGCTAACCCCCTGGATCTCAACTTGGAAAAAATTCAATAACCCAAGCACAACACCTAATTGGTCATGAACTGATTACCTGAGGTAGAAGCATAAGAAGGCCATACAATGTCTTCAGAAGTTGTGGATAACGAGCTGGCTCAAGCAACTGCAATGAATCACACCCACCCACATTTGTTCATTGACTCACTGTGGTGCAGGACCTTCAAACTCCATGCCTTGGGTGTATGACTCTCACTGTACATGCCACCTCTACATGTTCCCATACCTAGAAATGAGAGATGGACATGGGTGGACAGTGGATAAGACCAGTGGACTCACTTGATCACCACAACAAAAAGACAACTCTGTTACAAGAAAAAAAAACAAAGAACCTGTCCTCTGATGTTATCAAAGATGGGATGTTTCATTATCCAGTGCCGCAAAGTTACCTGCAGTCTCAAATATGAAAAGATGGGGGTTTCCAGCAGTCGCACCAACTTGTCCACTTGCACTAGCAAATTTACATTGATGTCAGATTCTCCCAGTGACTGGATGACTGAACTTGCATGTGGGTATGCCTGAACAAAGGCAAGGGGCAGGGCTATAAGAATCCGAAACAACATCATCTCAAAGTTCATACATATCACAAAAATACTCTGGAAAACATCCAATTGCTGCAGGCCTTGTGGGAATTGAAGAGCTTGGCTGAAGAAGATAGCTGACACGTCAAAACCTGCACTGAATCTTCTGTAACATCATGTGCATCTAAGCAGCTTGCTTTGTTTGAGAAGTTGAGAGATTACCTGGGCAAGCAAGCAAAGACTAACAGTGGCCATGGGTGAGTGACACCATGAAGAATATAGTGCAACGAATAAATCACGGCCTGCGGAATTTATGAGGGACTGCTTCAAAAGAGCCCTCAAATCTGACAGCTCATGTGCAGTCAGAAGGATCACATTCAGTGCCTGCACCCACCATCCAGTATCACATTAAACCAAATTTCACCATTGGTACAGAAGATTTGTTTACACAAATGCCACCTTCATGAATTCATTTTATCAATACCAGGCACAACATACCTACATTCAATCTAGGATCTTTAAAGATAGAGAAGACCAGCTGAGTTTCCCAAGGAAACTGACCTGGACCATAATGGTAGCGAACTCCAAGTCAGCCTCCCCTTCCAAAATGGTTGCCAATTCACGATAGACTCGTTCTGCACCAAGCAGTGTGCACAATTTCTGCAATGCCAGTGTCCCCCTCCTGGGTACAGATCAACAGAATGTGTTATTGTCAAAACCCATCACACATCAGTTGAAACACAATGTTTTCAGTCTGCTTTCATCCTCATTCTATTCAAGTGCTATGATGTCAAATATATCTGTTCAACACATGCAGCAGCAGTCACCTTTAACATTAGATCAAAACTCAACCCATAGAACTTTAGACCTAAACCATATAAAAGAAGCAAACCTTTGCAGAGTACATGAACACTGATTTCTTGGGAAGGCCCTGGAAAAAATGACCTCATGTGGAAAACCCAATGAGCAGCACAGACAGGAAGAACAGAACCTTTTCTACCAGTAAGGCTGAGCTTTTCTCATGTGAAAAGGAGACATACTTCTGAAGAAGGGAATTCTCGCTGTTGAAGCGGTGGACAAGGAAGACCATGAGATGCCGGAAGTGTTGTGGATCCCTCGCAATGCACGCTTGTACCTCCAACACCAGCAGAACAACCTGGAATTTTCAAACCATGGGATTTCTTGAACCCTCTGAAGTTTTCTCAAACAAGACAAAGAAATCAGCATCTAAATTTCCCCATTGTCAGAAGAAACTTCTCTATAATTTAACACTTGCAAGACTCCCAAATAATAGCCAGAATGTTTCATGTAATGGCTTGACAGAGGAATTGATTTGAGTTTCCAGAGAGAGTCGTGCCACCCACCTCATCAGATGAGTCTGACAAGGATTGAAGAAGTGCTGGGAAAATGTCATCCAGGAATGAAAGCACCTGCAAGAATCAATCATGCATGTTATATCATCCTTGATCTTGGTATATAGAAAGGTGAATCAGAATAGGCCTGCATAGTCCAAAAGGGAATCAGGACATACACAATCACTTTTAGACATAGTTCACTGCTTCAAGGAATTTTCAAAGAAATCCTCACTCCATGGGCCTGACCAGCAGTCAGATATTATTCCACACAAATACTGATTGTCATCTTCAATTGCTGGAAACAAAACAAGATCACTGGTTTAGCACACATACAGCTTTTATGCCTCCTCAAAGACTTGCCCAAATCTAAAAATGAACAATGCTCACCTCTGTCCGGTGCCTCTCCAGAAGCACTGAGATCCAGCGCAATGCCTCAAGCCTGGTTGCCTCCCAATCACTACCAAGTTCTCTGTCACCCATAAAGGCAGCAAGGGTTTGTCAAATACTCACCCATAAATGCATGAAGCTATTCTCAAGGTTCTAGCTTCTAACTCACTATATAGGACTTACAGCTTCTAGTTATCACAGTTGCCAAGATGCTTTTGAAAGTCACACATGAGGATAGTTAGTGCACCTCCTTGCAATGGCCAGAACTGCCCCAACATCAAAACCATCTGCAGGTTCTCCCTTAACGGCCCTTAGCTCCTCATTCGTTTCTGTTGCCAACTGCCCAATCCCCATATCCACTGGCTCATATGAACTCTAATCAGAAGTTCACATACAAAAGTCTTCTCTGGACAACACTTTTCAAATGTGAAGAGTCAGATCCATAAATCCATCAATTCAGCTCTCAACACAATCTGTTGCCATGAAGTCAGACAAACTACGTACTGACAATCTGCCCACTCTTCAACCTCATGTTTCAAGTCGTTGAAAAACTCTCCAAGGTAATTTGCAAAATACTAAACCATGGACCTAAAAGACCCACTCTGACTTACCAATCGGATCTTCTCCTCCTTGTCTGAAATAGCAGGTAAAATTGCTCCAAGTATGTCTGCATAATAGGGTACAAGCTGATGTCCACCCAACTTCACAAACTCATTAACCTGTACACATATAAGCAGGATCTGGATCAGACTTCAGAGCAAGAAACTTGACTGGCACAAGGTCAATGCATATATGCATCCATGAGGACTTCTGAAAGCTCTTCTGTTTCAAATATGCAGCTCTTGTCACAGGAGAGAGCATCCTTTTAAAGTACAAAAGACCAAATGGGACCTTGCTTCTTGATTACCCCTCCCATAGACTAGGACCACATTTTATGCAAAGACATGAACCATCTGAAAAGAAAACTTAAACTGAAAGTTTTTCTGATGTGACAGAACGAAATCTGATCAAGAAAAAGCAAAACCCAAGGGCACAAGAGGACCCAATGAGAGCACTTCAGAATTGACTATTGTAGTTGAGCTCACCCAAGTGATTGAAGTTAGACGAGTAAACTCATCAGGAGATGATGCCCTTTGCACAAGTATTTCTGCCATCCTTCCATAATCTACTGACTGGCCAAAATAGCATGAAATCAAAACAGAAAATTACATTAGGACCCATAAAAATTGCAACTTATTGGAAAAAAAGAATGCATCAGCTGTGAGCTGTAAACCCCTCGCAGATTGCAAACCATCTTGAAGGATAACTCCCCTAAACCCCTTACAGATTTGCAAATGATTTTCAAGGAAAACTCTTGCAATGAACAATTGAGTACCGGGGCATTTTTAATCTCCTGCAGAAACTCTGAGAGGGCAGCATCAGCCTGTTTTCGAGTCTCATGGCTATTATCACTGAGCATGTTGAAGAGCCCTGCCAAATGACAAACCATTAAACAACCCCCTAAAAGTAGTCCTGACCTGGACCTTATGTTCTGGAAAACTCATAAATCCCTGAACCTGACTCTCAAAGCACCACTATCACAGATGACACATGAACTACATTTGTGTCTCCAATCAAATTGAACAGCAAACAGCAATTTGAGATTAAGGCAACAGCTTCTCACCATCAAGAAAATCAGGTAGAAATCCAAGCATATCAATGTCAGGGACACTGTCCAAGACTGTGATCCATCCCACCAGAAATTGACGAACAAAAGGGTTGAGCACATTCATACGCTCCCTGAGAAGAGGGATGAATTTCTCGATGCTGCAATTCCAAACTCCCCCCACATTACCCAACTTTTTCACAACCCAACAATGCTAAGTTGCTGAACATGACCCTACATGCCATCTTTTTGTCTCTGTTGTGTCTGATTTGATCCTTTTGTGTTCTTCATACAAACCCAATGATCAAAACTGTAGCAGCTACAAGTCCAAGAGCTGAACTTTTTATCAGTTCCCACATCCTCTAAGTGGAGGACTTGGACTCCCTGTCATCAAAGAATAAACATTGTGGTGGTTTAGCTAATCTGAACGCACCTGAAGTGATCACTTTCTGTGACAATATCCTGGATCATTCCACAAGCATAAACAGATAAAAATGTCAATCAATTGGCACAAAAAGAAACAGATATCAAACACTACTGCTTTTGAAACAAAACAGGCAGAGAGAGGTTCAGGCTTGAGTTTGGCTTGCAATTCAAAGCTGAAAGGACAGAGATTACACAAATGCTACTAAGGAAAATGTTGCTTGCCTTCACAAGACCATCCAACAGATGAGCAGCACTTTGTACATTAGGGTCAGAGTCAGCTGACAGCTTGCAGAGTGCATCAAAGACTTCATTGAAAAATGTGATGAAATCATCTCTTGCTACCTGCACATGGGTGCCACAGCTGTCACTCTCATGCTTTTCCAAATGTACCTATTCTTCTACACAACTTTCTGTACACTTGAGCCAAGTTCCTCATTCTGACCCCATGTCCATCTCTCACACTGGGGCATATTTTGAGAAAGTCTGGATTTCCTAGGACACCACTTGCAAGCTCCAAGAAACATGAGCATGTGTAGAAAATCCTTACCAAAAGGACAGAAGGAAATACAAAGGAGACAAACATATGAACGACAGCCAGGTAGTCTACCAGAGACCTGGTTGTCAGCTAAGCAACAAGAATTGTGGCAAAAAATTACACCTTTGCAATGTTGTAAAGTGCTTCACATGCATAGTACCGCACACGGCTGTCCTGGTCAGTAAATGATTGAAGAACAGGAGGAACTATTTTCTGACCCAACACATTCCCAAATACAACGAAAGTCATGTCATTGAATGTGAGAAGCAAACCCTGAAAGCAAAAACACTTGAACCAGAAGCCTCAAACATGATAAGAAGAAAGATAAGAAAAACACATTCCACTATAGTGAAAAATAACTATGGTGATAAGAAATTCACTTTTAGATGCTGAGCAGCTTCTGACGCGAGGCCCACAGTTGCTGCTGCCAACCCAATCAGACCTCCCTGCTCACCAAAGGACACACAGATCAGTAATTGAGTGTCAAGGTGATGATGTTGGTTCAGCAGCTGGCTTGGTAGGAGTCAACAAAAACCATAACATGTCCCCATGGAGGCAATGAACTGCAATATGCTAGTTACACATTAGAGGTTCAGATAATTAGGTAAATTTCCTTTGTGCTCATACTTTCTACATTGCACATTCCAGAGAAACCCAGGACATGACAACCTACCTTGCGATGATTAGCCTGAGGGGAGAGTGCATACTCAAATGTCAGAAGTGATATGAGATTGGAGATTTTGTCATGGTCCTGAACACTCACTAATCCTCTCACAGTCCCTTCTACCTGAAGAACAAAACCACATCAGAATCACATTCCTGACAGCCAGAAACACAAAGAAAACAGGTGAATCAATCAAATGGGTGATCATCAATTTTCACACCAATCTTCAGACATATTTCAGATTTGATTGAATTAGAAAAAAGCTGTATCAAGAGTAAGTGATTACCTCCAGTGCAGCAATTTTTCGCTTCTCATAGAGCTTATCGGCCAGATTCCGGAGCACCGACGCTGACAGCAGCGACGCGGAATCTGCCATCTCTGAACTTTCCACCTGCCCCAGCTATGGAGGTGAACTAACCCTGTTGAGCTCCCTTCCCCAACACTTCCAAAATCTGACTGATGCTAAGCATTCCATGGAACACTACTCTTGCCATTCTAGCAGCAATCCACCCATTGTTCTGTCACATTTTTTCTCCTGTTGAATTCTTCAAAGAGCAGTGCTCTCAAAAGCAAGAAACATTGGCAAGAGATAAAGGAAAACCCCAAGTTACTACTACTACCCCATGTATGTCTCAGAGGTGGAAAAACCCCAAAAGAAACCCTGCACAACTACAGGAAGACCAGATTAACTAAACTCCAAGAGGCTCCTCAACTCCTGACTCGCAGATGCTGCAAACACTCTCCTTTTGATGATGATAGTTGCACTTGATAGTAAGCCCCAGCCTCAGATCTCAATGATCAATCATCTCCACAAAACCCTAAATCTTCCTCAAAGAAATTGTTCAACTATCAACCAGAAGAGGAAGATTTCTCAAAGTGATGATCACCCTCTACACATGGACTGGAGCAAAGATCTAACTGAAGAACAGAAACTGCTCAAGATTGATCTAGAAACAAAAAAATGCTCCAAATCAATACAACAAGCTTTTTCTCAGTCTCAAAAAAAATTCACTTTGAAACTAAGGACTTTGCAACAACCCTTTTGAACCCCCTGAATCTGAATCGATGCAGTAGTGGTATCTAAATGGGTTTTACACTAACTAACTTCTACAATACCAAGTCACCTGCAAAAACACCACAACTTTATTCTTGAGAACCAAGGTTGCAGCAGGAAGAAGAAGAAGATGAATACAAAAGAATGTATGGAGGGTGATGATGATGATGATGATGATGATAATGATGCTTCTTCACTGAAAGGATTCATCAAATGGAAACACACACGCAAATCATGCAACCAAAAGCTTCATTTACTTCTTTGTCCCCTACTACCTACTTGTGGCAAGCAACAAGACAATCCAAGAAAAATTGGAATCTTCACAAAGAAAACAACTATCCTTGAAGAATTTGAGTAGGCAAGAAAACTAATCCTCAGATCCATGGGCAGTGACCAAAGAATTCAGGACATCGCACACCAGCAGGAAGCCCCATGTTCTGTTGTTGCAACACAAGAAGATTTTGCTGTGTAGGTCAAGAAGCTTGCCCCTCTTTTATCCCCACACCTACAGAAGTGGAAAACTCTTGCCTACCTTTAAATTGTTTTCTTACTCTCTTTCTTCTTCTTCTTCTTGTTTTTTGGTTTTCTTCCTCTTCCTCCACAGTTGTAGATCCAAGAACTGGGACATACGGATTTCACACGAGTAGAAACACTAGGGCAATTGTATCTCCCTTGTGACCCTTGTACCAAAGGATACACCAGAGACACAAGGAGCTTGGGGAAGGAATCCGTAAGCAGAAGAACCAAGTAGAACCGAATCACAAAAGAAAGAAACCAAAAAGGAATAATGGAAAACAGAATTCACAGAAAAGAGGAGACACAAGAAGATTACACCAAAATAGGGATGGTGGGGATGGTGGGGATGGTGGGTTCTGCATACCCAAAAGCTGGGATTGGGGAGAAAGCAAAGCGAGAGAAGAGAAGAAGCACGCAGGATGAAGAAAACAAACAGATAGGCCCTCTCTACCAAAGAAATTCACTGTATCCCCAAATTCTCTAGCTCTTAGAAAACAAAGACAGGAAAGAGAAAGTACGAGAGAGAGAAAACAGAGAAAGACACAAGAAAGGTATTCAGAAACACAACTGTTACCACCAGGACAAGAACAAACAACAACAAGAAGCACAACAAAAATCTCAGACAGGGGACAGAAGCAACAAACCCTCAAAAGACCCCCAAAAAGTGCAGAAGCTCTCTATCCTCTCGGTCTCTGTCTCTGTCTCTCTCTCAAAACAAACGGCTAGGTACTCCACCTACACTACTGCAAAGGAAACTAAGAGAAACAGAGAGATGGGTAGGAGGGGGAAGAAAGAAGAAGAAGAAGAAGAGGAAGGAGGAGGAAAGAAAAACCCAGGGTTTCAATGGAGGATGTTCTTACACAAAAACAGGCTGTTGTTGCTGTAGTAGTAGTACACACGAAAGAGTCCCAGCAGCCACAACAGGAATCTGAGCGACAGAAGAAGAATTGGCCATGCTTGCTCAAATGGGGAGAACCTTGCTGTTTGTGGGTGATTGAGGGTCTTAAGAGAAATGATTTTGGAAGGAAGTTTGTGTAGATATGTGCATGAGAGAGTTTTTGTATGCTTCTGCTGATGTGTTGGTCTGTGTGTGTGTGCCTGTTTAGCTAGAGAGACAGACACAGAAGAAGAGACAGAGATGTTGTCGATGGGTTTGTATGAGACCTTAGAAGAGACAAAACAGTGGATGGAGAATTGGTCAAAGGCTGCTGTGTGTGTGTGTGTCTCTCTCTCTCTCTCTATCGCTCTCTCTCTCTCTCTTGAGTAAAAAAGCAAAAGCTGTTTTCATACTTGTGGAAACTCTTGTTACTGCTCATTTTCCTTAGTAATAAACAAAGGCTCCACCAAAAAAATTGAGAACATTTCTTCATCCTTCCTCCTTCACTTCATTTTCCTTTTCTTCTTTTCTAGTAAGAAATTTTTGTTGGACTCATTGCAAGGTGACGTTTGGCTTGTTGGATTCATTCCACCGAGAGAAAAGAAAAAAGGGCCTTGTTTGTCATTTCAAGCTCTGTCTCTTGTTTGTAGTTTTGAGGGTCTTGTTCTCTGCCTTTCTTCTTCTTCAACCTTGTTGGAGAGTGTGTCTTTGAGAATTCCAAACCCTTTTTTAAGATGATACCCCAGTTTTGGGGTTTCCTCAACATCTGGAATGTTTGGTTTGTCAAACCATTCTAGGATGGCTATGTTGAAATGAAACTCAATCAAATACAATCATTAAAGAAGAGCTGGATCTTGCATGAATACAATTGTTGAAGAGTGCATGCTCAAGGAAGAATACACTCTACATATCTCTGGATCTGACATTAGAGTAGTGTGTCTGCTGCATATCTGCAAATGTCTTGCAGCCAAGCCAAGCTGTGAACTCTCAAAAAGATGAGGATTCTTGGATCAGCTCACTCATCTTTTACCCTCTTGTAGTTCAAATGGCCTATAAAGAAAAAAGCTGAATGTTCATCGCTGCCAAAAGAAAACATGAAATACATGTGGTGACAACATTGTCAAAGAGTAATAATTCAACCACTTTCAAAGAGAAGTGGAAGAGGGTGCTGATCACACTCAATCCAAGGAAAAGATGGGATGGATCTAGTGAATTAATGAAGACAGATGTTTTGGAAACTTTTACCTTTTGGACATTGGTTGATGATATGGTCTAAACAAAGCTCAGCACCAAGCAGATTTGGAAAAGCAGCAGCTAGAACTAGACATCATAGAAATAATGGAAAAAAACTTGTTATGTACAAGCATGTAATTTGTAAGCTACTACTGGATAACAGATTATCACACAATACAAGACAAGAAATATACAGCATCAGACAACCCATCTGTACCACCACGCCCGATTGTTTCTTAGTGCAAGGTGTTGCCTAGTTGGTTCAAACCCAACAATTGAAGATGTTCTGTCAATTAAGTGCTCATCATATTGGAGAAGAAAAAGTACAGGTAAGAGCACAAGTTAAAGTGAAGTCATCATCATCTCCGAAGCACTCGGCGTGCACGCATATTTGATTGTTGGATTCGAGAGTGAAGTTCATTTGCATCATCTGTTAAGTGCTCCAGCCCATCATTTTGTCTGCAGAAAAAAACAGCAACACAAAACCTACGATTTAAAGACACAAATGTGTTACAAGCCCCCTGGATGTAATGCTGCGGTTTTCAGAACAATTTGAGGGACATTTTCAGTTCTTTGGTTCTTATTTTGCAGTCAGGCATCCTTCCAGGGTTGTCTTCTTGAGTCCTTCAAGAAACATCGAGGTCAAACTATCATAGCCTGCATGATTGATTCAGACTTGGAATAAATCTTAGAACCCAACCAAATGAGCATTGCTTGAGAACAAATGAGTCACAACAACCTTGAAATGCCAACATGTAAAACCACCACTTTGTCTGGATCTAAAGCAAACACCAATTAAGAAAAGCACTATACAGTATCAGGAAAAAGACATTTTCCAAACCTTGCAATTTCTGAGTGCATGTCGACAGACATCTCCTTCAGTTGACCAATCACATTGCTCAAGTCGGACAGTGCATCATCTTGTATCTTTCTCTCCCTCTGTGTCAGAAGACACCCATGAGGAATTTCATAGTTAGGTCATGATACATCAAAGAAAAAACTACAAGGAGAAAAAATCTACCAAGCACTAAAGAGAAAGAGACACTCCTAGCACCAGGAGCAGCAGAGCAGGAGAAAGACTCTTACCACAACTTGTGACTGGAAATCAGTTGACTCCCACATCAATGAAGAGCCCCCTGAATACCTTTTCTCTTCACCATAACGTTGCCCTTCGGTTAGACCTAAAGCTGCACGATCTGCTGGAGTACCTCGTCGCTTGAATGATTCCCCTGCCACCACAACAAACATGCTCCATCGTCGTCGTCATCATCATCCCTCTATTTGTCCTTCTCAGGTAGTGTGGTTCAGGGAAAAATTGAATCTTTGAGTTCCACAATCCAGGAGATGCCTAGAAAATTAGCAGCAACATCAAGACTAGCACAACACCATTGATTCGAAAGGTTCAAGATGAGCAGATGATCAAGCAGCACAAGAGTGCCAGAGAGAGTGAGAGAGTAGCTACCTCGACTTATCATGGGCCCAGTTATCTTCCTCGTTTTCTTTGGCTTCCATGACTTGGAAAAAATACCACCCAAGCTGTTGAGAAGCTTTTCCCCCTGCACAACAACTGTATCACTCTCAGACTGAGCACACCTTCTTGCAAAACTGAAATCTCTGTACATGTAGCTTGCTGACAAAAGCTCAAACCCTACTGGACTGTGAAGAAATAGAAACCCTGGCCGCTGGGATGCATTTACCCTCTCAAGATGCTGATCAAGATGGACTGCTTTTTCATGTGTGCGCTGAATCTGAGCTCCTTGATCATGCAAAGTTTCTAGAGTCGAGCCTGCAACTCCCCTTGTGTCCTCTGCAACTTTCACAAGATTCACGATTGCTGATGTCGTCTCTCGAGACTTATCAAGTGCATGATTCTCAAGATCTTGCACAGCGTGGTTTACATAATCCTCAACAGGCGGAGCACTGGCTGCATATTCTGGGTCTTCAATGTCAAGAAGAAGGTCCTTTGATTGTTTACCAGTGTGTGAACCTGGGGAGGAGTCATAACTGAGAAGTTCTTGTGTCCTTGACACAAATTTATTTTCAAATCTGCTGGGTGGTGGAAAGCGAACTTCATCATTTGTGGGGGTGTCTGTGAGTTGCAATGAAGCCTCTCTTTGCCTGAACTTGAGATTAGCACTCAAGATGCTCGCTTTTGCCTTCTGAGAGATGCTCCAAGCTCGATCCTTGATCATCCTGCTGCTACTGCTCCTTGGAGATTTAGCACTTGTATACTTACTGTTGTCTTCCTCCACATGAAACAGAGACTTACTCTCCAAAGAACTTGGGGAAGGACCATGTTCATGCTCATCTTCAAAAGGGTTTGTGATTGATTCTAAATTGGAGTTTGCCGACTCATCAGTTGGCAGCTTGGTGGTGGTAGGCACATCTTCTTCAAGGTCATCAAAAGGGTTTGAGTATGAATTAGGGTTTGGATTCCGAACTCCCCTTGGATGCGGAATCTCTTCTTCTTCTGCATCATCAAAAGGATTTGAGTTTTGTGTCACTGGAAAAATGCTTGTCTTCTTCATTTGTGCTGCATGGGTTTCTTCTTCATCAGAAGAAGAAGAATCAAATGGATTTTTGGCTCGTGATTTGAACTCCCCTTCTGCTGCCTTTCCCACATTCGAACAGGCCATCTCTTCGAGAAGAGAACGCCCTGCCCTAATTTGTCTCCTCTTTCTGGCTTCCCTCCCAGACAAACCCCACAACAACTCAGAGAAAACAAAATTGATCAATAGAAAACACAATTTTTTCCTTCTTCCATTCTTCAGATTTCCAGTAATTCAAGCTGTTTGCAATTCTGAAGTTTCTGCATTTCTATGAGCCAACTGAATTGAACTCTTCCTCTTGCACATCTTGAGAAGCAAACAGTCAGAGAGAAATCCAAACTGTTTATCCAGTGACAGAGTGAGAGGAGCTTTCACTGCAAATGAATTCAAAGGGGGAATTCTCTCCCACAATCTGTCCCTTCTACACAGTTTTCTTTTGGCCACCGCACAAACAACCTCTCGACAACAACAAAAAAAACCCAACATAGAAGAGATGACAAGAACCACTTCTGTCCACAACCCTACCACATAACACAAAAGAGATTTGAAGCAAAACCCAATCCAGCAACCAAACTTCAACCAAAGAAAAAAGCTAAGAGAGACTCACCAAGTTAAGTACCGTTTGCTCGCTTCACAGCCAGTCAGTAGTATTTCCAATCCTCCTTTTCAGAGAGAGAGAGAGAGAGAGATAGTCAGGGAAGAAGTTCTCACACATTTGAGCAAGCAAGCAACTGTCAGAACAAAAACAACAACACTCAGCTCTCTCAATCAATCTCCAGCAAATCTGTTTCTCCACAACCCTGATTTTTCTCTGTATTCTAAAATCTGCACAGAGAGAGAAAGGATTCAGTACTTTGCTTGCTCCTCAACCCACAAAAGAAAAACAAAAAGCATGGATCGCCAACAACAACCACCCATCACAGAAGCAAAACTCATGAGACTTTTGACAAAGTAGTAGTCATCTTCACCACCACCATCATCATCCTCATCATCTTGTGCTCTACTCCATGAGATACAAAGATAGCTTTCACTGCAAAATCCCGAGCAGCAAGCAACACACAGAAGAGGACAGCGGCAGCAGCAGAGGTGCAAGTGATTATGATGATGACCAGTGTCACACACACTCCAATATTTTTGAGATTACAAAACCTGATGAAAGAAAAACTATTGGAATCTAATCTTAAAAAGGCTACAACTTTGGTGTCAAAATGAAATCTACCAAAAGAATCAAGAAGGCCATCATAATCACAACCAGGCTTCATGTTATAGATCACCATCACCATCAACAACAAACTAACTAACATCAGCAACAAAAACATCATATTGTCAACAAAACCATCAGATCATCAACATCAACAGTACATCAACTGTATTAACATTGACATGATCATCATCACCACCACCACCATCATCATCATCATCTCATCATGTACATCCTTTTTTGTGAACTTGTGGGTCCTTCTACCAACAAAAAGCAAAGTTTTAGTAGCCTTGTGACACTTGTTCCAAGAACAAAGCAAGCAAGGAAGGAAGCAAATAGCTTGTCTTTTTGTTGTTGCTGTTCTGGTAGTGCTAGTATCTATGTTGGCATTGGCAAGGAGGCTCATCTTCTGTCTCCTACTTTTTTGTTTTGGTTCATGGGGTGCTTGCATATCCAACAAGCTCGTCTTCTTCTTCCTAATTTTGCATGCTAATTTTTCATACATGGGTGCACAATGACAAGCTCATCTTATTCTTCATAATTTTGCAATGTTGATTTTTGTACATAGGCGCCTACACACACAACAAGCTCATCTTCTTCTTCCTAATTTTGCATGCTAATTTTGTGTACATGGGTGCACAATGACAAGCTCATCTTCTTCTTCCTAATTTTGCATGCCAATTTTGTGTACATGGGTGCACAATGACAAGCTCATCTTCTTCTTCCTATTCTTCTTCCTAATTTTGCATGCTAATTTTGTGTACATGGGTGCACAATGACAAGCTCATCTTCTTCTTCCTATTCTTCTTCCTAATTTTGCATGCTAATTTTGTGTACATGGGTGCACAATGACAAGCTCATCTTATTCTTCCTAATTTTGCAATGTTGATTTTTGTACATGGACATACACACACAACAAGCTCATCTTCTTATTCCTAATTTTGCTTGCTAATTTTTTGTTCATGGGTGCACAATGACAAGCTCATCCTATTCTTCCTAATTTTGCAATGTTTATTTTTGGGACTTCAATGCAAATGAACCCAAGTGAAGATTCAAATATATGGGTAGGTTCAAAATGTGCATGTTTAAGTGAAGGAAAAAAATGTACAAAAATTATTTTCTATATTGTAGTAATGTACACTACTTTTATATTGATATATTTATTTAATTTTCAATATAGACATGATCTTACAATTACATGTGTACACGTATGTGCATTAATGTTCAGAAGTGAAAGAAAGATTGACAAGTTTTGTGATAAAAATTCATAAGTATTTGTTTGATAATTTTCTAAAAGTAATAGAAGGTTTGAAAAATAAAAGGAAAATGATTTAACATTGATGACAAAGAAAACATTGTGGATCACTAGGCATTTAACACATTTGTTTTAGCAAAAATTATGAACTAAAAATTTATTCAATTGCAAAAGATGTTGACATTTGTTTCAAAATATGGATACATGAAGGTATGTCATTTAATTTGTAATGAATTGGATTGAATTTTCTTTTCAAAATCAATCATAATTATTAATGTTTAGGGTTTAGGGGATATTCGAAGTGTTTGAATTTGTATTTTTGTTAAAATTGTGTATAAATTTTATAATATGATTGTAATTATTATATAATTAACACAATAGGAATGAAAATATCGTTAAAATTTTGCACACATATCATAAAAATTTCATAATTATTTTATAATAAGCAATATAAGAATCAAAATCAAACACATAAAGTGTTTGAATTTTTATTCTTCTTAAAATCGTGAACAAGTATTGTAATAAATTCATAGTTGTTTTATAAGAAGCATAATAGGAATGAGAATCAAACACATTAAATGTTTGATTTTTATTCTTATTAAAATTGTGCACAAATATTCTAATAAATTCATAGTTGTTTTATTCCAAGAGTAATAGGAGTGAAAATCAAACATTTGAAGTGTTTAAATTTTTATTCTTGTTAAAATTATGCATATATATTGTAATAAACTCATAATTATTTTATGTTTAAAATAACAAGAGTGAAAATCAAACATTTGAAATTTTTGAATTTGTATTCTTGTTATAATTCTTCACAAATATTATAATTAATTCATAAACATGTTATAATTGATATTGGATTACATGAATTATATTGCATGGGCTACCTCGTACAACTTTTGGAGTACAACTTTTTTGATATTTTGCCTAAAGATAGTAGGCAAAAGATGAGACAATCCAATTTCAATTTGATGAAAGGGTTTTCACTCCTTTGGCCTAATTGTTTGTATGTATTAATAGTTTAATACACATATAGGTTACATGAAAACATACCTTAATAACTTTTTCAACATAATTCACATTGTTACAAACTTTTTCCTCAATGACTTATTAATCACCTTGATTAGGGGTTCATGAGCACAAATCATAATTAACAAGTTGTATCCATTGCTTGACTTAAATTATGTTAGCAAAACTACACCTCTATTCAATCTAGTAGGCTCCTATTTTCCTTAACTTTTTCCCTCATTGATAATTGAAATTTTCTTTCATACTTTGGATATTGACTTTTCATACATTATAGAAATTTCATCAACATATAAAACTTGCAAACAAAAAGATCAAATGACATTTCAGCATGACAATAATTTTAAGATTTCAACTATTCAATTCTCATCCCTTATTTGCATATCCATTTTCCGAGTTCATTGCCAAATTTGAAAATTTAAATGAGAAACTAAATGATTTTTTTGTTGCAAAATCATTTCAAAATTTATCCATGAAAAAAAAGAGCATCAAACTCAAAAAATCTGAAAGACATCATTTTAGTCGATGCACTAGGTTCGTTACTAAACTTGGTATTTTCTTTTAAAAGTTTGGATTCTCATACACACTTTGTATGTTGAATTTTCATTCATTACAAAAGTTTCAGAAATGTGTGGTACTTTATAGGGAAAATCGATGATAATTTTATTCTGAAAAAAATTCAAATCATGAAAATTAGGGTATTATGTACTTTTGTTGTTTTTGCAATCTTATCTATCTCATCACTTGCAAGTACCATTGATACAAATCCTCATCCAACTCCTCTTCTAATGAAATTCTCCATGAAATACATATGAAATTATATGTGACACTTTTCAAAGGTTTTGCAAAATACAAATTTATTTAACATAGTCTTTTGATTGATCACTGTGGAGTTGCTTGGAGAGTTGAATTTCCTAATCTTCATTCCCATTTATGACTTCTTACAACTCATCTGTGCATGTGTAAACATTGTTTCTCTTTCTCCAAGTTTGTAAATAAGGATAACAATGCTTTTATGCGCCAGCAAGGGCTATAACATCCAAAGGCATGCAAGAAACTGCATGTAAATTCTTGAGTTCTTATGAAACGAAGGGTTTTTGATCCAAGTGTTATTATACAAATCAAATCCTTATCACTCTTATAGAACAATGGGGTTTGATCCAAGTGTTACATAAATTGCAAGCCATGCTGATGCAAGCCATGTCAAAAATGGTGGCAGCCTCATCCCAAACTTCCCTCACAAATCCACCTCCATTATTCAGATTTGGTTGACTACAAGCAGAGGTTGGTAGGACTCAACAGCATGATTACATGGGTGATTCAATTTCACAATCCGTTTCCAAATGAGTGAAGATCACATAAAATGTGAGGTATGGGATTTCTTGCATACCTGTCTCAGGTGTGTATTTTGACATCGTGTCACCATGCAAGGACACTTGTGTGCAGTTATCCCGTCCTACACCCTAGGTCTTCTTGGTTCATAATTTTGTCCATGCTTTTGGTTGTCAAAGCCACCCATCAAAACCAAAGTGAAGTGAAAAATGACATTGGAAAAACAGAGACTTGAGAAATGTTTTCATTTCAAGACTTAAAGTATACACAAAAGGGAAGTTTAGGAAAGCGAAAGGAAATTGTGAGCTCACTCACACTACACTAGAATGACTAAGTGGGTGACACCGACAAATGTTTGTGGTTCCTATGAGACTCCATTGTTGACACCCGCTCTGTTTGAAGTGCCAGCTCCAACTTCATGCCAAGACCACCCACCAGAAAAAACATCCCTTTAGTACACTACAAGCATTTGGAAATAGATACTCTGTATGCTTTGCTGCAGATGAAAATTGAAAAAAATTCTTGGGTTTTCATTGCAATTCATGATGTTATGCTTCAGTCAAAAGGAGGTGAACTCTCTGGGTTGGACTTACAGTCAAAACCAACACATCTGATGAGAAAAGGATATACACTGTAGTAAAAATCATTGTAAAAAAATCCCAAACACTAGAAACTTAATGTGATTGACAACAAGAGGGATGAACAAAAGAATTACTTGTAATTTTTGGTATGTACTTATACATGATAAATGCAAAAAAAGTAATGTTCACTTCTGATTATGGAAACCAGAAACTCTGCAATTAGCAACATGGATATTGGTAAACTGTAGCAAAGGTTATCACATATGAAACCTTGGCTGTGCGAGAGCTCCATTCATCCAGCATTGTGCGCAATCGTTCATTCTCTTCCACATACTGTTAATCACATCAGCAAAGCATTTAACAGTCACAAATCAGCTTCAGTGATTAACACACAACCAAGATAAGAAAAAAAGTAGAAAATAGAATAGATCAGTGAGATCACCTGGTCATTGATTGCACGAACTCGTAAAATATCAGCATCCCGCTCACTAATAAAACCCCGCGCAAGTCGAACTTCTGCCTGCAATTGATCCCTCTGACAGACAATGCTTTGTAGATCAGTAGTGGGGAATTAATTTTTAGCTAAAGGAAACTGACTAGCAAGTGCACCCTGTGGATTTGATGCCCATCAGAAATTCAAGGATATCAATGACTGACATACCCACCAGACAATCCACAGTTTCGGACATCTCATCCCCAGGCACCAATTGCAAATTTCTGGAAGTATAAAACAAGGATTGATTTGTTCAAAACCTCTGCTGCAATAGCTCGTAATTCTTGTTCTCGGGTAGCCAACAAGTGCACTAAGTCCGCCTGGTCCAGTCACTTGATTAGCAGTATGCAAATGGCAATTTGAAAAGGTTGTGAAAAACCAATGAAGAAAAACAGTTGCAAATAGTAAAAAGACTTGGGCAATCATGAACACCATCCTTCAACAGGGGAGGGAGGGACTGACAGAAATTATTGCTAAAAGAAACATGTCAACAGAACCTGTAGCTGGAAAGATCTAGTGCACCCAAGCTGGGTATTTCCAGTTACCTGTGGTGTATTACCATCTTGCATGTGCTCATACTTGCTCAAACTTTCCTGTAGCCGTAAAATCTGAAGCCCACATCCCTCCCATGACAAGGGCAAGCTAAGTTCCAGATGTAGCTAGAAGACACGATCATAATAAATAATTTTTTTTAAAGGGCATTCAGGATTCTGGGTCTATAGAAGCCTGACTGGAATTTAGAAAACAAGGACACATAAGGTCCAATGGAAACAGATGACCCTGGGGTCAAAACCTCTGATTGGAAAGAGATGTGCAACAAAGGGCAACATACAATGCAGGGGCATTGTCAAGAAATTGAATCCAGAAAAAGGAGGAATCTGGGGCAAAATCCACCTCTTTGCTAAGGTGCTGGAGATTATCTTGCTGATAATGAAGAAGTGCTGCTTGCTGTTCTGCCAGTCCACCACTGTCTACATACCTAAAATTTGTGCAAGACAGTCCATATTGATTAAACCAGTGAATCCATCTTGTGGGGGCTTGCTCTTAACATACATCAGCACGAGAGAAGTCAGAACTTGGAAGCATGAATGACAAACTAACCGGACGTCATCAAGCCCTGGAGGTCCCTGTAACACTGCAGAAAGAGTGCACACTACATCTGGTTGGCAGTGTGATGTGTTGTGAATATGTACCTTATCTGCAAAAATAAAGCACCTTCTCAACCCACTATACCTACAGTTTTCAAGTTCATTTTTGCCACCAATCCCCCTGACAAAGAATTGACCTAATGCAAAATACATACACAGCTGCCCAAGATGACGCAACAGCAACCACATGGAGGTTTCTCTTTGTAAACAGTGCTCTTGCTGCAATTTTGTTGATGGTTTAAATGCTGCTCAACAATTGGAAGTATGAAAGAGTTGTGCTCAGTGTTTCATGAAAACTGTAAGAAAGACAATGGATTTGGAACCCTAAAAGTTCCCTCCATACTTCTACAGCTGGAAATCTTCAAAAACCAACTACCTATAATTGCAAGCAACTGATCACAACCAGAGGCCATAACACTTACAAATGAAGACACTGACCAACACACCCATCCAAATAATTTGTACAAGTAGTATCACCCTGCAGCAACATGATCCCCCAAGAATGTGGGGTCATCCATCAACATTTTTCACAAAGGCACTCAATTAGGGTGGATAAGGTAGTTTATGCCTACATCATGATGCAGATCTTTCAAAATACGCCTTCACAAGCACACAAGGAAACAAACAATTTTAAAATCTGGATGTAGATTAAAATACACAGGATTAGATTACCGGAGAAATAACAAAGGTGGGATGCCCCATTGCTGCAGGAAGGTATCCCAGGTCACAACCACAAGTACTATTCCTGTCCCTGTACCGCCCAACATAGCATTACTCTTGCATAAGACCACCCTCTTATCCTGCCCTAATTCTCTGTAACGCTAAGATAATTTTACCTCATTTGAGGTAATAAGTTCTTCACCGTCTAAGGCTTGATCCCATCAGATACACTCAGACAGCAAAACATCCTTTGATTCTCGAAGATATGAATTGATTCAACATACCATAGGCGACTATTTTGAAGGGCTGAGATACTATCCACTTCAGAAACACACTGAACTTCAGAAAGCCCTGCGCAACAAAATAAACCCCCAATTGTTCCTTAGCCAAACATGTGGGCATACCCACAGCATGATGGAAGTAGAGTTCAGAAGGGAAAACTTTGTGTGTACCTGCTGCTGCATCCTTTTCAGTTGTGCACTCAAATGTCTTTGCAAAAACCCTGCACTAGCCCAACAAGTCCAGATATCACCCTCAATCAAGAGATGGCCCTGGATTGGATAGATCAGATAATAAAAAAACGTCACGACATGTACTACAAATGCTTAATATAGAACTAATGTCATCTGTCAACCTTCTTTTGCCCCAAAACTTCCCAGACAAACACTTCAACAATGGATCAGGATTGATGAAAAGCCTCATAAGCATCAAAATTACTTTCTCCATTTTGTGATTACTGTTCCGCAATACTGGTAAAAGAATAGAGAGTTCCATAACAGAACCAGCAGTCACATGGATTATAGGATAGAGTATTGTATTCGGTATTCGTGCAGAGTCCAACTTTTGCAGGAACGATGGGCTCCTTGATTTCAAGGACAAACCAATTTGCAGATTCATAACCAAAAAGACTTGCAGTACTCAAATGCTAAAGGATGGTAGCCTGACCTGTGACCACAAGCAGGAGGAGGTTACACACAGAGAAAAGTGCCACCTGTGATAGCAACAGAGGCAATGGCAGCCATGATGAAACAAGGAGCATCCCGTACACTGCCTGTATTCAATCACAAAACCACATTGGACTCCAATCAGTATATTCATGCATACATATATCCATGAGATTGCAGAGAAAAATTTCACAACAACACCTCTTGAAGATAAACATTCTGTTGTCACTTCCAGCAAAACAAAAAACTAGCTACACACACAAGAAGCACATGTGTCCACAACCCATTGTGCATTTCTGAAGAAACACTTTGATAACCACTCCTAGTATATTAAACCCTAAATCTACAAAGCTCAATCAGCTAATGAGAGTTTAGAAGAAATCATGTGTAACAAACAATATGCAGTGGTGGGGATGAAGATAATGGATGGATCATGCAGGCAGGCGTTCATGATTGCACATACCAGAAGGAGACAATAAATGCAAGCCACCAACGTGTCTGCTTTCTCATGCCATCCCAACAGTGGAAGCTCTGCTGTGTCTGTGAACCTGGCTCCAGCCCAATACATAAGAATAGTTCTCAATTAGTCCCTTTGAATTGCATGCAAGCTTCCCAGAGTACTTACGAGGGGAAATGCAGCTAACTCTAATGATGATGATGATTTGTAGGACTTACAGTTCAGGATTGACTGGCCTATGGAAGGAATCTGATGAGCCGGTGCTTCCCTGACCGAAGCGTGCCATGACAACATGAGCAGCCGTCCTAGTCGACCTGAAGAAACCCTGATTTTTAGGGTTTAGGGTTTCTTCCGATTTGAGATCTTTCCCTCGATTCAATTCTCCGCTCCTACTCTCAAGCCTGGTGAATGTTCAGACCAAGCCGTGCTTCTCCTCCTGCTGCTTCCAAACTCCGACTAAAACATCTCCCTCTGTGTCACTTTGCTTTTCCTCTCTGCTAGAAACAAACGAAGCTCCATCTTTCTGAAGCTTCACACCCAAACCTAAAAGAAAAGACTTCTAACAAGTCTACCATTCAAACTCTGGAAAACAGAAATCGGGAACTCTTTCCTTATCCCAATGCCGCCGCCGCTGCTGCGACGCTTACAAGAAAACCCACAAAACAAAAGCAGAGCTCCTCCATCCTCATTTCCACTGACAAAACAACTTTTAGAGATCCATCGCAATTTTCGCTCAGCACCCAATTCCAGAAACCCGCAGAAAAAGCTCAAATTCTCCAACTTCACAACACCGATTTCTTCAAATTCTCAGACAAAAATTATGCGCGAAAAAATAACAATCGCAGTCGTCACGCCCCATGTTACGCTACAGCAGAGATCTTGCAAGTCCCGGTGGTTTCCTTCCGGCGACGACGTTCTGTCCGTCTCTCATCCATCATATGCTCTTCGTAATTCTACCGATTGATTTCCGAAGACCCATTCTGTCCATTTCTCATCCATTATATTCCGTTCGCAATTCCACCATCTGGTTTCCGAAGACTATTCTGTCCTTTTCCTCATCCAACATATTCCGTCGCAATTCTTCCATTTGGTTTCCGAAGACCCATTCCGTCCGTTTCGCATCCATCAGATTCCGTTCATAATTCTACCCTTTGGTTTCCGAAGATCCATT
>Ga0116227_10005357_pt1 | contig 27078 bp, 21 predicted proteins | sample S1TSphgellanicum_FD_89693 | JGI IMG/M metagenome (GOLD analysis project Ga0116227, IMG submission 89693) | Host-associated microbial communities from peat moss isolated from Minnesota, USA - S1T2_Fb - Sphagnum magellanicum MG | ecosystem: Host-associated > Plants > Peat moss > Unclassified...
ACATCTATTGGCCAATTGAATGCACTCCAGAAGCTTGATTTGTCAAGGTGTTCCGAGTTGAAAGAAATACCTTCATCTATTGGCCAATTAAATGCACTCTAAAAGCTTGATTTGTCATGGTGTTCCGAGTTGAAAGAATTACCTTCATCTATTGGCCAATTGAATGCACTCCAAAAGCTTGATTTGTCAGGGTGTTATGAGTTGAAAGAATTACTTTCATCTATTGGCCAATTGAATGCACTCCAAGAGCTTGATTTGAATGGGTGTTCCGAGTTGAAAGAATTACCGTCATCTATTGGCCAATTGAATGTACTCCAAGAGTTTGATTTGCGAGGGTGTTTAATTTTGATAGAACTACCTTCATCTATTGGCTGATTAAATGCACTCCAAAAACTTCATTGGTATGGGTGTTCCGATTGAAAGAAATACCTTCATCTATTGGCCAATTGAATGCACTCCTAAAGCTTGATTTGAATGGGTGTTCCAAGTTGAAGGAATTACCTTCATCTATTGACCAATTGAAGGCACTCCAAGAGCTTCATTTGAATGGGTGTTCCAAGTTGAAAGAATTACCTTCATCTATTGGCCAATTGAATGCACTCCAAAAGCTTGATTTGTCATGGTGTTCCGAGTTGGAAGAATTACCTCATCTATTGGCCAATTGAATGCACTCCAAGAGCTTCATTTCAATGGGTGTTACTACTTGGAAAAATTACCTTCATCTATTGGCCAATTGAATGCACTCCAAAAGCTTGATTTGTCAGGGTGTTCTGAGTTGAAAGAATTACCTTCATGTATTGGCCAATTGAATGCACTCCAAAAGGTTTATTTGCAAGGGTGTTCTAACTTGAAAGAATTACCTTCATTTATTGCTCAATTAAATGCACTCCAATAACTTGATTTGAATGGGTGTTCCGAATTGAAAGAATTACCTTCATCTGTTGGCCAATTGAATGCACTCCAAAAGCTTGATTTGTCATGGTGTTCCAAATTTAAAGAATTACCTTCATCTATTGGCTAATTGAATGCACTCCAAAAGCTTTATTTGTGAAGGTGTTACAACTTGAAAGAATTACCTTGATTTATTGATCGATTGAATGCATTCAAAAATCTTGATTTGTCAAGGTGTTATGAATTGAAAGAATTACCTTCATATATTGGCCAATTGAATGCACTCCAAGAGCTTGATTTGCGAAGGTGTTTGATTTTGATAGAACTACCTTCATCTATTGATCAATTGAATGCACTCCAAGAGCTTGATTTACGAGGGTGTTTTAATTTGAAAAAAATTACCTTCATCTATTAGCCAATTGAGTGCAATCCAAAAGTTTGATTTGAATGGGTGTTCCAAGTTGAAAGAAATACCTTCATCTATTAGCGAATTGAATACACTTGAAGAGCTTGATTTCTCAAGGTGTTTCAACTTGAGATAATTACCTTCGTCTATTGAGTAATTGAATGTATTCCAAGAGCTTGATTTATGAAGGTGTTCGAACTTGAAATAACTGTCTTCATCTATTGGCCAATTAAATGCACTCCAAAAGCTTGATTTGTGAGGGTGTTTTGAGTTGAAAGAATTACCTTCATCTATTGGCAAATTGATTACAGTCCAAAAGCTTAATTTCTCATAGTTTTACGAGTTAAAAGAATTGTCTTCATCTATTGACCAATTGAATGCACTCTAAAAGCTTGATTTGTCATGGTGTTCAAACTTCAAAGCATTACCCTCATCTATTGACCAATTAAATGCACTTCAAGAGCTTGATTTACGAGGGTGTTCTAACTTGAAAAAACTATCTTCATATATTAGCCAATTGAATGCATTCCAAAAGCTTGATTTGAATGGGTGTTCCAAGTTGAAAGAATTACCTTCATTTATTGACCAATTAAATGCACTTCAAGAGCTTGATTTGCAAGGGTGTTCTAACTTGAAAAAACTACCTTCATATATTAGCTAATTGAATGCATTCCAAGAGCTTGACTTGAATGGGTGTTCCAAGTTGAAAGAATTACCTTCATCTATTGGCCAATTGAATGCACTCCAAACGCTTAATTCGCAAGGGTGTTCCAAGTTGAAAAAATTACCTTCATCTATTGGTCAATTGAATGCACTCTAGAAGTTTATTTATAAAATTTCTACAACTTGGAAGCATCATGAAAAACTACATTCATTTATGGGTGAATTGAATGCATTCAAAGTGTTTCATTTGTTAAGGTGTTCTAATTTGAAATAATTACTTTCATATATTGGTCATTGAATGCACTTGAAAATCTTGATTTGTGTGAATGTTTCAACTTGCAAGAATGATTTACATGTACATCGGCTAATTAAATGCATTCCAAAAGTTTTAGTTGTGAGAGCTTAATTTGTATGAACTTATAAGAATTACTTATGTTTATTAGCCAATTTAATGCATTCAAGGAACTTAATTTGTTAAGGTGTTTCAATTTAAGATAATTACTTTCATCCATTGCCAAATGTATCATTAGTAGAAAACCCTTTTTTCTCAACCAACCCGCTTTCAACTTGACGTCATCTTCAACTACATTTCAATTTTATTTTTTGAATATTTAAAAAAAATTCACAATCTCCAAATAAATTGAGCCACCTACTCTTTTGGTGGACAAATGAAGGTGAATCCCAAATATTTTGAAGTTCATGGAATATTTTTTGCACCCCCATGGTCTACAATTGAATTCTAGTGAAAATGTTGACTTGGAAATTTACATAGTCTATGATCAAGCCTCTTTGGGTGATGTGTCCCATGTTCAACTACTTTGGTCAATTACAAAACATAGTGATGGATGATAGATCACACATGGATGGATGACATTGAAATTGGGACTAATGTTTTCGTTGCAAATGCGCGTCAAGACTATCTCTCAACTATGACTACAAGTTGAAAGAAAAAACAAATGTTGAGTAGTCTTACATATTATGTCAACACCTCAATTGCAAATGCTACTTAGTAAACATGACAACAACCGTTGTGCCATGCTCTATAAACATTAGTATATATGCATGGTTTTGGTTTTAAGAAACAAATATTTATTGAGGTTGTCAAAGCCAACAAAGTCATAATGATGAAAATATGTTCTTTCTATTTGAAAGACCCCAACAACTAGATTTTGAAAACTATTAAGTTATTTAATGATTTGTCAAAAATATTCAAATCCTAGGTTTTGTGATAGATGGTGGGCAAAAATGATTCAACTTCCAAGAAAACATTATTCACATTAGGATGTGACTTTTCACCTAGCTCCCTATTAAAAGACATTTCACATTGAGAAAAAATTAACATAATAAAACTAGTTTTCATTATATTTCAATGCATGAGAAAATATATATGGACAAAGAGAGCTTGATGCCTAAGAAAGGAAAGGATCTTTTCATCAAGAGAAACATTATCACTAGTAGAAAAAGGCTAAAATGCAACCAAATGATTTGTGACTACATGCAATTAATTGTCATTTACAACTAACATTGGTTACATTTGTGACTAAAAATCACATCACACATTTTTTGGTCACATTTATGACTATGTTGCAACTATTTTCTAGGTTTTTCATTCTTCCAATGAAATGATTTTTCATGTTATTTTCCTCTTAGAAGGCCTTCATATGGCCCATTAATTACAAAAGTGACCAAAAAATGATAATTAATACTTATTTACACATTAAGTTATGTATGTTACTAATTTTGTATAGGGTAAGTCATGTGTTTTACGTCATGGTCACTAACAATTATTTATAGTAAGCCTTATGTATACATCATGTACTACACATTCAAAATGGTATATATATATGTATTATTCTCGTGGATTAATTAAGCATGGTTTGAAAAAATTATTATTGTATGTTAGCCTCATATTAAGGTATATGTAAAGATGACAATACATCGATCATCCATAGGTGTATAAAAAACAACTACAATAATATCATAGAATTATTATGATTAAATTAATTGCCAAAAAATATAAATAATCAAATTATTTAGAACTTAAAATCTAAAACTAAAATCCATATTTAATATTTTTACACTAATCATAATGTAGTTCGACCAATTAATGAAATTATCATCACTATTGTCAAATAATATATCTATTATTTATAATTATTTATTACAATAAATAATTATTCTTCCAGCATAAAAATTTGGAAATTTGATTCTTGTAATTTACAAATGCTAAAAATTACTTAAAAAATTACATAATATGTAATTTCACTTAATAATAATATTGATAATTTATAATTTAAATTAACATTTATAATTCTTATGGTAATTTTATTATAATTTAAATTATTTATTTATTTATTTAAATTAAAATAATTGAATTATAATAAATTATTGTTATGTAAAACCTATAATATTTTATTGAATTGAATAGTTATTATTACAACAATAATTTTTTACATTAAATTTTTAATAAAATTATAAAAATTATAAATATTTAATAGTAAATTTATTTTAATCAAATTAATTATTTAAAAAAATATTTACAAAAATATTTAATTATTTAGTACTAGTATCATAAATAATTGTATAATATTTAAACTACTAGTAAGATATTCAATAAAATTAATTGAAGAAGGTTGCTAACTTCAAGTTTTAAGATTTGCTTTGGATATCATAATTAGAACCAAATTCCTTTAACACATGTGAACATGTTAAAAAAAATTTGGTTGTGATTCTAACATTCAATGCAAGTTAATTTATAAATTTAATGTTCACTTAACATTTCAATTTTAATTAGACGTTTAATGAAAGGTTTAATCCCTTATTTGGAAGATTTTTTTGAATAACTTTATGGAAACAAAAAAATTCTCTAACTTTCACATCATTGTTGCATAAAACTCTTTAGAGCTTTCTATCATGTTGGATATATCACAAAAATTCTTATGATGGGTAACAAATGATGAAAAAAACTATTATTAAAAGGATGGGCCTTACTCCATGATGTGATAAATACAACCCATGCGTGTTATATTATGAAGCCAATGCTTTTATTTAAAAATATTATGAAGAGGATTAAACCAAAATTGTCCTTCTTATGTTTAAAAGTTAACCATGTATGAAAACTTTCGAAAAAATAAGATTTTCAAATTTGAAAAATATGAAAATAATATATGCCCACAATGAAAATCATTTCAACTTTAAATATCATTTCATGAAAGAAAATTCAAGAAAAAAATGGAAAAAATAAAAATAAAAATTTAGGGTTGCCAAAAAAAATCTCTTTCAACCTAAGCATGTTTTAAATGTGATAAATACACCTTACATCATGTTTTATTTTACTTGTACTTACTATTATGGTTCAGACAAAGGTTCAAATTTAACCATAGACCAATGATAACATTGGAATGATAATTAAATATGAAAATGTGAAAACAAATAGTGAACATCCACAAGAACAAAAACATTGAAAGTCCCATGTGGCAAGAAAAATAACATCGAAAAAATTGAAACACATATTCCTTATGTGAATTTGTCATGGATTGTATTGCTTGATTGAACTGTCAATTCTTTCCCAACAATTTTGTTTTCAATTTTGTTGTCCTTAATGACCCTATTTCTTTGGCCCCCTAGCTACGCCCTTAGTAAAGCTTTGCTATACTGGCAAAGCTCTTCTCCCCTCCATCCCCTCCCCTCCCCTCCACTTTGTTTTTATTCATCCTTTTTGACAAAGAAGAAAAACCCTTTTTCTCTTGAGTTCTCCCAAAGTTACCAAGGGGCAAGACTAAATTTAAAAAAAACAGAAAACAATCCTAAGTTATTAATATTGCCTATTTTCTTTTTTAATTATTCAGCTTGAACATTCAGTCCAAGGCAAACTTCAGCAATAACCAGGGAGGTCTCAATAATTTGATCTTGTCATCCTCAGTTTTCATTTCGACATTCTTTGATGTGAACCAAATACCCTTATTGTCCACCTTAATTTGCCCCATTGTTTTGAAATCTATGTTAGTTTCAATGGACCTTTGCAACAATTACAAAGCCTTATCAAATCACCAACATAAGCTTATTTTTTTCATTGAAGACATTGTCAAAATAAGGAAACTTGGCAACAACATGTAATACATGTCAAATTTGTTTTAAAAGTTTTGTTTTTAACAATTATTTTAATTGACAAAGATAATTTGAGTAAAGGAGTTTATATCAATCACGTAGGCACATGTCAAAAGAGCTTGGATTCATTCATGCTTACACAAAAAGGACAAACATTTAGGTTTTATAATGTTGGAAGCTATGGTGATTAATGGTAGTAGTTCCTAGTTGGGTGAATTGTGTGAAACAATTAGTGCATGAATCACAATTTGGTTATGCTACTTGTTAGAATCCTACCCAAGTGTTGAAGTGTGAAGAAATTATTCTAACAACTCCACGCAATTTGTGATACCTTCATTTCATGTATTGTTGTGAAAATTGAAAAACCTTTCCCCTAGTTAAAGCTGTGGTTCTTGCTAAAACAAACTATTGTGTGTATCATAATGTAGAAATGGATAGTGATGTGATATTGTTTTGTGAACAACAAAGGACATGTCAAATTTCACATTTGAAATATAGAAATGATGCTTTCATCCTCCATATTAACTAATAATGTCACTGCACATTTCCATTAACAATGATGGTGATGATTTGTCAAATCCAATTCTTTAGCCATGTTCTAATGATTAATCATTTTTCTTGGATATTTCAATGTTAGGGTTTGTGATTTGTTAGCAAGCCTAAATTTCCGATCATGAATATTCATCATCATTGTTATCACCATCATCATCATCACCATCATATTGTGCCTTCATGGGACCATGGTTGTAGTAGTTATATCATCAAAACCTTAAGTTTCGAATTTCAAACTACTTAATCCACATGTTCAAATTTTTAGTGCAAAATGCAAACATTAAAAACAATTTGGACAGAATTGAAACAACCCTATCATTTCACAAGATAGTGTACCAATTCCTCATACCCCAAGTTTAATACAAAAATTTGTTGTAGCACATCCTAAATGTTGTACTAATCACTTTGCATCCACAAAATTCCAATTATCCCACAATGGACAAGCGCAATGCAACAACAATCAAAGAAGGGGATAAGGTTTGTCAATCATCTAGCTAGCAAGGAAGCTCCAATGAGTTTGAATATTGTGGAGAGACAAATCATGCTTGAACAATTAAGAAGTTTGTCATGTATCACAATCAATACTACGATCGTACACAAATAAAGTATCCATACACCTCGCAAATCAAAATGTCATCGCAAGATATCATTAAGATCAAAGGACATTGTTAAACAAGATGGAATTGTGAACATTGTCAGGGTTCCCAAGATTGTCGTGAGTTCTCAACCCACAAACCTAAGGTAAAATATAACAACATCAAATCAACGGAAAAGTAACAAGCTCAAGGTTCAAGAGGTACCATCTATAGCAGGTCTTATAACAACAACAAAAACTTTTGTCTACTTGCATAAAGAGAGGTTGCTATACGATGTTGCAATGCTTGGATCACTATTATTCATCAAACACAGATTAGAACCATTCTCAGTTTGGTAACACTACATTCAATCAACATGTTTTTGTCTCGAGCATCAAATGAAGCAAAATGGGTCTTTAGAACACATGGTTTTAGTCATCAGTGCGATCTCTGCAAGAACAAAAAACTTCTCAAAAATGGTACAAAAGCTATTGCCATGTCAATCCACATAATTGCAATAATTGCTTGCTCTTCCAACAAATCCTTTGCAATCCTTTGCAGTGCAGAAATCACCACTGAACACTTGGGGACTCTTGAAAATTGCAGAATGGGAAGTAATAGTACCAAGAAGTGTGTTGTTGATGACCCCAATTGTACGATAACATAGCTTCTTGCTATGGGAATACACAAACATAAGAATCCTTTGCAATGAGTTTCTTGCAATTTGTTGCTCTTCGAACAATCCTTTGCAAATGAATTTTGGTGGGAAGTGTAGAAGTCACCACTGCACACCGAAGAGATTCTTGAAAAGTCTAGAGTAGCAGGAGATGTGATTGTTGATGATGAAGCCCAAATGGCAATACTCAGCTTCTTGCTATGGTGACACACATGTGAGAATCTCTTTTCTCAGTCCTCCACAATCTCATCATACAAGATATGCATTTAATGTATGTGGCACATACCCACATAACCACAAACATTCACTTCTGGGTTCCGAGTTCTAGAGCTTGTTGTGCAACATGTTTTTGTCATCATATTCCGTAGCAATGAAATCTGCAAACTGCAAGCAAGGTCCTCATACCATATCACACAGCATCAAGCTCACGAGGCTCTTCTTGGACCAGATCCTCTGCAAGATCCCCTCTGTCTCATCAAGACAGCATTCAGTTCTGATTTCTAGAGTTTTGTTTTGCAAATATGTTTTTGCCGTCAATTCCATTGCAATGAATCTGCTGCAATCTGCAAGCAAGGTCCCTTCATACCATAAACCCACGGCAGCAGGCTCACAAGGCATCCTTCTCCTCTTCTTGGACCAGATCCTCTGCAAGATCCCCTCTGTCTCATCAAGACAGCCATCATCACAGATGCCCAACAGATCATCCATCAACCTAGCAGGAAACCAAACCCATTGCTGCCAATTCTGCTGGATCGAGACCATGAGAACCGCACGTTTCAGCCTTTGTCCTGTGATGGGTGGCGCTTCTTCACAGAGCAGCTGTTTCTTGTTGTAGCAGGAGCTGCTCTTCTTCTGTGATCGTGCATAAGGAAGTCAAGAATCGCCACAATACGGTTTTCGGTTTAGGGTTTAATGTCAGAAGAAGCAGCAAAGCTCGTGAGGAGCGTGGAAGAGAAGAAGAAGAAGAAGAAGAGCAAGGATGGCTGTTTCGATGCTGGGAGCTTGCTCTGACCTACTACTGCAGCAGCAGCAGCAGCAAACAGTTCGTATGATTGGTCGAGAGCAGCAGAGTTGTTACAGCAGCATCATCTGCTGCTACTGCAATTCGAAATCGAGCACCCATTTCTCCCGAAGCTCTCAATCTCTGGCCTTCGTTTCCGGGTCACGGATTGCTACTGCAAGCACGGAAGATGGTGCAGTTCTCAAAACTTCAGAACCCTTTGAGCTCTCTTCTTGTCATGGGTGACGGAGATTTTTGGAGGAGAGATAATTTCTTCCACACTTCTCTCTGTCTGTACGCCTGATTTTGGGATGCAAATGCGGATGCAGGTGTTGGAGAGAGGAGGATTTCAGGCAGGAAAACAGAAGGGAGAAAATCCTTCTCTGGTGATCAGTGCCATCAATCTTGCAAGAATCTTGCCGGATGTTCCAAGAAACCAAAAAAGTCGTGGAGGATTTTGGCTTCCTCATCAGCCACAGTTGCAGCAGAGGTACATTTTTTTTGCTCCTTGCAGCATTCTTTCCAGTGATAGATACTCAGTGTCTCTCTCTCTCTTCATCTCTTGCCTCTGGGTGGTGCGAAGTATCTTGTGATTCTTGGGTGGGTGGTTGGGCGGGTGCAAGGCATCATCACGGGTATGGGAAGAAGATGCTCCTTAAAAAGAGAGAGACAGCTTTGTGCATTCCTGACGATGATCCTTGAATGAGATTTGTGAGATTTGTGTATGGGGTGATGATGCTCCCTGAAGAGAGATTTGACAGATTTATGCATTGGTTGATCATCCTTGAAGGGTGAGATTTGAGAGAGATTTGTGCATTGGTGATGATCCCTTGCACAGAGAGATTTGAGTGAGATTTGTGCATTTGAGCATAGATATAATGATGAGCACTTTGAGGATTGCAATGGATATAGGGAAGAGGAAGAGCACTGATGAATCAAGAGATGATTGAGAGAGCTAAAATGGAGCTTCTGCAATCAGTTTTGGATACAGACCGGGGCTCCAGTGCCTTGATTGAGAAACGTGCCATCATCGAAGAAGCTATGGTATGCTGCAATGCAATGCAATGCTAAAAAAACACGAACTCTTGTTTCTGTTCCACATGATCCTTGTTGAAGAGCAACTGTTCTTCTGATTATCAACAAATTTTCTGGCCCATGTATCTGGTTGCATCATCCATTGCCGAGCAAGCCATTTTGTCTGTCATATTCTTGAACAGTTTTTCTTCTGACAACAAAGCAGACATCTGTTTTGAAGCTGAAGAAGCAAGCTGATGAGGGATAAGGGGAAGGCAGGTGGAGTTGGAGAAGTTTGATGCAGGGTTGCCTTTAAAGCTTGAGCACCTTGATGGGACTTGGCTCCTTCAGTACACTACTGCCCCTGATGTCATCTCCCTCTTACAGGCCTCTCAACTCCCATTCCTTAAGGTTTTTCACTCACATCCCCACACCTTTCTGTCTGTCTGTCTCTCACTCTCTTGACATATCTCTCTCACTTCCTTCAGTTTCTCAGAAACAAAGTTTAAGAGGGATTTTTCCTCATGCAATTGCCTGAGGTACTGCACAGATCATGCTTCTGGGTGCTGCACATTACAAACAGATTGGGGTTCAGATCTTCAGGAGCTAGGAAACAGTTGATCTAGATTTTGGGTCTTCACAATAGCTTAAGAATTATTCAACAATCTTAAGAGATCTTCTGAGAAGGTTTGCAGTCACAGCTTTCAGGTTTTGGTTAACCTTGGAGCTAGAATGTTTCTACAGTTAACACATGTTCAGAGGGTTCCCTGACAGACAGACAACATGGGTTGAGCTTCAAAAGCCTGGAGTTTGAAAGTTGGGGAGTTGTATCTATCAGGTAGGACAAGTGTACCAGCAATTCGAGTGCCGTGGAAGTACTGAAGGTGGGACAGTGAAAAACATTGTTCGGTGGAGTATTCCTGGCCTCTTACAGGTGAATGAGTCCCTTCTTGTACGTCTGCATCAACAATCAGTTGTAAATCCCTTTTATCTTCATTGCTCTCTACTGTGTTTTGTGCTTGCACGAGTACTGAGATTCCTCTTGTGATTTTCCAAAAGATGTTGAAGAAGCTTCCAGGGTTAGAGATATTGTATGTGATTTGTTTGGAAATGAAGAGGTTTTTGTATACAGAAGAAGAAGCCATGTTGCATGAAATTGGCTTGATTTTTCAATCAAAGCCACATACATATATGTGTGTGGAATGATCTTAATGGGCAATCCTTGCATGATTTGGATCATGAGATGTGGATTTTCTTTGTTACAGGAGAATGAAGGAGCAACATTAATTGTGACGGCCAAATTCTCAGTAGCAAGTTCACGCAGCATTGTTCTTCAATTCCAAGAAGTTTGTCTGATTTCCTTGATCCCTATTTTCATTCGCATTTTGTTTGTCTTCACACAATACTGCCTTTTGAGCAATAGACTGTGAATACACAATGAGATCAAAAACTTATTTCTGAAAAGAAAGACAGCACATGTTCTTTTGTGAGAGATATGTTCTTTTGTGCTCAATGGCTCTGCACAAGAACAAACACAAAGGTTTCTCTATGAGAATTCTATTCATGCTTTCAAGGTCAATTTCTATATTGGAGGGACAACCTGTGACATATCGATCAACAGGTTGTCAACTAGAGGTCCTCTGAAGCTTCTCTGTGTAATTGGGTTGGTGCTTGTTATTGATGTATTGGGTTGTCATGAAATTCCAGGCAAGAGTTGGTGAGGTTGAAATCAGTGCTGACTTGCAAGCCTTTCTTGCACCTGCCTTTCTTCCCCGCACATTTCTAAACTTACAGGTGAGTTTTGCAGATTTCATTGACTTGTCTTTGGCGAGAATAGTTTCTGCATTTCTGGTCACAGCATGAGCACATGCTTGGTTCACAGATCCACCACACTCTATTCTTTTGTCATAACACAAGGTCTCATATCTCTTTCAATTTTGTAGTTGTGTTTTAGAGTTAAGGCTAATGAAACTCAGAAGTGTATGAAAGTGCAGAAAAAGTGAAGGAAACTGGAAAGAACATGGGTTGCTGCACACATGCAAATCTGAAATGCAATGCATTTGAGATACATTGATACAGGAACTTACCAGTGACTGTTTTGTGTCTGTTTATTATTTTACAGATATTGCAATTCCTTAGGAGTTTAGATGTGCGGGTGCCCCTTGCTGGACGACAAATTCAAAGCACCGAAAGGTAACCCATTGTAAAGCTTGCAAGGAAACATCATATTAAAGCAGTTGTAAAGGAAAATGCTTCTGTTACTGTCACTGCTATGTGAAACCTTATGTTGTGGAGTGTAGAAGATAGCGGTGAAACTTTCACATAGCTAGCAAAATCATAAGAAGAAATTCTCAACAATGTTAACAAAGAAGTGCTACTTCTGATCACAGTTTTCTGGAGACACTAAGAACATCTGAAGCCACTTGATAGTGACAAAGTGATCATTGTGAGAGCAATTCACTTGCTGTTAAGAATGAAGTTTAGTAGATACATATAGGCGGGTTCTAACATCTAGAATGTGTTCTTGTAGGGCACCAATTGGACTACGATATTATCTTACATTTCTTGACAACAACATGCTGTTGGGACGGGCGCTTGGTAGTGGAGGTGTTTTCATCTTTAGCCGAACACAATCCTATTAGGAAGACCTCTCTTCAAATGTATATTGGATCAATTTATTGTAACCAAAAGGTAACACACAAACATCAATGGGGAGAGTTATTTACCCACACTGGCACATGGCTGAAGCTTTGATACATGTCCCTTGGGTCTCATTCTTGAAACAGTAAACTAAAATGCATGGAGCAAGAGGAGAAGAGGTGAACAAAATTTGGTGATCATGGGAGAATGTGACCTTTCTGTAAGTCAAAAAAAATTTCTGCAATCATTTAATCAATTTATGTTGGCATCATGAGGGTGAAGTCTAAAACACCATAATTGATCAACATTGGTACATACCAGTGTTGGTGAGTGAGTGATTCCCTGTTTGGGGAACACAATTGCCAATAAAATATAATAAATGATAAATAAATGTATAATCGCCAAAAATCACCATAATTATTGTACACTTGTCATGCAATTGCCAACCCACAGATGTCAAATTCAAGTTAAAATGAAAACCCTAAAGATGACGCTTGAATTAGAGGCAAATGGAAAGTTCTAGCTCATAAGATAAGTTACTTCATGGTTAGTTGGCTAAATATATCATTTGGCTAAAGACAAGTTAGTACATGGTTATCATACAATGAATATGAACTGGGGTATGTACATTCTAGCAAGACAAGGGTTACAAAGTAGGTAGATTTTGTAGTAGGGGTTAACCTTATGATTTCAGACTTTAACCTTGGGATTTTTGGGGGGGTGGTAATTTTGGATAATAGATTTCTTGTCATTTTGGGGGTGTTTAGGATCATCTTATAGGTTATACCCCTGGTATGTGGTGATGGTAAGGATAATTATATTTGATACTTGTAAAACCTAGTATGACCCTTTGAGTATACCTCAACTTTGCACATTTTGCCCCAATAAGATATTTGAACTTACCATGGTTGTTACCTTTACCATATTGATCTTTCTTTTGCAACAACATAACATGACTTTTATCAATATTTCCATTCTTGGACTATGTTGGCCTTGGTAAGAGTTTGAAACTTCACATAAAAGCTTCTTTATTTAGTTTTAATAGTGGGCATAGTTGATGTAGGGGGAATAATTTGCAGTTAATAGATAATAATATTTTGGCTTATTCTTTATAATCATAAGGTATAGTGTACAATTTTTTTTGCATTTTTTGAATTTGTGAAATGTATAACTCTTGAATGATTCAAGATGTATTCTTACAAATTATTGTTTATTATTTTTCTATTGCAAATGGGACAAATCAAATTGTAGCCATGGGCATGTGCAGGTCTATAAATGATTATAAACATATTTGTGATCTTGGGGTTGAAGGTGGAACTAAAGGTGTGACAATAGAATCGGTGAATGACACTACCAAAGCAATTATAGATCCCACAATGCATCTAATTGAGGCAAGTGTTGTTGTAGAGGGAGACATGCAATGGCAAGTCTCATATGTTATTCTTGAAACAAATCAAAATCATGGGTGCCTCATCATTGCAACTCTTTTGTTTTGACTTTCTTTAAGCTTAACAAAGGAGGTGTTGAGTTCGTGGATGCAACAAAACGACAAAAGATGTGATGTGTTATTTGTCGCCATATTGCAAATGAAGGAAGTTCACAAAGTGCAATTGCTTGGAACACAAGATGTCAAAAAGGAATCATGAATTACAATGCAACTCATGGAATCATTAAGACAAAGAAGCATGTATTGAATGAACACCCCATAAACCTCGAACGTTACAAAGTTCAATCAAAGGCAAGTGAAACAGGTGGCTGATAGAAAATAGAGAAACAAAAAGTGGTCTCACTTTCTACAATCACAACTTTTTTTGGAGCAAAAATACCTTTCAAAAATGTTGATGTAGCACAAACCCAATTAGTTGAATATTTAGTTTTATTGATTGTGAAGGGTTACATTGCACTATCAATTGTTGAAAGTTCGTGGTTGTGATAACTTGTGTTATGCATTGTGACCCAAAATTTATGTTTCCATTTCGCAAAACCTTGTGCAAGAACACATCCCCAAAATACTAGCAAAAATCATGGAATGTTTTGTGTTTCCTATAATTGTTACTTATTCATCACGAGCATCATTTTTGATTTGTGGATGTCTCATGTCATCTTTGATACCTTTGCATTAGTATTGAACTTCATAGATGATTATTGTGTTTTTCATCATGTCACAATAGGTTTGTTTGAAGTGCCAAACATTTTTGGTGTTGCTTTGTCAGAAATAGTGAAACCATTATTGTGAAAATTTGAGTTGACAAAGATTCATATGTCAAAGATGACAATTTGAATTTGGGGACACTTAATAATGCATTAACTTTTGTGGCTAACTATGGGTTTTTAGACGTGTCAAAACTCTTTGCAAGAACTTATTTCTGGGCATTTGATGTCAAAGTGTTGTCAACATCCAATAAGTGAATAAAAGGTGTGCATGGCCATGAAAGAGGTTTTGTTGAAAGATGTTCAAGCAACTCTACAAAAGACCATAACGTGGACCAAGAAATCTAGCAAAGGACACCAAGAATGGGAAAAAGCTTATGTTGAAGTGGGTTTACTTTCATAGAAGTTGAAAATGCCAATGAAAACACATGTTGCTTTGAAAGTTGTTTTATTTCAAGAAACACTTGAATATGTTGGTGCAATAATTAAACATCTATTATCGTCGACAATCATTACAACTCCAAATGTGCGTACGAAATGGCTTGACTTGGGCCATCGCTTGTGTTGCTACAAAAACTTTGACCTTAGTGATGTAGAAGTGTGTTTTAAACCAAACTAGCTAATATTGGCTATTGTTTGATGTTTTGGTTGCAACAATGCAAATTTCTGTGAAGTTACAAGCAAAGTACATGTGAAGCAAAGTACATGTGAAGGGTAGTTGTTACACCACCTTTACAATGTGGTGATTTCGACAATGAACTGGAATTTTTTTAATGCAAGAATGACTACACATGTTGTTTCAATTTTGAAACCACCTCTTGATTTTGTTGTTCATTTCAACCAAGACAAAGTTCATAACATGATGCCCATAATGTTGGACCCTTGTTTGAAGGGCTCTAATGTTTGATCAGATATGTTGGTTGAAAGAAAGCAAATTAGATTGTTGATGAGTATGATATCAAAATTTTAATCCCACTTTTGTTGAAAGTCTTAAAGATTTTAATTATAGAAGGGATAACACAAGTTTATGAAGATTCATTAAGTTCATATGATGGTTATTTGTTTCATGTGCCTGCTTCTAGAAAAAAACTAACAAATGTATGATTAGTTTTAAATTAACCTTGTTTCGGTGCCTTGTGGTGTCCCCATAAGAAGTTTCTTTGCCTTTGAAATGGTGGACATAAAAAGAGGCTAAGTTCCCTTGAGTTGGGTTTTTCACTAAATAATTTTTAGCCATCCCAAGCTCTTAAATTGAAATTGAGAGAATTTTTAACTTCGTTAAAATTTTGATTAGTTTGAAGCACTACATGCTTGGTTTGATTAATCTTGAAGAATTGGCCTTTAGATGCTATATCCAATTGTTCTCCTTTTACAAAAAATGATGTAAAATTTTTCACTCAGGAATCATAGTTGCACGATGAATGTGAAGGTGAAATAGAGGTCGGTGTTTTTGAAGAGGATTGAGCTTCATCACATTTTGAGGCACAATATAGGTTTGCTGAAATTTGGAAAAACTAGTTGTTCAATGTTATAGTTGGAGAAGAAAAGAAAGTACTAGGATTTGGAATAATGACTTTTAGTTATGCATAGCTAATCTTGTTGAAATGATTGGATTCAATTTGTTTTCTTTGCCCTTTGTCTTTAAATATGCATGAAATATTGGTAAAAATAAATATTTAAATTTGGTGATGGGTGATTGAAATTTCTTGGTTATTGGAACTAAAAGAGGAAAATGGATTCGAGTTCACTTTTAATTACAAGATTATTCAGTGTGCATAAATCAAATTGTAAGTTATGCATGCAATGCATGGTAAGGATATATTGAAAAGGATTTATTTATGTAAGTGATTTGTCTTGCAATATTTAATCACATCCTACATTTTGTCATTTATATGATATGTAACTTTCAAGTTACATTTACCAAACTAGTATTCATATTCCTGTGGTAAGATATTTCAAAAGACCATGGTATTCATACCTTTCAAATTTGTGGAAAATAAAAAAAAACTTTACTAGATTGGTAAATGGAAATTAAAAAATAACAACATATTGGGGCTTGCCCAGTAAGTAATTTTCACATTTTTAAAAGACCCAAATTGGTCTGTTAAGTCAAAATAGACTTACTAGTACAACATTGGTTGAAACCCTACTAGTCCTCGCCTTGGTTACATGCATTTTTTAAAGCTTCAAGTAATTTCATAGTTTTTTTTGTGGCTTGTCATCCAAAAATAACACGTGTGCATTTTATGATTGTTGTTTAACATTATTTAAAGGTAATGATTGGTAGATATTTGATAAACATTAGAGAAAACTTTACTTACGATTGCATGTGATTATATGTTATTTGCAACTATTTACCAACTTTGACAAATTTTGGTCATTTTGTGATGATTTTGATAATTATATTCATCCATGGATAAGTTTGTATGTCCCATTAGTCACAATTTGTGAACCTAACCCCTAGAGGTATAATATGGCTTATTAAGGGTATAGATTTAGGGTTGTACATTAAAGTAATATCAAAGTTATATTTAGGGTATATTGGGGATATTTTTTATATGTTAAGGACATTTTTAAGGTTTAATATTTAAGGTCATATTAAAGATAAATTAATTAAAGGTGCATTTTTTAAATTTTAATTATGTCACATAGCAACTAATAATTTTAAGGGTGTCATTAAGGTAATAATAAATTTAAAAGGGTTTACACATGAATAAACTGAAAAGCTTAATTTTACAAGACAAATTCTGAAGGCACTTTATTTTGCAAATTTGTTGTTGTTGCCCCATTTGCTTACAGGGAGGCAACAAAACCATTAGTTGATTACAACATATCACATGTTGTCACATCCATTAAGTATTTTGAGATTATGTAACAAAAATTTCTAGGCAAAAAGGTAGTTAAACAAGTCAAATAACTAAAAAAGAAGGAAAGGGAGGCAAAAAAACAAGGAGAGTAGTTGAATCCCTTATTTTAGTTGAACTAAATGTTAATGCATGGCTAAAATGCAAGCAAAAGTTGGCTTCAACAAAGTTTGGTTTGTAATTTCCATTAAAATTATGAGGGATAAATTTCATTGCAATTTTCAAGTTGGTTATAAAGTTCATCATATTAAATACAAAAGTGTCAATGTAAGCTTTACAACACAGCTACATATAGAAATCAAGGCTATGGTTAAGGCTAGAATGCATGCAAAGAGAGATGTAGCAAAGTTGCAACAAGTAAACATTGAATAAACCAACAACAAAATGAAAACGGGTGATTAGGTTAGGATTTAAAGCTTGGAGGTCCAAGTAGGAGGAGGTCAACGAACTAGAAGCTTAAAGAAAGAATATAACTCAAAGAGATGTGAAAGTTTAAAGATTGGCCAAAATTTAAAGAGAGATCGTAGCTTAGAAAGAGGTTGAATGTTTAAAAAAAGGTTGCAACTTAAAGAAAGGCCACAACTTCGAGAAAGTCCATGAACAAAAATTGGAAATAAGAAAAATGTAAGACCAAAATTAATGGGGCAAAACAAATCCAAAAGGAATTGGTTTTAGAAATAAATCTATTAATTCCAATAGATGGAAAGGGGCTGTAATTTAGAAATAAATGATGAAAGAGGAAAATAAATCCTTTGAGAAGATTCGATGAGAAAATTAACTTGTGGAGGATGAAAAGGAACTATAACATGAAAAAATGTGGTGAGAAAAAAATTGGTGACAAACTAAAATTAATCCAAAACAGATGGAAAGGAGTTAAAACATGGACAAAAGTATTGAGAGAGGCTTATAAAGAATATTTAGTAAAACAAAAAATAAACCTTAGAGGAATGGAAAGGAACTTCAATGTAAAGAGAAGTGACAAGAAAGGCTTAAAAATAATATTTGACAAGAAAAAACTAACCCAATAAAGATGGAAGGGAACTATAACATAAAGAGAAGTTTAAAGAAAGCACTCCACTACTATTACAAAACATGTCCCCAATAAAATATAATGTGTAATGTAATGGGGACATGGCCTTTCCTAATCAATGTTGAGTAAAGTGTGAATGAAATGTGTAATGAAATGAGGACATGTTTTGTATGACTTCCTAGTGTAAAAAAAACCTAGGAGAGATGGAAGGGAGTTATAACGTAAAAGAGACAATGAGAAAGGCTTAAAGAGAAGAAAATTAACTTGAAAGAGATGGAAGGTAGTTGCAACATAAAAAGAGGTGGTGAAAGAAGCTAAGTACTTAGTTAAAAAAAGAACTCAAATGAGATGGAAAGGAGCTGCAATGTAAAGAGAGGTATTGAAAGAGGCTTAAAAAAGGCTTGGTGAGAAAAAAATTGACCTTAGTGAGAGGAAGGGAGTTGTAGCATAAAGAAAGGCAATGAGAGAAAACTTGATGAAAAAATAAATTAATTCAAGAAAGATGGAAGGTTGTGCAACTTATAAAAAGGTGGTGATAAAGGAATTCATGAGAGTAAAAATTTCCTTTGAGAAGAATTGGTGAGAAAACAAATGGTGGGTTTCAATGTATAGAGAGAGGCAAATCAAAAAAGAAAGAAAAGATGTAGTTTTAAATGGTGAGTTTGGGTGTACAAAATAACTTACCATTAAAAAAAAAATACTAACTTCAAACATGTGACCAAATAAAAAAGGACAAAAAGCTCAAAATGAACTTGTTAGTACTTATAAACATAGTGCAACAACAAGCAAGGCTACAAACACATTGTCATATATGTTGATGAGGATGAACTAAAGTTGTTTTGCACTGCCTACAAGCACATTGAAACAAATATCAACTCAAGTTTGAAGGAAGGTGTGAATTGAAAGTGAAACACAAGGGCAATGGGATGAAAAGGAATAAACAATGATGACCATGCAAATGAATTCTTGCAAACAACATTACTAACAATTATATCAAAAGCACAAAAATTAAAAGAGGAAAGGAACAAACATCATTAAAGTGAAGTGGAAGCAAGGATAAAGATGGTGGCCCTTCTAACGGATTAAGATTTTAGGTTTATCAAAATAGTATTAGTCCATGACTATAAATAGATAACCTTTATTCAACTTTTGATTTCAAACGTTGATGTGAGACAAACCTTTTTGCACAAAAAATGATTATTATTATTTTGTTTTGCATCCATCTATGTCGATCAAAGGTCACATTTTGTTCAATGTTCCATGAAAATTGTTTGTGCACTAGGTGCAAATTGTTTGTTCATCAATATTTATTATGTTTGCTAGGATTCTTTTTAATTGAAAAAAAATCCCTTACTTTGGGGTTGCATATCTTTCTTGATTCTTGACCAAATTGGAAAATTCAAAGAGCCCTGGGTGTGCAAGGAGATGGGGAACAATTTTTTTGGATATCAAAATTGGATGAACAACTATATGCATGGGTGTTAAGGGGTTCTCAATGCTTAATTATTTGGTGATAGGATATTCTACAACTTAAGGTTTTTCCTTTAATTTTCAAAGCCAAGGATAAAAAACTTATGACTTGTCAAATAAAAACATATGACTGATAGACATATTAGTCAAAACACAAAGACATTGTACATATGACCCAAAACTTATGACCCAATCTCCATTGTCAACTACAAAACATGAGATGTTCACTTTGGATGTAGTTGCATAATAATAACAATATACCAAAAAATGGCAACTAATGATGACATTTGCAATGGTTTATGATGCACATTGGCTATTGCCATCAACTTGACAAAAGTCATATAGCTAGGATTTTTTTCAAGGCTTAATTTTCTTCATGTTTTTAGTTCTATTATTTAACATTTAACAAATTGGCTATACATAAACACTAAAAAAAAGATTGAAAGGGAGACTAATCTTCTACATCTTCCTATGGATGATCACCCCACTAACTACAAACACAAATTCTTGAAAAAACTTTAATAGATAACAAATTCTTTTCACAAAGACTACGGGAGCTTTACATTCCAAACAAAAAAAAACTGATGCTCTTGTTGAATTATTGTAATGATAAATAACCCTTGAAGAATTTGGCCATCTAAATTAATATTGTGGATAAATAGGCACAAGCATTCTGTGAGCATACATGCAAATGCTTAAATATCAATGGTGGTTGTGGCTTATTCGACATTCACTAGATTTCAACAAGATCATACATACATTGAACCACAAAAATCAATGATCTGGGTTTGTTATTATAAATTGTCAAGGTGAAATGTTAAAACATGGGGATCAATATAAAATATCAAAGGACATGACCTAAAAAAAACTAGTTAATTCTAATGATGAAAAATTTTGGGCGATTTTTTTGGAATCTATTGTATGATCATACTTAAACATTTATAATTTGTTTTTCCAAAGATAACTACATCACTTCTTTCTTAATAAATATCTCCTTTCTTGTTAACTTTCTTAATAACTACTTCATTCCTTTTCCCTACCATCAGTTCATAGATATAGTAAAACAAATTAACATGTGTCTTTTCTTGTCCATGATGATTATATTAATTCAAATTAAATTTGACCTTATGATGGTTACAATAGGATGTTTAATCCAACACAAGTTTACTATGCAAATTTGGTCTCAGAGATTAACTCTTCAAGTGAGTTGATTATCTTCACTCCTCCAACTTCAAATGTATGAGATGCTGGTGAAGAAACTTCAATTTCTTTTTAGTCTCTGAGATTCAAAGACAAAACATATGGATTAAACCTTTTAGTTGTACTTTAATTTTAAATTGAGATCCAATTAAACCTTTGCCAAAAGCCAACTTTAATCAGTAATATCATATTATGTCCAAATGAAATGATTTCAACTTCATTCTTAATGGTTTCCCAAAATCTACACAAAAATTATTGAAATTATTAAAAAAAATACTTGAATTGAAAAAAATTGCATGTAGATTTCAATACATGTATTGCAATGATGTCTTGAAGACATTTTCTTTCTTATACTTTGTCCAAATGAAAGAAAGTTTTTAAAATATGAATATGTTTTGTATTACATAATATAATATAATTACGAAATATAATACAAATTGTTCATAACTTATGATGTATTAACATACAATAACGTTATTATCAAAACCATTTAATGTTTAGTGTATTTAAAAACTACAATACATATAAATATGGTATATTAAATACATGCACATTAAATTTAATATTATAATATGAGTTTGATTATAAAAATAAAAAAAATATTTTTTCAAATTTTTTAAATTACAAATTATAAATAAATTTAATATTATATTCATTATATTCATAAATATTTTTATTAATATATTATATAAAAAATAAATATTGTCATATATTGTATATAAGTGATTTTATATGATAAAAATATTGGATTAAAAAAAAAATTCCATGGATGAATATTTTGTTTTCCATTTTTATCAAGTGAAGCCCACAATAAAATATTATTTAGTTTAAAAATTTATATGTATTTTATAACTTATAAAGATATGATATATTATATATTTTTATGAAATATATGTGGGGGAATTTCTCATTATAAACCACCATTGCAAAAGGTGTAGTTAATTTTGCAAATTGTAATAGTGTATCCCAAAATCATGTTGTCAAGAAATGTAAGATAAAACCATAGTCCAATTAATGCCCTAAAAACATACATTATACATGTTAGAACATGCATATCTATTTATATATATTAAGTTTCATTATTATCTCCAAGACAATTGGCATTTTTGAATGATCACTTTGTCACCACTAAATGGTTTTGAATGTCCATAGTGTCTCCATAAACCTTCAATTTGAAGTAGCATTTTTTTGGTCACATTATTGAAAAGTTCTTATTACTTTTATTTTTTGCTTGTTAGCTAAATAACTTCACAAATATCTTCTACATTCCACAACATAGTTTCCACTATTTTGATCATTATCATATACACTCCACAATGTAATTGATTTTTGGATGTCGTTTGATGACGTGTCAACTTCCTATTTGAATACCTACAACATCCTTTTCCAAACCCAATAGCTAATTGTGTACCTTGAGCTACTATCCCATAGGCCAGTACTATGATTCATTAACAAAAAGAAAGACTACAACATATGACTATAAAAAACAAGTGCCTCCATGGATGAAATGATAAACATCTTTAGATTATAATTTTGGTGCCATATTATAGATCATTATGTCCAATCATATTGCATACAAGATCTCATGCATCCAATCATTTGGGTAGTGTTTATATAAAGCGAGGCTACTCAACAATAGTTCCCTTCTACATAAACAATATATAGTTAAAAATTTCCCATTATCCTCTACATTCCATAACATGGTTTTTCACATAGTAATCATAATAAACAAATGTATTGCATTACAAATTGCATAAGGATTAGATTTGTCCATATCACTTCCTCCAAGCTTTTTTACATTCAACACAAGTTTTCATATTCTAGGTGCATAAATGGGTTCTATGCCATTTGTGAAGTTTTTTTTTGTCAAAGAGGCATTTAGATGGATCTCAACACCATAGTTAGCCTCCCACAAGAAGCCTTTGCAATGCTTTCATTTTGTTATGCCCAACATCCAAGCTATTTATTACATACTATATTTCCAATTCTAGGATTTTGTAGGGTCCAAATTCATTATGATGGACCAAAATCATGACACGACATCACCATTTTTTATATTTTTTACTTAAAGTTTTTTTTCACCATGTAAAGACACATTTAGGGATGATTATGATGCAATCTACAATTGTAATGGTCTAAAATATGGTATTCATGAACTGTTTGACACCTTTTGATTCATTTTTTTAATATGAATCAAAATATAGGGAGGAAAATACTATAGTAAAAACTATGACCTTTTTGTCATGGGTGGTACATTTTAAAGGATTCTCGCTTTACAACATTATGTTAAATTTAATTTGCATACCATGGCTATGCTAGAAAAGCTATTGGGTGTGAGATCTTTCAACAATATTGTGGGTCATTTGGTTCATCATTAGGTCATTTTAACTATTTTTTTAGGGGGCTTGGCCTTCCTTCAATGGTTTGACTTGTTGCCCCCACCTTCTTGGGATGTTGGGGTTTAATTGCTCTTACACTTATCATTCATTTCCAATGGGATTATCATTTTATTCTTTTCAATGCAGTGGTAAATGTTGAAATCAACAGTTTACCCTTTTAGCTAACACTTTGGGATACCTAAACTTTATTACCTTAAGCTATTTGTTTTCAAATCCCCCTTTTTGAAAGTCTTGTGGTATAATTGTATCCTCATTTATAAGCTTTTTTTATTGCCTACATGAAGGAAAATTTGCCACACTTATAATAGATGTTCCCTCACATGCCACATAGACACATCTTCGATATTGTGTAGGTCCAACCAAGGGTGCGTGATTATTAGCCCCTCCTACTACATTTGTCATTATGAAAAATTTTGTGTTCATGAAAATTTCACTACTTTATAACTAGAGTTTTGGAACAACTCATTTGAAATTACATTGTAACTATCCCATGGAAATACAAGGAATTAAAAAAAAATGCCATGTTGTATATTTATTGTAGTTGCATATTAGTCCCAAAATGGATCCCTATACAAATGATGGTATGCACCATATATATGGTTTTAGTCAACCATGTTCGATTTTGTTGGTAAGCTGAACAAGAATTGCATATGACAATTATATATACAATTGGAACAAATGAAACACTCATTAATGATTTTTTTACAATTAAATTACATTGTATAACTATTATATTAGACTTCTATGCAATGACCCAACTACTAGTTACAATAACAAAAACAACAATAATATAAGTATTTATAGTTTAGATTTATAGTTGATATTATTACCTATTAATAATTATTAGTAATTAATATACACAGTAGATAGATTGTGTTAAGGTGGAACCACCCATCATTTCGATTGTTAGTCAATGATTAAACAATTTTGGATCTTTATTTTTTTTATAAATTTTGTGTGATGTAAGGCATCATGGGAACATAAAGGTAAGTTCTATAATATATGTTTCAATTCTAAAAGTAAAAGAACAACATAAAAAAAACCATGAAAAAGATGAATTTTTTGAATATTAAAATGTGAATTAAATTAATGTTTGAAATATTGACATCACATACTTTTGACAACCATAATTTCTTCATTTTGTGTCCTTTTTGAGGAATTTAAATTACTATGGGTGTGCCAAGTTAATGTCTAAAAAAACCTTTTGCACTTGAGAGGCAAAGGGACAATGTATTAAAATTTGAAGCTTTTTATGAACTAAAATGTTTATTCATTGGCTTGTCTTATAATAGTTGCAATTCACTTGCAACTAATTTTTTTATCCCATATTGTTTGTCCTACTTTTCAAATTTTAAAAATACATAATTTAGTGCATGAAGAGTATTAAAAAAATGACATTTGGAATAAGCCAATAAAATAAAGTTTGGCCTTAAAGTTTAAATCCAAAATAAAATAGGATTATCCTAAATGACCTACCTAACCGAAAAAATTTAAATAGTTTTGCCCACCTATTTTATGCCTACCTACCTATTGATATAAGTGTTAGATGTCAACATTTTGTTAATCTTAAGTTGAATGATCTATATTGAAATAATAAAATATTAAATATCAAAATAAATTTGAAATTACCACATGTCCATTGATATTTGTTGACACATTATTGCCATGTCATCACATTGTTCTTTATTTAGTTGCATAATAATTGCAACATAATTACATGAATTGCATATGTATATAATTTTAGATATGGTGAATTGTGCCATTTCAACTTTTGCAATTCGTCTTATAGCATTCAAGCTATAGAAATATGTTAAATTACTACTCAAAATTATCACTAAAACCCAATTGCAAGCCTAGTTGCAAAACACATATTTTCTCATAGTTGCATTTTGTTTATTTTCGACTCATTTCTTTACATATTTGCTTTAGCTTGACACATCCTACTATTGCACATTCTCATGTTGTTAGTGTGGACATCCCATTGATGATTTAGGTGTGCACTTGCTTTGGTGCCCATGTGGGAGTGAATGTTCTACAACTCAAGATATTTTTCATGATACTATTGCAACTATTGTTTTGAAAAGTGAAACTCAAAGAAAGGTTCCCACCTTTTCCTTGGCCACACTTGGTGGCAAGTTGATATCCTTATCATGAAAAACAATTTTTGAACCTTGACAAACCTTGTCATAGTTGATTCAACCCATCCAGTGTGCATCATCCACGACAACACATGCAATAATAATTGTCATTCAGGAAAAAACGTGATCATATGTGGAGCACACATTAGAAAATGACTTCATTCCCATTACCATAAAAACTTAAGATTATTTTCATTTTCATTTCAACTCCTTTTGGACTTTTTGTGATCCGCAACTATAGCCCGTCATGAGTGATCCTCATTAGTTCCTTATTTCTTATTATTAGTAGTGTGTGTCCATAACCTTTCAACATGTACATGCCATTGCAATTTGTTAGCGTGATGTCACATTGAAAAAACATTCCTCAACTCTTTCACACATCATGGCTAACATCTTTGTCATTAGTCAATTTGTGGTAGAGGACGCCTTTTAATTTATTATTGTCTATTTTATTAATATATTAGTGGTGCGTTGATTGTTATGTTTTTTTGTCACATGTGTTCTCATGCTTTTATTTGCCTTGCACTTCTTGCGGATAGGTTCCCATCCCTTCCTTCTTTTGCTACGGGGATTTTCTTTTGATTTCGAATGATGTGAAATATATTGCATTTTGGACTTGCATGTGTGTGTGCAGCAGCAACCCACCCATGTTCTTTTCTAGTCTCTTTCACTTTTTCCGCACTTCTGAGTTACACATTAGCCTGAACCCTAGAACTCAACTACAAAATTGATTGAAAGAGATATGAGACCTCTTCACAAAGTATCACAACAATAAAGAGGGTTCCAGACTTAGGTATTGCATTTGAGAATGAAGGCAACATAAACATGACTTGCTCATTTTGATGAATATCTAGTCCCCTGAAATTTTTTAGCTTTTTTTTTTCCTCTAAAATGTGCAGGGCCTTAGCATAGACAGACCACCATGGAAAGTGTGCTAATTAAGCTTTTTCCATATATTTTGAACTCAATCTTTTGATGATAAAATTTTAAATTTCACCATTTTTATTGCATTAGTTTAAATCTATCAACTAGCCAAAATTTTATTGCATTAGCTGAGATTTATTAACCAGCCAAAAAATGAAAGAAAAAAGCGGGGTGGGTGGAGGGAGGAGAAATGTTGTAGTCAGTAGTGTGAATGGGGTTAAGGTATTCCGGCTGTCGTCGGTGACGAGGGCTGCGTCGTCGTCGCCTGCAACGACGTCTTCGTCTCCTACGAGCAGCCTCGTCGCCACCGAACGCCCAGTCTCGCAGCAAGCCAGCGTCTTTATAATCCATCGCGCTCTGCGGCAGATCTCCATCTCT
>Ga0116227_10005358_pt1 | contig 27063 bp, 20 predicted proteins | sample S1TSphgellanicum_FD_89693 | JGI IMG/M metagenome (GOLD analysis project Ga0116227, IMG submission 89693) | Host-associated microbial communities from peat moss isolated from Minnesota, USA - S1T2_Fb - Sphagnum magellanicum MG | ecosystem: Host-associated > Plants > Peat moss > Unclassified...
AGGCTAAATTAATTCTTACAGTGATTTCAATTGGAACCTTGGGGTCCAAACGATGTTGATAATAGAGGTCAATACACTCCACATCCAACCGTTTCAGACTCGCCTCACAACATGCCCGGACATACTCTGGCTCCCCACGAATGCTTCGGTTACCATTCTCATCTTGGTAGAAAGCAAATTTCGTTGCAATCTGTACTTTGTCCCGGATGCCCTTGATAGCCTACACATAACCACATTACGTCCTCATATGAAGAGTTCAAACCTCAAAATGGTCACATTTGCTCACAATCCCATTCTGAAATGTTTCCACCTCAAACCTTCCTGCCATTGTAACAGTTGAAACAAATGCTCACTACAAACCCAGAATAATGACAAACACCAGGACATCATATGTTGATGACAAACACCACTTGAGAACTTCAGTGACTCCACTACTGTATGATGACAGCATGTTCATGTTCAAACTCCAGGTATGATGATATAAGCAATGTTCTCTTATTGCAGCAAATGATTCAGAGTAACAGAGAGGAGCTATGGCAAATCCTAGCTGACAGTAGAAGGATTTGTTGTCAGATCACCGCTCTACCCTAGAACAAGATCTCTCAAATGGCATGGATCCATTCCAACATACGCATGTTCAGAGCTGCTGCGTTTCCTCAGTGCAACACACACACACACACACACACACACATGTCTCAATATACGATTCAAGCTCCAAGAAAAGAATCACTCTACTTGAAAAACCCTAAACCCTAAACCCTAGGAAGTCAAAGAGCGAACCCATTATTAGATAACGATACCTTCCCCAACAAAATCTCGTTGGTAAAAGGACCATAGGCATCCGCGGTATCGAAGAAGGTAATGCCCAGTTCCACGGCATGACGAATGAGGTGGATCATGTCCTCCTCCGCCTTGGGTGGACCGTAGAACGCCGACATACCCATGCACCCCAGACCCTGAGCCGAGACCTCCAAACCCTGAGAACCCAGCTGCACACGGGGCACAGTAGGAGCTGGTAAAGACGCCATGGTTGCTTCTGCTGCTACTGCTTCTTCTGCAACTCCCAGACACTAGTCTCCCGAGTCCCTCCCTCTTCTTCCCTGCTTCGACTCCAAGATGTTTCAAGGCAATTTTAAGCTTGTTCTGATCCTTCCCAGATTGTCCGTCCAATTTTTTTCTCCACAAAAATTGTGCAGCTGCATTATTATTAGCATGTAGGCTAACTTGTTTACGTAAAGGGAGGTTCCCGTACTTGTGCGTTCTCCTGAGGTTCGGGAACACTCTTGGGCTCACGGCCTCATGTGCCCCTCCCTCAAGAGAACGCACTGGTCGTCCAGAAACCTCCCTTACAACATCAAAACCTCTGTGATTTCCGCTAGTAGAGTTGAAAGCACCCTTATTTGATGAAATCTGGATGCATGCATTTCACCATTCGAAATGCCTGCGTTACAGGAATCTATCTATGAAGGAAGGTTGTTTGTTTGTTTTGTACCAATGAGATCCACCGAACCAGGATGCTTCAGATCGCATTCTTGGTCTCTTTGGAAAGCTGTCTACGAGGAGGAGGGGTGCATGGGATTGGTTCCATGACGTTTGGACTTGCAGTGCAAAAAAGTTCTTGAATATTGAATGATTTCTTCACTGAAAAATCAAATTAAATCGTAGCTGAAAATGCTGGAGGAATTGGAATGTGCTTTTGGTGTTGTTGGAAAGATCTTGACGAGCAGGATTTAATGGAATTTATTTTGGTAAGATTTGGATTCAAAATGTGGGAGATATTGATTTTTTAAGTGATTTCTGCCGTTGAAAATTCAAATAAATTCCAAAAAACCAGGTTTTGGAAGGAAAAATCAGTTGAGGACCGGGGTAACAGTTGGGCCAACGGCACAGGCCGCACTATCTATCTATGAAGGAAGGAAGATTGTTTTGTTTTTTTTTTTTTTTCCAGTTTTGAGTTCCACTAACCGGGATGCTTCATATCATGTTCTTGGTGTCTTTGGAAAGCTCCCGATGAGACCGGGTGCATGGGGTTCCATGACGTTTGGACTTGTGGTGGAGAAGTTCTTGAATATTGAATGATTTCTTCCCTGAAAATTAAATTAAATCTTAGCTGAAAATATCGGAGGAATTGGAATGTGCCTTTGGTGTTGTTGGAAAGATCTTGATGAGCAGAATTTAATGAACTTTACTTGGTAAGATTTGGACTCAAAATGTGGGAGATATTGGTTTTTAAGTGATTTCTGCTGCTGAAAATTCAAATAAATTCCAAAACACCAGGTTTTGGAAGGAAAAATCAGTTGAGGACGTGGTAACACTTGGGCCAACAGCGCAGGCCACACCAGTCTATCTATGAAGCAAGGTAGTTAATTTGTTTTGTTTTGTTTGTACTTATCTGATCCACTGAACCTGGATGCTTCATATGGTGTTCTTGGTCTCTTTGGAAAGCTCTCTACGAAGAAGGGTGCATGGGCTTGGTCCACGACGTTTGGACTTGTGGTGGAGAAGTTCTTGAATATTGAATGGCTTCTTCAATGAAAATTAAATTAAATCGTAGCTGAAAATATCGGAGGAATTGGAATGTGCCTTCGGTGTTATTGGAAAGATCTTGATGAATAGGATTTAATGGAATTTATTTGGTAAGATTTGGATTCAGAATGTGGGAGATATTGATTTTTAAGTGATTTCTGCTGCTGAAAATTCAAATAAATTCCCAAAAACCAGGTTTTGGAAGGAAAAATCAGTTGAGGACGTGGTTATACTTGGGCCAATGGCACAGGCCACACTAGTAAAAGATTAAATCAACATTAATGGAAGTATGTACATGCAATTTATGAGTTCTTTGTTATACTGTCAATGTTATCTAAAACTTATTTAAAATTTCTTGCAAATGTTTTGAAAAACCTCATGGGTTCTATTGTGCAAAGGTTCACTCTTACTTTCAGACCTTACTTAAATTATTTACTTGGGAAAGGAACCTTAATAAATGGGCTTTTATGAAAATTTGAATATAGTATTTTACAAATGAATATATGAAGGTTAATCACATGCATAACCCAAAGCAATTTTTAGCTTTTCATTTTTATTGTTGTAATTCAGAAGAAAATATGAACATTGCATTTAGACATTTCAACATAGTTATTAATACATGTTTTGCATTTCATAATACTTTAAATCGATTTGAAACTATCTTCCTTAAGTGGCAAATCTTTATTTCTAAGATAATTGAATAAAAAATGATGGTAAGGCTATGTTTGGAAGATGGGAAAATGCAAGTTTAGTTGTGAGTACAATGAAAAGGGGATCAATTTTAACACAATAAAATGTGCCTATACAAATGTAAATAAAATTTGGCCTACATCTAATAAATTGTGAATTTTCCAACTCCCTTTATGTTATGATTTTGTATTGAAGTTGTTACAATGCAAAATTACATTTTTTATGTTTTTGTCTAAATGATTGCCACCAAAACTCACAAGTTCCTACCAAAACTTTGCATGTGTAACATATATAACTATTACAACGAATAATGATTTAATATCAATTATATATTTCCACCAATGTTTTTTTTATTACTAAACATCACCAAATTACTATTTCAATTTTGACCTCCACCAATGTAAGCTTTAGAAAAAAGGCTTTTTCATTTTACTTTTTGTCAAAACCTAAGGTTTCAAACAACAACACAATGGTGCCACCCTTCATGTCATCATCACCATTTCAACTTTCCTCACCTAAGAGCTTTTTGCTTCCTCTACTCTTATTCACATCAAGTTGTTGCCAATGCAACAATTCCATTTCACTTTGTAATTGTTTTGTGTAAAGGGTTTAAAAACTTTGTAGGTAGGTCAATATGCACCTTGCCATGTACTTATAAATTTATAGAAGTGCAATCTGATTTTTTTGAGATGTTTGTTATTCACATTGTATGATTTTGAAATAGGAGCTATGTTTAAACCTTCAAGACTCAAGTTGATGGTGGAGGTTGTTAATTTGGTGAACCATTCTTTAGTGGCTACATTGATTCCAAGAACTTGTGTTCAACTTGGTCATTAGTGGTATGGAAGTTTGAGATTTGGAATTGGGATTTGAAAGGCAAGAATGTGCAAATTATTGATTAGATCAATGTCAAAATTGAGAGGTCAAAATTTATTTATTTTGTTTAAAGTTGCACACACTACATTTTTTTTGGTTTTGTTTCCTTGTGTATGTGCATTGTGCATATGTGCGTGTAAAAGTTATTGCTCGTTGCCATTGGGCTTTTTAATTTTTGGGTTGTGTTTTTGGGTTTATGAAAAAGCTACTACTACACATGGTTTAGGGTTCCTAAACCTTTAAGATGGTTAGGTCACCAAGGTAAATGGCTTAAATTACAAATGTGAAAACTTGAATTCCTCATTTCCATGTTGAAAAATTAAGTTTTTAACCATTGTACCACCATCTTCATAAAGTAAAAAAAATTGTCAATGTATTGTAATGAACATGTTCAAGCTTTTTAAACTATTTACAAGGTAAGTAGGTAGGTAAGGTTTGTAACTTAACTTAGGTAAGAATGATGATAGATTAAAAGGTAGGTAACTAACAATAGGTAAATAACTAAACATATTACATAGGTATGTTAGGTATATTAACTTAAGCTACTTAGGCTAAACCAATATACAAATGTGATGTTGAAAATACTAAGTTTGTTAGGCAAGATTAAAAGGCACCCCTTGATGCAATTCATATGAATTGCAAACTCAAAAACAAATCAAAATACACACTTCACACAACACAATTACACGACATTTGCCATTAACACTTTCCCATGCAAAATATGACCAAACAAAAACCAATGTTTAAGCAAACTAAATCTAGCTTCAACACAACACTACTTGAAAATAATTATTGACCTACAAAAGCCATAGGAATCCAAGCCCATAACACACAAACAAAATCCATACAACAATGTGCAACAATGCACAAACAAAACTTGCATAAACACACAAAAAAACTTGTAACACAAACCTTGGGATATATCCCAAACACAAAATATATTGAACTTAAGTCACACTTAAGTTCGAGCTAAAACACATTTAAGTAGATTAATCTAATTTAAGATTAACCTAATTATGATTTAACTAAGCAAATTAAATTAGCATTATTTAGGCCTAGGATAATATACCTAGTTTACATTAGTATAACATGGGTACATGTAGGAGTTAAACCCAAATAGAGCCTAGGTACCTTGGAGTTGGAATGAGACAAAAAAAACAAAAAGAGGAAGGTAATGTCACAAAACTCCCCTCCTATATATATATATATATATATAAATTCCCTTCTTTTTCTTCTTCTTTTTCTTTGGACAAGATGTCACCCATGTCAAACAACAAAAACAACATCGACAACAACAACAATTGTGCTACACCACCATTTCCATAATGATTGAGCATGGAATTTGGCTAACTAATTTTCAAACGGCAACAACAAGGGATTGGCAAGGGCGCATTTTCCCCTATTGTTGTGTTGATCATTGTTTTGGTTACATGTGCAAAAAAACATGAAGCATAATTGCAATGCCAAAATAAAGGCAAGGGTGGCAACAATTAAAGCTTAAGCTCCATCACCATCACCATTGGTTATTTTTCAAAGTTCTTCCAACCTCACCCAAACTTGGGAGGTTTGTTGTATTTTGAAGTGTTATGAGGCTTGAAATGAACTTTGAAATAAAGAAGTTGAAGGTCCAATCCAAACCTTCCATTTTATTTTTACCTTTTTTCAAAAAAATTGAACCTAAAAGATAGATTTGGACCTAATCCAAACTTGCAATTGGTCTTTTATTTTATTTTATTTTGAATTTTTTGGGGGTTTTTTTTTTCATTGTTTTCATCCATAATTTGGATGTGGAACTTTGACTCAAAAAATTCCCCTTATCCTTTAGTGGGTGAAAATGGGTCTAACAACCAAACATGATTTTTTAAAGTAGAGACAAAATTGGACATTTTGGTACAATTTGTACAGAAAATTCATCAAGGGAAAAGAAAAAAGAACAGAAAAAGAAAAGAAAAGAAAAAGAAAGGAAAAAGAAATTTAAAAAGGTGAATTTGAGGACAGTAACACGTTTCTGCAAAGTAAAAGTTTGGCCCCAGTAGCGTCCAAAATTTACATCTCAAAAGAAATCGTGGGTTCTTTAAGTAAAGGTAAAAGAATTGCAGAAGACAGTTGTAGCCATTGCTGCGTTGGCTCAGATTCTACCTCACGTTTTTCTTTTACTTCTTCCTTTTCTTTCTTACCCCAGTGTTTATTTTTTAGGAATTTTTGTTTGTAGCCAAAGTGGCTATCATCCATGGGAAGATGTAGAAAAAATTGGCGATCATCCCCAGGAAGATTTTTCGCCAAATCTGGATATTAATCAGATATAAAGAGCAAGTCTTTATCATCCTTTTATATTTTTGGCTACACAGTGAAACCAAAATTACCAAATCTGGCGATTTTTCCTCGTTTTGGGATTTATTTCCCTCACTTCTGGCGACTGAAAACCTTCAAAATCTCTTCTTTTTCTAATTTTTCATTTCGATTTTTGGCGAAATTTCGTCAGTAAAAAAAGCGCTGCTTCTGGCCGCCTCTCTCTTTCTCGCTCTCCCTCTCTTGGGTCGCGCATCTGGAAAAATCAGCTTGGCGCGTACGGAGGAATCAGCGTGGCGCGAGAAGCAGATCTGCCCGCGATCTTCCACAAAACCTGGCAGGCAGAAAATTCCCGATTTTCTGCTCTGCCACACCTGGCAGACGTCCGCCTGCCACTGTGGCTCCCCTTCCGGCCTGCCCACGAATTGTGGCGCTCCGTTTAGCACTCTGCCCGAGTCTCGCACAAGTCTCACCGTTCACCTTCGTGCTCACCTGTGCTCACCTGCCTATCCTCCATAGCCATGGGAACAAGAGGAATTTGATGGGAATTGTTTGGGAACTCGATGAGAACAAAAGGATATTGATGGGAACAAGAGGAATTTGATGAGAATTGTTTGGGAACTTGATGAGAACAAAAGGACATTGATGGGTTATTGATGGGAACAAGAGGAATTTGATGGGAACTTGATAGAATAAAATGAATTTGATTGGAACTTGAAGGGAACAATAGGAATTTGATGAGAATATGTTGGGAACTTGATGAGAACAAAAGATTTTTGATGGGATATCGATGGGAACAAGAGGAATTTGATGGGAACTGTTTGGGAATATGATGGGAAATCAAGCCCCAACCCCTTGAAAAAGATAAGAAACATCCCTTGGGGGCATGTTTGCGCCACCCAATTGGCTCACCCCTTCAAAAAAAAAAAAAACATTGGCACTCCTCACATGCTTTATCCTAACGTGTTTTTTTTTAGGGACAAGCTTCTAGGATAGGTTCTGCCCATGTATGGAATCTTTTTTTTAACAAATTGCCTGGGTCATGGAGAGAAAATTAGATGGAGCAGCTAAAAAGGTGGGCAAACAATGTGCGCTTGTGAACATTTGATCGGCCTGCCTCCCTTTCTGCCAGCGGATTTCGAGGAGCAGGCAAGCAAGCAGAACCCAAGGTTTTCACAATCTTGTGCGCCACCCATCTGTCTCTCTACGACCCCGTCACCGGCACATGCACCCAAGGCTCTCGGCACTGCTACAGAGCTCCTCGTCGGCCTGTCACGGAAGTCGAGACTGAGCGACAGCCCAGCGCGGACGCGCAACGTTCTCTAGCTTGTTCCTCCATCGCTCAGCAAGTCTTTTTTTTTTCGCCCCTGTCTATGTGCGCAGGCCTCGCTGCCTAATAGAAAGTAGAAAAGAAAAAAACAAGGTGAAGCGCAAGAACCGTAAGCGGCAAGACTTGGCGGGCGCTCGTTCCGCAATGTTGCCCTTCGCGTCTGTCGTGGACGCCCAAGAGTCATTGGGAAGGAATCTGACGTACCTGGAGCTTCAATGGTTCAGACACACATCGGGAGTGAGCGATTATATTCTCTACTGTTACAATATCGTCTTCCTCTTCATCATCTTCAACCTGGCGCCATTGCCGTCGGTTTTGCTTGACGTGTTGCAAGTCCGAGCGGCTGAGAAATACAAGCTGCAACCCGGGGTGCATAATTCCAGAGACGCCGTATGGAAGTGCTACAAGTCCGTGATGCTCTTGTTCTTCACGGTGGTTTTGCCGTTGCAGCTGTCTTCGTTCCCTGCCGTCCGGTTCGTCGGGGTTAGGATGGGGTTTCCGCTGCCGTCTTTCGCTGAAGTCGTCTTACATCTCTTTGTGTATTTGGTTGTTGAGGATTACTTGAACTATTGGATTCATCGTTGGTTGCATCAGGGTTGGTTGTACGAGAATATCCACCGTGTGCATCACGAGTTCATGTCCCCGATGAGCTTCGCGGCTCCCTATGCACATTGGGCAGAGATCATCTTGCTGGGAGTGCCGACGTTCATGGGGCCGGCGATGGTGCCGGGGCACATCATCACACTCTGGATCTGGATCGCACTGCGGCAGTTGGAAGCCATCGATACCCACAGCGGGTACGATTTCCCCTGGAATCCCACAAAGCTCATCCCCTTCTACGGAGGTGCGGAGTATCACGACTACCATCATTTTGTAGGAGGTAAGAGCCAGAGCAATTTCGCATCTGTTTTCACATACTGTGACTGGCTTTACGGCACGGACAAGGGTTACCGCTATTTGAAGGAAAACAACAGAAAGGAAATGATCGCCAAGGCCAAACTCAATAGCTTAGACATGGGCTGGATGGAAATTGATTCTCTCAAACCACTCCCAAATCACCATTGGAAACAGATCAAGCTTTCCTGATCATTGTTTTGTATTATCATCAGAGTTTCAAGGATCTCTCCTCACTGTGCATGTTTCACTTATTGCAAGCAGCATTGAAGCTTTCATGAGTCTTTCTAGACTTGCCACTAAGGTTCACACTTTCTACACTCTGACACCTTATCTGAGGCAAGATCTTGTTAGGGTTTCAAACTAGTCTAATCCGCAATTTCAGTTCTCTTGGCACCTGCTATGTTTGAACATGTGGACCTACTTATGTCTGATATTCTTGTATGGTTGTAATCTTTTGGAAAGAAAGGGATGGTACTAAAGCTTGCTTTGGCTCGATTGCTCACAGACCTCAGTGGAAATTTAAGTGAACTTGTTTGTATTTTGGAAGATTGTGATCCCAGATGTAACTTTATAATGCTCCACTTCAAGATTTGTTCCTCTGTGGCTCGAATGGGATTGAGTATCTGCAGTTTTGATGCTCTTGCTTTTAGGGTCTTGTATATTTCAGATTTGGAATCTGCCTAGGTACCTAAGTTCTTTCATCTAGAACCACAGCAATCCATCCTCTACTGCCTCTAATTGAGAGGTCTCGTTTTTGGAGCTTGTGTTCTTTGTAGATTGATCAATCTGCATGCAGTTAAATGACTCATGTTGGTGCAATGTTGGTGGGAAGTGGTCATTTGCATGATTCAGCAACAATACATGCATCTTCAGTATGCTCTTTAGTCTCAGTTGATTGGAATCTTAGGTCATTCTTATATTAAGGTGGTGTGTACTTTACCAAGCCCCTCAAGGGGGGCCCAACAAGAAACCTCAAGGAAGTTTTGGAAGGACTGCAATTTAGAATATTACCAAAAGATGTTCATCTGAAGAGTTCAGGCATCCTATTTCTCAAAGTTGATGACATTACAGATCTTCGCCATCTTGCAGTTCAAAATTAAAATTAGTCCATCGATCCTGTACATGGATCAGGATGACATTCTCCAGATCTCAAACTACCTTCATCAGGACACAAAATCTGGAAATGCTGGACACTGACCAGCTAAAATGTGTGGACCTGTACAAAAAAATAGGAGCATGGAGTAATGCGCCCACTCTGACAAGCTAATTTGACCAGTTCCAAGTTCCAAAGATGAATTACTTGGATTCTTGGCCTAGAGCCAGGTTCCTAGGTTTTGGGGTTCAAGGCTAGCTTCAGAATACGACTTCTTCTATGGTTGTTCATGCCTGCTCAGTCTTGGACATTCAAGGACAGTGGCTTTAATCATGTCTCCTGTCTACTTGTTGCAGAAAAGAATACCACAACAAAGTGCATTCATCAAAGATTGCAACCTTGTTATTGCAATGAAGTGGAATTTGTATCTGATATCTCCTGAATGCCCCAAATGCCTCTAGTCTGGGGAGGTGGCTTGACATGCACAGCCATCAGGTTAGCCATGGTGAAGCATTCGGTCACACTTCCCCAGATTATATCTGTACCAAAGTGGAGATCATTGCATGATTTCCCAAAACTCAAATAGAGCATTCACCTATTGAGTGCCCTCATTGTTATCTTCTTCATCTGGCATCACATAAAACTCAATGTATGAAACCCGGGCATGCACTTGTGAAGGGTCCATGTAATGGTGCTGTTGAGCATGTGTAGGCCGGACTGAGATGAGGTGCTGCACTTTGAGAAGGCCAGTGCTGCCAATGGTGACTTTGCTGCCCCTGTTATCCTTCAATATGCTGTTTGGGATTTGTGATGTTGTGGCTCTCAAGAATTTGTATTTGTACCTGCATACCTACTGACAGTTAGCAAACACCTGCTATGAGATTTCTGAGAGAACTTTTTTTCATGTTTTCGTTTCTGAATCACAGGAAAAAAACAGCTGCACACAGGAGTACACGTCTGAAACCTGTGTGATACATGGCGGTTGCACTGGAAAGCAATAAATAGGTCCTGTTTTGTGTCATAGGGGAGGTCAATCTGCCAAGCATTGTGGTTAAAAAGGCATGTCAGACTGTGCACGGATACTTTACAAATATGAAACTACTGTGTCCCAATCTGGCAGACTCCAGCTGTCTTTCAAGATCCTAGGTGGCAGGAATCCTAAATTCTGGAGTGCATTCTCCTCATATGCTTGCTGAGAGGAACTTTTACAGTTAACATGTCTAGGATTAATGTAGAACCATGAAACAGACTAGCAATTCTGTCGGAGTGAGCAGGTGACAAAGGGCATTTGCCACTCATACAAGAAACACTGAGGATTTCAATGTGGGCAATGTCTGGGCTCTCAGAACCCAATTTGAGCCCCAAATGGTTCTTCAAAGGTGGAAGGCTCATAAAGAACTTATTAACTGACAGGAAATGAGAGAAGTAAACCTGAAGATCACCATGGCCCTCACCCCGAAAGCTAACTCCAGGAGGTGCAGGAGAGAGAGTTATAGTGATGTTTGATCCAGGCCACTCCAAGTCATCAATCACTTCCTTCAACGCTGCTGACTGTGCTGTGTTCACATGTCAAGGGGCTTTGCAAGAGAACCTATCAATAGGTAGAAAAAAGAGACAACAAACAGATAACATACATGCCTCAAGTACATGGGTATGTACCTTAACAGCAAATGAAATAGGAAGGTTGCCTTCATCATCAATGATGTATTCTCGAGGTATGCTCTCTGGAATACGTGTCCGGATCTCTGCGTTTATGCATGAATTGTTTGCATCTATCAACCTGAAAAATATCACAGACCAACTCATGCATGCATCCACACAAGGTCTAGAAATGAAGGAACTGAGAATGTGCAGTCTTGCTACATCTAGCACAGTTGGCATATGAAACAGGGATGAAATAAAAAAGGCAAAAATTACAAAATCTTGAAAGAAAACAAGAGGAGTCGACAAACAAACTTGAGAAGCAACTGCATGTCAGGGCCTGGATAGCAGAGCTCCAGAGCAGTGGTGCCAGTGGAAGAAGTAAATGTATGCAAGCAATCAATCAATAGAGCCAAGCTGACCCCAAATCGAGGCCGCACACCTGCTTGATATTGATATTCTCTGAAAAGCTGTAGAAGACCAGCAACCCCAAGCAGTTAAGGGTTTAGGGTTTAGGGTTAAAGTCTCACATATAAAGAAACATCAAGGGAAGCAAGTGGGAAGAACCTCTTTCCGGAAGTATACACGGGCTTGGAGACATGTCCACTCCTCCACTGTGATAACCATGCCGTGTTCTGAAAGCTCACAGATTGCATCCTGCACAAATAACCAAATCACAGCGTCCAAGACCCTTTTATAAGAAACACCTTGACCACCTTCAAAAGGGTTTGTGTAGATCTCTCTGATTATCATCATCACTAATGAATCAGACTGAAAAAAAAAGAAAGGAATGCAGCTCTCTCTCTATTGCAAGAACCAGATACGTATCCTTCACCAAATTCTCTATTCCTTTTGAAACAAAATCAGGGGAGAATAGCAGAATTTTTAAAAGATTACTTGCTGTTTCTTCCACCGAATGCACGAAAGGGCATCCACAAGGCCTTGCACATTATCCAGCAAGCACCGCACTGCTAATTCTGGCGCCTCTTGTGTCGCGGCTGAGTCCATCACAAACCCCTCGCCTTGGTTCAAAACTTGATGTAAAAATGGAAAAAAACCAAAAACAATCAACCCTAAAACCTTAAACCCTAAACCCTACAACAACTCCTGGGGTGGTTTCCGAAGACAAGTGATGGTTTAGGGTATGTTCCTTTTGTGCCAGAAGAGTGGGTGAAGCTCAGGACACCCCAATCTCCCCTTCAAACAAGCAAAATTACAAACTCAAACTGGCAGCAGCAGCTGACTGGGTGCACACCAGCTGCACATTCATCATGCTCATTACTATCATGTGATCACTGCATGAAACCAAGCTGGAAGGAAGATGATTCGAAGGGAGTCAAGCTAATCCAGGTATTAGCATCTTAATCAATAATAGCAGGATTCTTAAATTTCTCTGCTTATGTTCCCTTTGTGCCAGACTCAGAGTGGGTGAAGCTCAGAACACCCCAATCCCCCTCCAAACAAGCGAACTCAGAAACTCAAACTGCAGCACCAGCTGGATGCACACCAGCTGCACATTCATCATGCTCATAGCTCTCATGTGATCACTGCATGAACCCAAGCTGGAAGATGATGTACAGGGAGACAAGCAGGATTCCAAGGATCTAGCATCTTCAATCATTAGAGCAGGAATCTTAAAAAAATTCTACTGATTCTTTTGTGGAGAACTTTCGCCATTTTGCCAATAAATAAATAATATTTTTTTTAAAAATCCAAAAAAAGAATATTCTGTCAAAACTCCCTTCCCCCCAAAAAAAAAAAAAATCCTAAAAACAACTCGCCAAAAATCGCCATAACTGCCTACAACATGAAATTGTGGTTAAGATTCTCTTACGTTAATATTTTGAAATATTGCCAAATTTGGCTAATTCCTCTTGTGAATGAAAGATTGCCAATGTGGCTACCTCACAAAATTGTCAAAAATATATATATATACACACATATGACATTCCTAATTGAACCGTTCTCTTTTACATGCAAAATTTGGAAATGATGACTTGAAAATGAACAAATAGAAACTATATGTAAAAATAACTTTCTTTCCAAAATGAAATGAAATGAAATGTGAGATCCCTAATCAAGACCTATTATTATTATTGTAGCTCATTATCAAAGACCTCCTTCAAAAACGAACAAAACTTGCAAATCAATCAACACCCAAAAAAAATATTAATCCATAAGAAGAACTAGAATATATTGCTTATAAATAAATTAAGTACAAAAATAAAAGATTTAAAATTTTAAAAACAATACAATGATAATAAATCATCCAAGAGTGAGTTGAAATTAGTGTATCGGCTTGTTCAAATTTGGTCAATTGGTCCATCATTCAAAAATGCTACCGGATTGATTCCCACACCTCATGAATGTCCTTGTGTGCACATTCATGTCTCATTGTCTCAACAAATTCAAGCATTCTTGTGTGATTGGGGAGACCAAGAATGGCGGACTAACAACAAGCTAATTATTGAGAAATGGCAAGCCAACAATGGAAGATCACACAATGAATGACAAGCTAACCATTGAGAATGGCAATCCAACAATGGAAGAGCACATAGTGAATGACAAGCTAACCATTGAGAATGGCAATCCAAAAATGGAAGATCGCATAGTGAATGACAAGCTAACCATTGAGAATGGCAAGCCAACAATGAAAGATCACATAGTGAATGACAAGCTAACCATTGAGAATGACAATCCAACAATGGAAGATAACATAATGAATGACAAGCTACCAATAAGGCACAATGAAGAATGACATGATAATGATGAGGGACAACAAGGGGTGACAAGGCATGTTGGGATCAATTGAAAGATGCCATGGTGCAACTATTTTTTTTTTAAAAGATTTTTTTAGGGCAATGAATGAAAAATGAAAGACAATGGGGGGACATTGAAAACAATAGTGAAAACATGGAGGTACGATTTTTTTTAAAAATCAAGCAACAAATGAATGATGGGGGGCATTGATGAAGGAACATAAGGAACATAAGGAACATTAAGAGCAATGAGAAAAATAATTTTCTATGTGACAAATAGTTGTCGAGGAACAATTGAAAGGACCTTAAATTGGTGGAATTGACACAAGGACTACACCTTGAAATTCAACATTTTGAAGTTTTTTTAGAAGTCACCAAGTAGGTTGAACTTATAGTTAGTTGATTGGCTTTACTTTGTTGTCAATCTCAATAAGGTAACTATGTTTATTCTCAAACATTACATTATCGCTAAACACTTACCATATTTTCTTGTTTTCTTGTTTTTCTTCTAAAAATCTTCTTAGCTATGTGTGCGCCAAGGGAAGGCTTACAAAACATCTTTAATATTGAGAAACAAAGGGCAAAAAAAAAGCAAGAAGAGGACAAGCTTGTTCAAAGGAAAAAAACCATAAAGCTTTTTTACTTTTAAATTTTAAATCTTCCTCATTTCTTGGCCCTTTTGAATGATTTATAGGATTATGGTTGCACCAACTAAAATTTTACAAAATCTCTTTGAACTCAATATACAAGAGACCAATGTTTGAATATCTTAAGCTTCAAAACACAAATTATTTAAATTATCCTATCATCAAACACTTACCCCCTTTGCTTCCAAAAGGTGTATCTTACTCATTTCTTTCTTGATGAATTTGAGCCATGTTTATGGCATTGGATGTGTCATGTGGAAAGTTATAACATCTATTTGAGCTCGAAAGGCAATAAAAGGATGTTTACAAATTTGGGCTTCTTTGGTACACTTAATTGCCCTAGCTTCACATTTTTCAGTTTTAACTTGTTATACAATTTCACACCTATAAATTTTCCAATCATGGGGAATAGTAGTTTGCACATGGAACTAAAACCATGCTATTAGTCCAAGCCCAAAGGTTTTTGAATTTTTTTAAATGGTCAAAATTAGAATCGCATGTTTAAAAATTGTAAAAAACTAGGACCAAACTTATGCTTAAAGAACCTACCAAAACTTTTTCGATATGTCAAAATTGAGATTGGAGGTTCTTTTGGAAAAAAAATGAATTGAACAACATTGGTTATTATCACTTTTTAATCTCACTTCTTTAGGCATTAATTGGCTTATTGAAAGCTTACAAATAAAACTTTGGTGTTTGAATCAATTGCAAAATGAGCTTGCAAATTTCGTAAATGTGTTTTTATGATTGTAAATGTTTGGCATTTATTTCATTTAGAGAAATGGGAAAAAACATAAAACGTGTTTTGAGTGATTCATTATAGTCCATTTGCACCCTAAAATTTGGAAAACTACCAAAAGTAACATCTCGATTGCAATAATTCATTTTCCTCCTCCAAAGAATATAACCATTAGCATCCACCACTTCACCACCCTAGTCCTACCACATGCACAAACATCAATATCGCAACTAGATACAACACCTAGATGTAATTTGTTTCCAATTGGGTTACAACAAATTGTTGTGACTATTTACAATGGCAACAAATATTTTCATAACACAATAATGTTCCAATAAGATCCTTCCCACATTAAGATGGCAAAAGGCCTTGAAAGCTCATAAGACTTTAAATGCCCAAAGATTAGGTGATCAAATGCCTACTACTAGTATCCTTGTGAAAATGTTGCCATGTATAACAAAATTACACTTAATCTTCCCCACCCATTTTGACAAAACAAAAGAGAGTTAGAATTTGGCATTCTCCATGACACCAAATCAAGAATATGACTTCATAGAATGAATTGCATCTACCAAAACATTGTTTACAAGCTTTGTTCACCAAATTCGTCAATCATTCAATTCCTTGGAATGCCCACACATGTAGATATCACAACATGCATTGAATCTATTAAGAATTTAAATTACTATTACACATAAAGATCCTTTTTAAGAATGCCCATGTCTAGTAATAAATTTCCGTATGACTAATACGGACTAGGCTCCACAACACTATTTGAGCTGAATGCAGAGCTTTGCATTCAACAAGTGCCCATCAAGAAGGACACTTATTATCTAGGGCTTTGACAAATGGGCTTGATAGTCTAATAACTTGAGATGGACATCCCCTTTGAAGAGGTTATGTTTGCTCCCAACTGCAACAAGACCTGCATACCCATTCTACAACTCTTGCATGCTCTTATTACCCACACATGACGATTACAGGTTTTCACCTCCAATCAGAAACTCAGGGTTCCCCTCTGTAAAGTTTTGGAGCAGGAATTGAGAATCATCACAAAGGCTTAATTCTTTTAAGAACCCAGCTTGGTTCTTTATCCAGAAATGCTTTGGGGACCATGTTGCATCCACAATGGAACCACCGTTTCTCCATATGCTGAACAGCTCAGAGCAAGACTGCTAGAAGCCTTTATTGGACAAGGTGCAGGCTTGAGTGATCTGAGGTAGGTGAGCAACCTCACCCTTGTCACACTGAAAAGGAATGGAATGAACATAGTTCATCTACTCCCACCTCTTGTTTGCTGCTGCATCCTCAGTCAATTCCTGTTCAGTCAACTGCTGTCTGCACCTGAGGGGGGGGCGGGAGGGGGGCACACAAGCATGCCACTGCTGCTCTTGTATCTCATTCAGGCCTGTGGACTGAAAGCAGCATAGCACCTCACTAAATCCAACTCCTTTCAGAGGGGCAGAGAGTTCATTAGGCAGCATTTCAAAAATGCCCTTGTATCAATGTAGACATATACCGACTGTTCACTCAGAGTTTAACAGGAAATTTATGCAGAAAATTACATGTATGTGGTTTCACGAAGAGCCTTAACCTCCATCTGAGGGCATTTGCCCTGTCAAGTTGGAACCACCTCACATATTCACATTGGGAAGTCAGAACTTGGTACCTGAGAATGAAACTTCTAGGATGGTGGAACCATCCAAATCCAAAGTCCTTCACTGCAACCAGTAGACAAAGACCATGAACAGCTTAGCATTCAAGAAAGAAGACTATTCTTAGTGCAAGTTACATGAAAGGTTAATTTTTTGTTAAAAGAGCAACCCAGAGAAACCGAAATAAATCAAAAGTAAAACTCAAAATTGCTGGGATGTCTGACCCAAGATCAGATCCATGCAGCCAAGAGACATAGAGACAGTGTGGTAGAAAATCACTGAACAGAAGAAGAGCAGGAAAATTTTGAAATTTGTAAAACAGAGTTTGCATGAGCTTTCCTCACCTCATTCTGACTCAGACAAAGATGGTGACCGTGCTCTGCACTTTTGGCTGTTTGCAAAGAGCTTCGCAATTTCCAGCTGATTCTGAAGCACCATTTCAGTACGCCGCAGGTCAGCTTCAGTGCGTTGCCGCTCCAGATCTTTGTGCAACTCCATCTTGGCTTGCTCTATGCGTACTAACACCTCTGCAAATGCTGTGATACTATTGGCCTGTTGCAGTGTAACACTTTACATTACTGTTCACTGCTGCAAGATCCCTCAACAAGCACTGGTTTGGTGTATTGGTTTATGATTCTTTCAATAACAAGCTCTCATTATGTCCACTCAGATAACCAAATCACCACTCATCACTGATGGTTGCTCTGTCTGGCTGCAGACTACTTCAACCCAACATAAAAGAGCTGCGGCTAACCCAATGCAGAAAACTTCTCCCAACTTCTTGAAACTTCCACTGGCTTCAGGTGCCAGCAACCAGTAGTTACAGGTGCACCCTAAAATGTATATCAGCTTCAAAAAGCCCTCCAAAAATGTCATGAGCGGATAGCAGTAAAGCATACCCACATAAAATAGCATAACTTCCACAAAAGATGGAATAGAAGCTGAAGAATTGGGCAGAGCAAACATGATGCATACCAGCAAAACACCTGGATTTGTGAGTGGACTTTGCACAGGAGGCTTGCTTTGTTGCTTGACTCCTGAGGTGCCTGGCAGGTTGAGTATGGTGTTGACCTCACTTGCATCAGTCTTGCTGTCTTTGTGGTGAACAGGAGCTGTTTCTGGAAGCTGTTCAGGATTGCCTTCCCCACCATCTGCTGACACATCCCTTTCTTCATACTTTCCTATCCCACTTGGCATTTCACTTTCTCCCTGGAATTCTGTAGTTGGATCGGTGCTGAGTCTTGCTTTTAGCTTGAGATTGACATCACGTGACAACAGAGGATCTGAATTCGAAAGAGTATCACCACATTCCTTTTGTATCCCCACATTACTCTTAGGTGTGAACCCCAGCATACTGTCCAGTCGGTCATAGTAAGGCCAACAACAGTTGCTACCTGCTGATACAGGGTTGCCAACTCTGTGTGTTTTCTCCATCTAGATTACACATAAACCAGTGCACCAATGTATTCAATAGGCACACCAAAAAATCATAGAACTTCCTAAATTCTTTTTGGTGCAAACTTCTTTTGGTCACATTGTCTGTTTATGGCTATGGAATTGAACACAGTAAATGAATTATCCTACAAAAGACGCGTCCATACCTATGGGTTTTGAACTGCACACTTCTGACAGTTTCATCTTATGATATGATGCTTTCTGATGATGATTTCAAAACTGTAAAAAGCATTCTGAGAATTTCCAAATCTGTTGACAAAATAGGGTTTAAATCTTTTGACATGATGCTTTCTGAAGATTCAAAACTGAGAAAAAAAGCATTCTCAGAATTTCTAAATCTGATGGCAAAATTAGGGTTTACGAGCCCTGTTGAGAAAAATATTTAGATCACAGTGCAAGGATGGCAATCTGAACTGAGAACCACACTAGGGTTACAAAAGCCCTGCTTAATGTGTGGACATTTGTGGCAGGTTGAGCGTGGTGTTGACCTCTGAGATATGTGACTTTCGGAGGTGATTTTTTTTCCAGAAATCAATCCTCTTGACAGGAGTTGAAGAAAGTCTAGCAGAGAGCGACGTACCTTATACCGGCGCTTAAGGTTCTCGATTTTCATTTTGCATTGCTTGCTGGTCTTGGCAGACTTGGAACCATCCTCACGAGCGCTAACATGGAGTGCCACCTCGTGCCAATGGCGACCCCGCAAGTTCCCCCTTTGCAAGGCCAAGTACTTCTCCTCGTAGATGTCGAGCAAGGAATGCACGGCGCCATGACTCCACTCGTAGTACTCCCGCCGATTTGCTTCCCCGGGGGCATCATCAACATCAGCAGTCCTGTGTCTCTTGGAAGACGAAGTCTTCTTTTTCTTCTTCTGCTGCTGCTGCTGCTCCTCCGTTGCTGGTGCTATAATGTGAGGCTCCGGGTACGGTTGTTGCGTGGAGAATGGAGAGACTTGATCGTCGGATGCTCCTATACTTGCCATCGCCTCCTCCATTGCAACCGCAAGCAAGGTATTGATACACAAATCCTCCACCATCGTCGTGGTGTTCACAGCAACAGGAGCATTAGCAATATTAGGGTTTCCTTCTTCCTTCCCACCCAATTAGGGTTTGTTGGAGTGTGCTGTACTATTAGGGTTTTCTTCATCCTCCCACACCCAAAAATTAAGGTTTTTTTTGCAGGGTGTTCACTATTAGAGTTTTCTTCTTCCATCTCACTAAATTAAGGTTTTGTTGGAGTGTATTGTATTGTGGAATGGGCACCAAACTACCTAGAATTGTGTCACCTTGGTAGGGTGAAACCCAAACGTCAAGAATAACAAATTCAACCATGCCTCTTCTCAATTGTAAGGCACCATTTGGCTCATCGATAGATCATTCTTTTTGTTTTTTAATGGGTTAAGCATTTTTTCAATGGTTCGACTTGTTGTTTACGCCCTTTTAGAATGTTGGACTTTGATCACCCATATTGCTTTTTAATGGGTTAAGTGTTTTTTCAATGGTTCGACTTGTTGCTTATGTCTTTTTAGAATGTTGGACTTTGATCGCCCTTATATTAATCTCTTATTTCCAGCAGGATGATCATCTTACTCTTTTTGATGTGGTGGCACATGTAGAGATTGATGTATTTTTTTCGAAGTAGCACAATGGGATATTCATGCGATGTTATTTGATGTCATAGGCATGAAAAAAAATCAAGACTACAAAAGAAATTTAATCAAAATTAAAAAAAAACAGATTTAATTCTAAATCCAAATCATGAAACAAAACAAACAAACACAAGAATACAACATGTGCGAAATAAGAATTCAACAAGATTTTATTACAAACAAAAAATTAAAAAAAAAACAAGGTTATGATAAGAAACATACCCAAAATTAGTGTTGAACAAATTGAAAGTAATAAAAAATTCTACCTTTATTTATACCCCTTGAACACCTAACTCAAGAAAGTTTTCAATCTACATGTGGCCCATGTTCACCCATGTGTGCCCATATGCAGTCATATGTATATTATGAGTGAACTAAAATTCAATTAAAAATGAATTAAAATTCAATTAATAGTGAACTTAGATTTAATTGAAAATGAGTTTAAAATTCATTAAAAATGAACTGAATATGAGTTACGATTTAACTAAAAATGAACTAAAACTTAATTGAAAGCTAACCAAAAATGAACTAAAACTAAATTAAAAATTAAGTACAAATTTATTACAAGTTATGGATGAACATTCAAATGATTGAACTCCATGGCATTAACATTCGAAACATTTGAGGTCGTTTGATCACATGTTTTACCATTTAAAAATCTAGTGCATGGTGCAATCCTACTCTCAAATGTGAATTTTTTTTTATGGATTAACTGCATGAATTGGAATTTACTTCGTTTCTAGTCAACGCTTCTTCAGATGTCATGGGAACATGTCTTCACTTTTATGCAAGCTCAATAACAAGGGTTTGATTATTAGCTTGTTATAGTGCCTTTTCATTTCGTTTGTCTTCAACCCATTTCCTTACAACATTACATATGTGTCTTGGTATACCACATCCTACAGTTGCACATCTTTCATGATGCTAATGTGATCATACCATCGATGATTTGGGTATCCATTCGTTATGTTGTATGTGCGAAAGTGAATGCATTGTAGCCCATGATACACTTCGAAATATCGTTATAGCTATCGCATTGGAGAATGGAACTCACATATAGAAAAAGGTTTCCCACCTTTTCCCCGGCATATATGAAGATGAATGGATATTGTCATCATCAAAGATGATTTTTGAACCTTGGCGAATGTTGTATTACTAATCTGATTCATACAAATTCGGTGTAGCATGTTTCGACAACCACACCGCATGCAACAATAGTTGCTGTTAAAGACAAGGCATGATCTTACACAAAATGAACGTTGAGAGATGAGTTCATTCCTTTTGCCATAAAGACCTATGGTTGTTTCCATCCTTGATTTTATTTTTTTTGACTTTTTGTGTACATGCCAATATAGCTTACCATCAATAGACCTCTTTAGTACCTTCGATGCTTATATAACCCTCCAGCATGCATAAACCATCACAATTCTTCAACAGGCTACCATGTCTAGTCATAATTTTTTATCTCTTCCACACATATTAGCTAATGCACCTCCATCACAAGCTAATTTGTGGCAAAGGATGCCCTTTTAACATTAGGTCTTTTACTTCATTACTACTATTTTGATTGTTTTAGTTTTCATCTCATGTGTTTACATTTGTTTCAACATGCCTTATACTTATTATGGATGGATTTCCATATATATATATATATATATATATATGTTTCATGAAAATTTTCTTAATGTAGTTAGAAACTACCTTAAAAATTTAAGATTTATTGGCGTTCAATAGGAACATCTTCCATTTTGAAGGAGGAACCTTTTTTTAACCCCTAAATGTTAGACAAGTCTAATATGAGTTGTTTTTTTGGTGTAAATTTGCATTGTTTTAATGGTTAAAATGTTTGTTCGTACACAATGTAAGTTTTTTTCTTATTTGTTTTCTTGTTTTACATTTTTAGTGGTGCAATATGCTTAATAAGGCTATTTGATGAAGGCATAACCAAAATAATGTAGCATTTTCAACTATTGTTTTGGTTGGTAATTTTATTTTAGTAATTTTTTGTCTCAAAATTTATCTACCATATGATAATTTTATTTTTTTTCATCATTGATTTACATCATTTTCGTGTTCCAAAATTTAGATTAGTGATTCATATCACAAGTGGAATTAATAAAACCAAAAGTGAAACCAACAAATGACCTAGGAAAAAACCTAAATAGTATTTGGGCTTCATGTTGTTGTGCATTATTAGTGATGATCGAATGATGAAAAAGTAAATATTAATTGTTTTGTGAAAATTTAGTTCCATTCAAATGAAAATTTAGAATGACATTGTACAATGGCAAGTAATTTGTTATTTTCAAAAGTTTTTGTTTCCATGACATTGTTTTTCCCTATCCATGTTGTTGTTTGCTGACCATGCTCCATATAAAAAAAACATTATAATGAACCACCAATATTTTTACAACTTCCAAGTTGAAAAACTTCTTGTCTAAACCTTTGTTAGACTCAACAACAACCATCATAATGAATTATAATTAGTCATCTAAAACAATTCGAGCATTGAACAAAGAGGGCATATTTTATTTGAATTTCGATTAGGACAACAATTGATAAATGGATACATAAAAAAACTCACAAGTTAATTCATGATTTATTGCCACCACATGATCTTCAAATTGAACTATAAAACATGTGTCTTAGTAGAAATATAACTTGTTAACATTGCTTATGTTTGTGTATTCAATATTGCATGCATGTTTGTACTTTAGATGTAATTTTTGACATAAAAGTTTACATTGAAATGAAAATAAAAAGATAAAGGGAAGTTTGTTTCACTTCTTGAACCATTATGTTTTTGCTACTTTGTATTACATTTCGAATATGGTTGAGCATTTTATGTTTTATATTGTTTTAGATTAAGAATTGAAATATTTTGTTTTTGTACTTGTATTTGTGTAATTGAATTGAATTACAACAATGTGTGTTAATAGGAACCTATTAGCACATTGAATGTTTGTGTGTTTAGTTTCTTCATGCATATTTGTACTCCATATGCAATTTTTGATATAAAAGTTCAAATTTTAGATCAAAATAGAAAAACATAGCTTGCTATTATGATTGTGGGTTTTCATGTTTCACCATTTACACTAATGTTCATACACCAATGATTTGCACCACAATCCTAATGAAAAAAAGCCATGGAAGACCTTCATGTGCATGAGGTAAGACTGAACTTAACAAGTGAATGAGGTATGAACTCATATGAAGGACTTAAAGGGTTGTCGTCTTACCCTAGGAATTATTTTTTCTGAAAATATTACATTGAGCTTGTTGAAAACCATCATAATTATGGTACACTATAATAAGATTCTTAAAATTGTTCATATGACATTATTACAATAGACTACCCTAAGTCATGAAAGTTATAATAATTCCAAACCTAATAATTAATTAATAATTTGAAAAAAAAATTGATCAATATGTAAATTGATTTTAAGCTTGTATAATGTGACCATTTCACATTTTCCTTTCCCTAAAATTTGTCCTCCCAACAAAAACTTATATGTTAAACATGGTAGTAAACTAACATGAAAAGTTACATTTTTTGCAGTTAGAAGTTAAATGTAACTAAAAATATTGGGGCCAGTCAAAATTGACCAAATATAATAACACTTTGGTGGATTTAGCACATGAATGTCAAATAATTAATTTAATTTTAGTTTTGGTTCGGCACTTGGATTTAATTTTGATTTTTTTGATAGTAAGAAATAAAATTATTCTAAGGTACTTTTGTAAAACAAGTTGAATTGTTTCAATGGTCAGGTGGACCTATATTTAGTATCTTCTTGTCAAGATGACCAAAGATCAAACTTTCACATCTTAAGCAATTTTTTTGAAAATTTGGTAGATTAAAAAATGAATTAAATTTTTTTTTGGACAAATTATAAAATAATTGTATTAATGTTGAAGCTACCAAGGTATTATGATACTATGAAAACAACATATAGGTGAATTATACTCCTTTCAAATCACTTTTTTTCTTTTTTTTCTTTTTCTTTCGATTTTAGGAAGATGAAGGGGAGGGGCACATAGATTCTTTTGTTGTGGGGGTTCAATTCCTTTCCAAAGTTATTAAGGATTATTTTGCATTTTTCCCCCCCAAAGCTTCATTTATTCTTGTAATTAAAAAATATATTTTGCTACATTTATTTTACACAAATGCCAAAACAATTATACATAACAAAAATGTATTTCAAAAGACATTAACCCAAACATTACATTCTTGGTAGGCAATGTTCATTCACAAACATGCTCATGTCATTTTAAATTGATCAAATCTACAATTTCAAATAACTTGTTTGCATTACGAAGTTTTCATCAAGAGAAAAATGTTATTGGAATTGTGTGTAAAGAATTATAAAACATGTGATGGTCTCATGAATGGTGTTAATGAAAATTTTAATATTATATTTAAAAATATTTAAAAATATTTAATGTGGACACTTTTTCATTATCTTTGAATCATACATAACACACGAATAATATTTTTTACAAATGTACAAAAAATTCCGTAGGCTTGACAAAAAATGGACACCATTCAAATGTAAAATTGCTAAAATACAAAATAGGGATTAATCCTTCCCATCCCATCATGAAAGTCAATTCACAATCCAATTAATTGCAACATGCACCACACACCCTTCACAAGGATTATCTTTTGATTGTTTAGTAATTGATTCAATTGGTGTAACAAAACATGGTTCAACATATACAATGTTACCAGAGGTTCATTCAAAATAACATTTACATTTTAAAAACAAATGCACAATACAAACTTGCAACAATTTTTCTCAAATTGTAATGTTCAAAACTTATGATTATAGAATCTTTCAACCACCATTCTTTAAGATTACATTTTGAAAAAATTCTTGCATATCCAAATTTGTTAGCATCTTCATATTTTTTTGATTAAATGAAACAAGAATTGAAATTGTCCATATAAACTCAAATATTTCCAACACCTTGTCACAAAAATTTCATATTTTTGCCATGTTATAATGAACATGGAACTATGATATTTATGATAACAACATATCATTAACACAAACCACAACAAGATTCACAAATTTGGATGGCAAATTTGTTAATGCATTTTTAATGACAACACATGAGACGTGTTGTACATAATTGCACTAAATAAACCATCTAAAATGCAAATGCCATTTTTCAATTTGATTTTGGGAACCTTTATTCATATTGTTTTCAAATTGTCCAATTATGATAATTGGAGATTTCAACATGAACTTGTTGACTAAAACAATTCAATCACTAACACTACAAACACTTACAAATTAATATAATATTGAACTCACCTTTTTAAAAAGCACCATTATGAATGAAACACAAATAAATCACATATGATCAAATGCACCAACACAACAATGTCATTTTGAATCAACATAAGCATATTGGACAAACCATAAACCCTTTAATTTGCAAATATTCCATCCATTGCCCAGGTAGGCTCCATGCATTTCTTATGGTTTTGTTTAATGTGAAATAAGGCTTGAAGAATGGGGAGTTCTTGAAATAAACGTTTGTCCAAAGTGAAATTGAAGGGGTGTTTGAGAAGGGCATTACTTGATGTAAAACACTAGTAATGGTAAAAAAAACATTTTTTGCCCTATGATACTTGGCATATCATGATGATACTTGGGATATTCACTAGGTATCAAGGGAGAAAAATGGAAAAAAAAAGTTGGGCATTAAAAAAAGTGAAATGCTAATCAAAATTGATGTTTCATTTTTCAAAATGCCTTGCCTTTTTGCAAAGGAAAAAATCCATTTGATGATGTGCCTTCTAAATACAATAGATTGAAGAGATTAAAAAGTGACACATAAAAACATCCTCATAAGTCCACTTCCTTTGTATTTTTTCGAAACTTGAGATGTCTATGTTGTTGGGTGTTAAGGGGGTTAATATCGCATAGTTATTATTTATGTATTGACTAGTTTACTAGTTTTATGATTAGATACTATTTTGCATTAAACATATTCCTGACTTTTTAAAAAAAATCAAGTTCATTTTCAAATTGTATTTTTAGTTTTGAATATTTTATTTATTTATTATTATTTTGCATCTTCTTGATTTTTGAAGTTTTTGGAATTATGTTATGATGTTGTGAAATGTTTTGCACTTACTTTCTAATAGTTCTATTTGGAGTATTGTACTTTGTAGTTTTGTCATGAAAAGAACTTTTTAGTGTAGATTTCCAATGTCAAAATAAGTACGTAACCATAAGTTTTATGGATAATGAAAATTACCTTTTACCATCGAGCAATAACAATCCATTGATTTTGAATAATTGCTTTGCATCTATGTTCAGATCACCATAAAGATCAATATCATCATCATATATATATATATATATATAAACATGATATGGACTTCATAAAAAAACCATTGTTTTCAAATATGACACAAAAGTTCATAAATAATAATATTCAGTTGACATAGTGTGAAAATTTTAAAACTTGATTTCATTGATAAATCATCTAACTAAATTTGAGTTCTTGACAACCATAATTTCAATAATTGGATCAAATTGAAATCTTTATGTAATTTGTTTTTGTTGTTGGTAGTCCATAATTTAGCACTTTAGAAGTTCATTATTATTTTTTAATTATAAAATATATGAAAAATAAATTTATACACCATATATACATATATGGAAGTTAATAATCTCAAACCAAATCCCCTATTGATAAATATCAACATTTAAAATATAAATTAACCATTTTGATTGCACCTACTATGTTACAAAATTCATCATTTGTTTCATCCAATTTGGTCCACTCAACCTTCGACAACA